>Ga0196978_1000551_pt1 | contig 18655 bp, 16 predicted proteins | sample S3v_2013CmetaG_FD_155491 | JGI IMG/M metagenome (GOLD analysis project Ga0196978, IMG submission 155491) | Soil microbial communities from Anza Borrego desert, Southern California, United States - S3+v_20-13C | ecosystem: Environmental > Terrestrial > Soil > Desert | place: USA: California... | reverse complement strand
TACCCGGATCTCTCCGCGACGAGCCAGCTTCTGTCAGACCTCGCGTTTCATCTCGCGGGGCGGGGCGTCAGGGTCACTGTAGTAACTTCCCGGCTGCTGTACGACGACGCGGCGGCGACGCTGCCGCGGTTCGACCGGATCAATGGCGTCGAGATCCGTCGCGTCTCGACCACGCGATTCGGCAGAAGCGGTCTGCGGGGACGCGCGCTCGACTATATCTCCTTCTATTTCTCCGCCGCCTGGATGCTGCTGCGCGTGGTGAGGCGCGGCGATGCCCTCGTTGCGAAGACCGATCCGCCGCTCATTTCCGTAATCGCCCTGGCAGTCGCACGGATCAAGGGCGCGCGGATGGTGAACTGGCTGCAGGACGTGTTTCCTGAAGTGGCCGGCGCGCTGGGCTTGCGTGTCGGAACCGGCATCCTGGGCAAGGCGATCGCCGCGTTCCGTGACTGGTCGGTGGCCGGCGCGGCATTGAATATCGTGCTCGGGGAACGCATGGCTGCCGTGCTGCGCGGCAGGGGCGTGCCGCAGGAGCGTATCTGCACCATCCCGAACTGGGCTGACGACACCGCGATCACGCCCGTCGAGGCGTCCGACAACCCGCTCGCCAGCGAGTGGGGACTGGCGGACAAGTTCGTGGTGGGCTACTCGGGCAATCTCGGGCGCGCGCATGAATTCGAGACTATCCTCGATGCTGCCGGCATGATTCAGCATGACGATCGCACCAGACTCCTCTTCGTCGGCTCAGGCGCGCAGGCCGAGATGGTGCGACAGGCGGTCGTGCAGCGCGGTCTCACGAACTGCATATTTCGCGACTATCAGCCGCGCGAGCGGCTCGCGCTCAGCCTGTCGGTTCCCGCCCTGCATCTGGTGAGCCTCCGCCCCGAAATGGAAGGCTTCATCGTGCCGAGTAAGTTCTACGGCATCGCCGCAGCCGGTCGCCCGGCCGCATTCGTGGGCGCCGAAGACGGCGAGGTCGCGCGCATCCTGCGGCGCCACGACTGCGGACGCAGTTTTCAGATCGGCGACGCCGCAGGGCTTGCGCAATACATTCGGCAGCTCGCGGGCGATCCCGATGAGATTCGGCGCCTTGGCGCGAATGCGCGCGCGGCGCTCGACCGCGAGTACTCGCAACAACGCGCGTTCGCGGCGTGGCGTCAGGCGCTCTCGTCGGTGCTCGACGTGCGGATCGAAGCGGAGCAGTCCGAGCGCCGTCCGAAGGTCATCTTCTTCGCGAATACCGACTGGTATCTCTACAACTTCCGGCTCGGCTTCGCCAACTACCTTCGCCAGCGCGGCCTTGACGTGGTGATGCTCTCGCCAAGCGGCCCGTACGGACCCTTGCTCAGGGCGGCGGGGTTTCGCTGGATCGCTCTGGACATGGACCGGCGCAGCCTGAATCCGGTGCGCGAGTTGCGCCTGATCCGGCGCATCGCGTCGATTTACGCCGTCGAACGGCCCGACATCGTCCACCATTTCACGATCAAGTGCGTCGTGTACGGTTCGTTCGTGGCACGGGCGCAGCGTATCGCCAGAGTCAATGCGGTCACCGGGATGGGTCACGTCTTTTCGGGCCAGACGGCGCGAACGCGCCTGCTTCGCCCGGTCGTTCAGGCTCTCATCAAAGCGGCATTGAGCGGAGAACGCGCCCGGCTGATCCTGCAGAACCGCGATGACGTGGCGGCCTTCGTCGGCGCAGGGTTGACCGGAAACGACCGCACCCATCTCATCATGGGCTCGGGCGTAAACACTCGCGTCTTCCAGCCGGGCATCGCCGCGAAACCCGACGGGCGCATGCGAGTGCTCCTCGCTTCGCGGCTGCTCTGGGACAAGGGCATCGGCGAGTACGTCGCTGCCGCCACCCTGTTGCAATCGCGGAACCTGCCGATCGATTTTCTGCTCGCCGGCAGCCCCGATCCCGGCAACCCCGCCTCCATCTCCGATGCGCAGCTCACGCAGTGGCAGCAAACGGGCGTCGTTACGTACCTGGGGCACATCACCGGCATGCCGCAGCTTCTCGCGACGATCGACGTAGCCGTCCTGCCCAGTTACAGGGAAGGTGTGCCGAGGAGTCTGCTCGAAGCAGCCGCATGCGGACTGCCGATCGTTACCACGGATGCGCCGGGCTGTCGCGAGATCGTCATGCACGGGCAAAATGGGCTGCTGGTGCCGCCCAGAGACAGCCTCGCTCTCGCTGAGGCGATCCGGTACATGTACGAGAATGCCGACGCGCGGGCGCGCATGGGTAGCGCGGGCCGTAGAGCCGTTCTCGAGTGGTTCGATGAAAACATCGTGTTCGACCGCACGCTGTCGGTCTACGAACAGCTGCTGCCGTACACGACTTTTGCGGGACGCCGGCGCGGCTCACAGCAAGCGCTCCAGGAAAGCTGATCCCAGCAGCGTGGGCGGCGCTAGAATAGGCGCAAGTCGCGCCGGCCCCACGGGCGAGTGGTGGAATTGGTATACACAAGGCACTTAAAATGCCTCGGCGCAAGCCATGCCGGTTCGAGTCCGGTCTCGCCCACCATCACGACATTCAGCAGCTTCCCCCGTGCAGCAACCCCGTGTTCTCGTCACCGGCGGCGCCGGTTACATCGGCAGTCATGCGTGCAAAGCGCTCGCGGCGGCGGGCTATGTACCCGTCAGCTACGACAATCTCGAGCACGGCCACGAATGGGCGGTCAAATGGGGGCCATCGGTCAACGGCGATCTGCGGGATACCGATCTGTTGAAGCGCACGCTCGAGCGGCATTCCATCTCGGCGGTCATGCACTTCGCGGCGTATTGCTACGTCGGCGAATCCATGACGGCGCCGGAAAAGTACTTTCGCAACAACGTGGCGAATAGCATCGAGCTGCTCGATGCCACGCGCGAATGCGGCGTGCGGCAGCTCGTCTTTTCCTCGACCTGCGCAACGTACGGCGTGCCGGTGAGACTGCCCATCGACGAAGAGCATCCGCAGACGCCGATCAATCCATATGGCGAGTCGAAGCTCATGGTCGAAAACATGCTGCGCTGGCAGGAACACGCCTATGGTCTGAAATGGTCGGCACTGCGTTATTTCAATGCAGCCGGTGCAGATGCCGACGGGGACATCGGCGAAGATCACAGCCCGGAGACTCATCTGATCCCGCTCGCAATCCAGGCGGCGCTTGGGCAACGTGCGGCAGTCGATGTATACGGGACCGACTATCCGACAGCCGACGGCACGGCGATTCGCGACTATATTCATGTCACCGATCTCGCGCAGGCGCATGTGAAGGCGCTACAGCGGCTGCAGAGCGGCGGTCCATCCATCGCGCTGAATCTCGGCACCGGGCTCGGGCACTCGGTACGGCAGGTGCTCGAAATGGTCCGCGCCGTGAGCGAGCGCGAATTTGCGGTTCGCAACGCCTCGCGGCGTGCAGGTGATCCTCCCGAGCTCGTTGCTGACGCACGACGTGCGTTCGATATACTGCAGTGGCGGCCGCAGCATTCGTCATTGCGCAATATCGTCGAGACAGCATGGCGGTGGCACTCACGCGCCCACGTAGACGCCGCACACTGATTCCTCAGGCGCAGGGAAAGAGCATTGAAGATTACGATCGTAGGCGCAGGCTATGTCGGGCTCGTGACGGCGGCTGGCTTTGCGGAAATGGGCAACACCGTCGTGTGCGTCGAGATGGATCCGGCGAAGGTGCGCATGCTCGAGTCGGGTGTCGTGCCCATACACGAGCCCGGACTCGAACCGCTCATCGCAGGCAATACCAAAGCAGGCCGGCTGTCGTTCACGGCCTCGCTCGCGCAGGCCGCTGTCGACTGCGAAGTCTTCTTCGTCGCGGTCGGAACGCCGCCGCGGGAGGACGGCTCGCCGGACATGTCCTTCGTATACAACGTGGCGAAGCAGGTAGGGCAGACGATCGACCGGTACGCCATGGTCGTCACCAAATCCACGGTTCCGGTCGGAACCGCCGATCGCAATCGCGCGATCATCGGTGAAGAGCTCGCGAAACGCGGCGTCGAAGTCGAGTACGACGTGGTGTCGAATCCGGAGTTCTTGAAAGAAGGCGCGGCCGTCAAGGATTTCATGAACCCTGAGCGCATCATCCTTGGCTGCGACAGCGAGCGTGCCGAAACCCTGTTGCGCCGGCTTTATGCGCCGTTCGTGCGCAGCCGTGATCGTGTACTGACGATGAGGCCGCGCGAAGCGGAAATGACCAAGTACGCGTCCAACGCACTGCTCGCAACGAAGATCTCGTTCATGAACGAGATCGCCGAATTCTGCGATGCCCTGGGTGTGGACGTCGAGAAGGTGCGCGCCGGCGTAGGCGCCGATTCCAGGATCGGCCATTCGTTTCTCTATGCCGGATGCGGCTACGGCGGATCGTGCTTTCCAAAGGACATCAAGGCGCTGATCCATACCGCACGCGACATCAGCGCGAGCGCGGGCATCCTCGAGGCAGTTGAGCAGCGCAACGCGCGGCAGAAACGCCGCTTGTTCGATAAGGTGATCGGCCGCTTCGGTGAGGATCTGAAGCACCGCGCCTTCGCGATGTGGGGCCTCGCCTTCAAACCCGACACGGACGACATCCGCGAAGCATCGTCGCTCACGGCGATCGAGCTCCTCTTGCAGGCCGGTGCAAAAGTTCGCGCCTACGACCCCATTGCGCTCGACAACGTGCGTAAGGCGGTCCCCCCGCAGTGGCTGGAGACCCGCCAGCTCTCGTTTTGCACGGACGCCTACGAAGCCCTCCAGGACGCTGATGCGCTGCTGCTGGTGACGGAGTGGAAGCAGTTCAGGAACCCGGATTTCGGCGCAATCAAGCGCAAGCTCAGGAGCCCTGTGATTTTCGACGGCCGCAACCAGTACGATCCGGCGGAGGTGGAGGAGCTCGGTTTCGAGTATTTCGGCATCGGGCGCGGGCGCCAAGCCGCCGCCGGCTTCCCGCGCCGTTAAGTCGATCGTTTGCCGGCGCTTGCCGGCTTCGCCTTCCTCATGGCTCCGGTAACGCAGCTCCTGCTCACCGCCAACGTCGCGGTATACCTGCTGCAGTCGATTGCCGAGTCGGTGCTCATCGGATATTTCGCGCTGTGGCCCATCGGCACGGGCGGCGGCGCGTTCGGCGGTCAACCGCCATTCGCGCCCTGGCAGCTGGTCACGTACAGCTTTCTGCATGGGAATCTCATGCATCTGCTGTTCAACATGCTCGCGCTGTACATGTTTGGGTCGGATATCGAGCGGGTATTCGGGCCGCGCCGATTCAGCGTGTACTACTTTGTGTGCGTGATCGTCGCCGCGCTCGCCCAGCTCACGGTGGCGGCGATTGGAAACATGCCGCCGTATCCGACGGTCGGCGCGTCGGGTGGCGTGTTCGGACTGTTGCTGGCGTTCGGCCTCTACTTCCCGCGTCGCATGGTGATGCTGATTTTTCCGCCCATACCGATGCCGGCCTGGTTGTTCGTCACGCTGTATGGCGCGCTGGAGCTCTTCCTCGGCGTGACCGGCACGTCGCAGGGCGTCGCGCATTTCGCACATCTGGGCGGCATGCTGGGCGGCTGGCTAACCATGCGCTACTGGCGCTCACGCTCACCGTTCCGCTGAAAAACGCGGGTGTTGTGGATTCGGAGCGGATCACGCACAACATCTGGGGGCACGCTGCTTAGCGGACATACTCATTTTGTGGAAGCGTGCCTTTGTGGCATCATTGGCAGGGTGCGGGAGGGACTGCCAAGTGATTGTTTATAACCTCGGATGTGCGAACGACCATCGGTTCGAAGGATGGTTTTCGTCCGCCGACGACTATTCGCACCAGCTCAAGGCGAAGCTCCTGAGCTGCCCGTTGTGCGGAGACGCGTGCATTTCGCGCATGCCGCACGCGCCGTACGTGAGCACGGGGAGCACGGAGCGGCACACGCAGCAGGAACAGGCCGCGACGCCGAAGGGGCTGCCGCACCAGTACGCGAATCTCGGTGCCGAGTTGCTGGAGAGCCTCGTCGACAAGGTGCTCGAAAGCACTGAAGACGTGGGCCGCGCGTTTCCGGAAGAAGCCCGCAAGATTCACTACCGCGAAGCGCCGGAACGTCATATCCGCGGGACCGCGAGCAACAAGGAAGTCGAGGCGCTGCGCGATGAGGGCATCGAGGTCGTGGCCCTGCCGGTGCCGCCGCACCGGCTCAGCAAGACGCACTAGATCACCGGAGGAGTCATCATGTTCAAGCACATCCTCCTGCCGACGGATGGCTCCAAACTCTCGGATCGCGCCGTTCAGCGCGGCATCGAATTCGCGGAGGAGATCGGCGCACGCGTGACGGGCATTCACGTCATCCCCGAATTCAGGATGATGGCCGACGAGAGCTTCGCGCTGCCCACCAGCGCCGACCTCAAGCGGCGCTACGAAAAAGAGGCGAGAGCCCGGGCTGAAAAAATGCTCGCGAAGATCGGTGAGCGCGCCGACACCGCCGGCGTGAAGTACGAAGGCGTCGCTATCATGGGCGACGTACCCTACGAAACGATCATCGAGACAGCGAAGAAGCGCAAGTGCGACCTCATCATGATGGCTTCGCACGGACGGCGCGGTCTGTCCGGGCTGCTGCTCGGCAGCGAGACCTCGAAAGTACTCACGCACTCCAAGATCCCGGTATTGGTCGTACGCTAGACCAAGGTCTCGAGCGGCGGCGGGTGAGTGAGAAACGCGGTCGGGCTCGCGCTGGCCCCGTATGCTCCGGACTGGAATACCACGACGAGGTCCCCCGGCTGCGCCTGCGCGAGCTCCATGCGATCGGCAAGCAGATCGAGCGGCGTGCATAACGGACCGACGATCGAAGCAGTCTCGCGCGGACCGCTCACCATCCGCGTACCGATGACGACCGGATAGTTCTTGCGGATCACCTGACCGAAATTGCCGCTTGCCGCGAGGTGATGGTGCATGCCGCCGTCAGTCACCAGGAACACTTCGCCGCGCGAAAACTTCCGATCTATGACGCGACAGACGTAGATTCCCGCTTCGCCAACGATATAGCGGCCAAGCTCGATCACCAGCTGCGAGCCAGGCAGCGCGTCGCCGGCGCGCTCCGCCAGTTGCCGCAGGTTCTCGCCGATCGGCGCGAGCTCCAGCGGCTCGTCACCCGGAAAGTAGGGAATGCCGAAGCCGCCGCCGATATTCACGATACGCGGGGGCATGGGCGCGCAGGCCGCGAGTCGGGCGGCAAGCTCGACCGCCTCCCGCTGCGCCTCGCAGATTGCTGCGGCATTGAGGTTTTGCGAACCGCTGAAGATGTGGAAGCCTTCGAAAGCGAGGTCCAGCCGGTCTATTTCGCGCAGCACCTCGGGAACGGCTGCGGCATCGACGCCGAACTGCCGCGCGCCTCCGCCCATCTTCATGCCGGAAGACTTCAGCTCGAAATCGGGATTGACCCGAACCGCTACGCGCGCCGCGAGCCCCGTCGCACGGCTCGCGCGCTCGAGCAGCGGTAGCTCGCGCTCGGACTCGACGTTCACGAGCACGCCGGAAGCCACGGCCTGCGTTATTTCGCTTTCGGACTTGCCCGGACCGGCAAAGCTGATTTCGCGCGGGACCATGCCGGCATCGAGTGCGACTTTGAGCTCACCTGCCGATGCGACGTCGAGTCCGTCCACGCGCGATGCGAGGTGGCACACCACGGCGGACATCGGATTGGCCTTGACGGCGTAGTGCAGCTTGACCCCGGGCGGCAGATGCGTTCGCAGCAGCGCAACACGCGCGTCGAGCAGGCGGCGGTCGTAAGCATAAAAGGGAGTGCGTCCGACGCGCTCGGCGAGCCGTGTCAGCGGTATGCCGCCAACGACAAGACAGTCGTCAACCACATCCCATTCGCGCAGAGGCGCATGGCGTGGCATGTCACGCGCGGTCACCACTCGCCGCGTCCCTCGTACTCACTCGCAAGCCGTTTGCGATCGATTTTACCGTTCGCATTGCGCGGCAGCTTTTCTGTGCGTAGCTCGATATGGGCCGGCACCATGTAGAGCGGCAGGTGCTGGCGGCATGCCGCTGCAAGGCGTTCGGCTTCGACGTTCGCGCCGGCGTTCACGGCGGCGACAACCACTATCGCCTGACCGAGCGCCGGATGCGCAACGCCGAAGGCCGCGACTTCGCTTACACCGTCCACGCCGTACACGACCTCCTCGATCTCGGTCGGACTCACCCGGTAGCCCGAGGTCTTGATCATCTCGTCGCGGCGGCCCACGAAGTAGAGGAAACCTTCCTCGTCTTGTCGGACGGTGTCGCCGGAGTACACCGCGGTCTCCGGGAGCACGATCCCGGGGTCGCCGCCTCGAATATCCGGCGGCAGCGGTTTAAATTGTTCGGCAGTCTGTTCAGGTGCGTTCCAGTAGCCCATCGCAACGAGGGCGCCACGCTGCACAAGCTCGCCCGGCTCGTTCGCTGCGCAGCGCGTACCGTCCTCGCGAAGCACGAGTATCTCGGCGTTGGGAACAGCCTTGCCGATCGAATCCGGCCTGCGGACCACTTCCTCGGGTGCAAGATACGTCGCGCGGAACGCTTCGGTGAGGCCATACATGAGGTAGGGTTTTGCCTTTGGCAACTTCGCACGCAGCCGCTTCAGCACTTCGAGCGGCATGCGGCCGCCGGTGTTCGCGAAGTACCGCAGATGTGCCGCCGCCGCTTCTGGCCATTGCAGCTCCGAAAGCTGGATGTACAGGGGCGGCACTGCCGTGAGCCCGGTCACGCGTTCGCGCGCCAGCGTATTGAGGAGGTCGCGCGGCAGGAGGTAGTTCAGCAGCACGACGCGCGCCCCGGCGCAGAAGGCGGTGGTGAGCTGCGAGAAGCCCGCGTCGAAAGAAAGCGGAAGGACTGCGAGCAGCACGTCCTCGTGCGTGTTATTCAAGTACGAAACGACGGTTCTCGCGCCCATCACCAGATTGCGGTGGGACAGCACGACGCCTTTCGGCCGTCCCGTGCTGCCCGACGTATAAAGGATCGCAGCCATGTCGATATCGATCACGCGGTGGCCGGGCGCAGCCACGCTTTGGCACAGCGCGTTCCAGCGGTGCAGGGCGCGACCGCGGGCCGTGGCCGGTAATGCGTCGTCGTCGCCGACGAGGACAACGTGGCGCAAGTCGTGGCACTCGCCGAGCACCCCGTGCAGGAGCATCAGTCTCTGAGCCGACGTGACCAGCACGCGCACATTGCAGTCGCGCAGGACATACCCGACCTGCTCGGGCTTCAGCAGCGGATTCACCGGCACGAAAGCGCCGCCTGCGGCAGCGGCGCCAAAAGCGGCGATAACCGTCTCGAAACGCTTGTCGAGGTAGATCGCCACGCGTTCGGCACGGCCGAGCTCCAGATGGCACAGGCCGTTTCGAAACGCTGCTACGGCCGCGGCGAGCTCCCCGTAGGACAGCGACGTGTCGCCGTATGTGAGCGCAATCGCGTCCGGCGTGCGTTCGGCTGCCGCGAGCGGCAGATCGTGAAGGAAAGTCATGTCCGTATGAGAGGCGCTACACGTCGTGCTCGTGCCTGCCAGCGGCGCAATATAGCAGGGCTTAGGAGGCAGCCGGTAAGCCAAACCTGCAGTACTACCGGGAACCGGCGCTGCGTGACGGCATCTGCCATTCCTTATAATCGGGACTTCCAACTGCGCTCGCGCGCGAGCACGCGCGGCGCCAGGGGATCCGAGGAGCTTTTCAATGGACGTTCAAAAAGAAGTGCTCAGCATTCTCGATCAGGCGCTCGGTCTCAACGGTCGGAGCGCCACGCTCGATGAGAAATCGCCGCTGCTGGGCGCGCTGCCGGAACTCGACTCGCTGGCCGTCGTGAGAGTCATCACCACGATCGAAGAGCGCTTTGGTTTTGCGATCGCCGACGACGAGATCGACGCGTCGAGCTTCGCGACGCTGGGAGCACTTTCGGACTTCGTCAAAGCCAGAGTCGCGGCGTAGATCGCCGGTGGCAGGCGCAGTGCCTTTCTTCCTGCCGCTGGAGCAGGGTGACCGCTTCTGTATTCTGCACAGGCCCGACGCTGCTGTGTGCAAAGGGGCGATTCTCTACATTCATCCCTTCGCGGAAGAGCTGAATCGCTGTCGGCGCATGGCTGCGCTGCAGGCGCGTGCCTTGCGCGCCGCAGGATGGGCGGTACTACAGATCGATTTGTTCGGCTGCGGTGACAGTGCGGGCGAGTTCGTGAATGCAACCTGGCTGCGCTGGATCGAAGATGTGATCGAGGCCGCCCGCTGGCTCGAGGGGGAAACCGGACATGCTCCAGCCCTGTGGGGTTTGCGCGCTGGTTGCCTTCTCGCCACGCAAGCGGCGCCGGGCTTGGCGAGCTCGCGCCTGCTGCTGTGGCAGCCGGTGGTCTCCGGTCGACAGTTCCTTCAGCAGTTCCTTCGATTGCGGATCGGTAGTCAGATCGTGAGCAACGCGGGTGCGAATGTTACCGTGGGAGAGTTGCGTGAGGCGCTTCAGGCCGGTCGTGCGGTGGAAGTTACCGGTTACACGCTTTCGCCCGGGCTCGCGTCGGGACTGGACGCCGCGGACTTGCGGCCGCCGGACGCCGCGGGCGCCGTGATCTGGCTCGAAGTGTCTGCGGCGCCGCAAGCCGCGTTATTGCCCGCATCCGTCACGTACGTGGAGCGGTGGCGTGCCGCCGGTCATTCGATCGACATGCGCGCCGTAGCAGGGCCGCCCTTCTGGCAAACGCCGGAAATAGCGGAAGCCCCGGAGCTCGTCCGCGCGACCCTTGAAGCGATACAGGCCTGGTCGAAATGATGATCCGGGAGCGCGCGCTCGTGTTCGACTGTGACGGCGACGAGCTGGTGGGCATCCTCGCCGTTCCGCACGCGCAAGCCCGTTTCGCCGTGGTGATCGTCGTCGGCGGACCGCAATACCGTGTCGGAGGCCACCGCCAGTTCGTCAGGCTCGCACGTCACATGGCGAGTTGCGGATTTGCGGTACTGCGTTTCGACCACCGCGGCATGGGAGACAGCAGCGGCAGCCCGCGCGGCTTCGAGCACATCTCGCGCGACATCGAGGCCGGCATCGACGCCGTGACTGCCGCCTGCCCGCAGGTCCGGCGCGTCGTGCTGCTCGGCCTGTGCGACGGCGCATCGGCGGCCCTCATGTACGCGCCACAGGATAAACGCGTCGCCGGCATCGTGATGCTCAATCCATGGATCCTTTCTAGCGAGAGCTTCGCCCGCAGCCAAATCAAGCATCATTACCTGCGGCGATTACTGCAGCGCGCCTTCTGGGCGAAGCTTGTGAGAGGCGAGGTAGATTTCGTCGACGCGCTGAGAGTGCTCGCACGAGCGGGGCGGCGGCCCGTCAGCAATGCGGCCGCAGAAGGAAATTATCAGGACAGTATGGCCGCGGCGCTGACGGCATTTCGGGGCGACGTTCTGTTGATTCTCAGCGGGCAGGACCCCACGGCGAGATCATTCATGGACTATTGCACCAGCAACGTGCGCTGGCGCGGGCTCGTCGACAGGAGCAACATCGAGTCCCGAACGCTGCCACAGGCGGACCATACTTTCTCCACTTCAGAGCTGCGCGCAGAACTCGAGCGCATCACGGTGGAGTGGCTCTCGCGCACCTGCGTCTCGCATCCGGCCGCTGCGATTACCGGTAGTATCAGTGACATTTAACGATCAGCGGAAACACCTCATGCGCACATACAACACCAAAAAACGCATTCTCGTCACAGGCGCGGCAGGGTTTCTCGGCTCACACCTATGCGACCGACTGCTGCGCGACGGCCATTTCGTGCTCGCCGTCGACAATTTCTTCACGGGCACGAAGCAGAACGTGGAGCATCTGCTTTCGAACCCGGATTTCGAGCTGATGCGTCACGACATCACGTTCCCGCTGTACGTAGAAGTCGACGAAATCTACAACCTGGCATGCCCGGCTTCTCCGATTCACTACCAGTACGATCCGGTGCAAACGACGAAGACAAGCGTGCACGGCGCGATCAACATGCTGGGTCTTGCAAAACGTGTAAGAGCGAAGATTTTCCAGGCGTCGACGAGCGAGGTGTACGGCGACCCCAAAGTGCATCCGCAGACCGAGGACTACTGGGGGCACGTAAATCCCATCGGGTATCGTTCGTGCTACGACGAAGGCAAGCGCTGCGCGGAGACGCTGTTCTTCGACTATCACCGGCAGCACAGGATTCGCATCAAGGTGGCGCGGATTTTCAACACGTACGGCCCGCGCATGCACCCCAACGACGGACGCGTTGTATCCAATTTCATCGTTCAGGCGCTGAAGGGCGAGTCGATCACGATCTACGGCGAGGGCAATCAGACGCGATCGTTCTGTTTCGTGGACGACCTGATCGACGGATTCGTGAAACTCATGGGTACATCCGACGATTTCACCGGGCCGGTGAACCTCGGAAATCCAGGCGAATTCACGATTCGGCAGCTTGCCGAGACGGTATTGAAGCTCACGGGCTCGCGATCGAAGCTCGAATTCAAGCCGCTGCCGAGCGACGATCCCTTGCAGCGGCGGCCGGACATCTCGCTCGCCCGGCGGGCTCTCGGATGGAGCCCGACGATCCCGCTGGAGCAAGGACTACAGAAAACGATCGAATACTTCCGCGAGTTTGCTAAGACGGCGCTGCGCTAGCGAGATCCGAATCGGAATCGGAGCGCGAGATCAGCCAGCTCGACGGCTCCGTCAGCAACCGCGCATGCACATGCATACGATGCGGCCTCACCATGAACCGCGTGGCCGCTCCGGCTGGAAAGCACCCGAGCGCCACCAGATTGCGCGGGTGAGCCAGTCCAAATTGCTCGAGGAACACGGCGGCTGCCGTTTGCCTGCGCGCCGCATCGATTACCAACGCGAGCAGCGCGTCGGTCGACCTCTCCTCGCACAGGTAATCGACCACTCGGGTCACGCCACAGCCCCGCCATAGATCCGGCCGCATGACCGCATAACCCACGACCTCGCCCCGACGCAGTACGTAATAGCGTTCGTAGCGGCCGCGATCCGGTATTTGGTCGAAGCGCCATCTGAGACTCACGAAATCGCGCTTCGCCAGCACACGATTGTCGGGGGCGGCGCGGATCCACAGATCGTCTGCGCGCCTGTCGAAGGCGGCAATCGGCTCGATCGAGTATCCCCTGAACCTGCCGATCGCCGCACGCGCCCGGGCGCTGCCCGCGACGATCGCACCGGGCATTAGCCGCGCGAGCCGTCCGCGGCCGCCTAGGGCCGCCGCACAGGCATCCAGATCGAGCGGACGCGCATAGATCGGCAGCATGCCCAGATCCGTCCATCCCGACCGCACGCAGGTCCGGTGTGCCGCATCCGACACTCCGAGACCGAGCAGGATGTCGCTGCTGCGCTCGAATTCGGCGAAGAGCGCCGGACCGACGCCCTTCAGCCGCCAGTCCGGGTGCACCATGAGGTCTATGCCCCACGACGCATGGAGTTCCGTGCCCCGAGCGTGCAGCACGACGGGCAGTCGACCCTGCTGCCCGACCACCATACCGTCGCGCATGCAGATCCACAGCATCGGCGCACCGTCCCTGCGATGCGGATTGCGCTCGTAAAGCCACTCGAAATAGCGCTCGTCGCACTGACGCGAGCCGACTCCGAAGTGCTCGCGTTGGAAGGCCTTCAGCGGCTCGCGGTCGGAGGGCTCGTAAGCCTTGACCGATGCGGCAATGCGCGCCGCATACGGTGCGCGAATGGCGGCCCCGGCGGCGCCTCCCTGCATCCGCAAGTCAGCCTTTCTTGCGGCCGATGAAACTGCTGATGCTTTCGACTGAATCGAGGTTCTGCGGCACCATTTCGGCGTCATCCACCGTAATGTCGAACCTGTCCTCGAGAAAAGTCACCAACTCCAGAACGCCCGTGGAATCGATGATGCCGTGCTCCAGCAGGGAGGCGTCGTCCGACAATTTCAGGTCTTCAGGTACGTAGAAGTTCGCGCGAACGAAGCTGCGAACCTGCTCTTTGATCTCCAGCACGTGTCTTTCCCCCTGCGTCAGGCGCCGGATTGCCGCAGCGCGTAGACCACGCGCGCTTCGCCGGCCGCGTCCCGCACGGATTGTATCTTCTCGTATGCGCGGCGCCGCGCGAACAATGCCTCGACCTGTGACTGTTGCCCCGCGCCGATCTCGAGCAGCAGCACCCCGCCGGGCCGAAGGTACGCCGCCGCGTCTCGGATGACGCGCTGATGCATGCTGATGCCGTACGGCCCCGCGGCAAACGCCTCCGGCGGCTCATGGCGCAGCAGATCGGCACGTTCCCCGGCGAGCCGCGTGTCCGAGATATAGGGCGGGTTGCACACGATTACGTCGATGCTGTCCTCGAGCTGCAGCCCGGTCAGCGCACCGAACAAATCACCTTCATGAACCCATACACGCGCCGATAATCCACACGCTTCGACATTCCGGCGTGTCAGGCGCACCGACGCGGCGCTGAAGTCGCTCGCCCAAACGCGCACATGCGGGCACAAAGTCGCGATCGCGCAGGCGAGATTCCCCGCGCCACAGCACATGTCGATCACACGCGCTTCGGCTCCGGATGTCTGCGCCAGAATCGCCACTGCGGTGCGTGCGAGCAGCTCGGTCTCCGCGCGCGGGACGAGGACGCCGGCGGCGACCGCGAGATCGAGCCCGCAAAACGAAATCTGCCCGCGCTCGTACGCCGCGACGACGTCGCTGTGCCCGCTCATGTGCTCATCATCCGTAAACCGGCGCCGCGCGATCGACGTCGACGCCAAACACCTTTTCCATCGCGGAAGACGGCGCCTGCCGCACGAATTGTTCGTCGAGCAGTTGCGTCGTCAGCACCCCGACCAGGGCCATGTTGTCGGTATTCGAATACTGGCCTTCATCGCGTCGGTCCTTGCACTTGCGCCAGAGCTGTGTGACCGCCGCCGCATCGAAAATACCGGTATCGGCGATTCGTTTCGCGGAGAGCAGCTCCTCGACGTAGGCAGGCGTCTGCGCGCCAACGAACGCGAGCGCGTCCGGTGCGCGGTAAGGTTGCTTGGCGCGGCGCACGATCGAGTCGGGCACGAGCCCCCCCGCCGCGCGCTTCAGGACATGTTTCTCATCCAGCGCGCGCAGTTTGTAGCGCGGCGGGAGGGTGGAAGCGAGCTCGACCACGTTTTTGTCGAGAAATGGGAAGCGGCCTTCGACCGAGTGCGCCATCAGCATTCGGTCCCCCTGTGAGGAGAGCAGATAACCGGAGAGCAGCGTCCGCATCTCGATGTACTGGTCCTGCGCGAGCGCGCTCCACTGCGCAAACTCCGAAGGCAGGGTTGCTAGAAACGCGCCGACCGCATCGACCGGACGGAGCGCATCGCGCATCTCGCGACTGAACAGTCTTTTCAGCGCCGATGTGCTTTGCCAGCGAATCTCATGGGCAAAGCCCGGGCGGGACGCGTTCGCGAGGTTTCTGCCGAAAAACTGCCGCGCCACGGCTTGCTGCGCGACCGGCGAGCGCGCGAGATAGGGATAGAGCCGCTCCAAGGCGCGCGGCCGCAGCGTGCTCGCTGGTGCCGTGGCCCAGAACCGGCGGACTTTGCCCTCGCGAAAAAGATCATAGCCCGCGAATACTTCGTCGGCTCCTTCGCCCGTGAGCACGACCTTTATGCCTTTGGAACGGGTGAGGCGCGAGAGCAGAAAAAGCGGCACTGGCGCCGTTCTGAGAATAGGGCGCTCGGTGTGAAAAATCGTGTCGGGCAGCGCTTCCGCGATGTCCGTGCGCCGCACGAGGATCTCGTGATGCTCACTCTCGAGCAGGCCCGCCATCAGGCGCTGATAGCCGGTCTCGTCGTACTCCGCGTCGGAGAACCGGATCGAAAACGTGTGAAGCCGGCGGCCCGTTGCGCGGCGGGCAAGCGCCGCAATGAGGGCGCTATCGAGACCGCCGGAGAGATAACTGCCGACGGGCACATCGGAGCGCAGCATCCGCAGCCGCGTCGCGTCTTCGAGGCCCGCGCGCACCGCTGCGGCCGCCTCCTCGACCGTGCCGCGAAACTCGGCCTCGCGGCGAGGGCTCTCCGGAAACCGCGGCTGCCAGAACGCGTGCTCGCGCACGGTGCCATCCTCGTAGATTCTTACGTGACCCGGCTCGAGCTCCTGGATGGCGTGAAAAACGTGGCTTGGTGCAACGCTGCACCAGAACGTGAATGTCTGATCGATGCCGGCGGGATCGAGCGCACGCGAGATCGATGGATCGGCCGCGAAGATCGCCTTTACTTCGCTGGCAAAGTACACCTGCCCCCGGTGTTCACAGATATGTAGCGGTCGCACGCCGGCACGATCCCGCGCGAGCAATAGACGCTTGCGCGTGCTGTCCCACAAGGCAAGGGCCCATTGACCGTTCATCCGCTCGAACGCGGATTCTCCCCATGCCTCGAACGCCTGAACGATGACCTCGGTGTCGCTACGAGTGCGGAACCGATGGCCGAGCGCCTCCAGCTCCGCTCTCAGCTCGACATGATTGAAAATCTCGCCGTTGAAGACGATCCAGAGCGTTTCCGCCGCGTTGGCGAGCGGCTGCTGTCCGGCTGCGATATCGATAACCGAGAGCCGCGCGTGCGCCAAGCCTGCACGCTGGTCGCGGTACAGGCCGCGCTCGTCGGGACCGCGATGCCGCAGCGAACCGACCATCCGCGCAAGTGCGTCACGCTCGGGCGTGCGTCCGGTCCCCGCGATATCGACGATCCCTGCGATGCCGCACATGCGTCAGCCGCCCCTCGCGGGTACGGTGCCGCCGGTCGCGACCTCCGGCACGTCGGCAACGAGCGATGCCGCCATGTGCAAATAGCGCGTAGCGCGGCGCTTGCCTTCGATGTCGTTGAATATCCGAGCGACCTGTTCCGCGCTGAGGCCAACCGCCGGCGCGGTCGCCTCCGGCGACAGGCCCGAGTTATGGGCGTACAGACAGAGGTCCATGCGGTCGTAGGGCAGACCGAAATAGAACTCCTCCTGCGTCTGAGCGAGCGAGAACGTATCGGTCGTCGGGACCCGAGTGCGGACCTCTTCCGGCAGGCCGAGGTGGCGCGCGAGCTGATACACCTGTGTCTTGTACAAATGAGCGATCGGCTTGAAGTCGGCTGTTCCGTCGCCCTGCTTGACGAAGAAGCCCTGATCGTATTCCAGCCGATTGGGCGTTCCGGCCACGGCGTAGTTGAGCCGATCGGCATGGTAATACTCGATCGTCTTGCGTATGCGCTGCTTGAAATTCGTCGACGCCACGAGCTTGAGATAGGCTGGCGCCGTGAGCCGCACTTTCCGGAGCTCCCCGCTCGGGCTGCGCACCGTGAGGCGCGATACGTTCAGGCGTTCTCCCTGCAGCAGCGACGGCAGTGACAGCTTGAACGTCCAGCCGGGGCCGAACTCCGGCACGACCGCTCGGATGGCCTCGTGTTGCCGTCCGTAGCATTTCGCCGCTTCGAGTATGGGCGAGATATCCTCCAGCTCCGTCGCAATGCCCAATTCCGTGGCGACTTTACGGCCGAGCTCCAGCGACTCGCCGGCGGAATGCTTCTCAGGCATGAATATGCCGACGACTCTATCGGCGCCGAACGCGCGCACGCACAACGCCGCGACGACCGAGCTGTCGACGCCACCGGAAAGGCCGAGTACCGCACCGCGCTTTCGCATCGTCTCCAGAACCGCCTTGCGCATCGCGCCGACGATACGATGCGTCTCGGCCTCGGCGTCGAGGTCGAGCACATGTGCTGAAAAATGGCTTATTGGCGGCATGATCGTAACGGCGCTGACCCTAGCATGTGACTCCGGCACAGGTCGAGTCGGCCTCCTGAGCGGTGCGCAACATAGCGCGCGCGCGGGCGTAGCCGGGAGGGCATTCTGCCGCTGCCGAAGCGCATGGCGGGTTTGTTAGACTTGCCGCCCGCATGAAGCTCGAGATCGCCTCCGCGCCCGCCCTGGCCGGATCAACCGACATTCCGCGGCTCGAACGAGGGGGAGCCGAGCTCATCGATCGCTATTGCGAAGAGTGGCTGGCATTGTGCGGCCGGAGTGCCTGTGACGAGCCGTTTTATCGGCCCGAATGGATACGCGCTTATCTCCGTGCGTTCGCGGCAAACGCCGTGCTCGTGCTATTCACGATGCGCCGTGCAGGCCGGCTCGTCGCGCTGCTGCCGCTCATCAAGGAAACCGACAGTCTCGCAGGCATGCCGGCCCGCAAGCTGCGCAGCGCCGGCAATACGCACACGTGCAGATTCGACATGGTTCATGAGCCCGAGACAGCGGCGGCCGTCATACCGCACCTGTGGGCGGCGCTTGTCGCAGAGCCCGGCTGGGACGTGCTGGAGTTGAACGATACGCAGGAAGGTGGCGTGCTGACTCAGCTCGCCGGGTACGCGCGCGGATGTGGCCATGCCGTTCAATTCGCGCCGGGCCTCGCGCCGCCGTATCTCGATCTGACAGCGTTCAGTGGGTACGATGCACTCCTGCAGCGCCTCGATGCGAAATTCCGCGCGAACCTGCGCCGGCGCGCACGCAAGCTCGATGCTCGCGCCGCGGTGCTCTGCCGCGGGCGCGCGGCCGAGCCGATGGTTGGACGCTTCTTCGAGCTGGAGCGCAGCGGCTGGAAAGGCGAAAAGGGCAGTGCCATCACGTGTGCCGCGCCGACCCGAATGTTCTACGGCGAGATCGCACGCGCGGCGGAGGCGGGCGGTTATCTCT
>Ga0196978_1000550_pt1 | contig 18665 bp, 16 predicted proteins | sample S3v_2013CmetaG_FD_155491 | JGI IMG/M metagenome (GOLD analysis project Ga0196978, IMG submission 155491) | Soil microbial communities from Anza Borrego desert, Southern California, United States - S3+v_20-13C | ecosystem: Environmental > Terrestrial > Soil > Desert | place: USA: California... | reverse complement strand
GTACCGCGCTACACTCGCGGACATGACAATTGCGTTATTTCTTCACGTCATCTCCGACGTGATCTGGGTCGGCGGGATGTTCCTCGCCTATATGGCGGTGCGTCCCGCGGTCGTCGAAGTGCTCGAGCCGCCGCAGCGCTTGAAGCTCTGGACCGGCATCTTCCGGCGCTTCTTTCCGTGGGTGTGGGGTGCGGTCGTGCTGATCCTGCTCACCGGCTTCGCGATGATGGGCCAGCTCGCGGCGGTGCCGGCGTACGTCGTCATCATGACCGTGATCGGCGTCGTCATGAGCGCGATCTTCCTGCACATCTATTTCGCGCCGTTCGGGCGGCTCAAGCGAGCGGTCGCGGCGGAGGACTGGAAAGCCGGCGGCGCCGCGCTCAATCAGATCCGCATCCTGGTCGGCACGAACCTCGTGCTGGGCCTGATCAACATCGCCGTCGCCATTCTCGGTCGCGGATTTTCGTAGGGTGGGTGGTCACCCACCAACCCTCAATTCGGGAAGTGGGGCATCCCCGGCTCTTTGCCTTCCGGCAGCGGCGTGCGGGCGAGGTTGAGCAGCATCGCGAGCATCGAGTAGTACCCCGCGATCGCGACGATGTCGACCATCTGATGCTCGCCGAACTGTTTCAGCGCGCGCTCGTAGGTCGCGTCCGACGCGCTCTGGTTGTGAAAGAGCTCCGTCAGCAGGTCGTAGACGATCTCTTCGTCCTGCGCCATACCGGTGGGGCGGCGGCCTTCGGCGAGCGCCTGCGCGATCTCCGGCTTCAGCCCCGCTTTCAGCGCAAGCGGATGGTGCGCCTGCCATTCGTAGTTCTGCGTCCACTGCCGCGCCGCGATGAGCGTCGCGAACTCCGCGATACGTCGCTCGAGCGGGCAGCGAAAGCGCAGATACTCGCCGACTTTCTGCACCGGGCTCATGAGCTCGGGGCTGCGCAGCAGCACGTTGAACGGGCCGCGCACCTGGCCGCGCGGGCCTGACGCGAGCTCTTCGGCCGCTTTCTTCTGAAGGTCGGTCATCCGCGCCGGATCGATCCTGCCCATGCGCTCGCTGCGCGTGCTCTGTGTCGTCACTTTCGCTCCCTCGTGAAGGCGTTGTGTGCAGGCGGCCAGTGTAATATACGCACCGTTTCCTCCCGCCTGTTTCCCCATGAGCAGCACGCACGCGCCGCTCGTCGAGAACGCGACGCGCGATCTCGCGGCATTCGGCGCCAGTCTCCGGTTCTCCGATCTGCCGCCGGCTGTCGTCGAGCGCATCAAGCTCTCGATCCTGGACAGTCTCGGCTGCTGTCTTTTCGGCGCGACGCTGCCGTGGACGCGCAAGGTCGCCGACCTCGCGCGCGCCGAAAGCGCGGCGCCGCGTGCATCGCTCATCGGCTTCGGGACGAAGACATCGCTGTCGCTCGCCGCGCTCGTGAACGGCACGTCCGGACACGCGTTCGAGCTCGACGACATCCACAAGGAATCGATCATCCACGCGGGGTCGATCGCGACGCCGGTCGCGCTCGCGTTCGCGGAGGACGAAGGCGGCGCATCGGGTCGTGACGTGATCACCGCGATGGTGGCGGGCTACGAGATCGGCCACCGCGTCGGCGCCGCCGCGACGATGAGCCTGTTCTTTCGCGGCTTCCATCCGCAGGGTACATCGGGCGCATTCGTGGCCGCGGCGACGGCAGCGCGCGCGTTGCGCCTCGATGCCGAACGATTTCAGCACGCGCTCGGCATCGTCGGCTCGCAGGGCGGCGGGCTGATGGCGGCGCAGGAGGGCGCGATGGTGAAACGCTTTCACAGCGGCCGCGCCGCGCAGAGCGGGGTCTATTCGGCGCTGCTCGCGCGCGACGATTTCACCGGTATCCCCGACGTGCTGGAAGCGCATTACGGCGGCTACCTGATGACCCATTCGGATGCACCGGCGCCGGAGCGTCTTGCGTCGGGCCTGGGCACGACGTGGGAAACGCTCCAGGTCGGCTACAAGCCGCATGCCAGCGTGACCAGCATCCATACGGCGCTGGATGGCCTCGCCGCGATCATGCGCGAGAACGGTCTCACTGCCGGCGATATCCGCGAAGTGGAGGCGGGCTTGAGTCCCATGACGCACGTGCACTGCGCGTGGGAATACAAAGCGCAGGGCGTGACGGCGGCCCAGATGAATCTCTACTACGGCCTCGCGGTGATCGCGCTCGATGGTGTCGCGTTCACCGAACAGTATCGCGAGGACCGGCTGCGCGAACCACGCATTCTCGATCTGATCGGCCGCTGCCGCGCGCATGTCGATGCCGAGATCGCGCAAATGGGGCCGGCGTTCCGGCACGCTGCGCGCGTTAAAGTAACGACGCGCGACGGACGCGCGATCGAAAAGCTGCTGCTCGATCGCCGCGGCAGTCCCGAAAACCCGATGAGCACGGCCGAGATCGAAGAGAAGTTCCGGCACGTCGTCTCGCGCTGCATCGACAAGGCGCGCGCAGACCGCATCGTCGAGCTCGTGCGTTCGCTGGAAAAGCTCGACAGCACGCGCGAGCTGATCGAGCTGCTCGGAGCGCCTGTCGATGAATAGCCAACGAATGACCCGCAAAACACGTAACCCCCGCGCAGGCGGGGGTGCAGCGAACCACGCCCATCCTGCCTTCCCCCTGAGGGAGAAGGGGATACCCGCCTGCGCGGGAATAACGAACGTGGCGCTTGTCGCCGTAGCTGGGATTGCAGCCGTTGTATCGCACGGCGTACACGCGCAGCAGTATCCGACCAAACCGATACGGCTCATCGTGCCGAATGCGCCGGGCGGCGGCACGGACACCGTTGCGCGCGCGATCTCGGAGAAGCTCTCCCCGGCGCTCGGGCAGCAGATCGTCGTGGACAATCGCGGCGGCGCCGGCGGCCGCATCGCGGCGGAGCTCGTCGCGCGCTCACCGAAAGACGGTTACACGCTGCTGCTGGGCAGCGCCGCGACCCTGATCAGCGGACCCGCGCTCGATCGCGATCGTAAGTACGATCCGGTCAAGGACTTCGCGCCGATCTCACTCGCGGGCACCACGGCGTACATGCTGGTGGTGCACCCAGCGCTGCCAGCGAAAAGCGTGAAGGAGCTCATCGCGCTCGCGAAAGCGAAGCCCGGGCACATCGCGTTCGCGAGCACGGGACAGGGCGGCCCGGCTCACCTCGGTGCCGAGCTTCTCCAGGCGATGGCGCAGGTGAAGCTCATCCACGTGCCGTTCAAGGGCGGCTCGCCCGCCATGCTCTCGCTGCTGCAAGGCGAGACACAGATGATGATCGCGAACTTTCTCACCGCGCTGCCGGCGGTGCGCGCACAGCGCGTGCGCGCGCTCGGCGTGACGAGCCCGAAGCGCTCCGCGCTCGCGCCGGATATCCCGACGATCGACGAGGCGGGGCTGCGCGGCTTCGAGCTCCAGCAGCTCTACTCGCTCGTTGCGCCCGGCGGCACGCCGGCGCCGATCGTCGAGCGTCTCAACCGGCAGATGGTGGAGAGATACCCCGCCGAGGACGTGAGGCAGCGGCTCGCCAACGAAGGCGTCGAAGTCGTGACGTCAACACCGGCGGACGCCGCGCGGATTTACGCGGAGCAGTTCGCGAAATGGTCCCGCGTCGTCCGCGACGCCGGCATCAAGATAGACCGATAGGTTCGTAGGGTGCGCTGGCGCACCGCCACAGGAGATCGTTTATGGCAACAACCAAAACCAAAGCCCGCCGCATGCGCGAGCTGCTCGACAAAGGCATCGTCGTCTCGCCCGGCGTGTACGACGGCTACAGCGCACGCATCGTCGAAAAGATGGGTTACCAGGCGTGCTCGAGCACCGGCGCGGGTCTTGCGAATTCGCGCTTGTCGCAGCCGGACGTCGGCATTCTCACGCTGCACGAGAACGTCGCGGCGTGCGCGCACATGGCGGGCACCATTTCGATTCCGATGATGGCGGACGCGGATACCGGTTACGGCAACGCCGTGACGGTTTACCACACCGTCCAGTATTTCGAGCAGGCCGGCATTGTCGGCATCAACATCGAGGACCAGGTGAGCCCCAAGCGCTGCGGGCACATGCGCGGGAAGGCGATCATCGACGCCCGTGAGATGGCGAAGAAGATCGAGGCGGCGGTGAAAGCGAAGAAGGATCCGGACTTCATCATCAACGCCCGCACCGATGCGATCGCGGTGGAAGGCATCGAAGGCGCGATCAGGCGCGCGAAGCTGTACGCCGCCGCCGGGGCGGACATGGTGTACGCCGACGCCATCGAATCGGAGGATCAGATCAAGCGCTTCTGCGAAGCCGTCGCGCCGACGTGGGTGAGCATCAACATGGGTTTCGGCATCCGCTCGCGCCCGACGACGCCGGTGATCCCGGTCAAGCGCCTCGCCGAGCTCGGCATCCGCCGCGTGAGCCTCGCGCGCATGCTGCCGGCGGCGGCGCTCATGGGCATGAAAAAAGCGCTCGAGATCATGCGCGAGAGCATGACGACCGGCGAAGTGCACGACCGGCCCGATCTGCTCGTCGGCATCGAGGAGATCACCGATCTCATGGGCTATGCGCTCATCAACCGGCTCGAGACCGAGTTCTCGCTGCCGGAGGACATCGAGCAGCGCTACAAGGGCGAGAGCGTCGATTATGTCCGGCGCGGGGGACATTAAAGGTATCCGTCATTCCCGCGCAGGCGGGAATCCAGAAGTCGGAGTTCTGGACCCCCGCCTTCGCGGGGGTGACGGTTTTTGCGCGGCGACCGTCATTCCCGCGTAGGCGGGAATCCAGAAACCCGGTTGTGGCTCTGGACCCCCGCCTTCGCGGGGGTGACGTTTTCCCCGACTCGTAAGGTGCGCTGGTAGCGCACCGGCCGGTGCGTCATCGACGTACCCTACGGGAGTCAGCTAAGTCTCACCGGCCGGTGTGTCATAGACGCACCCTACGGCACGTCAACTAGGGTCTGGCGGCGAGCGCGAGCTCGGTCGTAATACCGGTGCCGTCACCCGCTTTGACTTCAGTGATCCCGCCCGAGCGGATGCGGGCCGGATCGACGCCCGCTTTGGCGAGCGTGTCGATGATGGCGCGCGCGCGGCGCTCCGCGAGCGACTCCCCCGCGCCCTCGGCGAGCGGCTCCGCTTCGACCAGCCGGTCGAATACGGCTTCGTAGAACTCGGTGTCCTTGCTGCCGCGCCCGAACCGCCCGAGCACCGGATTGACGCGGTCGGGTGTTTTGCCGGTGCGCTTCGCGTACTCCTTTTCCAGCACCGCCATCGCGTCCGGGCCGGCGCGTTTGGCGAGCAGCGCTTCGAGCGCTCTCTGGGTATCGGCCCGGCCGTATGCGATCGGTCCGGGCGTCTCGTCCGGCGCGAGCTTCGGGTCGAGCGCGCGCGCGAGATCCAGACGCGCCGCCCGCCGCCGTAGCTGCCGCGCGTCGCGCTGCGGGTCGTAAGGGCCCTTCACGACGAGCGTAAGCTGCGGTCGCTCCTTCAGCGCTTTCGCCAGCGTATCGAGCTGCTCGCGCTGCGCCGGCGCGATGCGGTCGCTGCCCGGGGCGAACCGCACGGTCCTCACCTCTTCGACGTCGCCCTTGAAGAGACTCGCGAGCGCGCGGAAAGGGGCCGTGACGACGCGGGTGATCGCGTTGGCGATCGCGGCGCGGATGACCTTGCCGTAGTCGAACTCCGGATTGTCCATATTGCCGCGCACCGGCACCGCGAGATCGATCTTGCCCTCGGAGTCCTTGAGCAGCGCGACCGCGAGATCGAGCGGCAGATCGAGGGCGTTGGGCGCCTTCACGCGCTCGCCCAGCGTAAAGTCGCGCAGCACGACTCGGTTCTCACCCGCGAGCTGGCCTTTTACGATCTTGTAATCGAGGATGAGCGAAAGCTTGCCCGATGCGACCTTGCGCCCCGCGAACGTCGCCGAGTACGGGGAAAGCAGCGGCATATCGATGTTCTCGAAGCGCGCGCGGATGTCGAGGAACGCTTCGGGATCGCGCGGAATCAGCGTGCCCGATGCGCGTGCTTCGCCGTACTGGTCCACCTGTCCCGAGAGCCTCAGCTCCGCACGCGCCTGCGGGTCCGACGAAATGCCCACGACCGAGCCTTGGAGCGCCTGCACCTGTGTCGCGAACGGCAGGACGAGGCTCGCGTCCGAGAAATCGAGCGTGCCCTTTTCCAGCCGGATCGCGCCGATGTCGTAGGGGAAAGGCGGCGGCTCGACGGCGGCCTGCCCCGCCGGCTTGGGCGCCGCGCGCTGCGGATCAGGGTCTCGCCGCAGCGCCTGCGTAACGTTCATGGTACGGTCGCGCGCAATCGCGATCTTCGCACCGGGCTCGACGACGCGGACCAGCCTGACGGCCAGCTTGTCGGGCGAGAGCGTGAGCGCGATGTCCTCGGCGACCGCCGATTTCCATGCCACGAAGCGCGCGTTGGTCTGCTCTTCGTTCACCAGCAGCTCGTCCACGCGAAGCTCGCCGCGCGCGCGCAGCGACGGTTTCGCGTCACGCCGCCAGCTCACCCGCGCGTCGCCCGAAAGGTTGCCGGATTTGAGCTCCAGTGCGGCATGTCGCGCGATGAGCGGCCGCAGCGGCTCCAGCGGAATCCGTGCGAGGGTGAGCCGCGTGCGCGCGCCGCCGAAATCCTGCTGGAGCGTGCCTTCGCCTTTCGCCGTTCCGCCCGCCGTACGCAACGCTGCGCTGAAGGCGATCGGCTTCTTGCTCGCGCTGTCGATGTTCCTGGCCGAGATGGACGTCACTTCGACGTCGTACCCGATGGCGGGTTTGAAGCCGTGGTCGGCGAGCCCGAGGGCGAAGCGCTCGAGCGCGAGCGTCTCGATGCGATAGCGCCATGCGTCACTGGCCTGCGCGGTCTGCGCAGGCGCCGCAGCCGGCTGCTGCGCCGGTTTCGGCGCGAGCGCGTCGAGTAACCCGATCGCACCGTCCTGACCGCGTTCGATTCTCACGCCGCCGCCGCGCAGCGCGACCGACTTCGCGCTGAGCGTGCGCTCCGCGGTATCCAGGCGCCCGCCCGAGAGCACGAATGCCTCGAGCGCGAGGAGCGGCGTATCCCGGCGCCGGCTCGTGAGGGTCGGCGCCGCGATCTCGAGGTCGATATCACCGGCAACGATGCGCGCAGGCGCCGCGCCGGCGGTGACGTCGAGACCGAGCCTGCCGTTCAGCGCGTCGGTGCGCACGACGAGCGTCGGCGTTCGGCTGCGGTCACCGTAGGCGAACGCGATCTTTTCGAGCGCGATCTCGCGCAGGCGGATCTGCCACGGCTGCGCCGCCGGAGCCGCGGGACTCGCCACCGGTTGCGGCGCTGGCTCCGGCTCCGGTTCTCCGTCGGGTGTCGTGCCGAGCAATCCGATGCCACCGTCGCGTCCGCGTACGATTCGGACCCCGCCACCGCGCAAAGCGACCGAGTCCGCGCTGAACGTGCGCTCGCTGCTGTCGAAGTGTCCACCCGAGAGCGTGAAGGCATCGAGCGCGACGGGCGGCGTCTTGCGGCCGGCAGTTGTCACCGCCAGCGCTGCGAGCTCGAGCTCGATATCGCGGGCAGCGATGCGTGCGGGCCTTGCGCCGGCCGTTACATCGAGCGCGAGCCTGCCGGTCAGCGGGCCCGTGCTCACGGTGAGCGCGGGCTTTCGGCTGCGGTCGGCGTACCCGAGCGCGATCTTGTTCAGTGCGATCGTGCGTACGCGGATCTGCCACGGCTGCGCCGCCGCGGCCGCCGCAGTTGCCGTCGCCCGCGGCGCCTGCTCCGGCTTGTCGGCCGGTGTCATGCGCTGCCAGTCGAGCACGCCGTCTTCGGCTATTGCCGCGTTCACGCCGCCCTCGGTGACGCTCAGGTTCGCAATGACGAGCTCGCGCTTCTCGAGCGTGAAGCTCGCGTCCGACACCCGCACGGCGCCCAGCGCAACGAGCGGCTCTTTTTCGCCCGCCAGCCCGAGAAACAGGCCGGAAAGCGTCGCCTGCACGCCTTTCACGTCGAGCGCCGCCTTGCCGTCGCGATACCCGAAGTCGTAATGCCCCGCGATCGCGAGCTCACCGCGCGGCGACTGGACGTTCAGGACGTCGCGCATGAAGCGCCACGCGGTCTCGAGCTTCATGCCCTGGAGCGAAATCTCGCCGCTCGATGCGATCGGCTGCAGCGAGAGATCGCCTTTCCACGCCAGCGTGCCGCCGCCCGGCAGCTTGCCGTCGAGCCGGTAGCGGCCCTCCTGGTCGCGCAGCGTGCCGAAATTCCAGAGCTCCAGATCGACCGGTGTCACAGCGGTGCTCTCCGGCGACGGACCGGACAGGTCGGTGAAGCTCACGCGGCCGTCGTCCAGCAGGATGTGATGCACGATCAGACGCGGTGGCGGCGTGTCCGGTCGCGGCGGCTTGCGCAGGCGCTCGATGAGATCGAGCAGGTTGAGCCGGCCGTTACGATCGATCTCCAGCGCGAGCGTGGGGCGTTCCAGCCGGATCTCGGCAAATGTCCAGGTGCGATCGAACAGGCTGGAAAGATCGAAATCGACGAACAGCCGCTCGAACGCGAGCAGGGCTTTGTTCCCGTCGCCGTTCAGCGTGAATCGCGTCGCTTCGAACGTGAGCGCGAACGGATTGATCCTGACGTTCTCGACCGCCGCCGGGCGACCGAGGTGCGCTTCGGCGAGCGACGGCACGTAGCGCTTGACGAGATAAGGCGCCAGCAGGAAGCCGCCGAGCGTATAGACGAGGAGCAGGACCGCGGTCGACCACACGAGCTTGCTGCGAGCGAGCCGCCGCGGAATCGTGCGCAGATCGATCGAGGGCCAGTGGAGTTTGGAGAGAGCCATGCGAGAATCCGCTCGGCGTTTACGAAGGAACAGTCTGTATGACGGATACGCACGCCGCCCGGCGTCCTAGCACCATGGAGATTACCGCATGGGTGCTGATGGCCGCCATGCTCGTCGGTGTGTTGCATCTTCATCTGCTCGCGGCGCTGCTGGCCGGCCTGCTCGTTTTCGAGCTCGTGCACATGATGGCGCCGCGGCTGCAGCGCCGATTCTTCGGTCCGCGGCCACGCATGGTGGCGGTGGCGATCCTCGCGACGGTCATCGTGGGCCTGCTCACGGCGGCCGTGATCGGCATCGTCGCATTCATGCGCAGCGAGGCGGGCAGCCTCACGGGGCTGCTCACCAAGATGGCCGAGATCATCGAGAGCGCGCGCGGCACGCTGCCGCCGTGGCTGTCCGACAATCTTCCGGACGACACCGCCGAGCTGCGGGACCAGATCTCATTCTGGCTGCGCGAGCATGCGGCCGAGCTCCGGCTCGCCGGCGCCGAGACCGCGCGAACTTTCGCGCACATCCTGATCGGAATGATCGTCGCCGCGATGCTTGCGCTGCGCGAGGCGGTGCAGGGAGACGCGCAGAAGCCGCTCGCGCACGCGCTCGCCCGACAGGGCGAGCGTCTCGGCGATGCGTTCCGGCGCGTCGTGTTCGCGCAGGTGCGCATCTCCGCCATCAACACGGTGTTCACCGCGATCTATCTCGCGGTCGTGCTGCCGCTCTTGGGCATCAACCTGCCGTTCATCAAGACGATGATCGTCATTACATTCGTCGCGGGGCTGCTGCCGGTGATCGGGAACCTGATCTCGAACACGGTGATCGTGGTGGTGAGTCTCGCGTATTCGGTGTACGTCGCCGCCGGATCGCTCGCGTTCCTCGTCATCATTCACAAGCTGGAATACTTCCTGAACGCGAAGATCATCGGCACGCAGATCCGGTCGCGCGCCTGGGAGCTCCTGATCGCGATGCTGGTCATGGAGGCGGCGTTCGGGATCGCGGGCGTAGTCGCCGCGCCGATTTACTATGCGTACATCAAGGCCGAGCTCGCCGAGCGCGGCTTGATCTGAAATCCTGTTCGCGTGCGGACGCTCGCAACCGTTCTGGTGCTTGTGCTGGCCGGATGCCAGCTACCGGTGGTTTCGCCGCGCGTCGACAGTCCCCGCGCGGAAACACCGGAAGCGCGCCTGCACCTGCTCAACCGCGTGACGTGGGGCGCGAACGGCTCGTCTGCGAGGCGCATCGAAGCCGTCGGCACGCGAGCGTTCCTCGACGAGCAGTTGCGGCCGGCGCCGAAGCCGCCGCTCCCGCCCGCGGTACAGGCGCAGATCGACGCGCTGACGATCTCGCAGAAGCCCTTCACGGACCTCGTGCGCGAGGTCGAGCAGCAGCGCCGCGATGCGGTCGCGATCAAGGATCCCGAGGAACGAAAGGCCGCGCAGAAAGCCTACCAGCAGGAGCTCACGCGGCTCGGGCGCGAAGCTGCGACCCGGTCGATCCTGCGCGCGCTCTATTCGCCCGCGCAGCTTCAGGAAAAGATGACGTGGTTCTGGATGAACCACTTCAACGTCTTCCAGTTCAAGAGCTACGTGCGGGCGACGGTCGGCGACTACGAGGAGAACGCGATCCGGCCGCACGCGCTCGGCCGTTTTCGCGCGCTGCTCGGTGCGACCGCGCGGCATCCTGCGATGCTGCGCTATCTCGACAACGTGCAGAACGCGGCTAACCGCGTCAACGAGAACTACGCGCGCGAGCTGATGGAGCTGCACACGTTGGGCGTGTCGGGCGGCTACACGCAGCGCGACGTGCAGGAGCTCGCGCGCATCCTCACCGGCGTCGGCGTCAATCTCATCGGCGAGCCGCGCAAGATCGCGGCCGCGCGCGAGCGCCTGTACGTGCGCGACGGCGTATTCGAGTTCATTCCGGGCCGCCACGATTTCGGCGACAAGGTGTTCCTGGGCCGCACCATCAAAGGCGCCGGCCTGAGGGAGACCGAACAGGCGCTCGACATGCTCGCGCGCCATCCCGCCACGGCGCGGCACGTGAGCCGCAAGCTCGCGGTGTACTTCGTGGCCGACGATCCGCTGTCCGCGCTCGTCGAGCGCATGGCGGCAACTTTCCGGTCGAGCGATGGCGATATCGCGGCGGTGCTGCGCACGATGTTCGGCTCGCCCGAGTTCGCCGCCTCGGCCGGCCGGAAATTCAAGGACCCGGTGCATTACGTCATGTCGGCGGTGCGCCTCGCATACGACGAGCGCGCGATCCTCAATGCGCAGCCGGTGATCGGCTGGCTGAATCGCATGGGGCAGGGGCTCTATACGCGGCAGACGCCCGACGGCTTTTCACTCACGCGCGACGACTGGGTGAGCCCCGGGCAGATGACCACCCGGTTCGAGATCGCGCGGGCGATCGGCTCCGGGAGCGCGGGCCTTTTCAGAACGGCGGGTCCGGAGCCGCTCGAGGCGCCGGCGTTTCCGCAGCTCTCGAACGCGCTGTACTTCCAGGCGATCCAGAAGACATTGGGCCCGGCCACCCTGAAAGCGCTCGATCAGGCGCGCTCGCCGCAGGAGTGGAACACGTACCTTCTGTCATCGCCCGAGTTCATGAACCGTTAACACAGCACCCCCTCTCCCCGCGCGCGGGGAGAGGGTAGGGGTGAGGGGAAACATGAACAAACGCGATTTTCTGAAGCTCGCGGCCGCCGCACCCTTGGCGGCGTCCCCCGTGCGCCTGTATGCCGCCGCTTCGAGCACCAGCGCGCGGCTGCTCCTGGTTTTTTTGCGCGGCGGGTACGACGCGAGCAACGTGCTCGTGCCGGTCGGGAGCAGCTTCTATTACGAGTCGCGGCCGAATATCGCGGTGCCGCGGCCGGGCAGCGCGGCGAAAGCGGCCCTGCCGCTCGATGGCGACTGGGGGCTGCACCCCGCGCTCGGCGCGAGCCTGCTGCCGCTGTATCAGCAGGGCCAGCTCGCGTTCGTGCCGTTCGCCGGAACGCGCGACCTGTCGCGCAGCCACTTCCAGACCCAGGACACGATCGAGCTCGGTCAGGCGCACGACGGCCGGCGCAATTACCAGTCCGGCTTCCTGAACCGGCTCGCCGCGACGCTCGCCGGGCAATCGCGCGCGATCTCGTTCACCGACCGCGTACCCGTGGCCTTTCGCGGGGAGCTGCAGGTTCCGAACATGGCGCTCAAGCAGGTGCGCAAACCCGCGGTGGACCCGGTGCAGACCGCGGTGATCGCCGAGATGTACCGCGATACGCCGTACGCCCGCGCGATCGATGAAGGCATCAGCGTGCGCGACGGCGTCATGCAGAACATGGCCGCGGAGATGGAGGCGGCGAGCCGCAACGCGATCACGGCGCGCGGCTTCGAGCTCGAAGCGCGGCGGATCGCGCGGCTCATGCGCGACCGGTACAACGTCGGGTTCGTCGACGTCGGCGGCTGGGACACGCACGTCGGCCAGGGCGGCGCCGAAGGTTTTCTCGCGAACCGGCTCGAACAGCTCGGCAGCGGGATCGCGGCGTACGCCGCGGAGATGGGCGCGCAGTGGAACGACACCGTGGTGATCGTCCTGAGCGAATTCGGCCGCACGTTTCGCGAGAACGGCAGCCGCGGCACCGACCACGGCCACGGCACCGTCTACTGGATCGCCGGCGGCAGCGTGCGCGGCGGACGCACCGCGGGCGAGCAGATTCAGCTCCGGCAGTCGACGCTGCACCAGAACCGCGACTACCCGGTGCTCACCGAATATCGCGCGCTCTGCGGCGGCCTCTTCGCACGCGTGTACGGATTCGGGGCGCCGCAGCTCGAGCGGGTGTTTCCGGGGACGTCGCCGGTCGATCTCGGCCTCGTGTAGCACCTCCAGCCCAGGCTTCCCGCGACGAGGGGAAGGAGAGCCTCCTCCCACTAAAACTCCCGAATCCGAACCTTGCGCCATTCGATGCGCCCGCCGGGGACGTCCTTCGGCAGCACGCCCCATTGCAGCGCGATGTAGCCGCGCGCAAACGTGCTGTCCCGAAGCTCCACCGTGCGAACGCCGTTCAACTCGGCGGTGATCGTTGCGCCTTTGGCCGTGATGACATACGTGCTCCACCGATCGGCGGCCGTGTGCAGCGAATTCACTTTTGCAAACCCGACGATCGACCCCGTGCCGAATTCCGGCGCCGGCGCGCGATCGAAGATATTCACTTCGTAAGAGTTCTTCGGCGTCACGTTGGCTGGGTCCTGCGCGCGCACGTGTATGCCGCTGTTCGTGTTGCGCTGCGCCCGGAACTCGGCGCGGAGCTGGAAATCGCCGTAAGCCCTGCGCGAAACGAGGAAGCTGTGCCAGGTGCCGCCATCGCCGACGATCGCGCCGCCTTCGGCCCGCCAGCGGGCATCGCCAACGCGATCGAAATTCTCGAGGCCGCGCGCGCCGTCGATCAGCGTCGTCCAGCCGTCCGATACCGGCGCTCGAGCGCACGCGAACAAAACGAGCGGGATGATGAAGAGCACGTGCCGCATGGCGAGTCGAGGCGGATTATCGCCCGTTGCGCGCCGCACGCGTAAGCCTTACCTTCTCGTGCTCCCGGAGGAACACGATGGCCTCGAATCCCACTGAAGTCCTGGCGCAATTCGCCTCGACGCTGACGTACGAACGCATCCCCGCGCCCACGCGCGAGTACACGAAGAACCTGTTGCTCGACGCGCTCGCCTGCGCCGTTGCCGGACATCTCGGCGAGGAGACGCGACAGGTCGCGGCCGTCGCGCAGACGCTCGGCGGGCCCGGCGAATACAGCGTGATCGGCGGAGAGCGCTCGTCGCTCGCGGGCGCGACGCTGCTCAATGCGTATCTCATCACCGCGGTGACGATGTGTGACGCGCACCGCTCGACGCTCACGCACATCACGCCGGAAGTGGTGCCGCCCGCGCTTGCGATCGGCGAGCGCGACGGCGCAAGCGGGCGCGATCTGCTCGTCGCGCTGGCGATCGGTTCCGAGATCACGACGCGCATCGGCATCGGCCTGGATTTCCCGGAGTTTCGCCGCCGCGGCTGGCACGGTCCGGGCGTGCTGGGGCCGTTCGGCGCTGCGGCGGCGGTCGGCCGGCTGCGCAAGTTCCAACCCGAGGCGATGGCGCGTGCCTTCGGCCTCGCCGGCAGTCAGGCCGCCGGTACGTTCGCCGCCTGGGGCACTCCCACCGTCAAGTTCCATCAGTGCCGCGGCGCCGTGTCCGGGCTGCTCGCAGCGCTCTTCGCCGAGCAGGGATTCGTGGCGACGAAGGAGTTCCTGACGGCGCCGGATGGCGGTCTCTACAACACCTATACGAACGGCGGCAAACCCGATCTCGCGATTGCCGATCTCGGCGAGCGCTGGGAGCTCGAGCAGATCGCGCTGCGGCTGTGGCCCTCCGCATCCACGATCCAGGGCTTCATCACCGCGATGTTCGACCTGATCGAGAAGCACGAGATGCCGGCGGACAAGGTGCGCCGCGTGCGCGTGGGCTTGAGCAAAGTCGGCAACGACATGCACGGCATCTTCCCGCGCTACAACGGCAAGTTCGAGGCGCTGCTCTCGACGCACTACGTCGCGGCGGTGATCCTCCACGACCGCGCGCTCACGCTCGCGCAGTTCGAGCCGGCGCGCTACAACGATCCAAAGCTCAAGGCTTTCGCCGCCGACAAGGTCGAGGTGCGCGAGGACGCCACCCTCACGGGCGTGCAGGCGACGGTCGAGGCGGAGCTCGCGGACGGCAAGACGATCGAAGTGAAATGCGACTCGCCGCGCGGCGCGCCGGACAACCCGCTCACGCGCGCGCAGATCGAACAGAAGTTCAGGACGTACGCGAAAGACCGGCTGCCCGCGTCGCGCATCGATCAGGTCGTCGAATCAGTCTCGAAGCTCGAAGACTTGTCATCCACCCGCACTCTGATGGACTTTCTCCGGAAATAACGCACGATGTTTCAACCATGACACTCACGATCACATTATTCGATCCCACGGCGCCGCGGCGCGACCCCGAAGACGCGCCCGGCAGCGCGAAAGCGGCGCTTTCCGGTCTCGCCGGCAAAGTCGTCGGCTTCATCGACAACGCAAAGCCGAATTTCGATCTCCTCGCCGCGGATCTCGGCGAGCTCCTCAAGACGAAGTACGGCATCGCGCGCGTGGTGACGCGCAGAAAGCCTTCCGCGTCGGTCCCGGCGAAGCCCGAAGTGATCGACGAGCTCGCGAAGGAATGCGACGTCGTCATCACCGGCTCCGGCGACTGAGGCTCCTGCACGTCGTGGAGTATCCACGACAGTGTAGAGGTGGCGAAGCGGGGCAAGGCCGCGCTGACCGTCTGTTCGACGGCGTTCGTGACGCTCGGGCGCGCGCAGGCGCGCGCGCTCGGCGACGCGAGCCTCCCGATCGCGGTGGTGCCGCATCCGTTCGGCCTGCGCAGCCGCGATGAAATCCGCGAGATCGCGAGCGCGTGCGTGGACGAGGTCGCCGGGCTCGTGACGGGAACCCAGCGATGAACGCACCGGAAATCGATCGTGCGGCGACGCTCGAATGCGCCGACGATCTGGAAGCGATCAACCGGCTCTACCGCGAGCGCAAGTGGAGCGACGGACTGCCGATCGTGCCGCCGACGCCCGAACGGGTGGAACGCATGCTGGCGCACACCAAACGCGCGCGTTACGACGTCGTCACGCACGTGGCGCCGGCGTACGGCGCCGCGACCGTGGAGCGCATCGCGGTGAACGCGGTGATGGCCGGCTGCGATCCGGGGTATCTGCGCGTGCTGATCGCCGCCACCGAGGCGATTGCCGATCCGGCGTTCAACCTGCAGGGTATCCAGGCCACGACGAACCCGGTCGCAGTCTGGCTGGTCGTCAACGGCCCGGCCGCGACGTCCCTCAACGTGAACGCGGCGTTCAACTGTATCGGGCAGGGCGCCTGGGCGAACGCGACGCTCGGGCGCGCGATGCGGCTGATCCTCCAGAACATCGGCGGGGCACTGCCGGGGGAAATGGACCGCGCGACGCAGGGTCAGCCGGGCAAGTTCAGCTTCTGCTGCGCCGAGAACGAGGACGCGAGCCCGTGGGAACCGCTGCACGTCGAGCGTGGCTTCCGGCGTGACGAGAGCACGGTCACGGTGGTCGGCGCCGAGGGCACGCTCAACATGAACACGCACTCCAAGGACGCGATGGAGCTCGTGCGCGTGATGGCGGAGACGCTGATCCATCCGCCCAGCAACGAGTACGTCCACGGCGGCGAGCCGTGGCTGATCATCGGCCCCGAGCATGCGGAGGTCTTCAAGCGCGGGGGTCTCACCAAGGATGATGTGAAGCGCCACCTGTGGGAGCAGTCGAAGATGGCCGCGTCACAGCTTTCGACGAAGGAGCTTCAGCGCGCGCGCGATTCGCGCACGGAGGAGCTGGGCGAGATCGAAGCCGGCACGCTGCTGCCGATCTCGCCCACCGCGGACGAGATCATGCTGATCGTCGCCGGCGGCCCGGGTACGCACTCGACGTACGTGCCGTGCTTCGGCAATTCGCGAGCGGTGACGCGGCCGATCGAAATCTGAGCACGCCGCGGCGGCGCCGCTGTCGGGCTACTTCAGCAGCAGCGCGCTCCCGCTCGCAACGAGCACGCCGCTGACGACGCGCCCGAAAAGCTGCTGGTCCATGCGCCTGAGGGCGACGTCGCCGAGCCATGACCCCAGCAGCATGAACGGAACGGCCGCGATCAGTACGAGCAGGACCCCGCCGCCGTAGTAACCCAGGCTTGCGTAGCCGCCGACGCGCGCGAGGAGCTGAAACAGGATCGCGCTCGTCACCGTCACGCGGAACACGTTCTTGTCCATGTCGAGCGCTCGCATGTACATGGCGTAGATCGGACCGACACCGGCGCCGAACAGCGCTCCGACCGACCCCCCGGCCATGCCGGTGGTCGCGGCCAGCACCGGGCGATAACGCGGCGAAACTGCGTGAACGCCCTGCCGCAGCACGAGCCCCGAGATGCCGTACAGCGCGACGATCACACCCATCCCGCGCAGCAAGCTCTGGTCGTCCAGATTGGTGAGCGCGTATAGCCCGATGCCGACGCCGATGGCCGTATATGGAACGGTCACGAGGACTGCGCGCCACGCGATCCGATTCCATTCGCGCGCGATGAGGCTGACCGAATTGCCGATGATCAACGCCGAGATCACCGGGACGGCGAGCTGCAGCGGCACCGCGAACGCGAGAAACGGAATCGCGACGGTGCTGGCGCCGAAGCCGGTGCCGCCGCGCACCGCGAACGCGGTGGTGACCACGGCCGCGCAGAAAACGAGCTCCAGGGAGCTGAGGCCGTCCATGACGGCGGTCTCCTAGCGCGCGCGTTCGGCTGACACCACGTCCCGCAGAGCGGTGTCGCGCGCTCCCTTATCAGCTCCTGCAGCCGCCGTGAGCGCAACCTGCCGCAGGCACGCTGCCGCATCGGCGGAGGCTGCGCGACACAGACCGCCGCGACAGATGAGCTCCGGTGCATTCGATGTGGCCTGGCAGCGACCGCGTTCCGCGCGGGCGAGCGCGGCTGCGATGCCGGCCTGCTCGCAGCCTTCCCGGCTGCGCCAGCTCCTGCACGCCCTGGTATAGAGCCTCGTCGCGAACGCGGGATCGTACGCAGCCTCGAAGTAGCTGCGCGCTGCAGGCTCGAGTCCATAACGGTAGTCGTCGTCGACGGCGAGCACGAAGTGACGTGCGATCGCGCTGCATTCGCGCCCGTTGACCTTGCCCGCGAATGGGTGCCATATGACTGCGCCCGTGTCGCAGACGTGCTGTGCCAGACGCCGGATCGCGATGGCGTAGGAAGCGGGCACCGCGGCCGCCGTGTTGCCCATGTAAAGCGGCAGCCCGGCGGCATGGCGGCAACTCGGGGCGAACCCGTGCTTCTCGCAGCCGATCACGGCATAGCGCAACGCATCGTCGTAACGCCCGGCGGCCACCGCGTGCAGGTGTGCGGCCGCGCAAGCCCCGGCGGCCGAAGGCACGCCCGATTTGACCTCGCCGAACTGACAGCGGTACTCCATGCGACCGGTGGCGACCGCATCGCGATCGTCGCGATCCGCGATGCGACCGTAGCCCGCTGCTGCTGCTGCGTGCGCGTGCGCCAGCAAGAGCGCGGCGCCGAAAGCTGCTGCGAAAGTGCCGATAGCTGATTTCATGATTTGCGTCTCCTGAGTTGTCAGCGACTGGTCTGCGCAGACTGCTCACGGGCTATGAGCCCGATCAGCGCGTCGTCCCATTCCCACACGCCGATGTCGTCGGCGAGGCGTGCTAGCTGCATAACGGTGAGGCCGGTCGGGCTATGACGCACCGGACGCACGGGACGCTGCGGCGCCGATATCCACGAGACGAGCAGGCACAGATCGGCGCGGCGGTGGACCTCGCAGCCGGTTCGCACGATGGCGATCGCCTCGGCAACGGCATTCCTCGCGAGCGCGACGTCGAACGCTACCCAGCAGGCGTCGGACGGTTGCGGATACCGCGCGGTCGGTGTCGCGTTGGCACATACCGTCGCCGCGCCGCCGTTGTGAGACGGGGCCGGCTGCCCGGCGCTCGCTGCATTCGCGATCACCGCAGCCGCCGCCAAGACCAAAACTGCCCTGAGCTTCATGGATCGCCTGCGTGCGGTGTATGCGTCCCGGCCGCGCGAGATCAGCGGCCGATCTGCCTGCGATACGTGCCGTCGTCGGCGTCTTCAACGTCGGCTGCGGTCACCAGCGCAGGCGCCGGCGAAGACAACGGCGCCGTCTGCGGATCGCCAGGACGCGCGGCAGGCGCGGCGGTTTTTGCGTGGCTCTCGCCGGGCGTCTGATCGCAGGCGGGAAGCAGTGCGATGGTCAGTGCTGCAGCGATGACGCGAGTGAGCGAGCGAGC
>Ga0196978_1000546_pt1 | contig 18706 bp, 14 predicted proteins | sample S3v_2013CmetaG_FD_155491 | JGI IMG/M metagenome (GOLD analysis project Ga0196978, IMG submission 155491) | Soil microbial communities from Anza Borrego desert, Southern California, United States - S3+v_20-13C | ecosystem: Environmental > Terrestrial > Soil > Desert | place: USA: California... | reverse complement strand
CAACGTCGCCGCGACGAACAGATGCCAGGGCGCGCTCGCCATGGCCCATCCGCAAATGCCCGCTGCCATCGCCAGAGCGCCTGCCTTGGTGATCGCGCGCGCGCCGAAGCGCCGGTGCAGCGCCGGGAGGTTCGCGCCGGCGAGCGATCCCAGGAGGAAATGGACGGTAATCGCCGACGAGATGAGCGCGATCGACCATCCGCGCGTTTCACGGATGACGCTCAGGAAAATCGGCGGGCTGTAGAAACCCAGGCCCCAGCCGAACAGGGCCAGAACGAATCCTGCCTGAGCCACCCGCCAGCCGTAGAACGTGCCACTGCGCCGCGCGCTCATCGTTGTGGTCGATCTTGATTCAGACGAGAGCTAAGGCGACTCGGGATGCACGCGCCGCGCGTGACGCACCCAGAGCGCCCATCCGATCACGATCAGCACCGCGCAGAGCCAGAAGAAGCCGCGCAAGCCGACGTACGGCGCGAGCACACCGGCCATGAGCGGCGCGACGGCGCTGCCCATCTGCTGCAGTGCCGTGCCATAGGAAAGCGTGCGTCCCTCCATGCCGCGCGGCGCGCACTCCTTGGTGAGGTGGATGAGAGCGGGCGGCAGGCCCCAGATGAACACGGCGAACAGCGTGCGGGCGACGGTGAGCTCGAGCGGATCGCGCACGAGCGGTTGCAGCACACCCGTCACGCAAGCGCCGACGAGGATGAACACGAGGACCCGCTCCGCCGGATAGCGATCGAGCACGCGTCCCCATAGCGGGAGGCTCGCGACGCCGCCCACTGTGAAGGCAATGGCCGTGATCGCGACCCAGGTCTCGACGCCGAAGCCGCCGAACGCCGCGTCGTCCTCCAGGAGTTGCATCGTGTAGATCGAGACCACCGTCACCGAGCCGAACACAGTGAACGCGAACAGCACCTGGAGATAGTAGAGAAGCTTCAGCCCCGGAACGGTCCAGAGTCGGCGCATGTCGCCGTAAAGATCGATGCGTAGCGGATGCGCAGGACGCACGTGGTCTTCGCGCACGCGCGTTAGAACCAGATAGCTCGCGACGAGCATCAGCACCGCGCAGAAAGCGAACAACGCTCGATCGCTCGGCAACACGCCGATGAGCGCGGCGCCGGCGAGCGGGCCGAGCAGCGTCCCGACGACGGAGCCGACTTGCGTCAGTGCGAGCGCGCCGCCGACGTTCTGACGCGGCGTGGCGGTCGCGACGAGCGCCTGGCCCGCCGGGACGAAACCGTTCGCAAGGCCGGCCAGCACCAGGATCGCGAGGAAACCGAGCGGCGTGGACATCATGGACAGGATCGCGAACCCCACGGCCATGCCGAAGCCGGCGCGCAGCACCATGCTCTTGCGGCCGTAATGGTCGGCGAGCACGCCCCATACGGGCGTCACCAGGCAGCTCGTGCCGTAGTAGCCGAACATCATCGCGCCGATCCACAGCTCGAGGTGCGTCTCGACGCCCATGGCCTGCACCATGAGCGGCAGGAAGGTGAACGCCGCGTTCCAGCCGGTGTTGGTGAACAGGTTGCCGGCGGCCAGCGCGCGGGCATTGCCGCGCCAATAGGGATGCTCTGCAGCGCTGCGCGGCCGCTCAGCCGGCAACGCTACTCCGCCCGGATATTCGCGGTTCGGATCACCTTCGCCCACTTCGCGAGATTCGCGCGGATCGATGCCGCGTACTCGTCGGGTCCGAGCGCCACGATGTCGTAGCCTTGAGCGTTCAGCTTCTCGATCATGTCCGGCGTCTTAAGCGCACGTGAGATCTCCGCGTGGAGCTTAGCGACGACATCGGCCGGCGTTCGCGCGGGCAGCAACAAGCCGAACTCCGACGCATATTCGTACCCCGGCGCGCCCGACTCGGCGAGCGTCGGCACTTGCGGCGCGGACGGAGCACGGCGAGCCGTCGTGACCGCAATCGCCCGCAGGCGTCCGCTCGAGATGTGCGTCATCGCCGAGGGCAGCGCCGTAGGCGCAATCGCCACCTCCCCCGTCAGCACGCCGGTCAGCGCCTGAGAGTTGCCTTTGTAGGGCACGTGCGCGAGCTGCAGTCCGGGGACGCTGATGCGCAGCATCTCCATTACGAGATGGCCCACGGCCGCGTAGCCGGACGAGGCGTACGTGAGCGGTTGCGAGCGCGACAGTGCGACCAGGTCCTTCAGCGACTTCGCCGGTAGCGAAGGGTGAACAGCCAGTACGTTCGGCACCACCGCGATGAGGGTGAGCGGCGTGAAGTCGCGCACCGGGTCATACGGCACTTTCTGGAGCCCGGGCGTCATCGTGAACCCCGTCGTCACGAGCACCAGTGTGTAGCCGTCCGGCTGCGACTTGGCGACGAGCGCCGGCCCCAGGGTTGCCGACGCGCCGGGCCGATGATCGATGACGGTCGGCTGCCCCCAGGCTTCGGTGAGCTTGCCACCGACGATGCGCGCGAGCAGGTCGACGCCGCCGCCCGGCGTGAACGGCACGACGATGCGTATCGGCTTGGTCGGATAGGCGGTCTGCGCGAGCGCCGCAGGTGCGACGGCAAGACCGGCGAGCAGCACGAGGACGCGCATCATGCGTTTCGCACCGCGCGGCCGCCATCGACGGTGAGCACGGTGCCGCTCACGTACGACGCGCGCGGTGAAGCAAGCCACACGACCGCGTCCGCGACTTCATCCGCGGTCGCGAGCCGTCCGAAGGGCGCGTTCTTGATGAGCTCGCGCCAGCGCCCGGCGTCGCCCAGCTCGGCCTTTGCGCGCCCCTCGTAACGCGAGCGCAGCCGATCGGTGTCGATCTGTCCGGGATTCACGCCGACCACGCGCACGCCATAGTCGACGCTCTCCCCGCCCAGCGTCTTTGTGAAGGCCATCAGCGCCGCGTTCCCGGTCGAGCCTGCGATGTAATCCTGCCGCAGCCGCTCGCCTGACACGCCGATCACGTTGACGATCACGCCGCGGCGCTTCTCCCGCATGACGCGGTAAATCTCGCGGGTGAGGTTGATGTACCCGAATACCTTCAGGTCCCAGGCCTTGCGCCAGCGATCTTCCTCGAGCTCGACGAGGCGCGCTGCGGGGATTCCGCCGGCGTTGTTCACGAGAATATCGACCTGCCCGCAGCGCTGGCCGAGCTTGGTGATGCTTTCGCTCTCGCCAAGGTCGAGCGCGTGGCATTCGACGCGTACCTCGCACTCGTCGAGAATTTTCGCGCGTGCGGATTCCAGGTCGGCCGGGGTGCGCGCGACCAGGTGCAGGTGACAGCCTTCGCGCGCGAGCCCCTGCGCAACCGCGAAGCCGATGCCCCGCGAGGCGCCGGTAACGAGCGCAGTCGATCCATGTAGCCGCAGATCCATTCGTTCTCCCTTTTTGCCCTTAGCCGACCGGCACGCCTGCGCGCGCAGTGCTGCGAGCGAACGCCTCCGGCAGCGTTCGATCGCCCCGAAGGTTCAGCCATAGACGCAACAAGTAGCGCTTGCGTGCCGGATCGGCATGATCCTCGTAGGCGGTGCGGCCGTGAAGGATCGCGTAGTTGTTGATGAGCTGGATATCGCCCGGATCGAACTGGATGTCGAAGCACAGTTCCTGCGCGATGCGTTCGACGGCGCAGATCGCGTCCTCTTCCAGCGTCGTGAGCGCGCCACCGGTTTTTGCCAGCGCGGAACGAACGAGCCGCGGCTGAAACTTGCACCGCAGCGTGCCGTTCGCATACGCGTAGATCGGCTCGTGATACACCGGGGACGCGCCCGGCTGTTGCTCGCCGCGCCAGTCGATGTCGAACGTGTTGTACAGCGCTTCCACGTACTCGGGATGGCGAGCCAGCAGCTCGTTGTAGACCGCCATCGAGCTTGCGACGCGGCTCGCGCCGCCCGCCTTCGCGCCGCGCAGACACAGCAGACCCACCACATCGCCTGCCATGTCGGTGTGAAACGACTGGCCCACGCGCGTCTGGTACGCGCGGACGTTGCCGCTCGCAACATCCCCGCCTTCGTCCCGCACATGTCCGATGAGCTCGCCCTTGCGATTCTGAGGCAGCGCCGCACCGAAATGCGTGCCGATGCCCCAGAACACGAGCTCGGCCTGGCGCTGCGTGTACCGATCGACCGGCAGCCCTTTCATCTGCACGAAGCCGCGACCGTGCTCGAGCTCCTGCGCGATCCTTTGCAGGTCGCGCTCGAGCGCAGGAACGACGAAGTCCTCTGCGGTGACGTCTGGAATTGCGAGGCCACGCCGCTCGATACCTTCGAGTGCCGTATCGATCTCCACCAGCACGCGGTCGGTGAAGCGATACAGCCATTCCTCGCTCTGCGCCATGTCGGCGCCCTTCCAGGCGAGACGCTCGTCCACGGGTTGATAACGAATTGCACTCATGACCGGTTCGCGTCAATCGACGGTGACACCCGCCTCTTTGATGAGCTTGCCGTACTTCGCCGTTTCGCTTCGCAGGAATGCGGCGAGCTGATCCGGCGTGCTCGACTTCGGCACCGCCCCCACGGCCTCGAACTTCCGCCTGAGCTCGTCCGATGCGAGCGCCTTGCCGATTGCCGCATGCAGGATCGAGATGATCTCCCGCGGCGTGCCGGCGGGCGCCAGGAGCGCATTCCACGCGGTCTGCTCGTAACCCGGCAATCCGGCCTGCGCGATCGGCGGCACGTCCGGCAATGCGGATGAGCGCGTCAGCGTCGTCACACCGAGCACGCGCACGCGGCCGGCTTTCGCAAGCGGAACGACGCTGAAGATCGGCGGGAACATGAGATCGATACGCCCGGCAAGCAGATCGTTCATGCCCGCAGCGACACCTTTGTAGGGGACATGCACGATGTTGATGCGCGCCATGCTCTTGAAGAGCTCGCCTGCCAGATGCTGGCCGCTGCCGTTGCCGGCGGAGGCGTATCCAAGGACGCCCGGCTGCCGCTTCGCGAGCGCGATCAATTCGCCGACGTTCTTTGCCGGCACGGAAGTATGGACCGTGAGCGCGTTCGGATTTTCACTGAAGAGGCCGATCGGCGCGAAGTCCTTCAATGAGTCGTAGCGCAGATTCCTGTAGAGGCTGTGCGCGGTCGCATTCGGCCCGAGACCGCCAATGAACAACGTGTAGCCATCCGGGGCCGCCCGCGCGACGAGATCGGCTCCGATCGTCCCACCTGCGCCCGGACGATTGTCCACGACGATCGGGCGGCCGAGCACCTTCCCCATCTCCTCGCCCAGGATGCGGGCCACGACGTCCGCCCCGCCGCCTGCCGCGAAGCCCACGACGAACGTGACGGGTTTCGCCGGATACGTCTGCGCGAACGCACATTGAGACCCGAGTGGAACGAAAAGCGCGCACAGCAGTGCGGCGCGGCGGTTCGAATGAGTAGTCGTCATTTCCTGAGTATCTTCAGTGAGGATGCCGTTGCCTCAGTCCGCTTCGACGAACGCAGCGCCCGACGCGAGCAGCGCTTCGACTTCGCCCGCGCTGTAGCCGATCTCGCTCAGGACTTCACGCGTGTGCTGCCCCTTCGCCGGGGACGGGCGCCGAACGGCGAAGAAATCGCCGTCGTAGCGTATGGGCGCGCCCAGCGCCCGCGTGACGTTCGGCACGCCGGCGTCCACGATCGGCAGGCAGGCGGCGAGCGCAGGATCGGCAAGCGCGTCGGCCACGGTGTTGATCGGACCGCACAGGATATCGGCCGCGCGGAGCTTCTCCAGCCAGTATTGCGAGGTGTTCGCCTTGAGCAGCGGCACGATGATCGCGTTCAGGACCTCTCGATTTTTCACGCGCGCGGCATTCGTCGCGTAGCGCGGGTCGACGCCCAGCGCTTCGAGCGACAGCGCACCGCAGAACTTCTTCCAGTGCGAGTCGCGCAGCACGGCGATAGTAATGTAGCGGCCGCCCGCCACTTCGAAGGCGCCCGCCGGTGCGAGCAAGCTGTTCTGATTGCCCTGGCGCGGCGGCAGGCTCCCCGTGGCCATGTTCTCCGTGTAGCCCCCGCACATCAGCGATGCCGCGGCGGCGATCAGGCTCACGTCGATTTCGGCGCCGCCGCGTCCCGTCAGTCGCCCATACAGCGCCAGCAGCACCGACTGCACTGCCGAGTTCGCCGCGGTCATATCGATCAGCGGAAACCCGACGCGCAGCGGGGGCCCGTCCGGCTCGCCCACCACGCTCATGACGCCGCTCATCGCCTGCACTATCGTGTCGCTCGCCGGTAGCTGCGCGTACGGCCCCGCCTGCCCGAAGCCGGAAATCGTGCAGTAGATGATGTCGGGCTTGAGTGCCTTGCAGCGCTCGTAGCTCAAGCCGAGCTTCGCCATCACGCCCGCGCGGTAGTTGGAGATCACGACATCGGCCTGCGAGACCAGGCGCTCGACGATGCGGCGGCCGTCGTCGGTGTTGAGATCGACCCCGATGTCGCGCTTGTTGCGATTGAGCGCGATGAACTGCGAATTGCCGAAACGGCCCGGCTCGCCCTTCCCCGCGCTGCGCTGCCAGTCGCCTTCCCGGCGCTCGACCTTCACGACTTCGGCGCCCATGTCACCGAGCAGCGTAGCGGCATACGGCCCCGCGACACCTTCGGTCATGTCGACGACCCGCACCTGCGCGAGAACCGCGTTGCTCATGCAGAGCTATTCGCTCTTGAGGCCGGCCGCTTTCACGACCTCCGATATGCCGCTCACGACTCAACGCGCCCCTTCTGGATGGCGCGCAGGATACCATTGGGAATTCATTTCACTGTCCTCGATGACGACTGCACGGCTAGCGCCAACGGCCGGCCACGTGCGGCCAGCAGGCATGCCAGCGCCGCCGCCGTCACGACGGACAGGCAGCCGAATGCAATCGCATAGCGGCCGGACCAGGCGTACGCGTTCGCGACCACGAGCGGCCCCGCCATCTTGCCGATGTTCACATAGAACAGGGCGCCGGCGGTCGTGCGGCTCACGAGCTTCGAGGGGACCAGCCGCGCGACCTCGGCCATGAAGGCGCCGTTCCAGCCGCTCGCGGTCGAGCCGAACACGAAGAACAGCACGCAGGCGAGCGGCAGCGGCCAGCCCGGCGCCACCAGGAAGCACGCCAGCGCCGCCGCGATCATCACGCCGCAGAGAATGGCGAGCGCGCTGTAGCAGCTCCGGGTCAGATCGGCCATCCAGCCCCAGAACACACGGCCCGCGACGCCGCCGACTTGCGAGGCCGTCAGCACGAACCCTGCCGTGATCAGCGAATAGCCGGCCTCTTCGACGAACAGCACAACGGTGAAGGTCGTGAGTCCGATCTGCGGGACGACCAGGAAGGCGCCGGCGATCGCGAGATAGCGCAGCGTGCGCTGACTCCAGACCGAAGCGATAGCTTGCAGCGGGTTGACAACGATAGCCGCGTCGGCCACGCGGTCGTCGTCCCAGCGCTCGCGCCTGGTTTGCAGCACCAGGATGAGGACGGCGAGCATCGCGGCACTGACGACGAGCGCCCAGCGCCAGCCGAACAGCGTGGCGATGGCGGGCGCGATGAGAGAAACGCCGATCCCGCCGATCGGGACGCCGGTCTGCTTGAGCGAGAACAGCACGTTGCGCCGAGCCGCCGGCGTGTAGCGCATGAGGAGGTGCGAGGCTGCGGGGCTCAGCAGTCCGTAGCCCAGCCCGAGCGCAATCGCGGAGGTGAAGAAGAACGCCACATGCGGACCCGTCGCGATGAGGCAACCGGCCGCGCAAAGCGAGAGGCCGACCTGGGTCACGCGACAGGCGCCCCATCGCGCGCTCAGGTTGCCGCCCAGCAGCAGCGAGACGAGCATCGCTGCGGCGAGGATGCTGATTTGATACCCGATCAGCGCCGAAGAAATGCCGAGGCTCGCGCTCGCCGCCGGCGCGAGCGCCGGCAGCGTCATGGTCGCGATCGTGCCGAGCGCCTGGCCCGCGAGCATGCTGACGAGCACGAACGCGAAGCTCCGGTCCTCCGCCTCTGGTGCCCGCGCCGGCGTACGCTCGATTTGAATCGGGCGTCGTGTTGTGTTTCGATCAGTCATTCAAGTGCGCAACGTTAGACCAGGAGAACTGTATGCTCAAACAGAAATCGTCCGAATATCGCGGCTTTCGCAATCCCGGCATCCGCATGAAAGAAGAGCTGCTGCCGCAGTTGGGCCAGCTCTACGGTTCACGGATTCCGACGCTCATCCCGGCCATTCACGCCTTCGACAAAGCCCACATCGTGATGCTCGTGGAGGAAGGTCTCATTACCGGTGAGGTCGGCAGCGCGCTGCTGAAGGGCCTGAGAAAAATGGAAAGCGAAGGCATTGTCGAGGCGCGCACCCGAGTGGGCGGCGGCCTGCACTCGGGCGAGCAGTATCTGATTCGGCTCCTCGGGGAAGACATCGGCGGGCGCATGCACGTCGCGCGCAGCTCCGGGGACTTGAGCTCGGTCAGCATGAATATCACGCAGCGCGAGAAGCTGCGCCGGCTCATGCGCGCGGTCAACGGCTTGAGGCGCACGCTGATCGGGCTCGCGCGCGAACACACGGACACCATTCTTCCGGGTTACAGCTTCGGACAGCAGGCGCAGCCCATGACGCTCGCGCACCTGTGGCTTTCGTGGGCTGCCACGCTCGGACGCGACTTCGAGCGCCTGCATGGCGCTTATACGCGCGTGAACCACAGCCCCGCAGGCGCCGCCATCATGGTGGGCTCGGAATTTCCGGTGAACCGCGATCGCACCGCCGAGCTTCTCGGCTTCGACGACGTGCACGAGAACTGCGCGGATGCCATTCTCGAGCTCACCAACGACGACAGCCTCGAAGTTCCGGCGGCCGTCTCGATCCTGTATCACTCGCTTGCCAAGTGGGCCGACGATCTCATTCAGTGGAGCACGATCGAATACGACTTCGTCGAGGTCCCGGAACGCTACTGCATCACCTCCTCCATCATGATGCAGAAGAAGAACGTGATCGGACCGGCCGAAGTGAAAGGCGCTTCCGCCGAGGCGCTCGCCGGTTACGTCGCCGCCTACCACGGCCTCAAGGGCACCACCGGAATGCCGGTGAACGAGCGTTATGTCGCCTGCGAAATGCTGTGGAAGGTTTCCGACAGCGCGGTGCGCGACCTTGGCTGGTTCGCCGATCTTCTGCCGCAACTGAAGATCAACAAGGCGCACATGCGCGAGCAGTCGTGGATACATTGGGCTACGGTCACCGACCTTGCCGGCGCGCTTGTCACGAAACGCGACCTGCCGTGGCGTACCGCGCACCAGGTCGTCGCGATCATGGTGAGACTGTGCGAGGAGCGCGGGCTCGGGCCCGCCGATGTCACGCCCGGCTTGCTCGATGAGGCGGCGATGCTCTACCACGAACAGCCGGCAGGGCTGGATCAGCAGGACATCACGGCCGCCCTCGACCCGGCCCGATTCATCGCCGCGCGCACGCTGCGCGGCGGCCCGGCCAAACAGGAATCGCTGCGTCAGGCCGCCGTATTCGAAAAAGCGCTCGATGCACACGAACAGATCGTGAGCGGCATCGACGCACGGCTTGCCGCCGCCGCGCACAACCTCGAGCAGGCGATCGACGCGATCGTCACGCGCGGTGCATGACGCTAAGGGTTCGTCAGCGATGCACCGGACGATGCGTGAGGCGGTGGACGAGCTTCCGCACCTCGCTCGCCCACAGCACGAAGCTCGCGATCGCGACGCACGCGAGCCACTGATCGAGCGTGAGGGGCACCGTCCCGAAGGCGACGTTGAGCAGACCGATGTGCACGACGGCGATCTGGAGCACGACCGACAGCGCGATCGCGCTCCACAGCCAGGGATTCACGAACAGGTGCCGGAAAGCGCTTGCACCTTCCGAACGCGCGTTCAAACAGTTGAAGAGCTGCGCGAAGACGAGCACGGTGAAGCCCGCGGTGCGCGCGTTGTCGAGCTCGCGCGACCCTTCGATCAGTCCGCCCGGTAGATACAGGTCGATCGTGAGGAGCGTGAGCACGGCCATGACGAGTCCGATCTCGATCACGCCGGCCCACATGCGCGCGTCGATCACGCGCTCCGTAAGCTTGCGCGGTTTGCGCGCCATGACGTCATCGGTGGGCGGATCGATTCCCATCGCGAGCGCCGGCGCCGAATCGGTGATGAGGTTGATCCACAGGATCTGGGTGACGAGCAGCGGCAGCACGACGGCTTCACCCGCGCCCGATAAGCCGATCACGCCCGCCAGCACGACACCGAAGAAGACCGTGAGCACCTCGCCCATGTTCGAAGAGAGCAGGTAGCGCAGGAACTTGCGGATGTTGTCGAAGATGCCGCGGCCTTCCCGCACGGCATCGACGATGGTCGCGAAGTTGTCGTCGGCGAGAATCATCTTCGCGGCCTGCTTCGTGACTTCCGTGCCGGTCACGCCCATTGCGATGCCGATATCCGCGGCCTTAAGCGCCGGGGCGTCGTTCACGCCGTCTCCCGTCATGGCGACGATGTGATCGTCGGTCTGCAATGCATCGACGATGCGCAGCTTGTGCTGCGGGGCGACGCGGGCGTACACCGACTTCGTGCGCACGGCGTCCAGGAAACCGGCGGCGTCCAGCTTGTGGAGATCGAGGCCCGTGAGCGCGGTCTCGTCCGCCCCGACGATCCCGAGATCCTGCGCGATTCGCGTCGCGGTGCGCGGATGATCTCCGGTGATCATGATCACGCGTATCCCCGCGCGATGCGCTTCGCGGATCGCGACTGCGGCCTCTTCGCGCGGCGGATCGATGATGCCGACCGTGCCGACGAAAACAAGGTCGTGTTCGAGCGCTTCGTCGCCGGCGTCCTGCTCGCCTTGCTCCAGCGGGCGGTAAGCGACCGCGAGGGTTCGCAGCGCCTCGTCCGAAAGGGTGTCCACGTCGGAGAGGATGCGCTGGCGCCACCCCTCGTCGAGGTCGCGCACGTCTGTGCCGACGCGCACGTGCTTGCAACGGGCGAGCAGCACGTCGGGCGCCCCCTTCGCGACCAGCATCGGCTGATCGCGACGCTCATGGTCCACGACGATCGTGGACATCATCTTGCGCTCGGAGGTGAACGGAATTTCGCGGATGCGATCGAAGCGTTGAACCCGGCGTTCGGTCACACCGAGCTTGCGTTCCGCGACGAGGAACGCGGCTTCCGTGGGGTCGCCCTGGATCTCCCAGGTATCCTGTCCCGTCTTGCGCAATTGCGCGTTGCTCGCGAGGCTGCCGCCGCTCAGGGTCACGATCTGCTCCGCGCGCAGCGGCCCCTCCTCCAGCTCGCCGCCGCCGCTTTCGACGTGTCCGCGCGGCGCGTAGCCGATCCCCGTGACGCGCGTGCCGCCGGATGCCGTCACCACGCGCTGAATCGTCATCTCGGAACGGGTGAGCGTACCGGTCTTGTCCGAGCAGATGACCGAGCAGGAGCCCAGCGTCTCGACCGACGAGAGCTTTTTGACGATGGCGTTGCGCTTCGCCATGCGCTGCACGCCCAGCGCGAGCACCACGGACAGGATCGCCGGCAGCCCTTCGGGTACTGCCGCGACCGCGAGCGACACGCCCAGGAGCAGCACGGCGATCACCTCCGATGCGGTGCGCACCTCCGATATCGCCAGCACCGTCGCGACCACGACGATCGCGATCACGACGATCGCGATGCCGAGCATGCGCCCGATCCGCCCGACTTCCTTCTGGAGCGGCGTCGGCTCTTCGACGGTCGCTTCCAGCATCTCGGCGATCGAGCCCATCTGCGTTGCCATGCCGGTAGCCACGACGACGGCGCGGCCCGTGCCCTGCGCCACCGCGGTGCCCTTGAAGACCATGTTCACGCGGTCACCCAGCGCCACCGGCTGCGCGAGCGTCGCGGCGTCCTTGAGCACGGCCTCGCTTTCGCCGGTGAGAGAGGCTTCCTGTACCCGCAGCGCGTTCGCCTCGACGAGGCGCGCGTCCGCACCCACCGAATCGCCCTCGGCGAGGAGGAGCAGGTCGCCACGCACGAGCTCCGCGCTCGCCACACGTATCACGCGCCCATCGCGCAGCACGGAGGACGTGACTGCCGTCATGCGCGCGAGCGCCGCGACGGCGTTCTCGGCTTTCGCTTCCTGCACGTAACCCAGCACCGCGTTCACGATCACGATGAGCGCGATGACGATCGCGTCCACCGGCACGGCGTGGCCGCCCTCGATCGCCCACGCGACGACCGAGATCGCGATGGCGCCGAGCAGCAGGTAGATCAGCGGATCGCGAAACTGCGCGAGGAGCTTGCGCCAACCGGGCACTGGCGGCGCGGAACGCAGCTCGTTGGGACCTTCGGCGGCACGGCGCCGCGCCGCCTCATCGGCCGTGAGCCCGCGGTCGGCATCGGTGCCGAGTCTGCGCGCGACCTCGACCGCCTCCAGTACGGAGGCGTCTTCGACCTTGTCGATCACGACGTCCGTCGCGCCGGGCTACAACCGGGAATCGCCGTGTCCCGTCGCGATCCCGGCGTCCGCGATCACCGAAGCCTGCGAGCCGATGAAGAGCGGCACGCCGATGCCGCGCGCGAATTCGAGCACGAGGTGCAGATCCTTTCTCATGTTCGGGGGCGTCGCGCCGGGCGGTGTCGCTTCAAGCATGCCTTTCCAGCGCGGCCCGAGGTCCGGCCACGCCTGAAGCACGGCGCTGTTGGCGAGCCCGCGTCCAAGGACCTGCTTGAGAACGTCGGGCTCGAGGCCCCCGGCCACGCCGAGCGCGAGACCCTCGAGCAGCGCCATCACGTTCACGCCGAACACGAGCTGGTGCGCGAGCTTGGCCGTCTGTCCGGAACCGACGCCGCCCGTGCGCGTGATTTCGCTCGCGAACACCCGCAGCACCGGCATCGCGCGGTCGATGGCCGCCGCGTCACCACCGGCCATCACGCTGAGTGTGCCTTCGCGCGCCGCGACGAGGCCGCCCGAGATCGGGATGTCCAGGACGTGCGCCTGCCGGGGCCCGAGCGCCTCCGCGATCGTGCGAACCGGCTCCGGCCCGAGCGTGCTGCCGATCGCGACGATCGCGCCGGGACGGATCTCGGCTAAAAGACCGGAGTCGCCGGACACGATGTCCATCGTCTGCGACGCATCCGATACCAGACTCACGATGATCTCGCTGTGCCGCGCAACTTCGCGCGCGGACGCACACGGCCTGGCGCCGAGCTTCGCCAGGCGCTCCACCGGATCGCGACGCACGTCGCAGACGCTCACCGGAAATCGCGCCTTCAGGAGCAGGCCCGCAATCGGCTCTCCCATTGCGCCCAGCCCGATCACACCGACATCGACAGTCATGAGACCTCGCACGATTCGCCGCGGCTCCCGGCCGCAATCGCCTGCGATTCTAGTGCGCCGAATCGCAAGTTCACGATACCTGCGTCATTCCCGCGCAGGCGGGAATCCAGAGTGCTTCGCCTGGACCATTGCGTGGGCGCGACGAAATTGATCCGAAATCGTGAGTCACAACACAAGCGATGCACGCCACCCTCTCAGGGAAAACATCGCAAGGAAACAGTGTTGTTCCCGCGCAGGCGCTTATCACCGGCGGCCTTCGCGAGCTGAGCGTCGCAACCGGGTCCGGCTATTCGCAACCGGGTCCGGATTGTGCAGGCGCCTCTACAGAGTTTGCAGACAGTAGCGCCCAGCACCCGCGCCAGGGTCGCACCAGGCCCTCGATAGTTCACCGACGGAGAGGAAATCATGATCAGAGTTGGAATCATCACGGGCAGCACGCGCCCGGGCCGCAACAACGAGGCGGTCGCGAAGTGGGTGCATGACATTGCGAAGCAGCGCACGGACGCCGAGTTCGAGCTCGTCGATATCGCGGATTACAACCTGCCGCTCCTGGACGAGCCGGTGCCGCCGAGCATGGGCCAGTACAGCCAGCCGCACACGAAGGCATGGGCGCAGAAGATCGCCTCGTTCGATGCGTACGTGTTTGTCACGCCCGAGTACAACCACGGCATATCGGGCGCGCTGAAGAACGCGATCGACTACCTGTTCGCCGAATGGAACAACAAGGCCGCGGGCTTCGTGAGCTACGGCAGCGCCGGCGGCGCGCGGGCCGTTGAGCAGCTTCGGCTCGTCATGGGCGAGATCATGGTCGCGGACGTGCGCGCGCAGGTGTTGCTCTCGCTCCATACCGATTTCGAGGGCTTCTCGAAATTCAAGCCGGCCGCCCGCCATGAGCAGTCGGTCCACGCAACGATCGACCAGGTGATCGCCTGGGGCTCGGCGCTGAAGACGCTGCGCACGCAAAAGCAGGAACGCAGAGCTGCGTAAGGGGTAACGGCCATGGCATCCACACCCGGCAGCACGAACAGCTTCGGTGCGCGCGCATCGCTCGCGGTCGGCGATCGCACGTACGAGATCTTCCGGCTCGACGCGCTGCCCGGCGGCGGCGACCTCCAGCGCCTGCCGTATTCGCTGCGCATCCTGCTCGAGAACCTGCTCCGGCACGAGGATGGCGTAACGGTCACGGCCGAAGACATCCAGGCGCTCGCGAGCTGGGCGCCCGGTCGCGCGGCGGACCGCGAAATCGCGTTCATGCCCGCGCGCGTGCTGCTTCAGGACTTCACCGGCGTGCCGGCGCTGGTCGATCTCGCCGCGATGCGCGATGCCATGGCGGCGCTCGGCGGCGATCCGAAGCGGATCAATCCGCTGCAGCCGGTCGAGCTCGTGATCGACCATTCTGTGCAGGTGGACGCGTTCGGCACGCCGCAGGCGTTCGACATCAACGAGGCGCTGGACTACCAGCGCAATCGGGAGCGCTATCGCTTCATCAAGTGGGGCAGCAAGGCGTTCGCGAATTTCATGGCGACGCCGCCGAATGCCGGCATCTGCCACCAGGTCAACCTCGAGTACCTGGCGCGGGTCGTGTTCGGCGCCGAAGACAAGCCGCGCATCGGTGCGTCCGGCGCGCCGCAGGCCTATCCGGACACCGTCGTCGGCACCGATTCGCACACGCCCATGGTGAACGGTCTCGGCGTGCTCGGCTGGGGCGTGGGCGGTATCGAGGCCGAAGCCGCGATGCTCGGACAGCCGATCTCGATGCTCCTGCCGCGCGTGATCGGGGTGCGGCTGACCGGCGCGCTGCCGCCCGGTTCGACCGCCACGGACCTCGTGCTCACCGTCGCGCAGATGCTGCGCAGGAAAGGCGTCGTCGGCCACTTCGTCGAGTTCTTCGGGCCCGGCGTATCGAGCCTGCGCATTGCAGACCGCGCGACGATCGGCAACATGTCGCCGGAGTACGGCTCGACCGTGTCGATCTTCCCGGTGGATGCCGTGACGCTCGACTACCTGCGCTTCACCGGCCGCTCGCCCGAGCGCATCGCGCTGGTCGAGGCCTATATGAAGGAGCAGGGTCTGTTCCACACGGCCGGGAGCGCCGAGCCGCATTACGACGATACGCTCGAGCTCGACCTCGCGAGCGTCGAGCCCAGCATCGCCGGTCCGCGCCGGCCGCAGGATCGCATCCGGCTCGCGGACGCGAAACGATCGTTCGAGGACGCGTTGCCGAGCCTGGTGCCTCCGGGCCAGGCCAGCACGACCAAGGGTAGCGCCTCGCACGAAACGTCACGTTCCGGCGACGTCGGCACGTGGGGCGAGGGCGAGCGGCAGGACGCGCAGTCCGGCGCGCAGCCGGTCATCGACGCATCCGGGCTCGGCCACGGCTCGGTCGTGATCGCCGCGATCACGAGCTGCACCAACACCTCGAATCCGTCGGTCATGATCGGCGCAGGGCTCCTCGCCCGCAACGCGGCGGCGAAAGGATTGAAGCGCAAGCCGTGGGTGAAGACATCGCTCGCGCCCGGCTCGCGCGTGGTCACCGACTACTACGAGAAGGCGGGGCTCACGCAGTATCTGGAGGCGCTGGGCTTTCATCTCGCGGGCTACGGCTGCACGACCTGCATCGGCAACTCGGGGCCCCTGCCGCCGGAGATTTCCGCCGCGGTTCAGCGCGACGGGCTCGTCGTCGCCTCTGTACTGTCGGGCAACCGCAATTTCGAAGGTCGCATCAACTCCGAAGTGCGCGCGAACTACCTCATGTCGCCGCCGCTCGTGGTCGCCTTCGCCATCGCGGGCCGCATCGACATCGATCTCGCGAACGAGCCCCTGGGACACGACGACGCGGGCAATCCGGTGTTCCTGCGCGACATCTGGCCCTCGCCGGAGGAAGTCGAGCGCGTGATCGAGCAGTCCACGAGCTCGGAGATGTTCAGGCGGACATACCGCACGATCCACGAAGGCGATGCGCGCTGGGAACGACTCGAGGTCGAAGCGAGCGAGCTTTACCCATGGGACTCGGCCTCCACGTACCTGAGGAAGCCGCCCTACTTCGAGGGCATGTCCAAGGAGCCGCCGCAGGCAGTCGAGGACATCCGCGGCGCGCGCGTGCTGGCGGTGCTCGGCGACAGCATCACCACCGATCACATCTCGCCTGCCGGCAGCATTCAGAAAGACTCGCCCGCCGGACGCTTCCTGGTCGAAAACGGCGTCGAGCCTAAGGATTTCAATTCGTACGGCGCGCGGCGCGGCAACCACGAGGTCATGGTGCGCGGCACGTTCGCCAACGTGCGCATCCGCAATCGGCTGGTGCCCGATCGCGAAGGGCCGTACACGCGCCACCTGCCGTCGAACGAGGTGCTGCCGATTTACGACGCGGCGATGCGCTATCGCGCCGAAGGCACGCCGCTCGTCGTGATCGCGGGCAAGGAATACGGCTCGGGATCGAGCCGCGACTGGGCCGCGAAGGGTCCGAACCTGCAGGGCGTGCGCGCGGTCATCGCCGAAAGCTACGAGCGCATCCACCGGTCGAACCTGATCGGCATGGGCGTGCTGCCGCTCCAGTTCGAGAGCGGCGAGACGCTACAGTCACTGAACCTGACGGGAGAAGAGACCTTCGACGTTCTCGGCCTCGCCGACGCGGTTCGTACCGGATTCGCCGGCGGCAGGCAGCTGACCGTCGTCGCGCGCAGGGCTGACGGCGAGACGACCGAGCTCACGGCGAGCGTCCGGATCGATACGCCGCAGGAGCTGCGTTACTACGTTCACGGCGGCATTCTTCAGTACGTGCTGCGCCAGTTGCTGAGCGGCGCCGATCGCACGACGCCGGCGGCTCCGGGCCTGACCGGTTCCGCGAAAACGCGTCCGCAGGAGCGCAAGACGTCCGACGTCGATGAAGCGTCGATCGAATCGTTCCCGGCCAGCGACGCGCCCGCTTACTGAAGATTCGTTGATGACGCGCATGCCCGCAGTCTTCATCGGACACGGCAGTCCGATGAACACGCTCGAGACGAACCGCTACACGCGAGCGTGGCGGCAGATCGGCGTGGAGCTCCCGCGGCCGCGTGCCGTTCTGGTCGTTTCGGCGCACTGGTACTTCGGGGCGACCGCCGTCACCGCCATGACGAAGCCGCGCACGATTCACGACTTCTACGGCTTTCCGCCGGAGCTGTTCGCGTTCGAGTATCCCGCGCCGGGCGCCCCGGAAGTGGCCGCGAGAGTGGCGGAGGTCGTGAAGCCGGTCTGGCTCGGGCTCGACCAGGATCAATGGGGGCTCGATCACGGCACCTGGAGCGTGCTCGCGCACGTGTATCCCGACGCCGATGTCCCGGTGCTCCAGCTCTCGATCAACGCATTGAAGTCGCTCGATTACCACCTCGACCTTGCGCGCCGGCTCGCGCCGCTGCGCGACGAAGGCGTGCTCATCCTCGCCAGCGGCAACATCGTGCACAACCTGCGCCTGATCGACTGGTCCGCGACCGATTCGGGATTCGACTGGGCGCAGCGTTTCGACGACGCGGTCGCGGAACAGCTCGCGCGCGACCCGGCGAACGTGCTCGCCGTGAGCGGGCACGGCGATTACGAGCGCGCGGTGCCGACGCCGGATCACTTCATCCCGCTGCTCTATATCGCGGCGCTGGCGTCGCGCGACGAGCCGGTGCACGCGATCGTGCGCGGCTACTCGCTTGGCTCGATCTCGATGAGCTGTTACAGCGTGGGCGCGAACTTGCGCGCGAGCGCCGACGGCGCGGCTGCCGCCCCTCTGCCGGGCGATGTTCCGGCGGACAACACGAACACGTGAGGCCGACATGACCGAGCGCGAAAAGATGCTGTCCGGCGAGCTCTACGACCCGTTCGATCCCGAGCTCGTCCGGGCGCGCGAGCGCGCACGCGATCTCTGCTGGCAGCTCAACGCGACGCGCGATGCCGAGCAGGACACGCGCAAACGCATCCTGCGCGAGCTCTTCGGCGTGGGCGGGGATACGGTATGGATGCAGCCGCCCTTCTTCTGCGACTACGGCACGAACATCGAGCTCGGCACGCGCGTCTTCTTCAACTTCAACTGCGTCGTGCTGGATGTCTGCAGCGTGCGCATCGGGAGCTTCGCCCTGTTCGGCCCCGCGGTGCAGATCTACACCGCGATGCATCCGCTGAGCGCGAAACTGCGGCGCGAGCAGGAATTCGCGAAGCCCGTCGAGATCGGCCCCGACGTCTGGGTCGGGGGCGGCGCGATCATTCTGCCCGGCGTGCGGATCGGCTCGGAGACGGTCATCGGCGCCGGCAGCGTGGTCACGCGCGACATTCCGGAGCGCGTCTTCGCCGCAGGCAATCCCTGCCGCGTCATCCGTGAGATCACCGACTAACGGCGCTCAGGCCAGAGCGCGGTCCCAATAGGGCTCGGGACTGAAACGCTCCAGCAGGAAATCAATGAACGCGCGGACCTTCGCAGAGACGTGACGGTTTGCAAGGTAAACGGCATAGATGTGCCGCTCGACGGGGATG
>Ga0196978_1000545_pt1 | contig 18730 bp, 14 predicted proteins | sample S3v_2013CmetaG_FD_155491 | JGI IMG/M metagenome (GOLD analysis project Ga0196978, IMG submission 155491) | Soil microbial communities from Anza Borrego desert, Southern California, United States - S3+v_20-13C | ecosystem: Environmental > Terrestrial > Soil > Desert | place: USA: California... | reverse complement strand
GTAGCGGGACGAACCCTTCTTCTTAGTATCGCGCCGCCTGAACTCGTTTCTCCCGATCGGCACCTCTCGGGTATTTCTCTGAGGGCTGAGGGAGAAGCGAAAAAACGGCAGGGAAAGCTATAGGCGGGTATGACCGGAGGCCTCCCGTGGGCGGGGACGCCGACGCTCCGCTACTTGCGCCGCTTGACGAGTTGCTTGACCTCGTCGCTGCCGATCGGGCTCTGCGCGGAGATGATCACCGCGGCGGTCCCATCGCGGAACGCCGGGATCGTGCAGCGGATGACCGTCGTACCGTCCGCCGCGGTCTTGCCGCGGAAGATCACGCGCGGTGCCTCGACGGTCGAGATCACCTTCACTTCGATCGCGGCGGCGGGGATGGGCGCCTGCGAGAGACTCTTGCGCGCGGCCACGCGCATTTCGATCGGCGAGCCGGCGAAGAAATCGATCTGATTGAGCAGCGCGAGCTCGAGATGTTCGCTCTCCGCTTCCGATGCAAGGTAATCGATGATCACCTGATCGAGTGTCTTCTCTTCGCTGACTGTGACCGGTCCCGACGACGGCTCTTCGAACACCACGCCCGGATCGGATGGCTGCGCCAGCGTCGGAAGCCCCGCGCGAGTCGGACCGGTGCGCGTCGTGTCGGCCGGCTGATCGAATCGCCCGCGCTTGATCGCCGCGATCATCGTGCGGTGCTGCTGCTCCATCAGCCCGCCGATCCATTTATCGTCGACGCCGGTCTTGAGCTGCTCCGCGTACGACGTCTTCTTCGAGGCCAGGATCTCGCCGCCGACATACACCAGCGTCTCGATATAGGGATTGCCTACACCCTTGTCCTCGGTCTGGACGTGGTAGACCTTCTCGCTGTGCTTGATGTCGGTGTTGAAGCCGGTAATCACGTGAGACTACGAATGTTATCAGACGGTTCGCGCCTGCAACTCCGCGACTTTCCGGCGCAGTTCGTCCGTGATCGCGGTCTTCGCGTTGCGTTCCCAGTCGAAGAGCACCGTCACCACGCGCCCCGTTGCCGCGACCTCGCCACCGCTCCTGCGAATCTCGCACAGGAACTCCAGTGAGCTCGTGCCCATCGCACCAATGCGCGTGGCGATCTCGATCGGCTCCAACTCCAACTGCTTTTTGAAATCGCACTCCGCGCGCGCGACGATGAAGCCGATGTCGCGCGCGCCGCCCCATTGCGTCAGCTCGAACCAGAGCTGCGTGCGGCCCCACTCGAAGTAGGTGAAGTAGACGGCGTTGTTGACGTGGCCGTAGACGTCGATGTCCGCGAACATCACGTGATACGGCACGATGAACCAGCCGTCGCGCCAGCTTCCGCGAAAGGCGTTCATTGGACGGTTGCGCTCGTGGCGAACGGCATCTGTCCTTTGGTGCAGGCCTGCAGATAACGCCCCGGCAGCGGATGATCGAGGTACGGCGCGATGATCGATGCCGCGCGCACGAGACGATCGAGCTCCACGCCGGTCTCGATGTGCATGTTGTCGAGCATGTACACGAGGTCTTCCGTGGCCATGTTGCCCGACGCGCCAGGCGCGTACGGACATCCGCCCAATCCGCCCGCGGATGCGTCGAACGTTGCGATGCCCATTTCCAGCGCCGCGAGTGTGTTCGCTAGGGCGGTGCCGCGTGTGTCGTGAAAATGCATCGCCAGTTTTGACGCCGGGATCACCTGCAGCAGGATACCGATGACGCCTTGCACCTGCAGCGGCGTGCCCACGCCGATCGTGTCACCAACCGACACTTCATAGCAGCCGAGGTCGAGCAGCCGCGCGGAGACTTCGAGCACTTTCTCCGGCGCGACTTCGCCTTCGTAGGGACAGCCGAATGCCGTCGAGATGTACCCGCGCACTTTCATCCCTTCGGCGCGCGCACGAGCCACGACGGGCGCGTAGTTCTCGAACGACTCGTCGATCGTCATATTGATATTGCGCTTGTTGAACGTCTCGGACGCGGCGGTGAAGATCGAGATCGATTTCACGCCCGATTCGATCGCGCGCTCGAGGCCGCGCATGTTCGGCACAAGCACCGGATATTCGACGTTCGGATCTTTCGGGATCTCCGCGTACACGGCCGCGGTGTCGGCCATCTGCGGCACCCATTTCGGCGAGACGAACGCGCCCGCTTCGATGACGCGCAAACCGGCGTCGCTGAGCGCGGTGATGTACGCGACCTTCACTTCGGCCGGGATGGTGACCTTCTCGTTCTGCAGGCCATCGCGAGGTCCGACTTCGACGATGGTGACGGTGTCGACGGCGATTTTCATGAGTCTTCCAGCGTGATCAGATCGACGCCCGGCTGCACCAGCTCTCCCTCAGCGCAGTGGATCGCGGCAATCTTCCCGTCGCGCGGCGCGGCGATCTGATGCTCCATCTTCATGGCTTCGAGAATCAGCAGCGGGGCTCCCTTTGCAACAACATCGCCCTGACGCACGAGAATTTTCAGCACCAGGCCAGGCATCGGCGCCGCCATCGACGCGTCGCGATGCCTCGCTTTCGCACGCGCCCCTTTTTCCGTCACCTCGGCGAAGTAAATCTCGCCATCGAACGAAAAGCTGATCGTGGTTCCCTGCACCGCATACGGCACGACGTGAAGGCGACCCTCGACGCGCAGGTCCATCTCGTCGGCGCGCACCGCCACGATCTCGATGCCATGCTCTCTCGGATCGATTTCCGTCTGCTGCGCGCCGATGGTGACGATCTTCATTTCGAGTAACGCGATCCCGGCGCGTCGAGCGCCACACCGTTCGCGCAGTGCGGACACTCGGTTTCTTCGTACGTGGGAAAGTCGAGTGCGAACAGCGCTTCGTACGGATCGGGAGCGAACGGATTGGCGTGGCCGCTGCGGTTGAGGATGGATGCGAAACCGACGACGCGCGCACCTTGTTGCGTGATCACTTCCGCCGTCTCCCGCGTCGATTTGCCGGTCGTGACGACGTCTTCGACGATCACGACGCTTTCATCGGGCGTGAGGCGGAAGCCGCGCCGCAGCGTCATCTGTCCCTCTTTCCGCTCCGTGAACACGAACGGCAACCCCAGCGCCTCGGCCACCGTGTAGCCGATGATCACGCCGCCGAGGGCGGGTGCGACGATGCGCTCGGCGCCGAAATCCTGGAGGCGTTCGGCCAGCGCTTCGCCGACTTCCGTCGCGTTGCGCGGCTCCTCCAGCAGCAGCGCGCATTGCACGTAGTGCGCGCTGTGCAGTCCCGAGGAGAGGCGGAAGTGGCCGGTGAGCAGCGCGCCGGTTTGCTCGAGCAGCGCGCGAACGTCGAATGACATGGGGGCGAGTTATATAACATGCGGTTCCTCGGGGTTCCTCGGGTCCCTCGGGTTCCTCGGAGGAGTGAAGCGCCGACCCCCTCCGAGGACTCCGAGGAACCCGAGGAACCCCGAGGAACCGGTAAACGAGGTGAACGAATGGGCGCATTGACGGACAAGGTCCGGGCCGACATGACCGAGGCGATGAAGGCGCAGGACAAGGACCGCCTCTCCACGATTCGCATGCTGCAGTCGGCGCTGAAGAACGAACAGATCAACGTCGGTCACGAGCTGTCCGACGAAGAAGCGATGACCGTCATCCGTAAGGCGATGAAGCAGCGTCAGGACTCGATCGAGCAGTACACGAACGCAGGACGCATCGAGGCGGCGGCGAAAGAGCGCGCCGAGATGGAGTTGCTCAAGACCTACCTCCCGCCGGAGCTGAGCGAAGAAGAGCTCGAGTCCGGCGTGCGCGAGATCATCGCGTCGACCGGCGCGCAGTCGAAGAAGGACATGGGCAAGGTCATGAAGGAGGCGACCGCGCGCTTCAAAGGTCGCGTCGACGGGAAGAAGGTGCAGGAGCTGGTTTCGCGACTGCTGCCATGAATCGTTACGCACGCCAGATCACGCTCCCCGAGATCGGCGAGGCCGGTCAGGAGAAGCTGCGTCGCGCGTCTGTGCTGATCGTTGGGGCGGGTGGTCTCGGCAGCCCGGCGGCGATGTATCTCGCGGCGGCCGGAGTAGGGACGCTCGGACTCGTCGATTTCGATCGCGTCGACGAGACCAACCTGCATCGGCAAGTGCTCTACGGCACGTCCGATGTCGGCAAGCCGAAGCTCGACGCGGCGCGCGCTCGGATCGAAGACCTCAATCCGGACGTGCGGGTGAACACGCACGCCGTGCGCCTGGCGTCCGACAACGCGCTCGAGATCATGCGCGACTACGACATCGTGCTCGACGGCACGGACAACTTCGCGACGCGCTATCTCGTGAACGACGCGTGCGTGCTGCTCGGCAAGCCGAACGTCTACGGCTCGGTGTTCCGCTTCGACGGACAGGTATCGGTGTTCGCAACGAAAGATGGGCCGTGTTATCGCTGCCTCTATCCCGAGCCTCCGCCGCCGCACCTCGTGCCGAACTGCGCGGAAGGCGGCGTGCTCGGTGTGCTGCCGGCGATCATCGGCTCGCTGCAGACGTCCGAGACGATCAAGCTCATCACGGGAGTCGGGGAGACGCTGGCGGGACGTCTGCTACTCTTCGACGCCCTGCGCGCGACCTTCCGCACCATGCGCCTGCAACGCCGTTGCGACGCCCACGCGAAGATCACGCGACTGATCGACTACGAGGAGTTCTGCAACCCCGTGCAAGAGCTGAACATCAATCCGGCTGAACTGGCCGAGAAACTCTCTTCCGGCGCCGATATCGTGCTCATCGACGTGCGCGAACCGTATGAATGGAACGCCGGCCACATCGACCGCGCGACGCACATCCCGCTCGCGCAGGTGCCGCAACGCCTCGCCGAGATCCCGAAAGACCGCGAGGTGGTGATGATCTGCAGATCGGGCGGCCGCAGCGCGCACGCGCAACAGCACCTGATGAATCAGCACGGCTACACGCGCGTGAAGAACCTCGTCGGCGGCATGCAGCGCTGGGCGCGGGAAGTGGATCCGAAGATCACGGTCGCGTAACGCGCGCTACGATCGCAGTTCGCCTGCTGCATTGCACCGTGGGTGAGCGATCGCTCCCGATTGCGTAGAAATACCCTATTCGAGGGGTGCCGGGCGGTCGCCGCGTATGGTCTCCTGCGCGCAGGAGAGCGAAGCGCATGAGCGACAAGCATCGTAAGCGGCGAGTCTCGACTGGATCGCTAATTCTTTGCGCCGTAATGCTGTTGTGTGCACCCATGTCACTGCTCGCGGACACGCACGGCTCGTCGAAAGACGAGGCGGTGCCGAGACACGTTCGGCGACAGTTGGAGAGGGCGGTAGAGAAGAAGGAGATCAAGCCAGAAGCCGCCCGCCAGATCATGCGCATGATTCAGGACAGCTGCTTCAGCAGCAGAATGCAAAAGAACGACCCTAAGAAGGCGGCCCGCCTTGCGCAGCGCTATCAGGACGACGCTGATTGGATGCGCAAAATGGGTTTCGACATCACAGTCGGCCACACGTTGAATCTGGATCAGTACTTCCGGCTGATCGAGCCGCGCAACTTCGTCAAGCACAGTACGTCCACGACCCATTATCAATTGGGGAACCAGGCCACCTACAGCGTCGAGATGGGGCCGATCAACTTTGCATTCCAAGGGGCGATCGTCTGGATGATCGTGGGTAATCGTGTGACCACGACTACCAACGACGAAGGGACGTTTCGCACCTGCGCTCCGACGTTCAACTTCCTTCGCGCGGCATCGGGCTGGGCCTCGGAAACCACAATCAACTCTGTCGCGCTGGAAGACAGTCCGGTCGCCGGCTCCTTTCCGGTCTATAACCAGACGTGGCTCAAGGGATATCTGACCAGACAAGCAGTACAGACCCATGTCGCCCAGGAGCCAGACTCCTGTCAGGACTACACAGCCAATTACGTCTATCGATACCAGTATCACGCGCCGGACGGGCGCGTGATCGCTTTCTATCAGCGGCCCGAGGAAGTTCCGCAAACCTCGACGTGGGGACCCAATGCGAACTTCTGCAACGGTCGCCAGCCCATCATTCCACGGGAGCCCGATTTCTACTGGTCCGTCGATGGCAACGCGTCGCTCGATACGAGCAACAAATGCCGGCCCCTGATTCGCTGGTCCGACGGGTCGACCGAAGAATTCAACATGGCCATGACCCAAGACACACCCATCGCCATGACCGACCCGACCAAGCCGGAGACAATGATCGCCGAACCCTACTTTCCCGCGTGCAGCGCCGGAGATTTTGCGCGCGACCTGCGCATCATCGATCGGAATGGCAATGTGGTGACGTTCTCCTCGGAGGGAATGATCGACGCGCAAGGGCGAAAGACAATGGTCCACTCCGAGGAAGCGGGCGCAGGTTTCCAACGCCTGCGCGTCGTCGAGCTTCCATCGATCGGCAATGCGTCCCCCTTAAGGTACACAATCGAATGGAAGACCATTCAGGTGGACTTCGCGCAGATCTGGCCGGACGTAAAGTGCCACGAGGATTCTGAAGGCCTGGTGAAACCCTGCAGCAACGCCACGAATCCACAGGATTTCTCAATGCCCGGCCCGGACATTCTCGATGTCGTCGACTTCATCGCCACACCCGACGGTCGGCGCTATACGTTCGAATACGGCCCGTGGGGCAATTTGACGAGGGTCACCGAACCGAGTGGTTCCGTCCGCGAATGGATCTATGGCGACGAGACGAATCTCGGCTACGCACGAGCCGTGACGCCGTTGTTGAACAGATTGGAACAGGGCCAGTGCTTGTCGCTCCAGACCCTGGGCTATCTCTGGACCGATGAGACGTTCAAGATGCAGGCCCGCGGCGTCACTGAAGAGCGCGTTTACCCGAACGGTTTGCCTGCCGCGGGATTGCCGCTGTCCCCATGCAGCGCGACATCCGGCGACAGATGTTTCTATCCGACCACTCATGACTTTGCTCTGCGCAAACTTCCACACTCGTACTGCGATTTCGACCCGATCGGCGCCAGTTCCAACCTGTGCTCGCAAGTCTGGAAGACTTCGGTCCTGCCTGACGGCACGATCACCAAGGCAGGATCGAACGTCGCTACGCTCGCGGCCAGTTGGTGGGACGACGACCAGCATGTGGCGCTCACCGTCGACTTGCACGGAATGCCGCTCGCTCAGGAAACATATTCCGGCAATGAGCTGGTCGCCGCCACATATTCAGGCGATCCGGCAACTGGAGCAATCTGGACCGACGGCGACGTCGTTCCGATTCGTGGCTCGCCCTATGCGATGTTCGCCAATACCCGTCCCACAAGGACGGTCTCCATCCGCGACGGCCTGGCGACGACCACCAACTTCTTCTATGGGAACTGGATCGACATCGATCCGGCGTCAACTCGCACGATCAAGCGTCATACGACCAACCCCACTTCCACTTGTACCTTCGCCGGCATTGTGCCTGTGCAGTCGGATCGCGCGAATGACGGCTGTACACTCTCTGCTCCCGGTGACCCTCTGATCCGAGCGGAAACCTCCTATATCAACTATTTCGACCCTGTCACGCTCAACAGCAGAGTCCTGCTCGATCTGACGAAGGAGACGCGATCGTTCGGGCCGAATCATGCGAAGACCGGCTTCTCGACAATTCCGCTGACCGAACAGATTTCCGAATACGACCAATTCGAAGTTGCTCCCAGCGGGCGGCCCGATACAGCGCTCGACCGCAGTATCGGCTCGAATGCCGGGGCGCCGCGCGGAAACGCCACGACCCAGCGGCAGCGGGTCGATGGGACGCGGACCATCACCTTCGAAACCCGCTTCTACGACGAAGGCTCCATTCGATCCGTCAAAGACCCGCGCGGATTCGTCACGCGACACGAAGCCGACTTCGCGCGCTGCACGTCCGTGGCCGCGTTGACGGAACGACAGATCAATCATCTCGGCCATATCACCACGACAGTGCTGGACTGTCAGTCCGGTCTACCGCTTCGGGTCACCGATCCGAATGGCAGGAGCACCTACACACAATACGACCATCTCGGCCGGGTCGTGGAGACCGCGGGCGTCGGCGATGAGCTGACTGCGCTGCCGACGAGCGGCGGGCAGGCATTCACACGAGACTCCGCCGCCGGTACACCGACCGGTTCAGGCGGGAACCCTGGTGACGCAAGAGTCACGACATGGACCGAGTATCTCGACTTGGGGGATCCGAAACGGCAACGAGTCGTCAGTCATCTTCGCGATGGCTCCCCAGGCGGGGCGTACACGAAGGTATTCACCGATGGCCTCGGCCGTGTAGTGCAGACTCGCGCGGAGGTCGATCCGGCCAAAACCGGCGGCTACAGCGAGGTGGTGGCGTCCAGTGACTATGACGGCCGCGATCGGGTGGTCGCTGCCTACGTCCCCTGTTTTGCGCAGGCGAGCAATAGCGTGACCGCCCACTGCAACCCGCTGGCAACGAAAACGACTTACGACGCGATCGGCCGCGAGCTCTCCGTGCGAAAGCCAGGGGACAGGCTCACCTCCTACGAGTACGACGCGGAGAACGGTCGTTGGCGGACCATTGGCACCAGTCCGCGCAATTTCACGACCAGAACTTACACCAACCTCCTCGGACACGTCGTGCAGATCGACCGTCAGTCCTCCCTCTGCCCGGGAGGATTCTGTTCCTCGAAGATGACGTACGACCCGCTGGGCCGAACCTTGTCGGAGAGCGATGCCGGCGGAAATACGATCGACTACACCTACGACATGCTCGGCCGGAGGGCAACCATGTCCGATCCCGACATGGGCAAATCCCTCGGCAAACAGTGGAAGTACGAATATGACGAAATGGGAAATCTGAGCGCGCAGATCGACGCCAAGGGGCAGCGCATCGAGTTCAAATTCGACCCGATCAATCGCATCACGCTCAAGGACATGCCACCCATCGGCATGAGCGCGGACGACGTCACGTATTTCTATGACGGCCAGGGTCCCGTCCCGACCGACAACCCGGCGCCATCACTGACCTCGATGTCACCAACCGCTGCAAACGCCGGTAGCGCCGGATTTGCGTTGACCATCCATGGCGCGAATTTCACGGTCGGCTCCGTAGTCCGGTTCAACGGTCAGGATCGCGCTACCACGTTCGTGAGCTCCAGCCAGCTGAGCGCCGTCATTCTTACCTCGGATATGCAGGCGTCCGGCGCGTATCCGGTCACCGTGTTCACGTCGGCGCCGGGAGGAGGCACGTCCGCGGCGTTAACCTTCAGCGTAGGCGGTACCACACCCTCCATTTCGTCCATTTCGCCGCAAAGCGCCAACGCCGGCAGCGCGCCGTTTACACTCACGGTGAACGGATCGAACTTCGTGTCCGGTGCAGTGGTGACGTTCAACGGACAGAGCCGGCAGACCACCTTCGTCACCGCGCAGAGAGTGACTGCGGCCATCCCCGCGAGCGACGTGCAAACGGCCGGCACATTCTCCGTCAGGGTCGTCCATCCCGGCGGCGCATCATCCGGTCCCGCACAGTTCACGGTCAGTGGGCCGCCGCCGACCATTACCCTTTCGGCGCCGAAGAATGGCCAGAGTTTCACGCGACCTGTGTCCATCAACCTCTCCGCAACAGCATCGGTCGCTGTGGGCAACGTCCAGTTTTTCAAAGGGTCAACGCTGTTGGGAACAGATTCCGCCGCTCCGTTCAGCTTTGACTGGACGAACCCGGAAGCGGGAACGTTCGTGTTGACCGCGAAACTGACGACGTCCAACGGCAGTGTGGCCACGAGTAATACCGCAACGATCACGATCAACGATCCGCCATCCGGCGGCGACAATGCCCAGGCGGCATTTTCGGCCACGCTCAATCCGGCAGGCAACTGGTCCTACGGATTCCGCACCGGTGCGGGTCCATTCACCGCGTATGCGGTGAAAACGACCCCGTATGGTACGGGCGCGAATGTGTGGAGAGCAGACGCGGACTGCTGTCCCTTGATCAGCAACAACAATACGGCAGCGAATTACACCTACGCAAATGCGCCGTCCATCATCCACGCGCCGGACGTATTGAACCTCCACCCCGGCCCCGCTGACCGACGAAGCGTACTGCGCTGGACCGCTCCGGCAACCGGCACATATCGGATCGCCGGCCGCTTTCAAGGGCTGGATCAGGTCGGTACGTCTACGGACGCCGTCATCCACCACAATGGATCGACGCTTTTCTCCACGCCGGTCAATGGTTATGGCACCACCATCCCGTTCGCGATCACACGCGCCGTGCTGACAGGCGACGTCATCGAGCTCTCTGTCAGCGACGGCGCAAACAATACCTACAGTAATGACAGCACCGGCGTGGCCGTCACCATCACGGCGGCCGCGGCGGGCAGCAATGCCGTGCAGGATTTTTCCTCCAGCGTGAACCCCAACACCCCATGGACCTACGGGATGCGCGCGAATGACCAGGCGTTCGCCGCGTACACCGTCGCCGCCACACCCTATGGAGCGGGGACCAATGTCTGGCGCTCCGGCGCGGATTGCTGTCCGCTGGTCGGCAAGAACAACACCGGTTCCACGTATACGTACGCCAATGCGCCATCCATCGTCCATCCTGCAGATGTGTTGAATTTGCACCCCGGGCCTTCGGGCCAGCGGAGCGTCTTACGTTGGACCGCGGGCAGCAGCGGGACCTATCGCATATCCGGCCGCTTCGAGGGTATCGATACCGTTGGGACGACCACGGATGCGGCCATTCACCTGAATGGAGAGACTCTGTTCAGCCGGGACGTGAACGGCTACGGGACGAAGGTGCCATTCGACCTCGTACGTGCCCTCGCCGCGGGGCAAAGCATCGAGGTGTCCGTGGGCGACGGCAACAATGACACGTATTTGAACGACAGTACGGGTGTAGCGCTGACCATCGCTCCCGCGGCCGCATCGGACGCCGTCGCTCAGTTCTCGAAGACCCTGAATCCAAGTGGACCGTGGACGTATGGCTCGCTCGCGGCCGGAGGAACATTTGGAGCGCACGGAATCCCATCGACGTTCTTTGGAGGGGGCGCCGATGCATGGATGAAATCGACCTCCACCTGTTGTCCGATGGTTGCGGGCAACAATACCGGCACCGCGTACACGTACCCGTCCGCTCCGTCGATCGTTCACCCTGCCGGGGTTCTCAACCTGCATCCCGGGCCGTCCGGCGAACGGAGTGCCATTCGATGGACTGCCCCGGCCACGGGGACGTATCGCATCGAAGGAAAATTCGAAGGTCTGGACACGGTCGGCACGACGACCCACGTCACCATCACGCATAACGCCACTGTGATCTGGAGCTCGGACGTGAATGGATACGGAACGCAAGTCCCGTTCTCACTCTCGAGGGTTGTCACAGTTGGCGACCGGATCGACTTCTCGGTCGGTGCCGGCGCCAATGCGGTCTACACCTACGACAGTACAGGCCTCGTCGCGAGAATCATCGACGAAAGTGCGTCGCCACAATGAGCGGCCCGACAATGGGAGATTCCATCATGAACCGCACATCGCTCGAAGTCTTCATTGCCGAACGTGGTGTTGTCGCCGGTAACGTGTTGGAGACGTTGCAGGAGGTCAGTCCGATGAGACGCACCAGTGCCGGTCGCTCATCTATTTTAATTCTTCGGGTTTTGCTGATCCTTGTTTTTTCGAGAGTGACCGCCCAAGGAGCGGTCAACATCGGCACAGATCAGATCGGGCGGTTGACCTCCAGCGGCACTGCACAATCGCGGATTTTTCAAGAGTACGATGCGGCCGGGCGCGTCCTGGCCAGCCAATACACTATGAATGGTCATTCGTCTGTTTTTCGAGCGCAATTCGGTTATCCGCAAAGCACGACCGCGACCGGACCGGGCACGGTCGTCATTTCGGAGACCTTTCCGGATGGCGAGATTGTGAACTATGCGTACGATGCAGTGGGAAATCAGGTGGGCATTAAAAGCACTTTGGGCTCCCTCACTGACGACATCGTGCGGGACATGCGAATCAATGCCAGGGGTCAATTGACCAGGACGGAACTCGGCAATGGAATCGTGACGACACTGCAGTACGATGACGGCGGCGCACTTTTCTTGAAACGGATCACCGCAGTCAACAGCAACCTGACCATCCAGGATTACGAATACGAATACGACGACGACGCCAACGTGACCGCCACGGTCGACAACGTTCGTCCGTCGGAGTCATTCACGCTCGAATACGATGAGCTAGGACAACTGACGGCCATGCGCAACGCCACCGGCAGCGTAGACATCGAGCGCTACAAGTATGACGCAATCGGCAATCTCACCCGGAAACACATGACCGAACAGTATTACGGTACCGGCGGTGCAGCGGGAAGGCCGCATGCGTTAGATCGATCAGGTGGTTTGGCCTATGAGTACGACGAGAACGGGAATGTCACCAGGATCGGCACGGCCACCACTCTGGTCTGGAACGCCGACAACATGCCGATCACTGTCACCACCGGGTCGGTCGTGGCTCAGAAATCCTATGTTGGCGAGAGCCTCTGGAAGAAGGTCGAAAACGGCGTGACCACGTATTACCTCCCGGCCTTGCGTGCGGAAAACGCAATCACGCGCAAATACTACGGGGCGTTTGCCGAGCGCGGGGGACTCGACGGGAGCCCGAATGGCCGCGAGTTGCGTTTCTATCACCCTGACCACCTTGGTAGTTCGGCCGTCATGACTGATCGACACGGGACGCCGATTCATCGCGTGTCTTATTCCCCATGGGGGCAGGAACGCGGCGCAGAGGGACCGTTCGTTCCGAAGCTTCAGTTCAATTTCAAGGAGAAGGATGCGAGCGGCTTCTACGACTACGGTGCCCGTTTATACAATCCGCTCACCGGAAGGTGGCTCAGCCCGGACACGTCGCTGGCGGATGGCTTGAATCGGTATGCGTACGCACGGAACAATCCCTGGACGTTGATCGATCCAGACGGGCATGAGACGGAGCCGCCGCAAGACAAAGAGCTAGTGCCGCCGCTTTTCCTCGCGGTGCCTGGTTGGGAACATAAAGACATCAGAGAAATCCTTCAGAAATATCATGATGAGCTCGTCGAAATCGCGAGAAAGCGGCAACTCGAGGAAAACCGGCTCACCATCACTGTGGACAATCCGGACGAATGGGCCGTCTTTAAGGACTTGATGTTTTGGCCGCTGGAGAGAAAACCGGGACACAGCGCCAAGGAGCTGGAGCGACGAGTCGGCAACGGGAAGCTTACTCCATTACAAAAAGAGCTCATCGGAATTGCGGAAGATACAGAAAGCCGCGCGACGACAGCCTCTGAGACGAGGGTGGCTCTCGAGAAAAGCGGTCGAATGTCGCCGCTTCAGGCCAGGATGGCTATGATGCAGATGGCGATCGGTGCCAATTTCACGGCGGTGCGCGTGTCGAGTTCCGACGCCGCGATGTATACCCCTAAACCTGTGTTTATTCCTATGAAGAAGCCGGCGCGTCGGTAGATCGAAGGCGGAACTATCGACGGCACGACTGCGCACACTACCAATATCCGTGATGACTCGGGGAGGCCATCCCGCCATAGCATTGGCTGGTGGTGAGACGGCCATGTTTCGAAGCGTTCCGATCGCGTGAGGCACGGCTCTCGATAGTCAGTCCAGCGCTGGGGGAAGTGGCGAGGGCGCGCAAACATCTACGAAGTGGCGGCCTTCCACTTTCCGCGAACGCGAAAGTGACGCAATCGCAACAATCGCGCGGCCCTCGCCTGGCGGCGCGGTAACGGGGGAAGAAAGGAACATTCTTGCCGCGGCGGGACAGTACACTGCTACCAACTCCGATCACGTGAAGGAGCGCAGCCTGATGGACATGAAGCGTTTCCGGTCCGCGACGAAGTGGGCGCTGATGGGATGGTGGTGCTCGACCACACGCGCGCAGTTCCGTATCGAGGCGATGCAGGAGGAGCGCATCCGCGTCGCTCGGGAGTTGCACGACACGGTGGCGGCGGGTTTGATCGGACTGAAGCTTCAGATCGAACGTGCTCTCGACGTGGTCGGCGACGACGAGCGCGCGCGGGAGTCGTTGGAAGCGGCCAGCCGCAGCCTGCAGTGGAACCTCGCGGAGGTTCGGCGGGCGATGCTCGGCTTGCGGTCCGAATTGCTGGACCGCTACGACCTCGCCACCGCCCTTCGCATCTCCGCGGTCACGGTCACCAAAGGGCTCCCGATGAAGGTCTCGGCCACGGTGCGCGGCGCCACGAAACGGACGGGCTGTGAGCTCGAAAATCACCTCCTGAGAATCGGCCAGGAGGCCATCACGAATGCTCTCCGCCACGCGTACGCTTCGCGAATCGAGATCGACGTCAACTTCGGTGAAGACGTCATCACCATGACCATCCGCGACAACGGTGCAACCGACACCACGGGAAACGAGAACAGCGAGACATTCGGACTGCGCGGGATTCGCGAGCGCATTCTCGAGGTTGGCGGAGACATTCGCGTTCGGAACGTCCCCGGCGAAGGGACCTCCGTCATCGTGGTTGCACCACTGCCGGAGCGAAAGGAAGAGCGGTCCTGCTCATGGCGGCTGTGATCCGGGTTCTGGTGGTCGACGACCATCCCGTCGTCCGCGAGGGGCTGCGCATCATCGTGAACGCCGAGCCGGACATTCGAGTTGTCGCCGAGGCGAGCAGCGCGCCGATGGCGATCGAGGTTTTCCGTCGCGAACGTCCAGACGTGGTGCTCATGGATTTGCGCCTCGGCAATTCCCTGGCCGGTTTCGACGCGATCACTGGCATTCGCGCGATCGCCAGGAAAGCGCATGTGGTGATCCTCACGAACTCCGACTGTGATGAAGATCTGCAGCTCGCACTGCGGCGGCAAGTGACAGGCTTCGTCTATAAGACCAGCCCTGCCGCGGAGATGTTACGTGCGATCCGAGGCGCCATGCTGGGAGAGACTCACTTTCCGTCCGGCGAAAACGCTGCGGATGGCGGCCGCCGTCTCAGCGAGCGCGAGCGTGACGTTCTCGAGGTCATGGGCACCGCCGGGCGTACTTCTCAAATTGCAAAAAAGCTCGGCATCGCGGAAGCCACCGTGCGCGTTCACGTCAAGCGGATCCTGAAGAAGTTGAAGGTCCACAGTCGTACTGAAGCGGCGACCGTTGCAATCCGAGAGCGGATCATCTGCAACGACTGAGAGTCGCTCGTGCCCTACTGAGAGGCGCGGGCGACTTGCGGCTGTCCCGGCTTCCGGCTCCCGAACATCACCACGATCGATTTCCCCGTCGCCGGACCCGTGGTCGAGCCGTCGATGATCGCGATGCCGCACTCTTCATACAGGGGCGAGAGGATGTTCGCGCGATGGCCGCGCGATTCCATCCACGACTCTACGAGCAAGCGCGCGGTCTCGAATCCGTACGCGAGGTTTTCGCCGGCGGCGCGGAACTCGTATGCGCGACGATGCAGCCATTCGAACGGCGCCATCCCGTCGGGCGACCGGTGACTCCAGTACGACTCGTCTTCCATGTGCTGCATGCGATCCGCCGCCGCGAGATGGAGGCGCTCGTCATCCGCCAGCGGCGCGAGACCGTCCGCGGCGCGATACTCATTCATCAAGCGCAGCACGTTCTCAGCGGTGATCTCGTTGTCGTCCGCAAACGCGCTGAACGCGACGAAGAGAAGGAGCAACGCGATTCGTTTCATGGGATCTACCGTGCTCCGTCGGGACGAACTCGCAGGAAGAACGTACACGCCTTGCCGGTCTTGGACTCGACCCAGATCGAACCGTTGTGCGCGACCGCAAACTCGCGGCACTTGAACAGGCCGCGGCCCGTGCGCTCCGGCGACGTCGGACTCCAGACGAACGACGGCTCGAAGATCGACTGCCGCAGCGCCTCCGGCACCACCGGCCCACTGTCCATGACGAAGAACAGCAGCAGCGGCTTGCCCTTGTGCTCCATCCAGCGCACGCCGATCACGACCTGCCCGCTGGCCGGCACGTAATGCAGCGCGTTCTCCATCAAAATCGCCAGCGCCTCGGCCAGTTGATCGTGATCGACAAAACGCTCGTCGAGCTCCTGCACGTCGACGTCGAGGCGGATGCCTTTGAGATCGGCGTACGCACGGAACCGTTCCGCGACGCGGCGAACGACCTCGGTGACGGTCGGCACGGGACGCGCGGCGTAAGACGGCTCTTCGACTTCCGGCGCGAGCTCGAGCGACGACAGCACCTGATCGATGCCGGCGGCGCAGTCGCCGAGGAAGTGATCGTTGCGGGTTTCGGCGGCGGAGCGGAGGGACTCGCGGATGGCGCGCAGCGGACCGAACACACACTCGCGGACGTACGTCACGAACGAAACATGCGCCTCGTTCATCGGATCGCTCTGGCGGAACACCAGCACCGCGCCACTGGCGCCGCCCGACATCGGCACGAGCGTGTAGATGAAGTTGCGCGAGCCAATGCGCACGCCGGCGGAGTTCGGGATGGTCAGATCGCCGACGCGGATTCCTGCCTTCGCTTCCACCGCGGCCAGCGTGGCGAGCTCCGACGTCGGCGCGTCGAGGAGCCTCTTCGCTTCATCGGAAACGAACTTCACGCTGCGGTCGGGACCGACGATGACGGCCGGCACGCCTGAGGCGACGAGCAGGTTGACGACGCTGGTGATGGCTGGCGATGCGGACTCGACCGGGAACGGGAGGATGGGTGCTTTCGGAAACGGATCGGGTTCCATTACAGGGACAGCGGCGGCGACACTCTGGTGGCGTCCGGACTCGGAGGAAGCACGCTGCGCGGGCGCGGCAACAGCCTCACTCACGGAGGCGTCGGGTGCAGGCGCCGGCGGCTGCGACTTGCGGCGCGGCTTGTCGCACTTCTCACAGAGGATCCCCTCGGTGACCTCGCGACCGCACATGAAGCATTTCTTCGCCATATTCGCAGGCCTGACGTTGGACCGGAGATGTTACGCCAAGTGAGATAGAGTCTGCGCGATTTCGGCATTACAGGAGAGCAACCGAATGCAAAACATCGTCGTGATCGGCGGCGGCACGATGGGGAACGGGATCGCCCACACCGCCGCGGCCAGCGGCTTCGACGTCTCCCTGGTCGACGTCAACGAATCGATCCTCCAGCGTGCCATCACCACCATCACCGCGAACCTGCAACGCGGCGTCGACAAGGGCAAACTCACCGCCGAAGCACTCTCCGCGATCGTTGCGCGAATCCGTCCGATGACGAACGTCGAGGAGATCTCAGGCGCCGACATCGTCATCGAGGCGATCATCGAAAACGCCGACGCGAAGACGCGGCTCTTCTCGCAACTCGACGCAATCACGAACCCGGAGTGCATCCTGGCGTCGAATACGTCCTCGATCTCGATCACCAAGATCGCCGCGGCGACCAAGCGTCCCGACAAAGTGATCGGCATGCACTTCATGAATCCCGTCCCGGTAATGACGCTCGTCGAAGTCATTCGCGGCATCGCTACCTCGGACGAGACGTGGCAGAAGGTCGAAGACCTCTCGCGCCGCATGGGCAAGACGCCGATCGAGGTGAACGACTATCCTGGCTTCATCTCCAATCGCGTGCTGATGCCGATGATCAACGAGGCCATTTTCTCGCTGTACGAGGGCGTGGCCACGCGCGAGTCGATCGACGGCGTGATGAAGCTCGGCATGAACCATCCGATGGGACCGCTGACGCTGGCCGATTTCATCGGCCTCGACGTCTGCCTCGCGATCCTGCGCGTGCTCGAGGACGGATTCGGCGATCCGAAGTACCGCCCGTGTCCGCTGCTCGTGAAGATGGTCGATGCGGGATGGCTGGGACGCAAAAGCGGGCGAGGGTTTTACGAGTACGAAGTTCCTCGGGTTCCTCGGAGTTCCTCGGGGTCCTCGGGTGAAGTTGTCGCGTAGCTCCCCGAGGGACCCGAGGGACCCGAGGAACCCGAGGAACCGACCTGAATCCATGAGGGATGACATCCCTCGGTCACGCTGTTCTAATCCGCACCTCAATCATGCTCTGTCAGACCTGCAGCGCGTACAACGACGACGAGCGCGAGTTCTGTTTTCGCTGCCAGAACAAGCTCCTCGTCCTCTCCGGCGTCACCTCATTCGAAGAAGACGACCTCGACGATTACGAGGAAGAAGAAGACCTTTCTCTCGACGAGCACCTGCTCGAGCGCGTCTCCGCGATCGAAGAGATCGTGAAGCGTTCGGCCGAGACGGTCCGCTCGCTCGTCGACGCTGTGCAGAAGCACGAACGCGCAATCTTCATCAACCAGACCGGCCTGCTCTCCGTCAAAGAAGTCCTCGAGAAGAAGAACCTCCTCACCTCCGACGAAGTCGTCGAGTTGTGGGAATCGAAGATGGGCGAGCAGATGCTCGCGCTCGAAAAGAAGCAGCGGTTCACGGAGCGCAAAGACCGGATGGTCTCGTTGTTCCGTGGCGAGAAACGCGAGCGGTTCCTGCTGCTGGTCACCGATGCCGAAGCGGCCTTCGACGGCTTCGATCCGGAGCGTGGCGTCAAGCATCTCGAAGAAGCATTCCGGCTCGACCGCGACAACTACGAGCTCTCGTTCTTCCTCGGCGAGATGTTCTTCAACGACGGCAACCTCGATCGCGCGAAGTCGTATCTCGAACGCACCATCGAAGTGCAGCCCGACCACTTCGACGCGGCGGTGTTTTACGGCGTGCTGCTGCACGAGCGGCAGGACATCAAAGGCGCCGAGCGCTGGCTGCGCCGCGCCATCCAGATCTCCCAGGAATCATTCCTGCCGTACTTTTCGCTCGGCGCGATCTACGCGCGCAAAGGCAAGCTCCTGCGCGCGCAGAAGTTTCTCGAGAAGGCCATTCAGCTCGAAA
>Ga0196978_1000544_pt1 | contig 18776 bp, 16 predicted proteins | sample S3v_2013CmetaG_FD_155491 | JGI IMG/M metagenome (GOLD analysis project Ga0196978, IMG submission 155491) | Soil microbial communities from Anza Borrego desert, Southern California, United States - S3+v_20-13C | ecosystem: Environmental > Terrestrial > Soil > Desert | place: USA: California... | reverse complement strand
CGGAGGCATCTTACGGGACTGTCGGAGCGGCAGGCAAACGGGCGGGGCGGCCGGGGGGCGGGGGGGGCGGGATGAGAAAGCGCGCCGCCTTTCCCATGCCGCAAACCCCCGCCCCCCCGACCCGCGACCCCGTCAGTGGTTGTCGTGGTGGAGGTCGGCCCTCGTCAGGAAGCCGCCGATGAGAAACACGATCCCGAGGAGGACGTGGACGAGGTGGTCCATCGAGGCGAGTTCGAGCGAGCCGGGGAGCACCGCCAGCAGGCTCGAATCGCTGCTGTGCGCCGGGACGCCGAGGCCGGCGCTGTGCGAAGTGCCGCCGCCGGCGAGGAAGCCGGCCACGCCGAGCAGCAGGTAGACGACGCCGAAGACGATGCAGAAGAGGCGCGCCCCCGAGAGCGTTCCCGCGAAGCCGAAGTAGAGGGCCAGCGCGCCCGAGATGATGTGGACGAGGTTGTGGGCGAGGCTCAGGTGCATGCCCATCAGGCCGGGGGCGAGGAAGCCCAGAATCCCGACCAGAATGAACACGACGCCCAGAATCTTGCAGATTGTTTTCGCCATACTTTCGGTTTTCCTCCTCGGGAAGAAAAGGTGGATTAAGCACCGGGGCGGTTCCGCCGTGTGCGGGCCGCTCCATGAACCAAAGCGTGACGCGTGTGGACGGGCGCATTGTATAACAGAAAGGGGCGCGCGGTTCTAAGGAATTTTCGCCGGCCCGCGCCCCCGGCCGAGCCCTTTTTGAGGCCGCGCCCGGCGGTGCTATACTCCGACCTCAATTCCGCGCAAGACACACCTCGCGCCGCCGCGCGACCCGCGGCGGGCAACCGGCGGCAAGGGCCGCGGGCGCGGGGGCTTGCGCCGCAGGAGGGCCGGGGCGCGCCGACGCCTTCAGAGCCGAAGAGCACGACTTCACCGACACCCACATCCTCGTCGGCGGCATCAGGGCGTGGCGGGCGGCGGGGCTGCCTTCGGAGAAGAAGTAGTTTCGGGTTTCAAGCCGGCGGCCCGCTCGTGAACTTCGCCGCCCGGCCCCGGGCGGACGAACTCGAAACCTTAAACTCGAAACTCGAAACCTATGAAAGAAGGTTGGGAGGCCGTCATCGGCCTTGAGATTCACGCGCAGTTGAGCACCGAGTCGAAGATTTTCTGCGGGTGCTCGACGAGGTTCGGCGACGAGCCGAACGCGAACACGTGCCCGGTCTGTCTGGGCCTGCCCGGCTCTCTGCCCGTGCTCAACCGGCGCGCGGTCGAGCTGGGCGCGCGCGCCGCGCTCGCGCTGGGCCTGCGCGTCAACGAGGTCTCGATCTTCGCGCGCAAGAACTACTTCTACCCCGACCTGCCGAAGGGTTATCAAATCTCGCAGTACGACCGGCCCTTCTCGTCCGACGGCCGTCTCGAAATTATGACGGCCGAGCGCGACGAGGGCGGCCACGCGCGCGAGTGGCGGCCGATGCCGGTGCGCATCACGCGCCTGCACCTCGAAGAGGACGCCGGCAAGAACGTCCACGAGGGATTGCCCGAGACGGAGCGCTTCTCCTACATCGACCTCAACCGCGCCGGCACGCCGCTCGCCGAGATCGTCACCGAGCCGGACTTCCGCAGCTCGTGGGAGGCTTACGACTACGTCAACCACGTGCGCCGCGCCCTTCAGTGGGTCGGCGCGTCGGACGCCGACATGGAGAAGGGCAACCTGCGCTGCGAGGCCAACGTCTCGGTGCGCCGCGCCGGCTCCGACAGGTTCGGCACGAAGGTCGAGCTGAAGAATCTCAACTCGGTGCGCTTCATGCAGCGCGCCATCGAGTTCGAGATCGAGCGGCAGATCGAGCTCATCGAGTCGGGCGGGAGCGTGACGCAGGAGACGCGCCTGTGGGACGAGCGCGCGGGCGCGACGCGCGTCATGCGCTCGAAGGAGGAGGCGCACGACTACCGCTACTTCCCCGAGCCGGACTTGCAGCCGCTCGTCGTCGCGGCCGACTTCGTCGAGGGCGTGCGCGCCGCGATGCCGGAACTGCCCGACGCGCGCCGCCGGCGCTTCTCCGAGCAGTACGAACTCTCCTACAGCGACGCCTCGCTGCTGACGCGCGACAAGGCTCTGGCCGACTTCTACGAGCGGGCGGCGGCCGCCGCCGGTGACGCGCGCGGCGCGGCCAACTGGCTCAAGGGCGAGCTGCTGCGCGAGCTTGACGCGGCGGGCCTCGCGGCCGACGCCTCGCCCGTCTCGCCCGAGGAGCTGGCCGCGCTCGTCCGCGCCGTCTCGTCGGGGCGCATCAGCGGCAAGCAGGGCAAGGACGTGCTCGCCGAGATGTTCCGCACCGGCAAGGGGGCCGACGCCGTCATCAACGAGCAGGGGCTCGCGCAGGTGAGCGACGCGGCCGAGCTCGAAAAGATCATCACGGACGTGCTCGCCGCCAGCCCGCAGCAGCTCGCGCAGTACCGCGCCGGCAAAGAGACCATCTTCGGCTACTTCGTCGGCCAAGTGATGAAAGCCTCGAAGGGCAAGGCCAACCCGAAGGTCGTCAACGAGCTGCTGAAAGAAAAGTTGAAGGGTGAATAAGATTGTAGGGGCGGGGCTTACCCCCGCCCGACGGGAATAATCAAGGTGAATCATCAAGGGAAGACGGCCGTCGTCACGGGCGGCACGAAGGGCATCGGGCGCGCCATCGCCGAGGCTTTGCTGGCCGAGGGGATGAGCGTCTGCATCGGCGCGCGCAACGTGGACGAGATCGAGAGCGTGGTTCGGGAACTCGGCGCCGGATTCGAGGGGCGCGTGACGGGCGCGGCGTGCGACGTGCGGAGTTACGAGGAGGTCGAGGCGCTCGTGGCGCACGCCGTCGAGGAGTTCGGCGGCGTGGACGTGCTCGTCAACAACGCCGGCATCGGCCTCTCGAAGACGGTCGAGGAGACCTCACCCGACGAGTTCCGCGCCGTGCTGGAGACGAACCTGTTCGGCGTCTTCTACGGCTGCCGCGCCGCCATCCCGGAGATGAAGCGGCGCGGCGGCGGCTACATCATCAACATCTCGTCGCTGGCGGGCGCGAACCCGCACCCGCGCATGGCCGCCTACAACGCCTCGAAGTTCGGCCTCAACGGCTTCAGCGAGGCGCTCATGCAGGAGGTGCGCCACGACCGTGTCAAAGTCAGCTACATCATGCCCGGCTCGGTCAACACCGAGTTCGGCGGCGACACGCCGTCCGCGGAGAAGAGCTGGCAGCTTCAGCCGGAGGACGTGGCCCGCGTCGTCGTCAACCTCCTCGGCCACGACGAGCGCAGCCTGCCGAGCCGCGTCGAGATGCGCCCGAGCCGGCCGCCGAAGAAATAATTTTTGATTTCAGATGTTTGATTTGCGCTTGAGAGTCGTCAGCCGTCGGCCGTCAGTAAAGACAAACACTGACGGCCGACGAGTAAATCAAAAAACGCCAACCCGACAATCTAAAATTCTTCGAAGGAGCTTATGGAGCCGGCCGAGCAGATAGCGGAGGCGCGCGCGCGCGGGGAGAGCGCGGAGGAGGGCGACAACCTCAACTCGACGGCGGCCATCGTCATCGCCTTGATGGCGATGCTGCTGGCGCTCACGAGCCTCGGGGGCGGCAACGCCGCCGAGGACATCATGAACCACAACATCCACGCCAGCGACACGTGGGCGTTCTATCAGGCCAAGAACATCCGCCAGACCGCCTACCGCCTCGCCGCCGACGATCTCGAATCCGAGTTGCAGATGCAGGCGGCGGCGTCGCCCGAGGCACGGCAGGCCATCGAGCGCCGCATCCAGCAGTACCGCGAGACGGCCGCGCGCTACGAGGACGAGCCCGACCCGGCCGCGCCCGCCGACCCGCTCCGCGGTGAGGGCAAGAAGCAGTTGACGGCGCGCGCCCGCGACTTCGAGACGCAGCGCGACCGGGCGCAGGCGCAAGACCCCAACTTCGACTTCGCCGAGGCGCTCTTCCAGATCGCCATCGTCCTCGCCTCGGTCGCCATCCTCGCCTCCTCGCGCCGCATCCTCTGGGGCTCGGTCGGCGTCGGCGCGCTGGCGGCCGTGCTGATGCTCAACGGCTACTTCCTCTTCTTCGAGCTGCCTTTCTAGGCGGCCGCGGGGCGCGGGCGATGAGGGCCGTGTTGCAGCGCGTGACGCGCGCCAGCGTGAGGGTCGGGGGCGAGACGGTCGGCGAGATCGGCCGCGGCCTCGTCGTCCTCGTCGGCGTCGCCCGCGACGACACGCCCGACGACGCGCGCTACGCGGTCGAGAAGACCGTCAACCTGCGCGTCTTCGACGACGAGGGGGGGCGCATGAACCGTTCGGTCGTGGAGGCCGGCGGCGCGCTGCTCGTCGTCTCGCAGTTCACGCTCCACGGCGACGCGCGGCGCGGCCGCCGGCCCTCTTGGTTCGAGGCGGCGCAGCCCGAGGCGGCCGAGCCTCTGTACGAGTTGTTCGTCGCCGAGGCCCGGCGCCGCGTCGCGCGGGTCGAGACCGGCGGCTTCCGGCAGGCGATGGAGGTCGAGCTGGTCAACGACGGGCCGGTGACGATCCTGCTCGACAGCAGGAAGACGTTCTGAGCGGCGCGTTAAATATTTCGGAAGGAGAACGAGAAACGGCATGCTGAACATTGCGGGCGCGCGCGCGTTGGCGGCGGCGCTGGGTCTGTCGGCGGCGCTCGCCTTCGCCTCGTGCGGGGGCCAGACGCAGACGGGGAACTTCGACGCCGGCAACGCCAACGCCAACGTCAGGCGCGGCGTCAAGCCCGAGCCGGACGCCGAGGCGGCCGTCATCGAGGTCGAGTCGGGCGGCGTCCCCTACGGGCGCCTCGTCGTCGAGCTGTACCCGAACGTCGCGCCCAAGCACGTCGAGCGCTTCAAGACGCTGGCGCGCGCCGGCTTCTACAACGGCGTCGCGTTCCACCGCGTCGAGCCGAACGTGATTCAGGGCGGCGACCCGCTCTCGAAGGACGACGACCCGGCCAACGACGGCACGGGCGGCTCCGACTACCCAGACCTGCCGGCCGAGTTCAGCGACATCCCTTACGAGGCGGGCGTCGTCGGGGCGGCGCGTTCGAGCGACCCGAACTCGGCCAACAGCCAGTTCTTCGTCACCCTCGCGCGCACCCCGCAGTGGGACAACAACTACACGGTCTTCGGCCGCGTCGTCGAAGGTCTCACGCAGGCGCGCATCATCAGCGGCGCGCCGACCCGCCCCGGCACCACCAACCCCGACCCCCGGATCGTCATGAAGAGCGTCACGCTCCAGCCCCGCGCGAACTTTAAATAGGCGCCGGGCGCCGGGAAAAGAATCGGGGCTGGCGAAAGCTTCCGCCTTCGCCAGCCCTCAAGTTTTTCCCCGGCGCCCGCTTCAGATCGTGTCGTCTTCGGTCTTCGAGCGCGGGTCGAGCTCGAAGCGCTGGCGGTCGCGGCGCTCGATCTTGTCGAGCACGTCGAGTTCCTCGTTGTCCTCGAAGTTGACGCCGACGGCGTGGGCGTTCTCCTCCACGTCCGACTGGTCGGGGAGCGCGTGGTCGCCGGAGACCGACTCCTCGCCGCTGCCCTCGGCGTTCTCCCACGAGGCGTCGAGGTCGCCGCCCGAGTCGGCCGGCGAGGCGGCCGTGTTGCGGAGCCGCTGCGCGAGCTGATCCGGGTCTTTCGGCGCGCGCGCGATCTCCTCCTCCATGAACTCCTCGATGTCTGGGTCGGGCACGAAATCGGGGTCGTTGCTCAGGTAGTTGAACTCCTCGGGCCTCTTCTTCGGCATCCGTTAACCTCCGCGTCTCGACACGAATCTCGGGCTTAAAGACTCAGGCCCGGCGCACTGCTGTTCGGCTGCTTGTCTAAAGTGCGCCCAATATAGCAAATGATTCTGAGGCGGGGCAAACAGCTCGCGGGCGCGCGCCTCTTGCTTGACGATTGTGGTGGCGAGACCTAAACTGAAAGGTACTTCAATGCGGCTAAAAACGAGTCGGTTTCAGGCGTCGGGCGAGAGCCGGAGAGGGTTCGCCCCCCGTGACGCCCACGCCCTTAAACCGCCAAGCAGACCCCGAAGGAATCCTAATGTCGAATAACCCCTTCAACGCGCTTCAGGAGTTCACCGCCGGCGACGGCACGACCGGCAAGTTCTACTCGCTGCCGCAGCTCGAACGCGACGGCGTCGGCCCCGTCTCGCGCCTGCCCGTCTCGATCCGCATCGTGCTCGAATCGGTCCTGCGCAACTGCGACGGCCGGGTGGTCGAGGAGGAGGACGTGCGGGCGCTCGCCAACTGGCGGGCCGAGGCCGAGCGCACCGAGGAGATTCCGTTCAACGTGGCGCGCGTGCTGTTGCAGGACTTCACCGGCGTGCCGCTCCTCGTCGACCTCGCGGCGATGCGCTCGGCCGTGCAGAGGATGGGGCGCGACCCGCGGATCATCGAGCCGCTCGTCCCCGTCGATCTGGTCATAGACCACTCGGTGCAGGTCGATTTCTGGAGCACGCCCGACGCCGTCCGCCTCAACATGGAGACGGAGTTCCGCCGCAACCGCTCGCGCTACCAGTTCCTCAAGTGGGGGATGCAGGCGTTCCAGAGCTTCAACGTCGTGCCGCCCGGCATCGGCATCGTCCATCAGGTCAACCTCGAATACCTCGCGCGCGGCGTGATGGAGAAGGAGGGCGTCTACTACCCGGACACGCTGGTCGGGACGGACTCGCACACGACGATGATCAACGGCGTCGGCGTCGTCGGCTGGGGCGTCGGCGGCATCGAGGCCGAGGCGGCGATGCTCGGCCAGCCCGTCTACATCCTCACGCCCGACGTGGTCGGGGTGAACATGAGCGGCAGCCTGCGCGAGGGCGTGACGGCCACCGACCTCGTGCTCCGCGTCACCGAGCTGCTGCGGAAGGCGAAGGTCGTCGGCAAGTTCGTCGAGTTCCACGGCGAGGGCGCCGCCTCGATACCCGTGGCCGACCGCGCCACCATCGGCAACATGGCCCCCGAGTACGGCGCGACGATGGGCTTCTTCCCCGTGGACGAGAAGACCTGCGACTACCTGCTCACGACGGGCCGCGCCGAGGGGCAGGTCGAGACCATCCGCGCCTACTACAAGGCGCAGGGGCTGTTCGGCATCCCGCGCGCCGGCGAGGTCGACTACTCGACGCTGCTCGAACTCGACCTCTCGACCATCGAGCCGAGCGTCGCCGGGCCGAAGCGCCCGCAGGATCGCATCGAGCTGCCCGAGCTCAAGGAGAAGTTCGCCGAGCTGTTCGAGAAGCCGGTCAACGAGAGCGGCTACAACCGCCCGGCCGCCGAACTCGGCGAGCGCCACCCCGTCGACCTCGACGCCGAGGTGAGCGCGGCCGCGCGCTCGCTGCCCGTCATCTCCGGCGCGGTCATCGCGGGCGGCGGCGCGCAGGAGCCGGAGACGGCCCCGCACATCGTCGCCACCGAAACCGTCGGCGGCCTCGGCTCGCAGAGCGAGAAGGACACGAGCGCGCTCACCGAACTGGAGATGATGAACAACCGCCCGACGCCCGACCGCGTCGAGTGCGGCGACGACATCGAAATCTCCGTCGCGCCGAACGCGCCCGAGCCGAACGGCCACGTCGAGCTCGGCCACGGCGACGTGGTCATCGCCGCCATCACCTCCTGCACCAACACCTCGAACCCCGGCGTCATGCTGGCCGCCGGCCTTCTGGCGAAGAAGGCGGTCGAGAAGGGGTTGAAGGTGCGGCCGACCGTGAAGCCTTCGCTCGCGCCCGGCTCGCGCGTCGTCACGGAGTATTACCAGAAGACGGGGCTGCAAAGGTACCTCGACCAGCTCGGCTTCAACATCGTCGGCTACGGCTGCACGACCTGCATCGGCAACTCCGGGCCGCTCGACCCGCGCATCGAGTCGGTCATCAACGAGCACGACCTCATCACCGCCTCGGTGCTCTCGGGCAACCGCAACTTCGAGGCGCGCGTCCACCAGAGCGTGCGCGCCAACTTCCTGATGTCGCCGCCGCTCGTCGTCGCCTTCGCGCTCGCCGGCACCGTCAACATCGACGTGACGAAGGAGCCTCTGGGGAGGGGCGCGGGCGGCGAGGAGGTCTACCTGCGCGACATCTGGCCGACGCTCGAAGAGGTGGGCGAGGTCTTGGGCGCGGCCACCGACCCCGAGACCTACCGCCGCCTCTACAGCGACTTCGCCGAGGCCAACCCGCTCTGGAACGAAATCCCGAGCGTCGCCGGCGAGGTCTACGCGTGGGAGGAGCAGTCCACCTACATTCAGGAGCCGCCCTACTTCGAGCGCTTCTCGATGGAGCCGGGCGTCTTCTGCGACATCCGCGGCGCGCGCCCGCTCGCCGTCTTCGGCGACTCGGTGACGACCGACCACATCTCGCCGGCCGGCGCGATCAAGAAGCAGTCGCCCGCGGGCCGCTACCTGCTGCTGCGCGGCGTCGAGGTGCAGGACTTCAACTCCTACGGGTCGCGGCGCGGCAACCATCAGGTGATGGTGCGCGGCACGTTCGCCAACGTCCGCATCAAGAACCTGATGGTGCCGGGCACCGAGGGCGGCGTCACCACCCTCCAGCCCGTCGGCGAGCAGATGAGCATCTACGACGCGGCGATGAACTATCAGGCGGCGGGCCTCCCGCTCGTCGTCATCGCCGGGCAGGAGTACGGCACGGGCTCCTCGCGCGACTGGGCGGCGAAGGGGACGAAGCTTCTGGGCGTGCGCGCCGTCGTCGCCGAGAGCTTCGAGCGCATCCACCGCTCGAACCTCGTCGGCATGGGCGTGCTGCCGTGCCAGTTCAAGGAGGGCACGAACGCGCAGACGCTCAGGCTCGACGGCACGGAGGTCTTCGACCTCGTCGGCCTCGAAGGCGGGGAGATTCGGCCGCGGCAAGACCTGACGCTGCGCCTCCACCGGCAGGACGGCGAGACCGAGGACGTGCCGGTGACGCTGCGCATCGACACGCCCATCGAGATCGAGTATTACCGCCACGGGGGCATCCTCCCCTTCGTCCTCCGGCAACTGCTCGCGGAGGCGGCGTAAAGGCGAGTAGCCGGTAGCCGGTAGTCAGTAGCCAGTAGCAAAGAGCTTCGTTAATGAATCTTTAAGATTTCAGCGTCAGCGTCAATCACGCGGGGCGCTACTGACTACCGTCTACTGGCTACTGGCTACTGCTTGATGAAATCAATCCTTCTCACGGCCGCCGGCGTCGGGCTGCTGATGCTGACCGCCTACGACGTGTACGCGACGGTGCTCAACACGCGCGCGCGTTACGGGCCGGTCGGCGAGCGGCTGAACCGCCACGTCTGGCGGGCGACGCGCTGGGCCGCCTTCCGCCTGCCGCGCCCGCGCCGCCACCGCCTCCTCAACGCCGTCGGCCCGCTGCTCCTGCCGCTGCTGCTCGTCACCTACATCACGCTGATCGTCCTCGGCTTCGCGCTCGTCTACGCCCCGCGCATGCCCGCGCAGTTCCACATCGGCGACCTCAAGGGCAGGCTCGACTTCCTCGACGCGCTCTACTTCAGCGGCATCACGCTGACGACGCTCGGCTACGGCGAGATCGTCCCGGCCTCGACCATGATGCGGCTCGCGGCGCTCGTCGAGTCGGCCTCCGGCATCGCGCTCATCTCGCTCGCCATCGCCTACCTGCTCGCCGTCTACGGCGCGCTCGCCAACAAGCGCACCGCCGCGCTGACGCTCTACCATCAGGCGGGCGAGGGCGCGGACGCCGCCGGCTTCATCGCGCACCACTTCGTCGAGGGGCGCTTCTACGGGCTGCGCGAGGCGCTGCGCACCGCCACGCGCGACCTTCAGGGCGTGCTCGAATCGCACGTCGAGCACCCGGTCATCCACTACTTCCACCCCCCCGAGGTCTACAAGAGCCTGCCGCGCATGCTCTTCCTGCTGCTCGAAGCCTGCGCCGTCATCCGCACCGCGCTCGACGACGAGCGCCACTCGGACGTGCGCAACCACCCCGAGGTGCGCACGCTCGAAGCCAGCGCCCGGTACGTGCTGGGCGAGCTGGTGGACTCGCTCGACCTCGAACGCCGGCGCCGGCGCCGCACCGACCTGCCCGAAGAGGCCGAGGAGGACGAGCGGCGCTGGCGGGGCCGCTTCGCGCAGACCTTAGACCGCCTCGCGGCCGACGGCGTCGAGACGCGCCGCGACCGCGAGGCCGGCTACCGCGAGTACCGCGCGCGCCGCCGCGACTGGGAGTCGAAGCTGCGCCGCCTCTCCCTCCACCTCGGCTACGACTGGGAGGAGGTCACCGGCGACCTCGACCTCGACTACGCCGCCGACGAGCAGAAAGAGGAGCCGGCCGCGAAGGCCGGCGACGTTAAGACGGCGGGGAAACGGTCGGAGGCCCGGCCGTGAAGGGCGGCGGGCCTCCGGCCTTCGCCGCCGGCCGCTGACTACCGCCCGCCGCTTTGTGGTAAAGTATCCGCATCCAACACAGGGTCGCGGCGCGTATACCGGAGGCGCACTCAAACTTCCTGAAGAGATCGGAGAACGCTTATGTCATCAACCCAGCCCGCATCGGAAACTCCCCGCAAGTACCAACTCTTCATCGACGGCCAGTGGGTCGACGCCGCCTCGGGCGAGACCTTCGAGACGCCGAACCCGGCCACCGGCGCGACGCTCGCCGAGGTCGCCGCGGCCGACAAGGAGGACATCGACCGCGCCGTCGCCGCCGCCCGCAAAGCCTTCGACGGCAAGTGGGCGAAGGTCTCGGCCCGCGACCGCGGCCGCCTCCTCTACAAGCTCGCCCAGCTCATCGAGGCGCGCACGAAGGAGCTGGCCGAGCTCGAAACGGCCGACAACGGCAAGCCCATCAAGGAGTCGCTCTACATCGACCTGCCGCAGGTGGTCGAGAACTTCGAGTACTTCGCCGGGTGGGCGACGAAGATCGAGGGCGAGACCATCCCCGTCCCCGGCCAGATGTTCAACTACACGCTGCGCGAGCCCATCGGCGTCTGCGGCCAGATCATCCCGTGGAACTTCCCGCTGCTGATGGCCGCGTGGAAGCTCGCGCCCGCGCTCGCCGCCGGCAACACCATCGTGCTCAAGCCCGCCGAGCAGACGCCCGTCACGGCGCTCGAACTCGCCCGGCTCTTTCAGGAGGCCGGCTTCCCCGAGGGCGTCGTCAACGTCGTGCCCGGCTTCGGCGAGACGGCCGGCGCGGCCCTCGCCTCGCACCCCGACATCGACAAGCTGGCCTTCACCGGCTCGACCGAGGTCGGCAAGCTCGTCGCCAAGGCCGCGGCCGACAACCTGACCAAAGTCTCGCTCGAGCTGGGCGGCAAGGCCCCCAACATCGTCTTCGCCGACGCCGACATCGAGCAGGCCGTCAACGGCGCGATGATGGGCATCTTCTTCAATCAGGGTCAGGTCTGCTGCGCCGGCTCGCGCCTCTTCCTCCACGAGGGCGTGAAGGAGGAGTTCCTCGGCCGCTTCAGCGAGAAGGCGTCGAAGATCAAGGTCGGCGACCCGATGGACACCGCGACGCAGATGGGGCCGCAGGTCTCCGAGGAGCAGTTGAACCGCATCAAGGGCTACGTGGACGTGGCCCGCGGGGAGGGCGCGTCGGTGCTCGCGGGCGGCTGCCCGCCGCAGCTCGAAGGCGACTTCCAGAAGGGCTTCTTCTTCCAGCCCACCATCTTCGGCGAGGTCAAGAACACGATGCGGGTCGCGCAGGAGGAAATCTTCGGCCCCGTCACCTCCGTCATCACCTTCGATGACGAGGAGGACTTGATCCGTCAGGCCAACGACACCATCTACGGGCTGTCGGCCGGCATCTGGACGAAGGACATCACGCGCGCCCACCGCTTCGCCAAGGCCATCAAGGCGGGCGTCGTCTGGATCAACACCTTCAATATGTTCAACGCCGCGTCGCCCTTCGGCGGCTACAAGCAGTCGGGCTACGGCCGCGAGATGGGCCGCCACGCGCTCGAACTCTACACGCAGATCAAGAGCGTCTGGGTAGACCTCTCGGGCCGGCCCATCGGCTGGTACGGCAAGTAAGCGCGCGCGGTTAACAGGCAAAGAAAAGAGGGGCGGCGATGAACGAATCATCGCCGCCCCTCGCGGTTTACGGGAGGTGTCGGCCCGTTACTGCGCCGACACGTCGTCGATGCGGAAGGACGTGGGCAGCGTGATGTCGTTGGTGCCGCGGAACTGAATCCGCACGGTCTGCCCGGCCCAGCTGCCGAGGTTGTACGGCCCCCTCAGGACGTAGACGCCGGAGGTTCCGCTGTTCTGGTTGCTGAAGGTCGCCAGCGTCCCCAGCAGCGTCCCCGTCGTGCTCCGCACCTCGATGAAGAGCCGGTCGAAGACGGACGCGCCCGCCGCCTCGCTCGTCGTGATGTTGAGCCAGAAGGAGAGGTTCGCGCCGCCGCTCGGGATCGTCACCGTCTGGTAGAGCGTGCCGCTGGAGCTGTTGACGCCGTTGATGATCATGTAGGCGACGCCGCTGTGCGGGAAGGTGCCGGTGCTGCGCGTGACCTGCCCGCTGACGACCCACGGCGTCGTCCCCGACTCGAAGCCGGGGTTGACGATGAGCTGCGCGCCGCCGCCGCCCGTGCCCGCCTGCGAGACGGTGAAGGTCGAGCCGGCGATGGTCATCGTGCCCGTGCGCGAGGTGGTGTTCGGGTTGGCGGCGACGGAGTAGGTGACCGTCCCGCTGCCCGAGCCGCTCGCGCCGCCCGTGACGGTGATGAACGACGAGTTGCTCGCCGCCGTCCAGCCGCAGCCGGCCCCGGTCGTCACGGTGACGCTGCCCGAGCCGCCGCCGGCCGCGATGCTGGCGCTCGTCGGGCTGATCGAGTAGGTGCAGGTGCCGCCGCAGTCGGCCGGGATGTTGCTGGCCGCGGTGTGCGTCGTGCCGTCGTTGCCGACCGCCGAGACGCCCATGCCGTGGCGCGCGAAGACCGTCCAGATGGCGCAGCGGTTGGCCCCGCCGTTCAGGTTCTGGTCGGCCTGCAGGATGCCGTCGCGCGCGTTCAGGAACGAGGGGCGCGTCGGCGTGAACTTCATGCCGTTGAGCACGAGCAGGTCGGTGGTGGCCGCGCCGAGCTGCGTCCGCAAGTCCCAGAGGGTCGCGGCCCAGACCTCGCCGTCGCGGTGAACCTGACAGCCGCCCGCGCACACGTCCGCGTAGGAGTCGTGGACGGCGTTGGCCGGCACCGTGTAGGCGGCGCGGCGGATGCCGTTGGCGTTGCCGGTCGAGTACTCGCCGACCGCGCCGTCGCCGTTCAGCGTGATGGCCCAGTAGTCAGACCAGCCCTCGCCCATCGCGCCCGACTGCGTGCCCTGCAGGGCCGTCGAGCCGTTGCCGATGAGGCGGTTCGAGATGCCGTGGCCGTACTCGTGGAAGACCACGTCGCCGTCCATCGAGCTGTCGCGGTCGGGGTTGGGCGCGGTGAAGAGGTACTGCTGCATGCGCGGGCGCTGGCCGTCGGGCGGGGTGGCGAAGTTGGCGTTGTTGGTGCCCGAGCCGTCCTGCGCCTCGGCGCGCACCGAGTCGTTGCCCGTGCCGCCGCGCCCGTAGTTGTTCGTCTGGAAGTTGCGCGCCGACTCCGTGAACCCGAGGGTGTAGGAGTAGTCGTGCATGACGTTGTTGTAGTAGAAGAGGTTCGTCACGACCGCCGCGCGCTGCGTGCGCGGGTCGACGGTGGTCGAGAAGGGGAAGGTGAAGTTCTGGTTCGAGGCGAAGGCGTGGCCGTTCGAGAGGCCGGTGGTGTTGTTGGCGTCCGGCGCGTTGTTGGCGTCGGTGTCGAGGTAGGCTTCGACGTTGTTGCCGGTCGTCACCGTCGAGGTGCCCATCCAGCCGAACGAGGTGTTGATGACGGTGTCGCCGACGAAGGAGACGAGCTGGCGCGCGCCGTGGATCGGGCTCTCGGTGTAGACCGTGCCCTGCGCCTGATGCGCGTAGAGGTTCGAGCGCAGGAGGAGTTCGCCCGTGTGGGCGTCGACCAGCATCTCGTACCACTCCTCGGGGCCGACCTCGGCCCAGACGTGCCACGCCAAGCGGGCCGAGTCGCCGACGCGGACGACGTTCAGCTCCGAGAGCACGTCCTCGTACTGCGGGCCGAGCGGGTTGGCGAACGTCGAGCTGTCGCCCGCGTTGGCGCGCATCCGCGTCTCGGCGAACGACGGCGTGACGGCGCGGCCGGCGTGCTCGAAGGCTTTGGCGATGCCCTGCGCCTCGTCGAGCCGCGGCTTGAGGTTGACCTTCTGGCCCGAGATGAGGAAGCCCTGACGGACGTTGAGGACTTCGCCGTCGCGGTTGACGACCACCTTGACGTTGCCCTCGAAGACCTTCAGCCCGCCGACGGTCTGGGCGTAGTCGAGGAAGGTGGTGCCGCGGTCGTTATCCTCTTTTTCGAGCCTGAGGGCGTTGACGCCCGCGTCGCCCATCCCGAAGGTGGCGGCCTCGCGCTTGAGGAAGCCGCGCGCGATGTTGTTGGGCGTGTTGGCCTGCGGGGCGGAGAGGGCCGCGCCTTCCACGAAGAAGCTCTTGAGCGCGCCGGCCTCGTTGACCTCGGCGCGCAGGTTGCGCGCGGCTTCGGGGCGGAGTTTCGCGCGGAAATTCTCGACGGCGGCGGCGCGCGACTGGGCGGCCGGGCCAGCGGCCTGCAAGGCGGCGGCGCTGGCCTGCGCGCCCGGGCCGGCCTGCACGGACGGGCCGACCTGCGCGTCGGCGAACTCGCCGCGGCCGGCGAGGCGGATGTCGTAATTGGGCAGCGTCGCGCGCGCGGCCGGGCCGGCCGGGGCGCTTCCGAGCGGCTCGCGCGCCGCGTCCGAACTCATCGAGGGGAACAGCAAAGCGGCCGCCAGCGCCGGGCTTAATAACCCCAGAAGCAATCTCTTCCGCATATACAAACTCCTCCGTTGGTGTCAGGTAGGGTAAGGCAACTGTCCGGCCGGTGGTGCCCCGGAGAGGCCCCGTGTCATCGGGAGGGAGGCCCCTTGCGGTGTCAGCCGGTGGAGGATTGCCTTAACGTTGGCGTGGTGCGGCGGGCAGATGCGCCGCGCAGACATCCGCGTCCGTGGTCACGAGGCCGCAGTCGCCGCCGCGGCGGCCGTGCCCGACAGGGAGACGGGCGCAGCCGAAGCCGGCCTTACAGCCGCGTGACCTTCATGTGTTGACACTCGTTGAGGGACTGGGGCGCCCAACAGCACGAACCGTTGTGAAGTGGCGGCGTAGAGTAGCAAATTCGAGCGCCGTTGTTAAGTCCGGAAGAGGGCGGAGGGGAGCCGAATTTAGAAAGCGAGAGCAAAAGGCGGAAAGCGGCGGGCGGCGGGCAGAAGGCAGGTGCCGGTACGGAGCCGCCGGAGGCGGCCCCGACCTGCCACCCGCCTTCTTCCGTCACGCGCGCGGCTTCGGCAGCAGCGCCTCGCAGGCCAGCAGGCGCGGGCCTGAGTCGTCGCAGACGGCGTAGCGCGCGCCCTCGTACATCGTCACGCCGGCGTGCTCGCCGCGCGCGCTGAGGACGTAGAAGTTGATGCCGAAGGCGGGGTTGCCCTCCTTGTTGAGCAGGCGCTTCTCGACCGTGCTGGCGCGGATGCGTCGCAGGGCCTCCATGCCCGCGTCTTTCGGCGAGCGGCCCCGGCGCAACTCTTCGACGACGAGGAACGAGGAGAGGTTGAAGAGGTTGGTCTCGCCCCTCCCGGTCGAGCCGGCCGCGCCGGCCGCGCCGTCCACGTAGAGGCCCGCGCCGAGGATGGGCGAGTCGCCGACGCGCCCCGGAATCTTCCACGCCAGCCCGCTCGTCGTCGTCACGCCGCAGACTTCGCCCTTCGCGTTGACGGCGTTGCAGTTGATCGTGCCGTAGAAGTGCTCTTCGCGGACGAGACCTTCGGCCACCATCCGCAGCCCCTCGCGCCGCCACGCCTCGGCGCGCTTCAGGGGGTCTGGGTAGTGGCCGGGGTCGGTGCGCCGCTTCCATTCGAGCCAGAGGCGGCGCGAGTTCGTGGTGTTGAGGTCGTCTTCGACCTTGAAGCCCATCTGGCGCGCGAAGCGCTGCGCGTCGCGGCCGACGATGAGGTGGTGGTCGGTGTTCTCAAGGACGGCCCGCGCGACGGCCGCCGGCGTCCGCACGCCTTCGAGGCAGGCCACCGCGCCGGCCCGTTTCAAAGGCCCGTGCATGCACGAGGCGTCGAGCTGGACGACGCCCTCGGCGTTCGGCAGGCCGCCGTAGCCGACGCTGTCGTCGAGCGGGTCGAGCTCGTTAATCTCGACGCCGGCCACGACGGCGTCGAGCACGTCCTTGCCCTCGCGCATCAGGCGGAACGCGCGCACGACGCACGTCTCCTCGCCGCCGTTCTTAAACTCGTGGCCGTTCGACGAGGCGACGACCACCGGCCTCACGCCCTGCCGCAGCACGGCCGGCGCGCCCGCCGCCCGCCCCGCCGCCGCCAGCACGCCCGCCGCCGCGCCCCCGCGCAGGAATTCGCGTCTCCTGATTCGTTTCCTCATCTATCTCTCCAAAGGCCGTGAATCGTGAATCGTAGATCGTGAAGGCTACCGGCCCGGCAGCTCGACGCCGTGGGCGAGGCGGAGCCGCCAGCGGCCGCGGCGCCTGACGAAGAGGTCGGTGAAGGCGACGACGCTCTCCTGCTCCCGGCCTTCGGCGAGGACGCGCGCGCGCTGGACGCCGGTGACGGCGGCCGTCTCGCCGAAAACGTCGGCCTTCACGCCGTCGCCGCTGACGGAGAGAATCTCGAAGGGCAGCGAGGAGATTTGACGGAGGAACTCTTCGCGCCCCAACTCCGCGCCGCCGGGCGCGCGGTAGACGAACTCGTCGTCGAGGATGCGGCGCAGGGCGGCGGCGTCCTTGCGGGCGATGGCCTGCATCGTCCGGCCCTCGACGCGTAGGACGGCCCGCTCGGCGCGTCCGCGGTCGGCTCGTGGGGGCATCTCGGCTCCTCGGGCGGCGCGCCGCGGAGAAGGGAGGAGGCAACGGCCCGCGCGGCGGCGGCGATCAAACGTGGCGGCAAAACTCCCGGCGGCGGGAGCGTCGGCCCCGCCGCGCGCCGGGTGTTATAACATAAAGTTTCCGGTTTCGAGTTCGACCTTTTTGATTCGCGATTCGGCTAACGGTCGCCGGCCGCCGGTCGTCAATGGGGAAGAGCTCGGCGGCCGTCAGACGAATCGACCGTCGCAACCCTGAAATCCAAAGCGGCCGAACTCGAAACCGAAGTTTTCCGCGTGCTATGATGGCCGCGCTCTCCCGGCATTCTGTGACAGAAAGAAGGAGATGCAAATGCGAACTCGTCGCAGCCTATTCCTGTTCCCCGTCCTGCTCTTACTCGTCGCGGGCCTCACGGCCTGCCCGAACCGCACCGAGATCGGGAAGATCAACGCCGACCCCGACCGCTACTTCGACAAGGAGGTCGGCGTCGCCGGCACCGTGACCGACAGCTACGGCGTGCCGTTCGTCGGCGGGGCCTACGAAATAGACGACGGGACGGGCAAGATTTGGGTCGTCTCCGAGCGCCGCGGCGTGCCATCGAAGGGCGCGCGCGTCGGCGTCAAGGGGCGCGTCTTCAGCGGCCCGGCCCTGCGCGGCCGCACCTTCGGGACGGCCATCCGCGAGTCCGACCGCCGCTCCGCCTCGCGCTGAAGTCGGCGCGGGCGGCCCGCTCCCGAACCCCTCCCCGCATGCAGATCGTCCGCGCCCTCGACGAACAGTTCGCGCGCCTGCACGAGCGCTCCCACGCGCTCGTGCGGGCCGTCGCCCCCGAACGGCTCTACTGGCAGCCGCCGCGCGAGTCGGCCGGACTCCTCCCCGCCTACTCCTGCGGCGAGCACCTTCTGCGCTCGGCCGCCGCCGTCGAGCAGACCTTCGGCGGCATCAACGTCAACCTCTGGGACGACCCCTTCGAGTGGACTCTGCCCGAGGCGCTGCCCACGCCCGCGCACGTCGCCGCCTACCTCGACGAGGCCGAGGCCACGCGCCTGCGCGCCTTCGCGCAGTTCCGCTCGGACCGAGACCTCACGAAAGAGATCGCCACGCCCTCCGGCCGGATGCGCACGCTCTTCGCGCTCGCCGCCGAGACGCTCGCCCGCGCCGCCCACCATCAGGGGCGCGCCCTCGCCACCTTCAGACTCTTTTCCGACGCGCGCCTGCCCGCGGCCTGAGCGCGCGGGCGAACTTTGTCGCCGGGAGATTCGTTCAGACCGACGGCCCGCTTAGATTTTTCGGGCGCGAGGTGCGAAAATCCCACCGAAGGAGGGCGACGAATGTTCTGCCCGGAATGCGGCCAACAGCAAATCTCCGACGAGGCGCGCTTCTGCTCGCGGTGCGGCTTCCAGTTGGCCGGCGTGACGGGGCTTCTGGCGACGCGCGGCGCGCTGCCGGCGGACGCGACCCCCGCCGCCCTCGCGCCCGAGACGCCGCGGCGCAAGGGCGTGCGTCAGGGCGCGAAGCTCTTCCTGATCGGCCTCTTTCTCATCCCTTTGCTCGCCATCTTTTACGAGATGTCGCGCGGGTTGCTCCCGGAGGAGTTACCGCTCGCCGGCGTTATCGTCTTCGTGGGCGGCCTGCTGCGCATGATCTACGCGGCCCTCTTCGAGGACGGGCCGTACCGCAGGCAGCCCGCGTCGCCGTTCGCGTACGCCCCGCCGGCCGCGCAGCCTTTGAGCGCGCCCCGCCCGCCCGCCGCCGAACTGCCGCCGGCGCGCGGCGTCCCGGCGCGGGGTTACGCGGCGCCGCGGGCCGACACCGGGGAGATCAGTTACCGCCCGAGCGTGACCGAGGGGACGACCCGCCTGCTCGACGAGCAGGACGACCAGCCCGGCCGCTGAACGCGAGACCTTTTTTAAGGAG
>Ga0196978_1000543_pt1 | contig 18781 bp, 14 predicted proteins | sample S3v_2013CmetaG_FD_155491 | JGI IMG/M metagenome (GOLD analysis project Ga0196978, IMG submission 155491) | Soil microbial communities from Anza Borrego desert, Southern California, United States - S3+v_20-13C | ecosystem: Environmental > Terrestrial > Soil > Desert | place: USA: California... | reverse complement strand
AGACGCTCGTCTTTGTTCATCGGAGTGTGCTCCTTGGGCACCCCGTCCGCGCGGCGAACTTAAGCGCACGGATGGGCGCGAAAGGCACTGTCTGCCGAAGGAAGGCGACGAGTGCGAAAAACTATAGTTGACCGGGTTCTTGGTGTGTGACCCTTCCTGAAGGTGCCGGCCGGAACGCGTCCGCGAGTGTTACAGCTTAAGGGCGCGTTACTGATTGGCGCTGCACAAGGGGCTGAAAACTAACACACGGGGCGGGAGATTGCAAACGGGCCGGGGCGGGGAAAAGTTGCGGGTTTCGGGTGAAGAACGGGGGCCCGGCCGTGGGGGAGGGCGTCGGCGCTTTCGTCAAGCTCGACGCCCTCCCCCGCGGCCGGGCCCCCGGCTGCCTTAACTTCTAAAGCTCTTCGGCCCGGCGGCGCTGGCCGCGGGCGCGCATCATGGTGATGACGACGACCAGCATCAGCGCCACGAAGGCGAGCACGAGCGCGATCTTGATGGCGAACATGAGGAAGCCGACGAACGCGATGAGCTGCTTGATCAGGACGATGAGGAGCGCGATGAGCGCCGCGATCCCGCCCCAACGGCCTGCCGCCATGAGAATGCCTGACATCTCTTGTGAATCTCCTTCCCGTCTGAACGTGCGGCGGAAGCTCACGCGCCCGCTGGTCTCATTTCAGTTGCGCCGCGCGCCGGGGGCCGTTGCCCGAGGCCGCGTCAAACACTAACACGCCGCCCGCCGCGGCCGGAAGCCTTCAGGCGCGCGGGTCGTTCGGCCACAGCCCGGCCTCGCGCGCCGAGACCTGCGTGACCAGCTCGCCCGTGCCGAACCGCGTCGCCTCGCCGAGCGAGGGCGCGGCGTGGCCGACGACCGACGGCGGGCGGGCGAAGGCGTCGAAGCTCGGCGCCTCGCGCCGCGGCCGCGTCCGCACGTAGTCGAAGAGCATGTAGGCGCCGAGCAGGACGAGCAGGACGGGGAGCGACTTCTCGACGGGGAGGCGCACGCCGAAGAGCGTGTGGAGGAGGAAGACGGTGCCGAGCGTGACCATCGTCACGGCCCACGCCAGAGGGTTGCCGTAGAGGCGGCGCGCGATGGCGTCGGACTCGGCGTCGGGCGCGAGGCCGGAGCGGATGAGCTGCGCCGTGCGGGCCGCGTCCACGGCGGCGAAGAGCCACGTGCCGATGACGCCGAGGACGAAGAAGGCCGTCCCGTCGGTGACGGTCGCCATCTGGAAGAAGCTCGCGAAGATGGTGAAGTGGACGATGGCCTTCGAGGTCTGGCCGTTGTAGGCCGCGCCGAGGCCGGGGACGACGAACGAGAGCAAAAGCGCCACGAACGGCGAGGTCTTGCGCCGCATCACGGGCGGCAACCCGGCGCGCGCCTGCTGCTGCTGCAACAGCTCGACGCCCGAGACGATGCAGTCCTGACAGTAGGGGAAGCCGCGGATGCGGTGGTCGCACGCCGGGCAGAGCGGGCGCGAGCAGCGGCTGCACTGCACGACGGCGCGGTTCGTCAGGTGGTAAGCGCAATTCATCAAGCCGGTCACCCGAACAACTTCTTTGCGGCCGCGGCCCGACGGCCCCGGCGTCACTTCTGCGGGGGGCTGACGAGCCCCTCGGTCACGCGCTTCAGCTCGTCGGCGCGGCCCGCGCTGTGCTCGTAGGTCTTCTCGGCGAGGCGCAGGGAGGCGCGGTAGACGCCGCCGATGGAGCCGTCGTCGGAGACGGTCGAGGTGCCGACGAGGACGGCCAGCAGAACCATCGTCGCCACGGTGGCGAGCTGCGGCGTGACGACCACGTCGAGCCAGCCGCGCAGCCGCTCGGCGACGCGCGCGCCGAAGGGGGCGCGCACCTGCTGGGCCTCGGTCGTGCCGAGCGTGGCCTGAAGGATGCGCTCGTGCAGGCCGGCGGGGAGCGTGCGCTCCTCGCTGATGTAGGAGTAGCAGGCGCCGATGGCGCGCACGACTTGGCCGGGCAGGTCGGAGCAGCGCGCGCAGAGCGCGGCGTGGCGCTCCCAGCGGTGGTAGAGCGTGGCCGGCAGGAACCCGTCGAGGTAGTCGGTCAAATGCTCCTCGAAGTCCTCGCAGGTCATCGCCGTCTCGGGCGCGGTCTGCAAAAGGACGCGGGCTTCGAGGCCGGGCGAGGGCGCGGGCGGCAGAGACTCGCGGCACACGACAACGGCGTTCCTGACCTCGTTCAAAAGCTCGTGGCAGACGGGGCAGCGCAGGGCGTGCTCGCCGAAGGCGCGCCCCTCCTCGGCGGCCAGCGCGCCGTCGAGGTAGTCCGTCAGACGATCTTCAAACTCCGTGCAAAGCATCTCTAAATTCGCTCCACCCTAAAATCTCCTGACCCCGTTCGGGAGAGGGTTTGGGTGCTAGGTGTTAGGTGCCGGGGACTCAGCCCTCCCAGCACCCAAGACCTAAAACCCAACACCTTCGCCCCGACCGTCGTTCATCATTTCCCTCAAACGTCGCTCATGGCGACGACGCGCATGCGGCGCAGGATTTTCGCCAGCTCGATGCGCCCGCGGTTGATGCGGGACTTGACCGTGCCCTCGGGGATTTTCAAAAGATCGACGATCTCCTGATAGCTCAGCTCCTCGATGTCGCGCAGGATGACGCAGGTGCGCAGGTCGGGCGCGAGCTTGTCGATGGCGGCCTGCACCTGCTCGCCGAGTTCGCGCCGCTCCATCTCGCGCTGCGGCGAGCCGCCCGAGGCGCGCAGGTGGTAGCTGTGCGCTTCGAGGTCTTCGGCCTGCGTGTCCTGCGGCGCGCGCTGCCGCCGCCGGTAGTCGTCGATGATCAGATTACGGGCGAGGCGCATCAGCCAGTTCTGCAAGTCGCCCTGCTTCGGGTCGTACTGGTCGAGCGAGCGGTAGACGCGGACGAAGACCTCCTGCGTCAAGTCCTCGGCCGAGTCGGTGCGTGAGGTGAAGCGGTAGGCGAGGTTGTAAACGCGGCGGGAGTAGTTCGAAACAATCTCCTCCCACGCCGCGCCGTCCCCCGCGCGACACCTCCTGACCAGTTCAGCCCCTTCGCCGACCGTCACCGCCTTCGCCACTCCCAACTCGCGCCCTCCGGCTCCCCCGCTTCCGCCGCGTGGGTGGTCGAACCCCTTGTCAAACGGGCATTACGACCGCCTCCGGGGGAAAGTTCCGGCGGCCGCCGTGGCGCGGGCCGGCGGGAGACCGGACGGCCGCGCCCGCCCGCCGCAGCCGCTCGCCGGGGCGCGCATGCCTTGCGCCCCCGCGGCGAATATTATAGCCTAAAGCCTTGATACCATATCTTGTGGCGTCCGGCCGGCGAAGTCAAATCCGAACACCAGACGGGACGAGCCGACGCGCCCGCGGCCGGCGACTCCGGCCCGCCCCCGGCGCGCGCCCGGACGGTTGACCTTATTGCGTAAGCACCTAAAATTCGTCGCCCTCTGCGCCGTCGCCGCGCTCGCCCTCGTCTGGTTCGTGCGGAACCTGAACTGGGCCGAGGTGTCGGCGGCGGTGCGCGGGGCCGACTGGCGGCTCATCGCCGCGGCGGTCGCGCTGGTCTGGCTGACCTACCTGATCCGCGCCTTCCGCTGGCGGACGCTTTTGCGGCCGCTCGCCCCGCAGGCCTCTCTGCGCGAGGCGTTCGCTGCGACGACCGTCGGCTTCAGCGCCATCTTCCTCGTCGGCCGGGCGGTGGGCGAGCTTTTGCGGCCCGCCTTCCTCTCGCTGCGCGACCCGGAGGTGCGGCCCGGCCCGGCCTTCGTCACCATCGCCGTCGAGCGCCTCTGCGACACGACGGCGGTCGTCGTGCTCTTCGCCGCCAACCTGCTCGTGCTGCGCCTGCCCGGCGTCGAGGAGGGCGCGCTGGCCCGAGTCCGCGAGGCGGGGGCGATCTGCTTGGCCGCGGCGGTGCTCGGATTCGCGGCGCTCATCCTGTTCCGCAGACGCGCGGCCTCGGTCACGGGCTGGCTCGACGCGAGGTTCGGGAGGTGGCCCGCGCCGCTCGCGCGCGCGGGGCGGCTCGCGACGGGCCTTCTGGCGCAACTGGCCGACACGCTCGGCGTCTTCGCGAACGCGCGCGAGCTGCTGGCGACGGTCGGCTGGACGGCGGCGCTGTGGGGGGCGATCACGGCGGCGAACATGCTGGTGCTGCGCGCCTTCGGGCTGCCTCTGGGCGTCGGCGAAACGGTCTTCGTGCTGGGGTGGTCTTTGGTCGGGTCGCTTCTGCCGACGCCGGGGGCGGGCGCGGGCACTTACCACGCGGCGACGGCCCACGGCCTCGTCAGTTACCTCGGCGTCGGGAAGAGCGAGGCCGACGCGGCGACCATCGTCCTGCACCTCGTCGTCTTCGGCTCGGCGCTCTTCTTCGGCCTTTACTACTTCCTGCGCGGCGGCGTCAGCCTCGCGCGGCTGCGCGGCGCGGCCGAGACGGGGGAGCGCGCCGGCGAAGGCCGCGCGGGGGCGGGCCGCGGGAAGCCGGGTCAGGTTTCGGGTTCCGAGTTTCGGGTTTCGAGTTAAGGGGTTTGCGGTTTCGGATTTGCGATTTAGTCGGCGGCCGCCGGTTACCGGTAAAAGCAGACCGACGGCCGGCGACTGGTGACTAAATCCGAAATCGCAAATCTAAAATCAAAAACCGTTCGCACCCCGTCCCTTCGAGATTGCCTATGAGATGCCCCTTCTGCGCCTACTTGGAAGACAAGGTGGTGGACTCGCGCGAGTCGCGGGAGGGCGACTCGATCCGCCGCCGGCGCGAGTGCCTGCGCTGCGAGCGGCGGTTCACGTCCTACGAGCGCATCGACGAAATCCCCTACATGGTCGTCAAGAAGGACGGGCGGCGCGAGCCTTTCGACCGCAACAAGGTGATGGCCGGGCTGCTGCGCGCCTGCGAGAAGCGGCCGATCCCGCCGTCGAAGCTCGACAGCATCGTCAACGCCGTCGAGAAGTACGTGCAGGAGTCGCCCGAGCGCGAGCGGCCGACGACGAAGGTCGGCGAGATGATCATGCGTCGGCTCAAGGAGCTGGACAAGGTCGCCTACGTGCGCTTCGCCTCGGTCTACCTCGAATTCGAGGACGTGACCGAGTTTATGAAGGAGCTCAAGACCCTCGTCCGCGCGAAAAGGTAGCTTCGAGTCGCGGCTTCCGGGTTCCGGGTTCGGGCGGCGCGGGCCGCGTCATTCAAACCCGCGCGGGACGAAACTCGAAACCCGCGACTGGTGACTCGTAACTTTTGTATGAAGCGTCTGGTTCACGTCAAATCGCTTGAGCGGGCCGAGCTGGATCGTCTGCGGGCGCGACTCGGGCGGCTCTTCGCGGCCGTGCAGGAGGCCGCCGAGATGGCCGCGCTCGACGCGCCGGGGGCGTGGCTCCCGCCGGTCGACCTCTGCGAGTCGGCCGACGCGGTGACGGTTCTGGTCGAGCTGCCCGGCGTGCGCGCCGCGGACGTGGGCGTGCGGCTCGTGGGCGGCGAGCTGCGCGTCGAGGGGCGCAAACGCAAGGGCGCACCGCGCGGCCTCATCTCGCATCTATGTTCCGAGCGCGCCTACGGCCACTTCTCGCGCACGGTCGCGCTGCGCTGGCCGATCCGGGCCGACGGGGCCACGGCCGAACTGCGCGACGGCCTGCTCACCGTCCGCCTGCCGAAGCTCGCGGAGCGGCGCGGCGCGGGGTACAAGATTGAAGTGACGGGCGACAAGTGAGAAGATAAGAGCCGTAAATCGTGAATCGTAAATCGTAAATCGTACCGCCGCTCGTCCGGCTTGCGCTTTACCGTTCAGGCCGGCCCGGGTTCGACGACGATTCGCGGTTTACGTTTCACGATTTACGGCTTTAATAAACTTATGCCTCAGATAACGAACATCACAGAGAGCCTTGAGACGCCGGAGGGCGGGGGCGAGCAGCAGTTGCAGGTGCCCGAGGCGCTGCCCGTGCTGCCCCTGCGCGACATCGTCATCTACCCGTTCATGATCGTGCCGCTCTTCGTCTCGCGCGAGAAGTCGATCCGGGCCGTGGACGAGGCGCTCGGCGAGAACCGCATGATCTTCCTCGTCTCGCAGAAAGACCTCGACAAGGAGGAGCCCGGCGGCGAAGACCTCTACCCGACCGGCACGGTGGCCGTCATCATGCGGATGCTCAAGCTGCCCGACGGCCGCATCCGCATCCTCGTGCAGGGGCTGACGCGCGCCCACGTCGAGGAGGTCACGGACACGGGCGAGTACCTGCGCGCGCGCCTCGCCGTCGTCGCCGAGCCGGCCGCGCCCGAGCGCTCGCTCGAAGTCGAGGCGCTCGTCAGGAACGTCCGCGCCTCGATGGAGAAGGCCGCCAACCTCGGCAAGAGCATCTCGCCCGAGGTGATGGCCATCGTCTCCAGCCTCGACGAGCCGGGCCGGCTGGCCGACCTCGCCGCGTCGAACCTCGAATTAAAAGTCGAGGACGCGCAGTCGGTCTTAGACATCGCCGACACGACGGCGCGCCTGCGCCGCGTCAACGACCTGCTCAACAAGGAGATCGAAGTCCTCACCGTCCAGCAGGAGATCAACACGCAGGCGCGCGCCGACATCGACCGCTCGCAGCGCGAGTTCTTCCTGCGCCAGCAGATGAAGGCCATCCAGACCGAGCTGGGCGAGGGCAACGAGCTGGCCGAGGAGATCGCGCAGTTCCGCGAGAAGATCGAGTCCGCCTCGATGCCGAAGCACGCCGAGGAGGAGGCGCTCCGGCAGTTGAAGAAGCTGGAGCGGATGCACCCGGACGCGGCCGAGACGGCGACGCTGCGCAACTGGATGGAGATCATGACCGACCTGCCGTGGTCGAAGGCGTCGGTCGATAACCTCGACTTGGCGAAGGCGCAGCAGATTCTCGACGACGACCACTACGGCCTCGAAAAAGTTAAGGAGCGCATCGTCGAGGCGCTGGCCGTGCGCAAGCTCAAGGAGAAGCCGAAGGGCTCGATCCTCTGCCTCGTCGGCCCGCCGGGCGTCGGCAAGACCTCGCTCGGCCGCTCCATCGCCCGCGCCCTCGACCGCAAGTTCGTCCGGCTCTCTCTGGGCGGGCTCCACGACGAGGCCGAGATTCGCGGCCACCGCCGCACCTACGTCGGCGCGATGCCCGGCCGCATCATTCAGGCCCTTCAGCAGGCGGGCACGAACAACCCGCTCATCATGCTCGACGAGATTGACAAGGTCGGCGCCGACTTCCGCGGCGACCCGTCGTCGGCCCTGCTCGAAGTCCTCGACCCGGAGCAGAACAACTCTTTCCGCGACAACTACCTCGGCGTCACCTTCGACCTCTCGAACGTGATGTTCATGACGACGGCCAACGTGCTCGACACCGTGCAGCCGGCGCTGCGCGACCGCATGGAGGTCATCCGCCTCGCCGGCTACACCGAGGAGGAGAAGCTGGAGATCGCGCGCCGCCACCTCCTGCCGAAGCAGCTCGAAGAGAACGGCATCTCGCCCAAGCACGTCCAAATCTCGAAGCGCGCGCTCTCGGTCGTCATCCAGCAGTACACGCAGGAGGCCGGCCTGCGGCAGTTGGAGCGCGAGATCGGGGCCGTCTGCCGCAAGGTGGCGCGCCGCGTCGCCGAGGGGCGCACCGAGGTGGTGCGCGTCACGCCGCGCAACATCCACGACTTCCTCGGCGCGCCCAAAGTCTTCCCCGAGGAGATTCTGAAGAAGGATCAGATCGGCGTCGCCACGGGGCTGGCGTGGACGGCCGTCGGCGGCGACGTGCTCTTCATCGAGGCGCTGAGGGTGAAGGGCAAGGGCGCGCTCGTGCTCACGGGCCAGCTCGGCGAGGTCATGCGCGAGTCGGCGCAGGCCGCCTACTCCTACGCCAAGTCGCGCGCCCGCGAGCTCGACATCCCCGAGGACGACTTCGAGAAGTTCGACCTCCACATCCACATCCCCGAGGGCGCGATCCCGAAGGACGGCCCCTCGGCCGGCATCACGCTCGCGGCGGCCATGGTCTCTTCGCTCGCGCAGCGCCCCGTCCGCAAGGACGTGGCGATGACGGGCGAGATCACCCTGCGCGGCAACGTCCTGCCCGTCGGCGGCGTCAAGGAGAAGCTGCTGGCGGCGCGCCGCGCGCGCGTCTCGAAGGTCATCCTGCCGCAGCTCAACCGCCGCGACATGGAGGAGGTTCCGCGCGAGCTGTTCGGCGAGATGCAGTTCGTCTTCGTCGAACATGTCCGCGAGGTCTTCCGCGAGGCGCTCAAGGAGAAGACGCCGCAGCCGGCCCCGCCCGTCCGCGACCGCCAGCCGCGTCTGCCGCAGGCGGCCGCGCCGCGCGTCTGAGGCCCTGTTCAATTTGACCGAACCGGGGGCGGCCTGTCCGCCTCCGGCCCGAGCTTCCAGTAAAGCTTGAGCCGGAGGCGGGCAGGCCGCCTTTTACCATTCGTTTAGGCCGTGCGGGGCGGCGGCGGGGCGCAACCCGCGCGCCCCCTCGGGCATCATAGTTCTCCCCTCCGGCGAAGCGAAAAAGTACAGGAAATGTCGGCCGTTTCGCCTTTTATTTGCATAGAGATGCGGGAAGTAAGGTTTGACACTTGAGGGGGCGTATGCTAACCTCCCCGGCGGTTTCTGAGGGCTCTGCTCTCCGCCACGGAGGCCCATCGCCCAGAGCCGTCTCCTTCATCGAAGGGCTATACTTTTCGGAACTTTAGTGGATGCCGCTCGTGCGACCCCCTCGCCGCCGGTCGCCATCGTGGATTCGCTTTCATCTCGCAAAGGAGATCAACGATTGAAGAACACGAGCCTCCCCCGCTTCGTCGCCAGCGCCGCGCTGTTCGCGTCGCTCGTCGCTCCCTCCGCCGCCCTCCACGCACAGGTCAAGCAGCAATCATACCTTCGTAACGTCCCCAACGAGATCGAGCGCGAAGACCCCCGCGTGCAGGCCATCATCGACCGCGCCGAAGACTACTTCCGCAAGGGCGAGCTGAACCTCAAGGACGGCAAGCGCGAGGCCGCGCGCCGCGACTTCGACGAGTCCGTCGACACCATCCTCAAGTCGGGCATGGACGTGCGCGCCAACCCGCGCCTCCAGAACTTCTACATGCAGCTCGTCGAGCGCGTTTACCGCCTCGAAGTCCCGACGCAGGTCGGCCCGCCTTCGACGCAGCTGGCCTCGGCGGGCGCGGCGGTCGTCCCGGCCTCGCACGGCGACGCGCCGGTGCCGCAGGTCGGCTTCGCCGAGCAGAAGTTCGAGCCGAGCCCGCGCGACGTGCTGGCCAAGTTCGAGCTGACGAAGGAGGAGACCGAGGTCTCCGACGAGCAGGTCGCCAAGCTCGACGAGGAGATCAACACGCTCGACTTCAAGGTGCGCCCGCACCCGCTCGTGCAGGGCTTCATCAACTACTATCAGGGGCGCGGCCGCGCCACGATGGAGACGGGCCTGCGCCGCTCGGGCCAGTACATGCAGATGGCCCGCAAGATTTTCCGCGAGGAGGGCGTGCCCGAGGACATCGTGTGGCTCGGTCAGGTCGAGAGCGCGTGGCGCCCGACCGCCCGCTCGTGGGCCGCGGCCTCCGGCCTCTGGCAGTTCATCCCCGGCACGGGCGCCCGCTTCGGCCTCCGGCAGACGGCCTACGTCGACGAGCGCAACGGCTTCGAGAAGGCGACGCGCGCCTCGGCCCGCTACCTGAAGTTCCTCGCCAACCGCTACCACGGCAACTGGGAGCTGGCGATGGGCGCCTACAACACGGGCGAGGGCAACGTCGACCGCGCCATCCGCCGCGCCGGCTCTTCGGACTTCTGGGCCATCTACCCCTACATCGCGCAGGAGACGCGCAACTACGTCCCGAACATCCTCGCGGTCATCCTCATCGCGAAGCACCCGGAGAAGTACGGCTTCCGCAACGTGCAGCGGATGTCGCCGCTCGCCTACGACACGGTGAGCGTCCCGTCCTCGACGAGCCTGCACCTGATCGCGAGCCTGACCGATTCGAGCGTGGACTACGTCCGCGCCCTCAACCCCGAGCTGCGCCGCGACGTGACGCCGCCGGGCGAAGCCTTCCACGTCCGCGTGCCGCCGAAGCGCGGCGCGCAGTTGGTGGCGATGCTCAAGCGCATCCCCGTCGAGCGCCGCAACCAGTTGGCGCGGGTCGTGACGGCCGAGGCGGGCGAGGACTGGCAGGCCGTGGCCTCGCGCGCGGGCACGAGCGTGGCGGCGCTCCAGCAGTGGAACCCGGGCGTTGACCTCAGCAAGGGCGGCAAGCTCGTCGTCCCGACGGGCGGCCGCGTGTTGATGACGGCCAAGGCTTACGAGCGGCCGCGCGCCGGGGGCGCGCCCGCGCCGACGGGCGGCAACCTCCAGATGATCGCGGCGCGCGCCGGCGAGACCGTCGCGCAGTTCGCGGCCCGCGTCGGGGCCTCGGTCGAGGACGTGGCGAAGCTCAACACGCTGCCGGCCGGCGCGACGCTCAAGAGCGGCCAGCGCCTCCGCGTCCCCTCGAACGGCAACTCCGCGCCGCAGACGCGCCGCCGGTAACGAACAGGTTCCGGGTTTCGAGTTTCAAGTTAAAACCTAAGAAGGAGGACGACAGCCAACGCGGCCGTCGTCCTCCTTTGCTTTTAACTCGGAACTTGAAACTCTGTTTTGTGCTAAACTCCGGCCCTACCCTTGAGTCCGTCAAACGCGAGCGCCCCGCCTGCGTTCCTCATACGGGTCTGCCACTCCACGCCTATGCTCTTCCGCACACAGTCGGCCGCCGTCTACGGCATTTATATTCACCCGTAAAATTTTGTATGCCTATGAGAGACTCTTAGTCCCTGAACGTCTGTCCAAGATACATACTATGCTCTTCCGCACGCAGTCCGCTGCCGTCCACGGCATCGAAGCACACCTTGTAGATATCGAGGTTGACCTGACGCCCGCGCGAGGCGAGATAGACTCGAACCCTTCGGTCACTATTGTGGGACTGCCCGACGCGGCGGTGCGCGAGTCGCGCGAACGCATCCGCGCCGCCGTCAACAACAGCGCCTTCTTCTTCCCCTTCCACAAGACGACGATCAACCTCGCCCCCGCCGACGTGCGCAAGGAGGGCGCGAGCTTCGACCTGCCCATCGCGCTCGGCGTCCTCGGGGCCAACGGTGACTTGGGCGAGGGCGCGGGGCTGGGAGACCTCCTCGCGGTCGGCGAGCTGTCGCTCGACGGGCGCGTGCGGCCCGTGCGCGGCGCGCTCCCCGTGGCGCTGCGTGCGCGCGATGCGGGCATCCGAAGCCTCTTGCTGCCCGAAGAGAACGCAGCCGAGGCGGCCTTCGTCGCGGGCGTGGACGTGTACCCGGTGGCGACTTTGCGCGCGGCGGTCGAACTGGTCGCGATGCTGCACGCGGGCGACGCACCCGCACCGCTGCGCGTTGATGAGGCGAAGCTGCTCTCGGAGGCAGGGGCCTACGACGTTGACTTCCGGGAGGTGCGCGGCCAGCAGGCCGTTAAGCGGGCACTCGAAGTCGCTTCGGCTGGCGCGCACAACATCCTGCTCGTCGGCCCGCCCGGCTCGGGGAAGACGATGCTGGCGAAGCGGCTGCCAACCATCCTCCCGCCCCTGGAGTTCGAGGCGGCTTTAGAGTTGACGCGCATCCACTCAGTCGCGGGGCTGACGGGCCGCTCGGGCCTCGTCACGCGCCGGCCTTTTCGCTCGCCGCACCATACCATCAGCGACGCGGGCCTCGTCGGCGGCGGGGCGGTGCCGCGCCCCGGCGAGGTTTCACTCGCACACCACGGCGTCCTCTTTCTCGATGAACTCCCGGAGTTCGACCGCTCTGTTCTTGAAGTCCTCCGCCAGCCGCTCGAAGACCAACGCGTGACCATCAGCCGCGCCGCGATGACGCTCACCTTCCCCGCCTCCTTTATGCTCGCCGCGGCCATGAACCCGTGCATGTGCGGCTACTGGGGGGATCCGACTAGGGAGTGCCGGTGCACGCCTTTGCAGATCCAGCGCTACGTTGGGCGCATCTCAGGGCCGCTCTTAGACCGTATTGATATTCACATTGACGTGCCAGCAGTACGCTTTAAAGAGTTAACAGATCGTGCGGCCCCTGAAGGTGATAGCTCGGCGCAAATACGTGAGCGCGTGATAAGAGCACGCGAGCGGCAGCGCGAGCGCTTGCAAGGCGAGGGTATCTTCGCTAACGCGCAGATGCCACCGCGCCTCATCCGCCGCCACAGCCGACTCGATGCGGATGGCGAACGCCTCCTGGAGCAGGCGATGATGCGGCAGGGCCTCTCCGCCCGCGCCTACGACCGGATTCTGAAGGTCAGCCGCACCATCGCCGACCTCGACGCGTCCGACGAGATACGCCCGGCGCACGTCGCCGAGGCCGTCGGCTTCCGCTCGCTCGACCGCACTTACTGGGCTTGAGCTTTATATTCACCCCTAAAATTTGTATTCCAACGCAGCGTATATTTCAGCCTGAATCAGTGGCTCTTCGTGTCTATTAAGGCTGGGTCTGCCTTATAGGAGCCACAAGGTGATGATACAAATTCCTTACTCAAGACAAATCAGAGACGGATAGATGGAAGACAGGCATAGAAAGTCGCAGGGGTGGTCGGCTGGAGAGCGGGGCGAGATGTATGTCGTAAAGCTTCAAGCCTATCTGGATAATCTTAAGTCCACAGGCAAGAGCCTCCCCGTGGATGGGAGAGGACAGCCGATAATCACTAAAATATCGGAAGACAGCGGAATCCCTCGGAACTCCTTCTACACCAATAAAGGTGTAAAGCGACTACTGCACCTCGCTGTAGGTGTTCCCGGAGAAGATTCAGAGGATGGTGTCAAGGAGTCACACTATCGTCAGGAGATAGAATGGCGCGACCGTCGCATTCAGCAACTCGAACAACGGCTATCTGTCGTCGAGGCTGAGAACGAGGGTCTGCGCCAAGATTTGTCTCGTTACAAAGTTATCGAGAATGAGGTAGTCAAAGCCGGGCGGAGGATCATCCTGTGAGCCACGCCGGAAAGGTGTCAGTGACGGTTGCTGTGGCTTACGTCTTTCCAGGGCTAAGCGGAGGGGCCGTGTTTTTCGGCAAAGATGCTGAGGGGGAAAGTTACCACTTTGTCGCTGACTACAGCACGATTTCAGGTGCGCCGGAGGATGGAGAGATTTGGACGGTCGAAGGTATGTGGGAACGACATCCGAGGCATGGGCTACAGGTGCGTGTGAAGAGCGCCCTGCGAGTTAAACCTTCTGGAGTTTTTATCATCCACTACCTTACTCACAATAAAGCGTTCAGAGGGATCGGCATTGGGATAAGAAAGGCGCAGAGATTATGGGAAGAGTTCGGCGAAGAGCTTTACAAGCTCCTGTCTGTAGGCGACGTGAGGCAACTCTCGACGGTGATTACCCCAAGTGCGGCTGTTAAGCTCGTTGAGGTATGGAATAAGAATGCGGAAGAGGGTGAAATCCTGCAACTGCTGGCCGACTGTGGTTTAGATCTTCGTCTTGCAAATAAAGTTCGTAGTGTGTGGGGAAGAGAGGCCGTCGAAAAGGTTCGGGGGAACCCCTACCGTATGCTCGCCTTTGCCAGTTGGAACAAGGTTGACCGGGCAGCTCGATCACTTGGAATAATGCGAAATGACCCACGAAGGCAAGTGGCGGCGGTTGAGGGGTATCTATACAGAAGGCTCGACGCTAAGCATACGGTCACACCTCATGAAAACGCCGTCAGAGGCATTTCATTTAACATAGGAACATGCGATTCGGCGGAAGCCCAGGCGGCGATAGAGCGCGCCCTGAGTGAGCATGCAATCACCGAGCATGACGGAGGCTATCAGCCCTTCGGGGCCTCGTTCATGGAGAGGTTCGTCGCGGAGCGATTCCGCTCCATGATTAACGGCTCGACAAGTAAGCAGGGGAGCCTGTTCTCCGGCGGCCTCGAATCGGTCGTTGCGGACGCTACGAGGAAGTTCGAGGAAGAAAATGGCATTAAACTGAACGCTGAACAGGCGGCAGGGGTTAAAGTGGCAGTTGATATGCCGCTCAGCGTTCTGACTGGCGGCGCGGGCGTCGGTAAGACAACGGTGCTGAAGGTTATTCATGAGGTTTGCGAGCGAACCGGAATTATTATCAGGCAGATGGCCTTGAGTGGCCGTGCGGCGCAGAGAATGCGCGAAGCCACGGGCCGTGAGGCAACGACCATTGCCAAGTTCCTGAGTGAAGCTAATCAAGGGAAAATCGAATGCCTAAGTGAGCTGTTGGTCATCATAGACGAATGCTCAATGCTGGATCTGTCACTTCTGTATAGTATTGTTCGGGTGCTACCGCCGCACACCCGGTTGTTACTCGTCGGCGACCCTTACCAATTACCGCCTATCGGCTTCGGACTCATTTTTCACGTCTTAGCCAGAAGCCCTAATGTCCCTAACGTCGAGCTTTTAGAGGTTCACCGACAGGCGGAATCAACCGGCATACCGCAAGTCGCGTACTCTATCCGCCACGGACTCGTGCCGCGTCTGCCTTCGTTTGGTGGGGCAGCGCCCGGAGTTTATTTTGTCGAGGCTAATGGGGCGGCCATACCGGAGCAGCTTTTGCAAGTAATAGAGGAGTTGCACGGGTGCGAAAATATGCAAATCCTTGGCGTCACGAAGCGCGGCTCTAGCGGGGTTGAGAATATCAATTCAATGTTGCACAACATTCACTTGATGTCAGCCAACCCGCCGCCAAAAAAGTTAGCGGGTTGGGACTTTGCAGAAGGTGATCCCGTCATATACCTCGCCAACGATTATGAGAGGGAACTGTGGAATGGCACACTAGGGAGGGTTGAGAAAGTGCGGGGCGTCACTGCTCCAAGCAGCGGTAAGGTGCCGTCTAATTGCTCCCTTTTATGCGACTTTGACGGCGTGAAGCACGAACTTACTGAAAGCGACCTTCACAAGCTGGCCCTGGCCTACGCCGTTACTGTACATAAAGCTCAGGGCAGTCAATTTCGTCGCATAGTAATGCCAGTCTCCCGGAGCCGCCTGTTTGATAGGACGTTGGTTTATACCGCTCTGACCAGGGGAATAGAACAAGTCGTGTTCGTCGGCGAACGGCGCGCTTTTGAGGAGGCTGTTGTAGCGCCGCCGTCAGCTAGTCAGCGGCAAGTCGGATTCGTGCTCTGAGATTTCGAGGGTGATTATCTAGGTGATACAAGGGCTGCTGCCTTGCGCGCACTTGACTGTGCCTGATGTTGCTCCGTAATGAAATCCGATAACCTTTGATAATGTGCCCTAAACCAAACGTATCCCTGCACCGGGCTTATCTCAGCAGCATCATTTCTTCTGTAAAACTTCGATGCTCCCTCTGTGCCATAACAATCTTGAAGTGCTGTTTGTAGTAACCCTCTCCATATGCTGAGTTCGTTGGCGGGTATTTCATCATCGAAGTGGCGGAGATCAATTTCGCCCGCGCGTCCGGCGACTTCACTTAAACGCCGAACTCTTACCGCATGATTCAAGAGTTCAATTCTTTCGGCCTCCTTTTTAGCACTAAGTTCTCTGGTTATCCTTTCGTGATAGCGGCGCGAGCCGTCAATAAGAGACAGCAAGAATAGAATTGCGATTACGAGTGCGACCATTACCCATGATTGAATGGATAACAGATGGTATATAGGCTTGACTAAATCAATCAGCTTAACGCCTAAGAAATCAGCGACTACCCAACCAAGAATAAAAACGAGTATGACATACAGTATTCTCAACGGCCTGTATCCTCTAATCGGCTTATACTCTTCTCTGAATGCGAGAGCGCAATGGTCGAAGTAAGGTCTGATTTTCTTCCACATGCGCGCAAGAATATTCTATCGTCTTTCCTGGCATCAACTAGATAAGCACCGGCTTAATCCACAAATGAACGTGAATCAGGGCATTATTATCTCATCTATTTTGAAATACCAGGCATTGACCTTGAACAGAGGTTCTAAAACGCGAAGTTTGTAGACAGGATTGATTGCCTCTAAAAATGCATTTCGCGTTTCGTCAGAGAAGGGCCGTCCGCCGACAGTGGCGTTTTCTATATTCATAATCAGCTTATTATAAAATTCAACGGCGGTTGGTAGATTTAGTTTTAACTCAATGATCTCTTGATTCTCTTCATTCGTAGAAAAGTAGCCCCTGACAATATTTGTGCGGAAATAATAGCTCTCGTCTTCCGTAGGCTGACGAAGAATGTGAGTCACGTTGAAAGTCGAAGAGTTGAGATATATGTTTTGATTTACTCTCAACCCATTACCGTCTGATGGAACAGGTTTTTCCAACCTGCAATAACATCTATACAATCTAGTTATGACGCTAATCTTGATTCCAACCCGTAATTTTTCAATCATCTCAGGCGGAAGTTCGCGGAACTCATCAGCCGGAAATTTATCTTCCTTATCGAGTTTCACACCAGCGATCTCTAAGATGAGTTTATTGTATAGGAGTTCGTTTGCTTTCCACTCGCTATAAAAGGGTTCCCAAATTTCGGTCGCCTTTTCTTCGTCTTCGTCTAGCTCAGCATTATGTTCATCAATCTCGGCGGACGAGTAATAACGCCTCGAATATTCTATGTTACGGCTCCATTCTTCCCATTCCTCAAGCGCCGGCTTGCGCAAGCGGTGTGAGGTCTCAAAGGAACGTGGGCTATCAGGCTCATGTATGAGAGTTACCGTTAGGGGGATGTTATTGAACTCATAAGGCTGCGTGGCAGCCCGCTCATCGAAGTCCTCTACCCCCTCGATGGTCTCGTCCTCTGAAGAATCCTCAGATTCACTATCTAAAAGCACTTCAACCTTTACGTCCTGAGAGCCTTCAGTATCCTGTAAATCGCTCAATCGCTTCGGGGAAATATCAATGTTTATGTCTCGCGGAATTGATAGCCCCGATAGGGGGTTCCTTTGCCACAATCTAGCGGCCTCGGCGGCATAACGCATTGATGGATTATCAAACCACCTTACGTTTTCGGCCACATGACGCGTTAATGGATTATCGAGGGACTTGGCAGCCTCAATGATGTGACGTGTTTGCGGGTTATTCAGCGCTCTAGCGGCCTCGTCAGCATGACGCATTAATGGGTTATCAAGCGATCTGGCGTCCTCAAGAGCTTTACGTATTGAGGGGTTGTTGAGCGAGCTGTCGAGGGCTTTAGTCGTTTCGATAGCTTGACGCGTTAGTGGATTATCGAGCGCTCTGGCAGCTTCGGCTGCTCGACGGATGAGCAAGTTGTCAAACGATCCGGCATTCTCCAGAACTCTCCGGCTTATCGAATTTTGAGTCGCAAAATAATCATAAGCACTTTGATACGCTTCGTCTTCCTTGCGAACAGATTCCACCTCTTGAATCGCAGTTTGATGAACATCGAGCTTAAGGAATTGTCTCGCATACTTTATAAACTGCTCGCTTGGATACATGTAAAAATTGATGCGCGCCTCGTTCTGAATCTCATTTATCAACTCCGGCCTCGGAGAAACAGTTTCTCCTTTGTCCTTCTGCCACCAATCATCCTTTCTATCATCCGTTACTAAAATTATTGGCTTGCGCTGGGTTTTAGCGTATTCGATCAACTGAAACCACATCACCACATCGCCGTACTTGTCTGGGTACTCTTTACCTTTAGCATCCTTAAATCCAGGTGGCTTCAGGAGTCGGAAACGCAGTTCAGCCTCCTCGTAAATCTTAACTAATTTTGCGCTATTAAATTCAGGCCCCACCTTGCCATCTAGTAAGGCGGAAATTCTATCGCCCAGAGGATCAGAAGAGGACAGATCAGGGTGATGCTGCTTATTATTTTCGAGAGACTCTTTAGCTTTTGTTATGCCTGATCTTATTGAGTCGAGGACATCCCCAATGTTAACCGAGACATGTCTTTTGTAGGTTGCTAATTGTTGGGCGAGTTTCGCGTAGGCGTCATCCAGCAGACTCTCAATCTCATCATAATTTTTGAGTTGACCCTCTATTACGACTGTTCGGTTTTTGGAATATTCATATGCGGCTTGATGTGGTATCCAGATTCTATCTTTAAGGTGTTCTAAAATTACAAAAAAGACCTCCTGCGTTTCCGGCGTGTAGCGATAGATGTTCAGCAACATATTTGCGTCAAAAGCGAAAATACACTCTTGCCACATTTGCTGAAATTCTTCTTCTGTCGGCCTATGATAGCCGGGAAAGAGATTTTTCATTTATTTTAGAGCCTCGTGCTCATGGCTTTGAGGGAACCCTTCTACAATCTTTTCATTTAATTGTTCCAAAATCTGCTTCTTACTCTTACGAAGTGCTATTTAATTTTAAAGGATGAAGTGGCAGTGTGCCCTGTATCAGTAAACTCAAACTCCGGCACTGGAGTCATTGGCAGATCGTCTTTACTTTGTACGTTCGCCCTGATGAAATTGACCGCCGCTTCACAGTATTCTTTCAGGATATCGTGAAGATGCTGATTTCTCACTATATGCCTCTCTAGACCCATTTAATTCTGAGCTTGTTTAAGTAGCCAACGTATAAGTACAAACCTCATTAAAGCACGGGCGTACCAACGCAAGTTATGGCGCTTCCATACGTCCTTTTGTACTACAAGTAACTGCCCCAAACTAACTGGCTCAAATTCACCTCCCGGAAAGCTGCCGCCATGAAAATGCGCGGAGCGAACGCTCTGATAAAGATATTCGGCATCTTCCGAGCGTACATTCGGGCAACAGTCCTTCACTAGCTGGACGAACGTTTTCAGGCTCTGCTGTTTGCCACGGGCAAGTGCGTCAACCGCAGCCACCGAATACGCCATCTCAACCGTCGGGTAATTCCGCCCAGCCGTGAGAGCAATCTGGAAGAGTGCTGCCGCCCCTAGGTAAGCAACCTGCTCGTTA
>Ga0196978_1000542_pt1 | contig 18788 bp, 12 predicted proteins | sample S3v_2013CmetaG_FD_155491 | JGI IMG/M metagenome (GOLD analysis project Ga0196978, IMG submission 155491) | Soil microbial communities from Anza Borrego desert, Southern California, United States - S3+v_20-13C | ecosystem: Environmental > Terrestrial > Soil > Desert | place: USA: California... | reverse complement strand
TCACGCTGAAGCAGGCGGGGCCCACGGGCGTGTGACAAACGATGCCCGCCATGCCGACGTACGAATACACGGTGAACGGATCGCCGTAGAAGGACGTGTAATCCGGCCGCTCGTAAATGGGCCGCACGGGAACGAACACATAACCTTCCAGGCGAAGGTCGATGTTCTTGCGCAGCTGGATCACGTTCTTCAACCCGCCCGCCAGGTACTGGTGCGCGCGCAGCTCGGGGATGAAATACGTTTTGCTTTCCGGCGTAGGCTGGAAGGCGGGCGCGTTGAGCATGGACGCGGTGTAATTATTGAAGAAGCCCTGCGTGGAGTACACCGCTTCGAAGTAAAGGCCGAGCCGCAGCGTGCCCCGGCTTTTGTAATAATTGTCGTAGATGAATTTGAGCTGCACCCACTCGAGCACGTTGCGGAACGGATCGCGGTTGGGCGCGGTGCTGCCCGGGTCGTAAAATTCTTCACCCTGCACGAAGCGCGCTTTCAGCGCGGTGTACGAGCCTTCGTTCGCGTACTGCTTCCGGTTGAGCGAGTTGCGCTCGTAATAAATATGCGAAGTAAGAAGGCTGAAGTCCGTGCGGTCGACGGTGTCGACGGATGTATACGTGTCCGTTTGATAATACAAATTGCGGTTGAACGCGACGCCCGTGCCCGCGACCAGTCGCCCTTTGCGAAAAACGGGAAAACCGAGGTCAACGCCGCCGTAGCGGTCGATCTCGATGAGGAAGGGCGGCTTCGTGTCGCTGAAATAAGCAACGCTGCTTTTGAAAAAATCGAAGCGGTTGTACGTGAACACGGGCTCGACGAAGAAAGGAAAGGCTGTGGGAAAATCGATGCGCGTGCGGAACTGCGCGGAGTTGTACAGCCTGCCGAAGTAGGCGTTGCCCGCGAAGCTCATCGCCACGTTGCCCAGGTAATTGTACTGCACGCCTACGAAGCCGGTGTTGATCGGGCGGCTGGAGAAGTTGCCGCCGAACTGCGCGAGCATGTCCTTTTCTTTTTTGATGCGCAGGCGCAGATCGTAAAATCCTGTTGCGGGATTGTAGCGCGTGGTCGGGAAGATCTGCTTGATCTTATCGTCGGCGGCGAGGCGGAAGTAGCCGGGCTTCAGCTTCTCGACCGTGACCGTGCTGCTGCGGTGGCGGAGCAGGCGGCGCACGTAGTTCACCTGCGTCTTCTTCATGTTCGGCCCTTCGATCTCGATCTGGTCGAACACGAGCGGTTTTATTTTCGCGCGGAAGGCGGCGCGCTTCGCCGCCAGCTCTTCGGGCGTCACGCGGCGCACTACCGAGGCTTTGATCTCCTCCATGCGGCGGATCGTAGCCACGTAGCCGCTGTCGATCACGCGCTGCGGGCCGTCGAAATCGAAGAGGCCGACCCAGTTGGCGTCCGGTTCAACGATCACGCCGTTCTCGCACGCGGGATCGAAATTCGTTTTGCTCGTCAGCATCGCGCGGATCTGCGAGAGCAGGTTGTCCTCGTCCGGGTGCGGGAACGCGGAGGCCACGTTGCTGCCCACGATGAAGTCGGGGAAGAAATCGGTGTACATCACGTTCGACGGGAAGTTGTTGTACAGTCCGCCGTCGAATAATAATTTCCCGTCAACCGAGATCGGTTTCAGGTAAAACGGGTACGACATCGAGGCGCGCACGGCCACGCCGAGATCGCCGCTGCGGAACACGACGGATTTTTTCGCTTCGATGTCGGAAGCCACGCAGCGGAAAGGCACCATCAGGCTGTCGAAGTTATAGCCCGCCGCCGCGATCGGGCCCGCCGTCATTTCCATCAGGGCGAAATCCATCTCGATGGGCGAGATGATGTTCGTGGGCAGGCTGGTGATCAGCGTGGTGTCGAGCGAGAGCTTGAAGGTGATCCAGGAAGCGTTGTCCTCTTTTTTCTTGAAGTAGTACGCGTATTTCGATTCGATGATGCCGTAGGCCCAGCTGCGGAACTGCTCCGTCTGCGTGAGCTGCTCGATCTGCGCGGGCGTATAGCCCATGGTGTACAGGCAGCCTACCAACGCGCCGATGGAAGTGCCCGTGATGTAGTCGATGGGAATGTCGTTCTCCTCCAGCGCTTTCAGCACGCCGATGTGCGCCAGGCCCGAAGCGCCGCCCCCGCTGAGCACCAGCCCGACCTTTTCATTTTGGGCGGAGAGCGTGCGGGAAAAGCAAAGCAGGATGAGGAGAAAAACGACGGATCGCCCGCGCAGCATGGGTTTGACGTGTAGAAGAGTTTTTCAAAGGTAAAGAAAAAGGTTGCTTGGTGGCAGAGAGAAGACGCGTGAACGGCGGTTGGTTGCCTGCGGCGAGATCCTGCGCAAACAATCCTACGCCGTTACTTCTTCCAGCACTTTCCTGAAATACGCCGGGCTGTGCAGCAGGCGCGAGCCGTACCACGAAAATAATTCTCCGTCCACCGTCAGCACTTTCGCCTGCGGGCAGATCGCGCGGAATTCTTCGAGATGCTTTTCTTTGAACGGGTACGGCTCGGAGGAAAGCAGGATCACGCCGGGCGCGGCATTGCGCAATTCACCGGGCGTCACTTCGGGATAACGTCCCGGTAAATTCGCGAACACGTTTTCAAATCCGCAGAGGCGAAGCAGGTGATCGATGAAGGTATCGCTGCCGGCGCACATAAAGGTTTGCGCCAGATGAAGTACGCGGCTTTTAATTTCGGCTTGGCGTTTTGCAATTGCGCGCTGCGGAAATCATTGAAGCGTTTTCGAATTTCCTCCGCGATGCTTTCCGCGCCTTCTTTTTTGTCGCAGAGCTCGCCGATCTGCGTGATCATCGCGCAGGCATCGCTCAGCGTTTTGATGTCGCTCATCCACACGGGATATTTTTCCATCAGCGCCTCGATCTGCCCGCGCTCGTTCTCCTCCTTGTTGCCGATGATGAGGTCGGGCTGCAGCGCTTCGATGCGGTCGAGGTGCAGCTGCTTCGTGCCGCCGACGCGCGTTTTCGTGCGGAACCATTCTTCAGGACGGATGCAGAATTTCGTGATGCCCGCCACTTCTTCGTGCAAGCCCAGGTCAGCCAGCAATTCGGTTTGCGAAGGCACGAGCGAGATGATGCGGCGGGGCGGAAAAGGAATTTCCACCGTGCGGCCCATTTGATCGGTGAAGCTGCGGAGCACTTAATTTCGGATTTACGGTTTCGGATTCCTGATGCGACTGCCGAAAACAGGTGCGCGGCATGTGCGCATACCCGGGATCCGAAATCAAAAATCCGAAATTAATTCTTGATGATCGTCTTCGTCGCGTACACCGAGGCGGGCGATGCGATGCGCAGCACGTAGCTTCCTTTCGCCAGCGGGCCCACGTTGCAGGTGAAGCGGTTGAGCCCCGGCTTCACGCGCTCGCGCAGCAGCAGCTTCACGAGCTTGCCCTGCATGTCGTAGATGCCAAAATCGAGCTGCTCGGTTTGCGACGCGGTGAACGTGACTTCCACGGTTTCGCTGAAAGGATTCGGGAAAACGTTCACTTCCGCCGCAGAAGTTCCCGGCGTGATGATGCCCACGTCCGGACCGGTGGCGAGCTCGGTCACCCAGGTGGAGTGCGCGTGGTTGCTGTGGCCGTACATGCCGTTCATCCACACGGTGCCCGGCGCGTTGTAGCGGCGCTGCATGCCGGAGTAATCGCCCCAGCGGTCGTCGCCGGGCAGAAGATGAATGTAGCCTTGTCCCGCTTTCACCGCCACGCGCGAAGAGTACGTGCTGCCGTCGAAGAGCAGGGCCGATACGCCGGGATACACGTTGGCCGAGGTGTGCAGGAAGCCGAGGATGGCCGTATCGCCCGTGCTGCCTTTGCCTGCGTACGCGATGTTCGGGTAGCCGAACTCGATCGTATCGCTCATGATGTGCGCGTACGTGATCGAGGGAGAAGATGAAACGTTGCTGATGATGCCGTGCAGGAAGCTGCAATAGCCGGTGGACGTGTCGAGCGTATTCTGCACCCAGTGAATTTTATTGTCCTGGTAGAATGCGCCGAGCACGCGTGCGTCGTTCGTGGCGAGCAACTCGGCTTGTCCGCGCTGCTGCGCGTTGGCGGGCGCCCAATAAGAAACGGGCGATATAAGCGGGGTTACGATCAGCTGCTGTCCCGGCGCGTTGATCGTGTCGGTGAGTTGCACGAGGAAGATGGTATCGTTCGATGCGTCGAGATTTCTATTAGAGAGGAAATACATGTTCGGGCCGTACAAGGTCTCGCCGCCTTTCACTGCATGCAGGTTGCGCACGTTGCGCCCGTTGTGCTGGATGCCGCTGTGCAGTTGCGTGATCAGCGTTTGTCCCGTGTAGCCGCTGTTCTTGTTCACCTGCCAGATGATCGTTTTCTCGAAGCCCGTTTGCCAGGGCTGGTTGTTGTAAAGAAGATTCACGGTGATGAACAATTCTTTCGGCGTGATGGAGATCGCGGGATAATCCGTCCACAGGCTGTCGTTCAGCGGATCGCCGGGCAGCTGGTACAAATTCCAGGCGCCGTTCGCCGCGTTGGTTTGCGAAAAGCCGACGATGATGCTGCTGGTGGAATCGGTGAAGCCGGCGAGGCAGACCACGATGAAGCGGTCGCTGATGGGATCGTAGATGACTTTCGGATCGTATTTCGATTGCGTGTTGCCCAGCGCGGACGACCAGCTCTGCAGCGAGGTGCTGCCCAGGGGCGTGCCGGCGGAATCGTTGTAACGGTAGAGCGTGGAATTTTGCGCGGAGATGAGCATGCCGCGGTTGGCGACGGCGATCTCGTTGTCGTTCGGCGTGGAGTTGCCGAAGCCGTTGCCTTGTATGCTGCGGCCGACGGTGGGGGAAATGGGAACCATTTGCGCCGATGCGTTGCCTTGCCGCGCGGCGGAAGCGTGTTGTTTTTTCGGGTAGACGAGCGCGAGGCTGTCCTTGATCTGCTTCAGGCGGTTGTCTCCTGCGGGCTTCGGCATCTCGAGGCACTGCAGCGTGGGATTGAAATCCTCGCGCATATCGCTTTCCTGCGCGACGGCGCCGAGCGGAATGTGGAAGATGCGGGTTTGCTGCGCGTGCAGCGAAACGGCGCTCAGCGTGAGCGCGACGGCGGAGAGTAGAAAGTGACGCATGGTGTTTTTTCTGAAAGGCATCTAAAGATAAGGAAAAGCACGGAGGGCAGGCGGGATCTTACTCCTGCCTGCCCTCCGTGGTGAAAAATGAAATGACTTTTAGTTCTTAATGATCTTTTTCATGCTTGTCGTTTTGTCCGTCACGATGCGCACGAGGTAAATGCCGGATTCTTCCGTCGTGATGTCGAGCGAGATCAGCGCGCTGCTTTCCATGCGATCGATCACGAGGCGGCCGCTGACGTCGAACACCTGCACCTGCCTGATCGTTTCGCCTTGCATGTCTACGGTATAAACTCCGCTTCCGGGATTCGGGTAGATCAAGGTTTCGGTGGAAATCTCTTCGGCCAGCCTGAAATTTCCGCCGGGAATATCGGAGCGGTACATGCTGATGTAATAATTCCCGCAACCGTAAGTACGGAAAGCGAGGAGCTGCTTTTTGTATGCGGGATCCGGTTGAATGAACAGGTAATTCGTGAAGGATCCTCCTGCGTCATTCACCTTCCAGTTATCGATGAAATCCTGCTGCGGACCGGTGTAGTTGTGGTTCGACCAATGCCAGGCCGGCTGGTTCATCGAGCTCAGGTCTTCGGTGGTCGCCCAGCCGCAGCCGCCGCAGCGCTGGATAAACATCATTTCGTCCTTGTTGTCGGGCGAATCGATATCGCCGATCAGCACTTTGTCCATAGTGCCGAGCGGAATGCCCCAGCCGCCGATGTTGCCGTTCCCGTTGTTCGTCCACACCGTGTGCCAGGCGCCGGATAGATAGCGGATGATCGCTGTTTTCATGCCGGCGCTGCGCTCCATGCAGATCAATTCGTTCTTTATGCCGTTGCCGTTGAAATCGCCGGCGATGTACTCATCGTTCGACCCCTGTACCCACACAGACGGCGAGCTCAGCGAGCCGGTGCTGCCGCTGGCCATCGTGCTGAAATTGCTGCTTCCTGTATTGAAATGAAGCACCGCCCAACTGGTGGAATTAGCGCAGAACAAATCGTCATCCTCTCCGTTGCCGTTGAAATCGCCCACGACAAAACGATCTGCCGCGCCGATGGTCCAGTTCGTCCCGGTGGGATAACTAAGATTGCCGTTGCCGTTATTGCTCCACCACCAGTTAAAGCTGTTAGTCATCGCATTGTAGCGCAGGATGACCGCCCATGGGCCGCTGCCTTGCACGCAGAGCAGTTCGTTCGATTTGCCGTCGCCGTCAAAATCGCCGGAATAAAATTTGTCCGCCACCCCGATGGTCCAGCCGGCGAGGGCGCCTGTTCCTTTGTTGCTCCAGTCCGGCGCCCAGGTGTTCGCAGTCGCGTTGTAATCCATTACCGTTGCCCAGGCTCCGCTGGACAGCGCCTGGATGCAGAGGAGCTCTTCATCACCGTCACCGTCATAATCGCCCGGGATGAATTTATCCGAAGGGGTGATCCCCTTTCCCCAGTCCCCGAGCAGGCTGCTGCCGTTGTTCGTCCAGGTGTTCTGCCAGCCGTTGTTGTAGCCTTGCGAGAGGAAAGAAGCCGATTTGCGGAAACGGAAAACGTGCACGTCGAACGGTGCAAAAGAGCAGGACAATGTTTTGCCCGGATCGAAGACCTTATACTGCCAGCTGTTCAGGCTCGTGGTTTGCGTCACCCAGTTCGTGCCCGAGTTCCGGATCGTTTTATAAGAGGCGGCGTTTACGATGCTTGACGAAGAGGGGAAGGTGGTTTCAAACAGGACATCCACGCCCGTCGTGTTCTCGATTAGCGGGTTCTTGATGCCGCCGAAGTTGAGCGTGACGTTGACGGGGTTCGTACTCGGATTGCACACGATCATGATCACTTCGTCGCCGTTGGTGCGGATGGTGTAGCGCAGCCCGTAATTTTCAGAGTACTTCTCGCCCCACCCGGGTGACATATAGCTCGTATACGACGGAACGATACCGCAGGGATCGGCGCCGTTCCCTTTCGAATAGAGAACGGTGTTCGGATCGGTGCTGAGCAGGCCGCGCTCTTTCAGGTAACGCAATTCGGTAGAGAGGTGGCGGACGAAGTTTTTGTAAAGCAGGGGGAAATTATACAGCTCGTAACGATCATTCATGCTGGACCAGTTTGCCGGTTTTTCACCCGCGGCCCAGCAGCTTCCCAAATCCCAGAACCAAACCCCGGTCGCGCCGTGCACGATGGAGGAATACGTCTGGAACCAGAGAAAGTCGGCGTTCTTGCGCGAAGGGTTCGAATGTATGTCCCCGCCAATTTCGTTGGTGTTGATCACGTCGTGCACTTCTTTGGCCTTGCTCTTCGCATAATCGATGGAATGAAGCGTGCCGAGATAATGCGCGCCGTTGGCGGAATAAACGTTGGAATACGGCTGGTTAAGCACGTTGAAGATCGGATCGAGATCGATATAGGAGCCTTCGAAAAAAACGTCCGGAAGGTTGGCTTCATTCAGGTAGTCCTGCGGCTCGTAGCAATCCGGGCCGACCCCGTCGTTTGTAACTGTCCCGTCGTGTATCGACCGGGAATGATGCGATTCCATCACTGCGAGCTTGTGGAAGGTCGTCGTATTGCGCAAATTGGCGGTCTGCAGCATGCTGCTAAAGTCGCTGATCGCCTGACTGATCGAGGCAGCCGGCACTTCGCTCATCGTGTAATTATCCGGGATCCACTCATCCGCGCCGCTGTAGGTGTTAACAGGGTGGCTGGGATAGAAAGAAGGGGCGCTGTTTGTCGAGTTATAAGGATGCATGAAAGTGGCTTCCTCGGTGATCTGGTGCCCCCAGATGTAATCTCTCAGGGCAGGGTCCGCATAAACATTCGTGATATACGATTGATAATTCGGCCGCGCGACGGAAGGTCCGTTGTACTCGTTCGTGCCGCTGATGGGGCAACTGGTGGCGTTGCCGGGCTTGTAAAAATGCCGGGCATCCATCATGGTCTTTATCTGATTCGCCTTGCACAACGTCACGTAGTTGTGCATCGCCGCATTGTTTTGCCACCAGTCGGGCCAATACCTGTGCATCACATTGAAGCCATCGGCAGCAAGCACGTTCATCTGGCTGGTTTTGCCGATCCCGTCGGTGGCGACGGTGGGGACCGTGGCCGGACTGCCTACGTAACGGATCTCACCACCGAACATGCCGATCACAAAATCATTCAAAGCGTTGGATTGCTGCGCGGCAAGGGGTGCGCAGAGCATGGCCAGGCAAACGCAGGTTGCGAAAAATTTTCGCTGTGCAGGGTGTTTTTTCATAGAGCTGTGCTTTTTGAAGTGAGCGGCAAAGCTATATGCGGAAACACCGGTAATTTATTGAGAGCATGGCCTTTGTGACGAACCCCTCCCAAAATAGGGATGAATCCCAGGGCCGGAAATTGATCTTTTAAGCTGATCGGGAACCTATCTCATCGCCTCGTAGCGGATCATCTTCCACTCGCTTTTCCGGCCGTTCTTCTCTTTCACCACTTTTACCGGCTTTCCATCTTCCCAGGTGTAACTCGTGGTTTCATTCGCGCCGCCGATATAGGAGATCTTATTCCCGGAGTTCAGCTGCCCGCTGCCGTCATAAAAGTACGTGCAGGTATGAGCGAGCTTCGACTGGCCGTCGATCATCTCGTAATATTTTTCCGTTGTGCGCTGGTCGGCGAGGTTGTAGACGTAAGCGGTGATCGAGAACGGTTTTCGTTCCGCGTCGAGCGTTTCCATTTTGCTCACGCGTCCTTTCACATCGTATTGATACACGATCTTATTTTGAAATTTTCCCTGGAAAGTTTTCACCACGGAATCGAGGCGGCCTTCGGTGTTGTAAAAATAATTTTCAGCGGAGAAGACCTTGCTGCCCAAGCCGCTTTCCGCTTTGGCGAGCTTGCCTTCGGTGTAAGCGTACGTGCTGCTGCTGCCGGACACTTTGGCGTTGAGAGACCTGGTTTCCTTCGTTTGCAACCGGCCTTCCGCATAACGTAACGTGGTGATCGCCGTGGCGCTGGTGTCGCCGCTTTTATTGTAAGTCCCGCTGCGGATGATGATCGCGCCGGTATTGCTGCTTTTGATCAGCTCGGGCGTGAAGAATTCTTCCTGCGCTTGTGCGATGAACGGCGAGAGCAGGAGGGCGGAAAGAAGAAGGTTTTTCATGTTAATAGCCTTGAGCAAATGTAATTTTTTCCTGCCGCGCATGTATGGGATCTTATTTCAAAAAACTTGCGCACTAAAAAAAGAAGAGATGCGATCTTTCGCATCTCTTCCGTAAAAGTCCTAAGCTAAAATTCATCACTGCAAACTTCCCCAGGGGAAGGTGGAGCGGGGGAAATGGGATGTTGTAACGTGTTTCCAAGTGTTGCTGGACGATGGAGCGTTTGTCAATGAGACCATCCAATCGATGCCCTGTTTCGAGATCACATCGGTTTTTCCGTCTCTGTTCAGGTCGCCGAATAGCAGGTCACCCGTGGAATAACCTGAGCTAGCGATCGCCTGCCAGCTGCTCAAAATGCCGCCGTTCGGATTTAAAGCTACATACCAGGTTATACCATCTCCGAGGAAAACATCCGATAAGCCGTTGCCGTCAAAATCACCTTCCGTATATAGGTTGGGAGTTGTATAACCGGAGTTGGCAACGGTGCTCCAACTAGAGACTCCAGCTGATGAAACCAGCATGTCTGTGCCATTCGCTCTGAAAACATCAGTAACCGCATCGCTGGTGAATTTCCCGAAGGAAATATTAGGCGGGCCCCAAGGCGCCGTATTGATATTGGCCCAAGTTGTGTTGAAGCCATCCGACATCCACCAGGCACCTCCGTCGTAGATGAAAGCATCAGTTTTATTATCGCCGGTAAATTCGCCGATGTGTACTTCATCGGCAAAATATCCGGTGGTGTGTAACAATGTCCAGGGAGTATTATACCCCGCCGAAGCCGAAGTGATCGTCACAGGAATGTAATGCCCGGTATGATCAGGTCCCTCCGTGTTGTCGTTTCTGTAAATATCCGTCAGGCCGTCACCGTTGAAATCTCCGACTTGATAATCCATCCTGCTGCGTGTAGCGTCCTCTCCTATATTGCACCAAGTAGGATCGCTAGTCAGATTCCCTTCCGACAACCAAAGCACGTGATCGTACTCAGCATTGCTCCAAGTCTCGGATACATAAGCTCCCAAATACCGATAGTCATGATAGATATTATTAAACACAAGCATATTCCCAAAAAACCATTTGAACCCGGTGCCGTCTTCTCTGCCTTGCTGAATGGCCGTAGCGGGGGAGCTGCGCGAGAAAATGTTGTTTTCGACACGGCATTGATATTCCGGTCTGCCTTCAATATGAACATTGAATTTGTGCGTAGCGTAGAACCTGTTGTGATGGATCCAGAAGAACTTCCCGGCATCCGGGCCAACATTGCTTACGCCGTTCTGCTGGGAGCGGTGTGATTCGAAGTTTGCCTCAGTACCTCCTGGCATAATGTTGTTGCACAAAGCCTCAAAGCCGGCTCCCGCCGTGCCGGCGCAAGAAATGTCGTGTCTGTTGCTGGCGAAAACATTTGCGCTCAAAGTAGCAAAACCATTGACCACTACGACGCCATAACCGTAACCGACAGCAATATTGGCATGGATGTAACAATTCTCTATCACATTGCCCATAGAAGGATCTGATAACTCTAGTTTACCTATCCTTACTGGTGAATAAGGCCATGCATACAGTTCGCAATTGTCTATTCTTAAGTTATCATATCTGTTTGTGCAGATAGCCATGCGTGCACTGTGGTCAAAGTCATTAGGGTCTTGGCATAAAGTCGCCCACCACCAAGGTCCTTCTATTCGCAAACCTGAAAAACGCACATTGTCGCCTGTCAGATCGAATTCTATGCCATGAGTCGTGTCTGTAGAATTATAGAGCCTTGCTCCTAGCGATGCTCCGTTCCCTCTCCCGCTGACAATAGATACCCCTCCCGGAACATCGATCGTGGGAATACCAGCGAGGTTTATTTGCAAGACATCATCGATATATATGATATCCCCTGCGCCGGCATTTTCAATAATACCTTTTAGGCCGCCAAGCATTGGATCGTTTAATGCTGCAGCGTCAATGTAAATGGTGGCTTCTTCCGGCTGAAAAATTTCCTGATAACCTTGACCACCGCCGATCGGCAGCTTTCCCTCACAATAAGCAAATTCAGAAGTTCTGATAGGCTCACCTTCCCCTTCGCGCGCCGCCTGCTGCAGCACCTTTTCCGACTTTGAAGGTAATAGCTCTTTCCTGCAGCCTCCCAGGATTAACCCGAGAGCTGCCAATACGAATAAATGTTTCATAGGATATGGGTTTAATTCATTAAAAAATAAAAGGGGTGTATAAACAGATCGATATAAACAATCTAAAACTAGAAGTTTTCTATGCTGAAGATTTGAAGAACTATCCGCCAGCGAGAATAATTGAGCGGTCCGCGGAAAATGGGCTGTAACCTGCTAAAGCCTTAGTTGGCGCGGGTTGTATAAGGACAAGAAAGTGGGCGATTGCTTTAAACGTTCACCAGCTCCGCATACCGCCCCTTGATCAGCTCCAGCGTCTCGAAAAGCTCATCGATCGAATCGCTCGTCACCAGCTTCAGGCGCAGCTCCTTGAAATTCGGCAAACCCTTGAAGTAATTCGTGTAGTGCCTGCGCATCTCCACGATGCCCAGCTTCGGGCCTTTCCACTCGATGGATTTTTCCAGGTGCGTGCGGCACACGTTCACGCGGTCTTCGAGGCGCGGCGGCGGCAGGTGCGTGCCCGTCTTCATGAAATGCTTGATCTCGTTGAACACCCAGGGATGCCCGATGCTCGCGCGGCCGATCATGATGCCGTCCACGCCGTAGCGGTTGCGGTATTCGAGCGCTTTTTCAGGACTGTCGATATCGCCGTTGCCGAAGATGGGGATGTGGATGCGCGGGTTGTTTTTCACTTCGGCGATCAGTCGCCAGTCGGCTTCGCCTTTGTACATCTGCGCGCGCGTGCGGCCGTGGATGCTCAGCGCGGCGATGCCCTCGTCCTGCAGGCGCTCGGCCACCTCCATGATGTTGATCGAGCGCTCGTCCCAGCCCAAACGCGTTTTCACCGTCACCGGCAAATGCGTGGCTTTGATCACCGCGCGCGTCAGGCGCACCATGAGATCGACATCTTTCAACACACCCGCACCCGCGCCTTTGCACACCACTTTCTTCACCGGGCAGCCGAAGTTGATGTCGACGAGATCAGGATTCACCGCGTCGACGATCTTCGCCGCCAGGCCCATCGCTTCCTCGTCGCCGCCGAAAATTTGTATTCCCACGGGACGTTCGTAATCGAAGATGTCCAGCTTCTTGCGGCTTTTGATCGCGTCGCGGATGAGGCCTTCGGAGGAGATGAACTCGGTATACATCAGGTCGGCCCCGTTCTGCTTGCAGACGTAGCGGAACGGCGGATCGCTCACGTCCTCCATGGGCGCGAGCAGCAGCGGGAATTCGCCCAGCTCTATCGATCCGATCTTCACCATTGATGCGGGTTGTGTAACTTCACCGCAAAGTTACCAAAACCCGCGTGGATTATGGAGGAAGAGCAGCAGCAGCGACCTGATTTTTCATGGAGGAACTGGGGCCCGGGCATGCGCCTGTGGCTGATCTTCGCGCTGCACGTGGTGCTGATGATCCTGCTCATGTCGCTGGCGCAGTCGCCTTCGCTGAGCTGGATGAGCGGCGATGCGAGCCTGGGCTGGCCGATGTGGCTGATGCGCCTGAACCACGCGTGGACCCTGGCCTTGCTCTTCGGGCTTCCCGTGCTGATCCTGGGCCATATGTATCCCGAGGAAGGATTGGAATTCAGGCAGCAGGCTGTTCGCCCGCCCTGGAAATTGCTCGCGCTCGCCACGCTCATCATCCTCGTCGCGCAGCCCGCCGACGATTGGCTGTACAAGCTGAACGTCTCGCTGGCCGGCGATTACACGCCCGCGGAAAAGGAAGAGCTGAGCAAGGTCGTCACCATCCTGGAAATGCCGGGCTGGCCCGAATTGCTGATCAACCTGCTGGTGCTGGGCCTGGCGCCGGCCATCTTCGAGGAATTATTTTACCGCGGCACGGTGCAGCGCCTGCTTTTGCGTTGGTCGGGAAATGTTCACCTGGCCGTGTGGCTGACGGCGGGCATGTTCGCGCTGATGCATTTCAACATGCGCGCGTTCATCCCGTTTTGCCTGCTGGGCGTGCTGCTCGGTTATCTCTGCGCCTGGAGCGGCTCGGTGTGGCTGAGCATCATCGTGCATTTCATCAACAACGTGATCTACATCCTTTATTATTATTGGCTGAAGCACGATCCGGCGGCGGAGGATTTTGGTTTCCCGCTTTGGACGGGGCCGGTGAGCCTGGCGGTGACCTTGGGATTGGTGTTTTTGATGTATCGTTTGGCAGGGAAACGCCTGGAAATAAATCACTAGGCAGACGTAAAAAAGGAAAACGGGAAAGACGGAAGCCACGGTTACGTTCCTCGCAGCAAACGCTCCCGGAACTGCCCGCGCATGAACGATCATCGCTTATTCACCTTGATTCGAATGTCCGGGGACCGGCGATAGATCATGCGGAAATTTTGGAAAAAATCGGAAATTCGTGCGGATAAATTTAAACTTCTGTGAAGATGAAAAGGATCGGCCTCGTCGGAGGATTCAGCTGGATCTCGACGATCGATTATTACCGCTATGTGAATGAACTGGTGAACGATCGCCTGGGCGGCTTGCATTATGCGGATTGCGTGCTGTTCTCCATCAGTTACCATGAAATTGTTTCGCGCGGGCAGCGGCAGGATTTCGATGGGATAGCCCGGCTTATCACCGACGCGGCGCAGAAGCTGGAAGGCGCGGGGGCGCAGTGCATCGTGCTTTGCGCCAACACCATGCACAACATGGCCGACAGCATCCAGGCGGGCATCAACGTACCCATCATCCACATCGCGGAAGCCGTGTCGAAGGCCATCGCTGCGAAGCAAATGAAGCAGGTGGCTTTGCTCGGCACGAAATTCACGATGGAAATGGATTTTTACCACAAGAAGCTGGCGGCGCAAGGCATCAGCGCGCTGATCCCGGAAGAGCGTGATCGCCTCTTCATGCACAGCACCATCCACGAAGAACTGGGCAAAGGCGTTTTTCTTCCCAAAACGAAACATCGCTACGCGGCGATCATCGAGCAGCTGGCGAAGGCCGGCGCGGAAGGCGCGATCTTAGGCTGCACGGAGATACCGATGCTGATCAAGCAGGAAGATGTGTCGATCCCCGTTTTCGATACGACGTTCATCCATGCGCAGGCGGCGGTGGAGTTCGCGATGGGGGAAAACTAAAACAACCGCGGAGGCGCGAGAACACGAAGAAAAGCACGGAGAGTATGCAGATATCCGTGCGGTAAGATCAAAGCTTCTTGCGCAGCATCCCGCGCGCTTTTTTATCAAGCACAACTTTCTCACATCCATTGAATCGCGCAAATTCCTCCAGCGCCTTTTCCAGCTGCGACTCGAAATGCGCGACGTCCTTCACCGGGTGCTCCAGGTGCAGCGACTTGACGTAAAAAATTTTCTTCGCGCGATCCGCCTTCGGATCCAATCGTCCCACGAACTGATCGCCGTACAGGATCGGCAGGCAGAAATAACCGAAGCGGCGCTTGTGCTCGGGCAAGTAGCACTCGATCTGGAAATCGTAACCGAACATACGAACGAGCCGCTTGCGCTGGATCACGCTGTTGTCGAAAGGGGAGAGGAGGCGCACTTCTTTTTTGATGCGCGTTTTCGCGTGCAGCATCTCCTTCGAAGCGAAATACGTTTCTTCCACGCCTTCGATGCGCACTTCCGCCGCGACGTTCTCTTCCGCCAGCTCGCGCAGGGCTTTTTTCACCGGGCCCTGCATGTTGCTGCGCATGTACGCGGCTTCGGGCGCGCTCACTAAACCCTGCGCGCGCAGGGCGGTTTGCGCGAGGTAGCGGGCGAGCTCCGCTGCCGTTGGAACGGAAACATCCGTGCCGGGCGGCAGCACGCGTTCGGCGAGATCGTACACTTTCTGGAATCCGTTTCGCGCGGCGACCATCAGGCTGCCGTCGAGGAACAATTGCTCGAGCGCGCGCTTGGCGGGCTTCCAGTCGAACCAGGAGCCGCGGGGGCGGTCATTTTCAAAATCCCTCGCCTGCAAAGCGCCTTCCGCGCGGATGCGGTCGAGCACGTACTGCATCATGCGCTTGTCCTTCTTGAACCAATGCGCGCGCCCGCTTTGATAATCCATTTTTCTCGGCAGGCTGAAACGGTAATCGCGCAACGGCAGGTACGAAGCGGCGTGGCTCCAGTACTCGAAAATTTTCTTCTCCCGCAGCAGCTGGTCGAGGTGCGTCTCTTTATAAGAAGCGTTGCGCGCCCAGAGCGTGTGATGATGCGCGCGCGCCACCACCGCCAGCGTGTCGAGCTGCACGTAGCCCAAATGCTCGATCGCTTTCAACGCGCCTTCCTTGCCTTTTCCGAAAGGCGAGGCGCCTGCCAATCCCTGCGCGGATAAGATCAAACGTTTGGCTTCGGCGGAAGAAAGGGGAAGGGGACGGCTCATACGCATCGTGCTGGCAGGAACAATTATCTTGCGAAAAATTCGCTTCTATGACGCTTCGAAATTACGCAAAAGCGCTTGTCCTGCTCGGCGTGCTCGGCCTGCCCGCGCTGCTTTTCGCGCAGGATCATGCCGCGCACGATCACCCCGGCTTCTTCGACAATCTTTTCGGCGAGGGTGATACGGAGTTCGTGTGCTTCTCGCGCGTGCACCGCAATTTCTACCTCGCGATCTTTTTGTGCGCCGCCGCCGTGGCGGTTGGATTTTACAGCCGCTACAAATTGAAGAAGCGCACCGCCGAGCAGCTCGCCAAGCAAAAGCAGGTGATCGAGGAGCAGCACCGCGACATCACCGACAGCGTGCGTTACGCGCGCCGCCTGCAGGAAGCCGTGCACCCGGATCATGCGCAGATCAGGCAGCTTTTCAGCGACAGCTTCATCTACAGCAAGCCCCGCGACATCGTCAGCGGCGATTTCTGCTGGGCCGCCGAGCGCAAAGGCAAACGCTTCATCGCCATCGCCGACTGCACCGGGCACGGCATTCCCGGCGCTTTCCTGAGCATCATCGGCCACCTCGCGCTCAACAAGGCCGTGCTCGAAGAAGGCAGCGAGCATCCTTCCGATATTCTCGACGCGATGAACAACATGGTGAAAAAAACGCTGGGCCAATCGAAGGATATGGAGCAGGTGGCCGACGGGATGGAAGTGGCGATCTGCGTGTGGGATCCGGCGACGAACGAGCTGGCTTTCGCGGGCGCCGGGCGCCCGCTTTTGCTCTTGCAGGACGGCAATTTGCGCGAGATCAAAGGCGAGAAATGCAGCGTCGGCTCGCACCAGCCGCACGTGGCCGGCGCGCCGCCCACGCACGCCGTCCGCCTGAAGCCCGGCGACAGCTTTTACCTCTGCAGCGACGGCATCACCGACCAGTTCGGCGGGCCCGACGGGAAAAAATTAGGACGAAAAGCGTTCTCGGAATTGCTCTTGGGCTCCGCGGCCGCATCGATGGAAGAGCAGGCAAAGAAAATGGAGGCAAGCATCGCGCAATGGCAGCGCCAGCACGCGCAGACGGATGACATGATGCTGATCGGCGTGAAAGTTTAAGGCGAATTCCCTCCGGGAAAGCGAATGATCGAATGATGAACATCGAGCACGGAATATCGAATGTCGAAGTTTGTCCGGCGGCTTCGATGCTCGGTGTTGTTTAAGGCGCGATCACTTTTCCTTCGAGCCAGCCCACGATCGTCGAATCGCTGCCGAGCAGGTTTCCCGCCATGAAAAATTTATTGTCCGGTATGATCGGGCAGTCCGTCAAAGCTTCGCGCGTCACTTTCAGCGTGCCCGCCCAGTAGCTCGAGTGCACCATGTCGAATTTTTTTCCGCGCTTCACGATGTAGCTCACGTGAATGTCGAGGCCGAGAATGTAGATGCCGTCGGGCTGCTCTTTCAGCCAGGCTTTGAACGCGTCGAGGCGGCCGTTGGAAAAAACTTTGATCTTTTCTTTCTCGCAGGATTTCCTGATCAGGATGCTCGAGGCCACCTGCGCCATCTTCGCGCGTTCGATGTTGAAGCCGGCGTGCTTCATCGTGGTCGTGACGAAATAGCCGCAGGCGACGCTGCCGCAGCGCGGTTTCTGCGTCGTGCCGTTGAAATCCCAGGTGGTGCCGTACCAGAAAGGAAAAAGGCTGTCGGCGAGCATTTGATTTAAGTACCTGCGCGAACGCCCGATCACTTCTTTTCGCGCCCCGTCATCTGCGGCTTCAGTGTAATCTTTTGCGAGCTCTTTGCGTTTCGTCTCGATGCGTTCGCGCAAAGCAGCGTAGCCGGCAAGATGCTGCGCGGTGTCGAGCTTCACGATCGTTGCGGAATCGGAACGTTCGGCGGAAGCAGCAGCGGCGGTTTCCTTCCCGGAGCAGGAAAAAAAAGCCGGCGCGGCGAAGAGGCCGGCGAGGCGGAGCAATGTGCAGATCATAAGAGAGAGGATCATCTGCTCGAATTTAGAGGCGCTGCGCCTGCTTTACCCGAGAACGCCGCAAGTGTCGCTGTTATTTTGCCGCCGCGCCTTCCCGGGCGGATAAGTGCGGCATTATTTCGCCGTCTTTATAACGAACATGTCGCCCGCGCCCTGGTTTTTCAGCTCGATCCCGTCGATGTCGAGCTGCTTCGCGGTGAAGAAGCCAGTGACATAAATATTTTCTTTCGCATCGATCGCGATGCCTTTGCCTTCGGCCCAGTCGTTGTCCACGTACACTTTTTCCCAGAGCAGGTTCCCGGCCGCATCGTGCGCGCCGATGTACAGGTCATTCGCGTAGCGCGACCAGCGATCGTCCTTGATGTAGCGGCCTTTTTTGCTGCCGGTCGTGTACACGGTTCCTTTCGGTGAAACGCTGAGCTCGAGCCCATAGCTGCGTTTCAGCCAGCGCGCTTTTCCCTGGGCATCGAAAGAGACGATAAAATTTTTCGCGCGATCGCCGGCATCCGACGTGTCGATCGACGCGAGCCCGTCGGCCTTCAGCGTATCGCTGGACGAGTAGCCGCAGAGGTACACGTTGCCGCCCTGGTCCACGCCGATGCTGTTGCAGCCGTCGGTGCCGCTGCCGTAGAGGCTTTTCGCAAGGAGCTCGTTTCCCGCGCTGTCGTATTTCACGAAAAAAACCTCGGCGAGATCTTCCGTGCTGTTCTTCAGCGTAAAATTTCCAAGGCGCATTTCCGGCGCTTCGAAACGGCCGGTGACGAATACGTTGCCCTGCTGATCCGTCGTCGCGCCGAATCCCCAGTTCTTTCCTGCGGCGTAACCGTCTTTCGACCAGCCGGGCTTTCCGTCTGCATCATACTTCGAGAGAAAATACGCGTAGCGGTGATCGCCCGTGAGGTAAATGGCGCCGGAGCGATCCATCGTCATGTCGTAATAAGTAGTGCCCGGCGCGCCGTTCGCCCACAAGGCCCTGCCGGTCGAATCGAATTTCACGAGGAAGCCCGTGTGCCCGGAGCGCGATCCGCGCAGCGCGAGCGAATCGTTGAAGCGCAATTCCTCGCCGACGAAAAACCCCGCGACGAAACAATTTCCTTTGTCATCCGCGATCACTTTCTCAGGATACGCCTGCTTGCGAATGTCGCCCATCGCCGCCCAGCGCACCTGGCCGCCCGCATCGTATTTCACCAGGAACATGTTGCGG
>Ga0196978_1000541_pt1 | contig 18841 bp, 12 predicted proteins | sample S3v_2013CmetaG_FD_155491 | JGI IMG/M metagenome (GOLD analysis project Ga0196978, IMG submission 155491) | Soil microbial communities from Anza Borrego desert, Southern California, United States - S3+v_20-13C | ecosystem: Environmental > Terrestrial > Soil > Desert | place: USA: California... | reverse complement strand
ACATGGTCGTCGAGATCGTGCAGACGCAGCAGGTCCCGTTCGACGAGAAGAATCCTGCGCTGGGGACGTTCCCGATGCGTGGCGGCGCGACGCTGATCATCCAGAAGCCGCTCGCGCACGAGCCCGAGGCCGCGAGAGACGAGGCGCACATCCGCTACGTGATCTCGAAGCACTTGCACGGCACAGAAGGAAAGGCACGCACGCGCCGCCAGCGCCGCCATCTCGAGCAGCTAGGGTTGACCGAGGGGAATGACGCGAGCCGCTTCCAGGTGAACTTCGCGATGGTGCACGGGGGACTGTGAGCATGGCACTCAAGAAAACCACGCCCAAAAAATCGGCGAAGTCGGCTTCGGCGACTTCTTCCTGGTCAGCGTCCCGGCCGAGAAGAAGGGCGAGTATCAACACATCCTCATCGACTGCGGCGTCACGCCCGGCACCACGCACAAAGGCGACATCGGCACGATCAAGGACGCGGTCGCGCACATGGCCAAGGAGACCGATAACCACCTCGCGCTGATCATCGTCACGCACCGGCACATGGATCACATCATCGGCTTCAGCCGCTGCGAAGAGATCTTCAAGGAGATGACGGTCGACGCGGTCTGGATGCCGTGGTGGGAATCGGAGTACGACGAGCACGCGGCGAAGTTCCAGGCCGAGCTCACCGCGACCGCGATGGACGTGCAGCAACATCTCGCGCTCGCGGCCGGCAGCAGCCACGAGATCGACGAGATGCTCGGCATGCTGCGCAACGCGACCGGCGTCGATCACGAAGATGGCGACGTGTTCGCGGCAGCCGGCGGCAGCGGCGCCGGCAAAGGCAAAGGCGGCGGCAGCAATGCGAAGTCGCTCGCGCTGCTGAAGTCGGGACTGCGCTCGAAAAAGGACGTCATGGTCGAGCCGCAGTATCTGAAGAAAGGCGACAAGCCGAAACTGCCGCCGGCGCTCAAGAAAACCGGCCTGCAGGTCGAGATCCTCGGACCGCCGCCAGACGACGCGATGGCGTTCATGAAGCTCAAGGACCTGAAGAAAGGCGTCGGCCAGTATCTCGGCGCGGCATCGGCGAGCGCATCGGGTAAGACGTTCGATCCGTTCGGCGAGCAATGGCACGCCACGCGTGACGAATATCCGAAGTCCGCGTTCCGCGAATTCGGTCCACGCCCCGGCCAGAGCGGTCCGTTCGGCGCCGAAGCACTCGAAGCAGCGATCCGTGAGGCGCAACCGGCCGTGTTGCTCACCGCCGTGAAAGACCTCGATCACTTCCTCAACAATCAAAGTCTGGTCGTGCTGTTGACGTTCGAAGGGAAGAACCTGCTGTTCGTCGGCGACGCGCAGGCCGGCAACTGGGAATACTGGATGTACGGCGGAGAGCCGGCCAAGGCGCCGTCACTCGACGACATCGCGCCGCAAGGGAAAAAGGTGCTCGGCAATCTGCACTTCTACAAAGTCGGCCATCACGGCAGCACGAACTCGACTCCGATCACGGCGGTGGAAGCGATGGCGGGCGAGTTCGCGTCGATGTGCTCGACGCAGGAGGATAGCTACGGGAACCCCGACAAGGGTACCGAGGTGCCGCGCGATCCGCTGATCGCGGCGCTCGCGGAAAAGAGCGCGACGATCCGCAGCGACTACTTCGCCGTCGACTACAACGGCACCGCGGTGCCCGCGATCAGGACCGCGCCGAAGAAAGTGCCCGCCGCGAAGGGCGGACGGTTCGAAGTCGGAAAGCTCTACGTCGATTACTTTCTGTGAGCGGCGCGATCAGCGTACACGCATCACGTAACTCTCGATGCGCTCCTCGCTCGATCCACCGACGCCGTAGACGACGATCTGGTGTTTGCCGGGACTCAGGAACTCGCGCGGTACGAAGACGAGGAACGAGCTGTCCGCGTCCGGCCGCATCGCATTGCTGCGCCATCGCACTCGCGAATCGGAACGGATCTCCAGCCGGAACGTCGTGTAACGCGGCTCGCCGATGAGCGGCACCCGCAGAGCGATCACGTCGCCTTCCGTGATGACAGTCACAGCTCCGTCGCTCACTCCGCGTTGTCCTTCCGGCAGAAGCAGCGTCGATTCGCCAACCGCGCGCGGCGTGCTCAGCTCGCGCGTCAGCCGGCGCGCTTTCGATTCCGCCTGCCAGTAGAGGCCCGCGAACACGAGCGCAAGTGCGGCCGCGAGCGCAGTCCACGCCGCCGGGAAGCGAAACACGCGTCCACCATGAATGCGCTGTTGCATCGACGCCCATTGCCGATCGAGCTCTGCGTCCGGCAAGCCTCCGTCGACCGGGAACGGCTCGGTGAGCGCGCGGGCGAGAGCGGGATACGCCACGAGCAACGCGCGCACGCGCTCCTCCTTTTCGCCGGAGAGCTCACCGCGGCTGTACGCGAGCATTTCGTCCACGGTGGGCGGGTCGCCGAGGCGGCGTTGCTCTTCCTCCGTCAGTTGCTGATGGACGGCCAGCCAATCGGATTTCGCGGTCATTCTTCGTCCTCCGGGAGCGTGTCCGCTCCCAGTCGTGCGCGCAACTGCTTTTTCGCGTCGCGCAGGCGCGATTTCACCGCGTCGACGGTGATGCGCAGCGTCCGTCCGATCTCGTCATACTTGAAGCCCGCCAGCCACAGGCTGAGGCATTGGCGTTGGCCATCAGGAAGAGCGGCCACGGCGTCGTGAAGGTCACGGCGGCGCAGCGCTTCGTACTGCCGCTCCGCATAATCGGGCTCCTCGGGCGCTGCCAACTCCTGCGTGAACTCGGGCGCGTCGATCTCGACGATCTTCGTGTGGCGCTTCGCGGTCTTCTGATCGCGTAGCTTGTTGAGCAGCACGCTGCGCGCGATGGCCTGCAGAAACGGCCATTCGTCCTCGCCCCGGACCTGGTCCATCCGCTCGTAGAGCCGCTTGAACGCGTCTTGCGCGAAGTCATGCGCTTCGTCGTCTGCGACCCGGCACGCGCGGTAATAACGCCAGACCCGCGCGTAGTGCCGCCGGTAGAGCGATTCGAATCGTTCGTCGCGCGAGATCATCGTTCGAGTGTGGCTGTCCGAAGCGCGTATCTTATGAGGAGCCGTGAAATCCGTCGTCGCACTCTGCATCGCTGTGTGCACCTTCGCCACTTTCTGCACTCAGAAAGACACGGAGCCGGCCAAAGTGTGGCCGCGCACCGTACAGCCGCGCCTGACAGGAGCGGCGGATTGGCAGGAGTGCCGCGCAGTGCCCATGAGCGGCGACCGCTTCGTCGAACAGTTCCGGTGCGCGGTGGTGAAGGTCGCACCCGCGGACTGCGACGCCATCATCGAGACGCACGAACAGGCGCTGGGCCTGCTCACGTTGCACCCGCCCTGTACCGATGCTGCGCTTTCCGCACTGGAACGCTTCGCCCGGGTCGACCCGAATGCGATGAGCGACGTCGTGGCCGCATACATCGTTCGCGCGCAACGGCAGGATCGTCCGTCCGACCTCCTGCGGGCCTTGGAAGCATCCGACCACGCCATTGCGGCGGCGCCACAATCTCCGGCCGCACATTTCAATCGCGCGCTCGCGCAGGAAGCGCTCGGCTTCAACGATGATGCGATCGCCTCGTGGAATGCCGTAATCGCCAAAGATCGGACGCAATGGGCAAGGGAAGCGCGAGAACATCGCGATCGCCTCACCCGCGCGCGCGCGGCCGACGGAGCCGCACAATGGGCGCGCGTGCGCAGTGTCAATGACGCACTGCCGCTCGTCGAACCATTTCCATCGGCCGCATTGAAGTATCTCGAGGAGCAGGCATTAGGACTCCCACAGGCATCGATTCTGGCGCGGGCGATTTCCGCGCGGCTGGGCGGCGATCCGTACGCCGTGGAACTGGTCGATTCGTTTGCAAACGCGCTCGTACAGAAGGGCTATCGCGCCTACCGCAACGGCTCTTATGAAGAGGCGGCGGCACTACTCGAGCGAGGTGGAAGCCCATTGGCGCTTCGCGCCCGGCTCAGCCACATCACGGCAGTGTCGTATGCCCCCGGAGGCCGCGACCGGGCGATCGCCATGCTGGCGCCACTCGAGCGGGAAGCACGCGAACGAGGTTATCGGCATCTGCTCGTGCGTATTCAGTGGATGCGTGCATTCGCGCTGGCTATACAGGGGCGTCATCTTGAAAGTCTCACGGAATACGAGCAGGCGACCGAAGAGGCTTCGCGCCTTCGCGACGGGGAGGCGCTCGTCGCGTTGCAGTCGCGCATGATCGGCGGCTTTCGAGTCGCCGGACAACACGAACTTGCATGGCGTTCAGTGTTTCCGGGGTGGCGCTACGCGTCGAGTATCGTGGAGGCGCGTGAGCGTCTCATGCTTCTCGGCGAGAGCGCCGAGGTCGCAACCGAGCTTGGATATCCGCGCATAGCGTTACGCTACCTCGACGTCATCGTTGCGCTGCACCAGCGCGCTTTGGCGGCCATCCCACCGGAGGATCTGGCCGGAATTGCAGCGCTTCACAGGAATCTCGCAATTGCATTGCGCCTGCGTGCACGCACGGCGTTACTCGTCGATCGTCGCGACGCGGCATCCGCGGACCTGGCCGAAAGCATTCGGCTCCTCGATAAAACCGACAATCGTGATCAAAACGTCTTGCGTTCTCTGCGCGGAAGGGCGGAAGAAGTCCTCGGCCAGTCGTTGCTGGCGACGGATGCGAATGGCGCAGCCGCAGCGTTCTCGCGTTCGCTCGATTTCGCGACCGACGACTACCGCACGTTTCGCGCGTCGCTTTTTGTGCAGCGCGCGCAAGCAAATCAGCGTGCGGGAAAACGCGCGGAAGCGGAACGCGACCTGCGACTGGGGCTCGAGGAACTGCAGAAAGAGGAGACGCGGATCCTCCAGGGGCGTACGCGCGGCGAACATGAAGAATTGTGGAGCGCATATTTCGCACGATTCCGTCAACCCTACGAACTTCTGGTTGGGACGCTCATCGACGACGGTCGAGCCGCTGAGGCATTTTCGTTCGCGGAACGCGCGCGCGCGTTCGAATTGATGGATCTCGTTCGACCATACGCGCGAGACGCATTTCCGAGCGTGGATGGCAGAGTTGATCTGCACCGCGTCCAACGCGAACTTCCGGCCGGAACGTTTCTCCTCGAATATATGGTCCTCGAGGACCGGACGTACACCTGGGTCATCTCTCGCGACAGTTTTCGGATCATTACTCAGCGTGCAAACCGTGACGACATCGAACGGTGGAGTGCTGCTTTGCAGGAAGCGGCGCGACAGCGCGATGAGAAGGCGTTCGAAGCGGGCCTTTATGCACCGTACGACCAGTTGATCGCCGCGCCGCTTGCTGCCATCGCGGGGTTGCCGAATGGGCGGCGGCCACGGCTCGTGTTCATTCCTGATGGCGCTATGCACGGTCTCCCTTTCAGTGCGTTGCGCCTGTCGGCGAAATCGCGATATCTCATTCAGGACCATCCGGTAGCAGTCGCCGGAAGCGCCACCCTGTACGTCTTCTCGTTGCACCGCGACCGCGAGCTCGCCCGGAACCGTTCCATCCTGATCGTCGGCGATCCCGCCTTCAGCGACGACCTCGTTGTGGCACACGGACTCGAACGCCTGCCGCGAGCACAAGGCGAGGCGGAACGGATTCGCGATCTGTACAAGAAAGACGCCGAAACCCTGATCGGCGATCAGGCCACACCAGCACGCTTTTTATCCCGAGCGCGTGTCAGCGGAATCGTACACGTGGCGGCACACGCCATCTCAAACGCGGACGCGCCGACGCAGTCATTGTTGCTGCTGGCGGAATCGGAGGAACACGCTGGAACCCTCGACGCAAAAGACTTACTCACCCAACTGAAACTCCATGAGACGAGACTCGTCGCGCTCTCCGCGTGCAGCAGCGCAGGAGGCTTACCTGTCGGCCCGGAAGGGGTGGCGCCGCTTGTACGCCCTCTGCTCGCCGCAGGGGTTCCGGCCGTCATCGGCAGCCTTTGGGACGTGGAAGACGCCACAGCGGAGGAGTTAATGGTGTCTTTCCATCGTCACTATCGGCAGGGCAGCGACGCGGCGGTGGCGTTACAGGCCGCTCAAACCGAACTGCTCGGCCACAGGAACCCCGGCCTCAGGTCGGTATTCGCGTGGGCTGCTTTTCAGGTGGTCGGTAAAGCGTCGTCACCGTTCGCGGCCCCCGCCACTCATGGAGGAACATCCCTTGGAATTCATTCTCAGGCTTCTCTTCAGCGGCATGATCGTCTTCGTCCCCAGTGAGGACCGTCAGGAAGTCACCATTCTTCTGCTCAACACTCCGCATTCTCACCAGCTCTCGGACACCAGCCTCCTCGACGCCCACAAACCTCTGCTTGTTGCGCGTGCCGGCAATTGCACCGGCCAGTGCCCGGTGAGCGATCCCGACATCGCGCGGTACCTTTTCGCTGACAAATCGGCGGCCGCTGCCATCGACTCGCTCGAAGCGGCCGTCGCCAACGGCGGCGCGTGGGAATTGGCTGGCTCTGATTTGTCACTGCGTAAAGGCGCAGCGTCCGATCCCGATCTGTCTCCGCTCGATTTCACTGACGACGCGCGCGGAAGTGTCAATGGTGTCGCGAAAAGCATCCCCACCAGCTCGAGCGAGCGTGAAGACTTTAGTTGGGTTGCGAATCTGAAGGAGCTCTGCACGTCCGGCTGCAACGTCCATCCCGACATCCTCGGCACGAACCCTCCTGCCGGTCTCGTGGCAGCGCGTCTGAAACTCCGCACCGGTAGAGTTTTCACCTATTCGGTCGCCCGAATCGGCAGCAGCGTCACGCCAGTGCACTTCAAACGGCTGGATGGCACCGGCACGGCTTCCGGATATTCACAATCGATTGCGAGCTGGGTCGGAGTGGACGTCGAGATCGCCGGCGATAGTATCGAGATCGTCGAAGAAAAATTCAACGGCGATCCCGGCCGCACCATGAAGTTGTATCCTGATACGAACGACAAAGTCGAAGTTGTCGTATTGAACCTTCCGCCGTTCGTTCCGCCTTCCACTCCATTCAATGGCACTCCGGGTATAGGGAAGCACTTCCAGATGTATTACGAGGTCACGGACACACCGCCCGCTCCGTCGGCACGACTGGTACCGTTCCCGGGCGCTGCCGCTGGCTCTCCGACTTATCCCTCGGTCGGGTGGCATTCTGTCCACCCGGAGTCGGCCGGATCGGTGCTCCTCAGTCAACTCCGCCTCGAGAGCGGCCGTGGGCCACTGGATTTGGCGCTCTGTCCCCCCGCGCAGAGGCCGCAGCCATAGCAGTTCTACTCGTCACGGTCCGCCGCATTCTGCGGCGGCCCGTCCTTTCCGGAGAAGTCATATGTGCCATACCTTCAGATCCGCCGGCGCAGTCGCAATTTTCGCCGTTCTGGCGTGCACGCCGAGGCCTGCTACACGCGACGACGTGCACATCAAGCACGCCGACCATTTCACGGAGCGCTATGCACAATCGCGCCTTGCGCGCTGGAACGTTCACGCGCGTGCCGCGGGCCGCGACTGTGCTGTGCTGTTCGTCGAAACATCGATGATTCTCGAGGACTCGATGATCGAGGCCATGCACTATGGCGCCGGCGCCTATGACATTCACGAAGGCGGCGTGCAGCAGTTCCTCCGCGAGCGCGCATTCCGCGGCGTCGCCTACAAAGACCGCTCCGGGCGCCTGTGGACATACGGCGCCGTCACTCCCGCCGAAGCGGAAGGACTGACGCCATGTCACTGAGCACGACCACACGCGGCAAGCGGCATCGTCTTCGTCGAGCCCTCGCATTGAAGCTGCGTAGCGCGCGTGACGTCCGGGTCGCGGCGTGCGCGAATCCACGACAACACCCGGTTCTCGACGAACGTCGACAATGCATCAACGGTCACCAGCCCGCGTCCGTCCAAGGCGGCCTCACAATGCAGACCGTCGATCACCGCCGCCGTGAAGACACCATTCCGCCGCGCGTCATCGTCATATGCATATCCGCCCGCGGCAGCGGCGGAAAACACGACCTGTCCATGCACGCCCGCCAGGGCGTGCATGAGCGCCGCCGCCGATTGCGGGTCGCGCTCGCCAGTGCGCGTTTGCGACGTGAGACTCTCGCGGCAGGCATCGATCAGGACCAGCGATCGCGGCACGCCCGCGCGCGTCACGATGTCGCGTACTTTCGTCTCCGAAATGCTGGTCTCACGATGCTGCAACAGCGAGTTGGCAGTGAGCAGGTATTGAATCCCCTCATCGTTGATCCCATGCGTCGCGAACGACACGATCAGCACCCCGTCTTTCCCGACCGCCCGCGCCTGATTTTCGAGATGCATCAACACGTCGGACTGTCCGGCCGGCTTCACCAAAGCGCCGGCGGCGAGCAACGCGTCGAGGTTCTGCTGCGACTGCCGCTTCTGGGGATCACCCGACAATGCGAGGATGACCCGGTGCGGCTCCACGAGCCGCGAGGCAGGCTCCATCGACAGCACGTACGCGAGATCCACCGCATCATCCACCGCGTAACGAACCTCGGTCAACGTCTCGTCATAGACGAACTCCCGCACCCCCACGAACAATGCCGCCGAGTCCTGCGGGACCACCGGCCCGGATCCCGGCTGCCGCTCACTCCATGGAATGACACCTGCCGCGGCGCCGTGCGTCAGCAATAGCGCCACACAAATCCCGAGAAGCTGTCTCATCGGGTTCTCTCCTCTCGCGAGGGAAGACACAATTTCTTGCGAATCGTGTCTAAACGGAGACGCAGATGTCCTCGTCGATCCGGGCGCGTCTTACGGCGCGAAATCTCGGCGTGAGCTCACTCCTCGCGCTTTATGTGCTGCTCGCCGGCACAATGGCTGCGCAGACCGTGCCGAAGCGGCGTGCTCTGCTCATCGGCATCAACGACTACACCGCCTCCCGCCTCGGACCGCGTAAAGAAGCGACCCCACCGGCGCGCGATTGGCCGAATCTCAAAGGCGCCGCGAATGACGCCGCGGCAATGGAGGAAATGCTCGTCCTCCTTTATGGCTTCGACCGCAACGCCATCCTCAAACTCACAGATCAGGCGGCGACTCGCGCAGCGATTCTGCAGACACTGGAGCTTCACCTGGTCAAGCCCGCCGCGAAAGGCGACATCCTCTTGTTCTATTTCGCGGGACACGGTTCACAAGTGCGCAATTCGCTCTCGGAAGAGCCGGACAAGCTCGATGAGTCGATCGTTCCCGCCGATTCCCGCGCAGGCGCGCGCGACATTCGCGACAAGGAACTGCAGCAGTACTTCAACCGCATTCTCGATCGCGGCGCGCGGCTGTCCGTCATCCTCGACAACTGCCATAGCGGCTCTGGCGCTCGTGGCTTGTCTACTGGCGCGACCCCGCGCGGCGTCGAGCCCGACTTACGCGACGTAGCCGATCGCACCGCCAGTCCGCGCCCCGAGGATCGGGGGGCGCTGGTGCTTTCGGGGGCGCAGGATTACGACAAGGCGTGGGAGGTGCGCGGCGCCGACGGCAAATATCACGGCGCGTTTTCGTGGGCATGGATGCGGGCGATGCGCGATTCGTCCGCAGGCGAATCGGCCATCGACACGTTCCTGCGCGCGCAGGCGCGGCTGCGTGGCGAGACGCCGTTTCAGGAGCCGGTGCTCGCCGGGAACGTAGACGCGCGACGCGCTCCGTTTCTCGGCACACGCATCGATCGCAGCGGCGATCGCACCGTCATTGCCGTGGAAAAAGTCCAGGCCGACGGCACGATCGTGTTGCAGGGCGGCTGGGCGAATGGCCTCTCCGTCGGAAGCGAATTGCGACTGGCGAGAGATCCCGACGTGCGCCTGACCGTCGCGGCCATGCGCGGTCTCGGCCGCAGCACGGCGCGCCTTTCGTCGCCGCGGCGTGCGAACTCGCCCCTTGTACGCGCCGGTGCACTCCTGGAACTCTCCGGGTGGACCGTACCCGCGAGTCGTCCGCTACGCGTCTGGATGCCACGCGTCGCGAGCGACGTCGACACAATCGCCGCACTCGCGCGCGCCATGGCAACCGCTGCTTCGCAACGCGATGTGCATTGGGTGACCGATCCCGTCGCGGGCACACCGACGCATTTGCTGCGGCGGCGTCTGCACGGCTGGGAGCTCCTCGCGCCAAACGGAAGAATCGAACGCCTCGGTGACGACGCCAATGCGCTCGCTGCAATTTCGAACGTTCAGACCGGCGCTTCGCTCTTCGTGCAATTTCCCGCGTCGACCGCACTCAGTGACGGCATCGCGATCGTGCGCGAAGGAATCGAAGTCGTCGACGATCCTGAGGACGCCGATTACATCCTGGTGGGGCGCTATTCGAGCAAGCGTCTCGCTTACGCGTGGCTGCGGCCGTCCGTGAAAAACTCCGATCGCCGCAAGACCGGCCTGCCATTGCGAACGATGTGGGTCGTCGACGAGGGACGCGACACTGCAGTGCGCGAAATGGCGCCCGGCCTTCGTCATGCCGTCCTGCGCCTGCGCCGAATTCACGGCTGGCATTTGCTCGAATCGGCGCCCGAGGCGCGCTCGCTTTACCGCCTGGGTATCCGCCGCGCCCGGAATGGCGCCTGGGCCACCGAGTCGATCATCGGCCAGGAGCGATACGACTTCGTCCTGCGCGCCACACCGCCGATTCCCCAACGCATCAATCCCCGGCATGTGTACGTCTTCACCATCGACAGCCACGGCAAAAGCGTCTTGCTGTTCCCGCGTAATGGACCTGTCGAAAATCGATTTCCCGTGTCTGCGACGGAGCCCCCGCCGGTGGAGATCCCACTGGGCGAGCACGCATCGTTCATCGCCACCGCGCCTTATGGCGTCGATACGTACTTTCTGTTGACTACCGACGAGCAGTTGCCGAATCCGTTCGTGCTCGAATGGGATGCCGTTCGCGGGGGCGATCCGGAACCGACTACGCCACTCGGGGAGCTGTTGAAACTGACGGCTGCCGGAATGCGCGCGCGCACGATGAACACGCCGTCGAACTGGTCGATCGAGAAAATCGCGCTCGAATCCGTCCGCCCTCCGAAAAATCAACAGGAAGACGCCACAAAGTGACTCGCGCCGTGTCTACACCTGCGGCCTCCTCTGCGCGCGGCTCTGTCAGGCACTCAACTCCTGCACTCACACCGGGGTTGCGTTAGCGGAGGAGGCCACTGAGACTTCGTGCTGACGGCGCTCGTCACTCTCACTGCGATCACTGCGATCGTCTGCATCGTGATGCTGGCGGTGCTGCTGAACCGGCCCACTGATGCGCCCGCGACGTTTCACAATCTCGACGTGTGGGAAGCGGCGATCCGTGAGACGATCGCCGCCGAGCTCGCGCGTTGCCGCGAGGAAGTTCGAGCCACGTCGTCCGAGCTTCGGCACGATGTCACCGCCGCCGTCGACTCCCTCGGCCGCACGCTCGCAAACGCGTACGAGAACGCTGCAAACGCGGATCGCGATCGCCTCGAGCGTCTGCACGTGCAAGTGGATACGGCGCGCCAATCGCTCACGGCCGCGACCCGGACCGGCGACGATGCGGTCATCGCCAAACTCACCGAGCTGTCCCGGATCCATTACGACCAGCTTCATGCGTTGACCGCATTCGTCGCGGACTCGATGAACCGGGTCTCGCAGACCTTCGATACCCGCCTCAGGTCCCTCCAGGAAACGCTAGACGCGTTGCGTAATGCGGATCGGCACCAGCCTTGAAATGGGTGCGGACGCAGTAGCTTCGCGTCGTTCTGATTCGATTCGCCCGCATCATGATTGCCCCGGTCTCCAAACGCCCTTCCTCCATCCACTCGCTCCTCGCGATTGCCCTTTGTGTGCTCCTCTGGCCGGCATTCACCGGCGCGGACGTGCTCGTGCCCGCCGGTTCGACCTGGCGGTATCTGGACAACGGTTCGAACCAGGGGACGGCCTGGCGCCATGCATCCTTCAATGACTCAGCATGGGCGACCGGCGCAGCTCAGCTTGGTTACGGTGACGGCGACGAGACGACCACCGTCTCTTACGGTCCCAATTCGAATCAAAAATACGTCACCACGTACTTCCGGCGTACGTTCAGCGTCGCCGACCCGTCCGCATACGCCAGCCTGCTCTTATCAACGCTTCGCGATGACGGCGCCGTAGTCTACCTCAATGGCGTCGAGGTCTGGCGGAGCAACATGCCGGCGGGGACGATCGGCCATCAGACGCTCGCCTCGGTCTCACTGGGAACGCCGGAAGAGGCAACGTATTACGACGCCTCCCTCGCCTCTTCGCTGCTCGTGGCGGGACAGAATGTCATCGCCGCCGAAGTCCATCAGGCCGACCCGACCAGTACGGACATCAGCTTCGATCTGCACCTCGAAGGCCTCACGACGTTCGTCGTCACGCGCGGGCCCTACTTACAGATGGGGACGCCCACCAGTGTCATCGTACGCTGGCGAACGAACGGTCCGACGAACAGTCGCGTGCGCTATGGCACCGCGCCGGGCACTCTCGATGTCATTGTGGAGGACGCCGCGCTCACGACCGAACACGAGATTACGCTGACCGGTCTCTCGCCTGCCACGACGTATTACTACTCGGTCGGCTCATCATCGCAGACGCTCGCCGGCGACGCCTCCCACACATTCATGACCCCGCCAACGACCGCCGTGCCGATGCGCATCTGGATCCTTGGCGATTCGGGCGCGGCGAATGAGGCCGCGCGCGCGGTGCGCGATGCGTATTACACATTCACCGGCTCCACGGCGACGAACCTGTGGTTGATGCTCGGCGACAATGCTTATGACAACGGAACGGACGCGGAGTTCCAGGACGCAGTCTTCGATCTGTATCCGTCGATGCTCCGCCAGTCCGTCCTCTGGCCCACCCTCGGCAATCACGACACCGCGGGCTCCACTACCGTTACCCCTTCGCTGCCGTATTTCCAGATCTTCTCGCTGCCGACCGCCGCAGAAGCAGGTGGCGTCCCGTCGGGGACAGAAAAGTACTACTCATTCGATTACGGCAACATCCATTTCGTCTGCCTCGACTCGATGACGAGCGATCGATCGCCCACCGGTCCAATGATGACGTGGCTCGAAAACGATCTCGCCTCGACCACCAAACAGTGGATCATCGCGTTCTGGCACCACCCACCGTACAGCAAGGGCTCGCACGATTCGGACTGGGAAACACCGTTGATTGAAATGCGCACCAATGCGCTGCCGATCCTCGAGGATTACGGCGTCGATCTCGTGCTGAGCGGTCATAGTCATTCTTACGAGCGTTCCTATCTGATCGATAGTCATTACGGCGCTTCGAACACCTTCATCAGCTCGATGAAGAAAGACGGGGGCAGTGGCAGGCCGGAAGGAACGGGCGCGTATCAAAAGCAGACCTCCGGACTCGCGCCGCACGAAGGCGCCGTTTACGCGGTGGCCGGGAGCTCGTCGATCATTTCCGGCGGAGCACTCAACCATCCGGCGATGTTCATCTCGCTGAACGACTATGGCTCGATGGTCCTCGACGTCAACGGCGGCCGGCTCGACGCGAAGTTCCTGCGCGAGAACGGCCTGGTCGCTGACAGTTTCACGATCATTAAAGGGCCGCCCGCTACGCCGCCAGCCGCACCGTCCGCTCTCACAGTGGAGGCGACGTCGACCACCGCGGTCGACCTGCAGTGGACCGATCATTCGGACAACGAAGATCGATTCACGATCGAGCGCTGTACCGGCACGATGACCACCTGCGATGCCGATCCGACGCTCTTTGCGTCGATCGCTCAGCCGGCGGCGAATGCGACCACCTACTCGGACTCCGGCCTCACCGCGAGCACGACCTACAGCTATCGCATCCGGGCCGAGAACGCGTTCGGCAATTCCGCGTTCTCCGATACCGCGTCCGCCACGACCGATACGCCCTGCGAAGCACCGGCTGTTACGTTGGAACCGCAGACGCAGACCATCACGGTCGGTGCATCCACGACTTTGACCGCGACCGCGACAGGCACGGGACCGCTGACCTACGAGTGGTACATCGGCGCGCCGCCTGAGACTTCGACTCCCATCAGCGGCGCCACGACCGCCACCATTACGGTCTCTCCGACTACGACCACTACGTATTGGGTACGCGTCGTCAATGCATGCGGACAGGCCGACAGTGCAATGGCCACCGTAGTCGTCGAGCCCTGCGAATACGAGGTCACACCGACGTCGTTCAACTTCGGGTCGCCGGGCGGCAACGGCGAGGTCGCAATCACCACCGATGATCCCTGCGCATGGTCGTCTTCTTCGTCCGCGGCCTGGATCACGCTCAATGCGGGACAAAGCGGAACCGGCAGCGGCGAGACCACATTCACGGTGCACGCGAATCAGGGCCTGCAGCGGAGCGGAACCATTACGGTCGCCGGCATCGAGATCGCGATCACTCAGGACGCAGCGCCGCCGCCCGCGGCGCCGACTAGTGTGAATGCATTCGCGATGTCCAACCATCGCATTCGCGCGACGTGGAGCGCGGCCGCCGGCGCCAATGGCTATGAGGTGTTGCGGCGGTCGCCCGGTGGTACGTTCGTTGTGATCGGTTCCACCACGGCCACGTTGTACAACGACGACACAGTAACGCCGGCTACCGCATATCTGTATGCGGTGCGTGCGCTCAACGCTGTCGGGAGCTCACCGCAGTCGGCACACGACATCGCTCTCGCGAGAGGCTTCACGGACGGCAACTTCGGCGCGGGAACGCTGGTCAAGGCGGATCACCTCGCCGATCGCCGCATTGCGGTCAATGCTGTACGCGCACTGGCCGGTCTGTCGGCCTATCCGTTCACCGGCTCCGGCAGTTCGGGCACGCCGATCCTGGCGGTGCAGATCGCCGAGCTCCGCACCGCACTCGACGAAGCGCGCGCCCTTTTGGAATTGTCGACCGGCGGCTACACCGAGACGCTCGCACCCGGCGTTGCGATCAAAGCTGTCCAGTTCCGCGAGATCTCCGACCGCGTTCAATAGCCATGCGCCGCACGCTCGCCATCGTTTGCTTTCTAGCCGCGCCGCTGTACGGGCATGAAGGAATTCACGAACAGCTCGAGGCGGTGAGTCGCGCCATTACACGCGAGCCGCGCAACGCCGCGTTATACCTCAAGCGTGGCGAGTTGCACCGCCTGCACAAAGAGTGGAAAGACGCCGAGCGTGACTACGACCGGGCGCGCGCATTGGAACCTGATCTGATCGCGGTCGACCTCGCGCGTGGACGCATGCTCTTCGATGCCGGCCGTGCGCGCGAAGCGATTGCTTCATTGCAGCTTTACGTGCGAGCCGTTCCGCACGATGCGAACGGCCACACGGCGCTGGCGCGCGCGCTCATGAGTGCCGGGCGCGCATCGGACGCAGTCAAAGAGTACGAGCTCTCACTGCCTACCAACGCGGATCCCGATCTCGCGCTCGAATATACCGCAGCGCTCACCGCTGCTGGCCGTCGCGCTGACGCGCTGCGCTATCTCGACACGCTTCCGCGGCTCGTGACCGTGGAACTGGCAGCCATCGAGCTCGAGCTCGCCGGCGGTAATGTGGAAGGCGCGCTGCGCCGCGTCGAAGCGGCGCAGGAACGTGCGACGCGCAAGGAAGAATGGCTTGAGCGCCGCGGCGATCTGCTCCTGAAACTCGGCCGCACCGGCGAAGCACGCGTCGCCTATCAGGCAGCGCTCGATGCGTTGTCGACACTGCCACCCGAACGCCGCCGCACGCGCGCAGCCATCGCGACAGAGCGACGGCTGCGCGACGCGCTCGCGCGCTAGGTGGAGCGCCGGCGTCCCCGCGCCGCCACCCCTGAGGGCGGCGGGAGCTTACGCCTGTGGCACGTGCGCAGGATTCCTCCGCCCATCACCGGTGGCAGCGTGGGACGCTGTCACGCCGGCCGGCGCCGGACGCCGGCGCTCCACTCTACGAGCGGCGCTTGGTCGCCGCCAGCGCGAGCGCGGTCAACACTGCCGCGCCTGCGACCGCCGCTGGCCATGCGCCCCGGCGCACTTTGGCAGTGATCGTTCCGCGCCGGCGCCAGCCGCCTTCCACCGCCTTGGGCGCCGTCGTCAGGAAGAGGTTGCCTTGGGTCGGGCCGGTTGGCCGATCCTGCAGATGATTGCGGTCGATGTGGCGCGCGGCGAATCGCTCGTACAGGCGCGGCGACGTGCGCGCATTCGCCATCATCACCAGTCCCGCCTTGCCAACGACCACTTCCGCGCGCGGCTTTTCGATGAGTGCCGCAATCGCACGCGCGACTTTTGTGGCCGGATAAACCGGATCGAGCGCCTTTACTGCGCGGCCCGTGTAATTGGCGGCGTGCTGAAACAGCGGCGTATCGATTGCGGCCGGCATCACGTTACAGACGTAAATGTCATGCTCGGATTCCAGCGACAGCTCCATGCGCAAACACGCCGAAAGGCCGCGCACGGCGAATTTGCTCGCCACATATGCGCTCGTGTACGGCTGCGGCGCGCCGGCGGTGACGGAGTCGATGTTGATCAGCACGCCGCGATGCTGCGCCTTGAATTGCCGCAGCGCCACCCGCGCGCCGTGCACATAGCCGAATACATTCGTTTCGATCACACGCCGGTATACGTCGGACGGCGCGTTCTCGAATGTCGCAAAGAGCGCCACGGCGGCGTTATTGACCCAGACATCGATGCGCCCGAACCGTGAGACTGCCAGTCGCCCGACGGCCTCCACCTCTTCCTCGCGTGTGACGTCCGTTGCGACGGCGACCGCTGCCCCACCCGCCGCCTCGCACTCCGCGACCACATCTTCCAACGCCACCGCGTCCCGCGACGCCAGAACCAGTGTCGCACCGCGGCTGGCGAGCTCGATCGCGGTAGCGCGGCCGATGCCGCTGGACGCGCCCGTGATCACGACGACAGAATGATCGATCTTCATGTGATCGAGCCGTGCAAAGACTCGACCACTGCTCGCTCAGAATTTTCCGCGCACTTGGAACGTGAAAATCGGACCGATCTGCCGGTCCCGCTCTTCCACGAAATCGACCGAGCCCGTCCGCCGCCCCGTGAATACCGTGCGATCCCACATGCTGTCCGCCGCCAGCACGTTCGCAATTCCGGCGCGAACCGTCAGACCGCGCACGTTCTTGTTCTCGAGGTACAGGTCCGCCCACAACGGGCCTTCCCACAACCTCCCCACTTCGGTCAAACGATAGTTTTTCGCATAGAGCTGATACGACGCGCCGCCGCCCCACGCCCAATCGGTGCCCGCGATATCGTGGCGCAGGCCAAGGCTGGCCAGTTCCTGGAGAGCGTTACTGATGGGACGATGTTCGCCGGTCAGCGGATCTTCCACTTCACTGCGCTGCAATTGTGCCGTCACATCGACGCGGGCACCGCGCCAGCCGATCCGATCGAGATTGAACGTGCTCCGCGAATGAATGCCGTACATCGTCGCACTGTCGAGGTTTCCGGGTGACTCGCCTGTGGCGCCGATCGGGATGTAATCGATGATGTCGTCGATCAGGCGTGCATAAACGCGCAGCGTCGTGCTGCCGAGGGTGCCGAGGTTGCGGGAGCCTTCCATGTCGAGGTCCCAGCTTTGTTCAGGGACCAGATCGGGATTGGCGGACGTCTCGATGTCGGCCTGAAGATCGACCGACGCAAGAAAGTCGAAAAAATTGAGCTGGCCGACGCGCCGCGCAAGTTTGAAATTGATGTCCGTATGCGACGATGCTTTCCAGGCGGCCGACAGCTCGCCCTTCGGACGATAAAAGGTACGTGTGGTGCCGCCCGCGCCGACCTGCGCCAATTGTGAATACTCGCCGCCTGCGGAGAGCTTCATGGTGACCGTCGACGACAATGGCCGGCCGTAGCTGCCGACCACCTCGTAACGGTCCTCTTCGACGCTGGCTATGCCCCCAGTGAGCTCCTGCTCGGCGAAGCTGCCGTCCGGCTGCATTGCGAACAGACGCGAGACATTGTCCAGACTGTTGTAAGCACCTTCGGCCGACAGCTGCCATTCCGCGCCACCGCTCGTCCACCGATATTCGGCGCGTCCGATGATTTCCTGCTCGTCGCCGACCTGCGTGAACCGCTCTGCGACCGCGGCCGAGCCGTCGTCGGACGTGGTAATGACGTCCGTCTGATTCGGATAACGCGAGCCGCGGCCGACGCCGATCACTTTCATCCGGCCGAAGCCCAGCGCGAATTCGTAATCGGCGCCGATCTCATAATCGTCGCCGTGCTCGTCGACGGTGACGCGGCGCTCGCGATTGACACCGTTCACCGTATTGCGGCTTCCCGTTTCCAGGTAATCGAAATAGAGCCGGCCGTATGACAGATTGAGATTGCCCTTCGACGTGCCCGGCCCGTCGTAGACGAACCGTGCGCTCGCGCGCGGCCGGTCGGTATTGCCGCGCCACTCCTCGGCGCGTTCCTCCGTCAGCACACCGTCGGGCGTGTAAATCCAGGTCGGACCGCCGGCGCCGCTGCGATTGCCGCGATTGTCGACGCCGATCGTGTACTCGACCGGACCCTTCGTGCCGCTGAGCGACACCTCGAAACGCGTGAACAGCGGATCGGTGTAATACGAGCGGAACTCCGGCCGGTACGCCCACTGGCCGGTGATCCCTTTCGATCGCACGATCACGTTCGCAACCTGTCCCGCCAGTCCGGGGATCTCCAGCGTCGCGCCGTCGACGATCTCAATGCGCTCGACGTTCTCTGCCGGGATGCGGCTCAGCTCCGTGACCACGTCGTTCGACTTGCCGGAGATGCGCTGGCCGTTGATGACCACGTTGCCGGTCGCTTCGCCGAGGCCGCGTTCGAGGTCTTCCTGCTTGATGCCGAAGCCGGGAACGCGATTGAGCATGTCCAGCGCGGTCCGCGGCGCGAACTGCGCAAAGTCGGCGGGCACGTACGTCCTCGGCTGCTCGGGGG
>Ga0196978_1000538_pt1 | contig 18884 bp, 12 predicted proteins | sample S3v_2013CmetaG_FD_155491 | JGI IMG/M metagenome (GOLD analysis project Ga0196978, IMG submission 155491) | Soil microbial communities from Anza Borrego desert, Southern California, United States - S3+v_20-13C | ecosystem: Environmental > Terrestrial > Soil > Desert | place: USA: California... | reverse complement strand
GATCTCAAGCTCGATCTTGCGGAAGCGGCCGTCGCGGGCGCGGTTCGAGGGCGAGTAGGAGATGAGGTACTGCGAGCGCAGCTCCTGCTCGATCTGGGCGAAGGCGGCGGCGAGGTCGGAGGCGCGCTTGGGGAAGAAGGCGCGGCCGCCCGTCTCCTCCGAGAGGCGGCGCAGCTGGTCGCGGCGCAGCTCGCCGACGGGGAAGTCTTCGTCGCGGATGCCGATGGAGTAGACGACGGCGTTGCCGCGCACGGCCAGCTCGGCGGCCTGATGGAGCCGCAGGGTGCTGCGCGTGTCGTCGCCGTCCGAGAGCAGGATGACGGCGCGGCGCGTCCGCTCGGGCGTGCGCGACAAGACCTCTTTGACGCTGACGGCGACGGCGTCCCAGACGGCCGTCACGCAGCGGAGCTTGACCTCCTCGGGCGAGTCGTCGTCCTCGCACTCGGGCGAGTTGAAGGCGTAAGGGACTTTGAGGCGGTCGATGGCGGCGTTCAGTCGCGCGCGGTCGTCCGTGAGCGGCTGTTCGATGCGCGTGAGGCCGGTGAAGGAGAGGACGGCGGCCGAGTCCTTCGAGGGGCGCAGCACCGAGGCGACGAAGTCGCGCGCCGCCGCCTGCTCCTCCTTCATCACGCGCTCCTGCGAGGCGCTGGCGTCGACGAGCAGCGCGAGCGAGAGCGGCGCGTCCGTCTCGCGCTCGAAGGCGAGCACCTCCTGCGGCACGCCGTCTTCGAGGACGCGCACGTCGCCGGCCGTCAGCGTCGTGACGAAGCGCCGGTTCTTATCGACGGCCGTCAGCAGGACGTTGGTCAGCGAGGTCTCGACGCGCTCGACCTCCTCGTCCGCCCACGGCGTCGGCGCGGGGCTTGGAGCCGTTTCCGGCGTCGGCGCGGGCGTGGGCGTCGGCTCAGGTGTTGCCGCGGGAGCAGGCGTCGGCTCGGGCGAAGGGCCGGGAGTCGGGGTCGGAGTCGGGGTCTGCGGGGGCGTCGGAGTTTGCGAAGTTGTCGGCTGCGGCGGCGCGTCCTGCGCGCGGCCGGGAGGCGAGAAGGCGGAAGGCAACAGGCAGCAGGCAAGAATCAAAAGTGACAGAGCCCCACTTTCGCCTCTCGCCTTCCGCCCTTCGCCTTTTGCTTTGAACACCCGTTCCCCCTTGTTCGCGAAAACTCCCCCGCGCTTACGGCGCGGCCGGCGCGCTCGTCGTGGCCGCCACGCCGACGGCCGGGCTGAGGCGCACCGACGCGCCCTCACGCGCCACCCTCACGCGCACGCGCGAGCCGGCCTTCGCCTCGGGGGCCGACTCGTACGTGATGCTGTAGGAGGTTCGCAGTTGGGTGACCACGTCGTCGTAAGCCTGCTGCAACTGTTCGAGCCGCGTGACGGGGTAGTACGTCCCGCCGGAGATTTCGGCGAGGCGGCGGCCCTCCTCGTCGGCGCGCGACGTGAGCGTGAGGAAGCGCGTGCGGACGGGGTCGAGCGTCGTCGCCGGCCGCGTCGCGGAGGCGGAGTCCGCGGAGATGAGGCCCGAAGGCACGTAGAGCGGGAAGACGACCGCGCCCGACTCGACGACGGCTTCGAGGATCGAGGGGAGCGTCAGGAACGAGCGGTTGTCGTCTCCGTCGGAGAGGATGACGACGCCCGTGCGCTCGCCGCGCAGCGGCTTCAGGGTGTGGACGAGCGAGTAGGCGAGAGCGTCGTAGAGCGCGGTCGCGCCGCCGGCCTGAATGTCTTTGATTCTCTTCGCGAGCAGGCGGCGGTCGGTCGTGAACTCGGAGATGAGCTGCACGTCGTCGCGGAAGCTCAAGACCGCGATCTGATCCCGCGGGCCGGCCGTGTTGACGAAGTCGAGCGCGGCCTTGCGGATGAAGTCGAGGCGCTCCTCGACGCTGCCGGAAACGTCGAGCAGGAGGACGAGGTTGAAGGGCGCGGTCGAGGGCGTGACCTCGCGCACGGCGCGCTCGACGCCGTCCTCCGTGACGGCGAAGTCTCGCGCGGTCAGCCCGTGGATGGCACGGCCCGAACGGTCCGTGACGCGGGCGTGCAGCCGCGCGAGGCTGTGGCCGGCGGGCGTGCGCACGTCGAGCGGGTTGCGGCGGGCCGAGAACTGCGGCTCGCTCTGGCGCGGCGGGAGCGTCGCGGCGTAGTCGCCGACGAGGCGGGGCGCGACCTTGCGGATGGCGTCGGTCAGGTCGGCGTCGCCGCTGCGGATGATGGCGCGCGCGGCCTCGGTCAGCGCGCGCTCGCGCAGGTCGGAAGGCACGTTGCTCTCGTCGGTGACGCCGAAGAGGAGGACGCCGCGCGCCGTCTCAAGGTCGAGCTCGATGCGCTCGTCCTTCTTCGCCTCCTTGCTGCCGAAGCGGCCGGCGATCTCGTAGGCGCCGCCGCGCTTCCGCCTGACCTCGGGCAGCGCCACCTCGCTGAAGAAGCGCGGCCGCGAGAGCGTCCAGCGGAAGTGGTAGCGCAGCGCGTCGAGCGGCACGTCGGCGCGGATCGTGCCGGTGTCGGTCGAGACCTCGGCCTCGGCGACGTTGCCTGAGAGGTCGACGGCCCCGGCCTCGGTCTCCACGCGCACGCGCGAGCGGGCCGGCACGCGCACGACGAGGTCGATGCGCTCGCGCTCGATCTGCGCGGGGGTGGCCGAAGACTTGCGGCCGTCGGGGGCCTGCGCGCCCTCGCGCCCCACCTCGACCGAGAGGACGCCGGCCTCCTGCCGGACGCGCACCTCCTTCTCGCCGACGGGCAGCCCCGTCGTCGTGGCGCGCAGCGCGACCCGCGCGCGGCCGTCCTCGGCGACGACCGAGACGCGGCCCGTGCGGTTGCGCACGCGCACGGCGACGCCCGAGCCGGGCGCGTCGAGTTCGTGTTCGTAGAGTTGCGCCCGCGCCGGCGCGCACAGCAGGATGAGCGTCAGGGGGAGGAGGGCGAGCGGGGACGCCGACCGCCGCGAGGCCCGCGCCAAACTCCGCGCGGAGGGGACTCGGTAAAACATGGCTCGATAATACACTCAAGTAGACAGTAGACAGTAGTCAGTAGCCAGTAGAAAGACGGCCGCTAATTAATCTTCGGGGTGTCGGCGTTGGCCGACTCGGCGCGGAGCGCCTACTGGCTACTGACTACTGTCTACTGTCTACTGTCTACTTAGCCTTTTCTCTTACTGACGTATTCGTTGAGCGCTTCGCGCAGTTCCTCGACCTGCTCGTCGGCGAGCGGGCCGGTGACGACGCGGCCCTCCTGAAAGCCGATGACGGTGACGCGGCCGTCCATCTGGAAGTTGAAGGTGAAGGTCGCGCCGTTCTCAAGCTCGAAGGCGAGGGCCGGGGACACGCTCGCCGCGCTGTTGGATTCGAGGGGCATCGTTTTGCCGTCTCCTTAAATTAAAAACGCTGTGCCGAAATGAAAGGGCGTCGGGAAGCCCCTTCAGGGGCGGGATGTTCGCGGCCGCCGCGATGTTGCCTCCGGCGCTCGACTTTCAAACGAGCCCGCAAGACCTTCCCCTTCGCGAAGGTCACGACGGCCCGCCCGAACGTCTCGCCACGGCGGCGTATTCTAGCAGAGTCGCGCGGCCGGGCGCATTTTGACCGTAAGGATTGCGGACGAGGCCGCGGGGGCGGCGCTGCGTCACTTTGCGAGGCGCGTCGCGGGCGCGGGAACGAACCGTGACGGGGGCTCAGGCATCTGATATTTTGTACGCGGGACGAATCACCCTCACCACAATTTCATCCTTACTTTTCGGTTCGATTTTCATAGAGGCCAATGAAACAATACCGCATCCACGTCGTGGTTCTGTTCGCCCTGACGGCACTCGTCGGGCTGGTCGCTTACGCCGCCCAGTCGGGCCACGGCCGGGCGCAGCAGTCGGCCGCGGCCGCGCCCGCGGCGACCACCGTCAAGCCCAACACGCTGATGCCGACCGTCGCCGCGAGCGAGCGTAAACCCGTCGCCGAGCCCGACGAGGTTTCTAAACTCTTCGCCGGGGCGGCGACGCGCAACACGGCCCTGCGCTTCGACCTCGGCTGGGCCTTCGGCGGCAAGCAGCAGCGCGGCTGGCACCTCTACGTGCCGCTCATCACGCGGATGATCGAGACCGAGCAGGACGCGCTGACGCCGGGCTTCGCCTCGGCCCTCGCCCGCTGGCAGCAGCGCGCCGGCCTGCGCCCCGACGGCGTCCTCGACGACGAGACGCTCTACCGCATGGTCTCCACTTGGCAGGGCGCGCGCCTCAAGGAGAAGGGCTACCCGCGCCCCGACCAGCTCGTGCTCGCGCCCGCGGCCGACTTCTACGACCCCTCGCGCCCCGACGAGCTGCGCCACGTCGAGCGCGAGACCTACGCGGCCTACAAGCGGATGGTCGCCGCCGCCCTCGCCGACCCGACCTCGGGCCTGAAGGCGACGGCCGCCGGCGAGCTCGCGCCCGAGGAGAAGTTCCTCAAGATCGTCTCCTCGTTCCGCTCGCGCGAGTATCAGGCGCGGCTGCGCGCGCAGTCGCCCCACTCGGGCCGCGCCGGACTGGCCGTCAACAGCCCGCACTTCACGGGCCGCGCCCTCGACCTCTACGTCGGCGGCGAGCCGGTCGAGACCAAAGACTCGAACCGCGCCCTCCAAGTCCGCACGCCCGTCTACCGCTGGCTCGTCAGGAACGCCGACCGCTTCGGCTTCCGCCCCTACTACTACGAGCCGTGGCACTGGGAGTACGTCGGCAACGTCACCGCTGAAAATAAATAACCCGCCGATTCGCGCGTCTCGGGTGTCGGCTTTGTTGCCGGGACTTCAAAGAAGAGGGGCGGCCGTGGTGGTCACGGCCGCCCCTCTTTCTGTTCCCCTCGCTCCCGCCGCCCCGGTGCGTGTAGCTTACACCGGTCGCTGCGCGATGACCGGGAGGTGACAAAGCACGAGGGGGGAGGGGTTGATCCGCAACGCCCCTCCCCCCGCGCTTGCCCCGCCGACTGACGGAGGTGAGTCGGCGGGGGTGAATCTACCGCGGCATTACTTCTGCCGCGCCTTCTTCCGCTGGCGCACACGGGCCGCGAGGCCCGCGACGCCCGTCCCGAACAGGATCATCGTCGCCGGCTCGGGGATCGGGTTCTGCTGCCCGGTGAACCCGGCCGTGATCTGCGCCGACCTCCCCGTCTGCACGAACAGGTCGGCCACCGTCAGCGAGAACGAGCCGGTGTTGGTGCCGTCGTTGAACGTGAAGACCTGCGGGGTGTTGTCGAAATCTACGGTCACCCCGCCCTGATCGAGGTTCGGCGAGACGCTGCCCGTGATGGTCGCCGTGTAGGTCGCGCCCTGCCCGCCGGCGATGCCGGACGGCACGGTGAAGGTCACGTTCAGGGTGAACGACCCGTTGAGCGCCTGCGTGGGGGCCGTGTTCAGGAAGAACGAGCCCAAACTGTTACTGCCGCTCAGGGAGCCGACGCCGAGCGCCGTCGTCCCCGTGAAGTTGTTGTTGCCGGCGAAAGTCAGTTGCGGGACGCCGCTGACGATGCCGGTCGTGGAGCCCGTGATGGTCACCTCGTCGGCCCGCGCCTCGGCCCCGGCGACGGCGAGGAAGGCGAAGGCAACGAGGCAGAGAAACATCGATCTGCCCGAGGTGCGAATGCCGAATTTCTTCATAGGCGTCTCCCCTGAGGTTCTGTAAGCGTACGGAGATTTAAGAAGGCTGGGGGCTCAGGAGGGAGGCGGGGCGCTGCCGGCTCCGGGGCGGGCCTTCGTGGGCTGCTTCCTAGCGAGGACTCCGCGTCTGCGGGGCTAGGGGTGGCACTCTCACTGTAATAACAGGAGATTTCCAATGCCCGCAGGCTTCCGTAAAAATATTCGGGCCGCGCCCTTCAAACCGCCCGGCGAAACTCTCCGGTAGACTCGCCGGGCCGATTCGGCCTAAGCTAATCGCCCTGATTCAAGGTGTTAAACTGTTCGCTCTTGAGGTGAGAATGAGACGAGTCCTAATCTCGGCGTTGCTGCTCGTGCTGCTCCCGCCCGATGTCGCCCCGGCGCAGCGGGTGAGCGCGGCCGACCGGGCGTGGAGGCCGTTCTTTAGCGCGTTCCGGGCGGCGGTGAGGCGGCGCGATCAGGCGGCGCTGCGGGGGATGATGGCGCGGGACTTTTTCTACCACGGCAGCGGGGGCGACGAGAACGGCGACGAGGACACGCGCGACGAGGCGTTCGAGTTCTGGTCGGAGCCGCGCCTCGGCGCGTGGGAGGCGTTCGGGAGGGTGCTGGCGCAGGGCGCGGTGCGCAACACCGCCATGCGCGAGCCGGGCAACCGGAGGCCGAGCCGCGTGGCCCCGCCCGCCGCCAACAGCCGCCGCGCCATCGAGACCAACCGCGTAGACTGGTACGCCGTCTTCGAGTTCCGCGGCGGCCGCTGGTACTGCACCGTCTTCAACCAGTGCTGCGACTGAACGGCGGCGCGCTCACCGAGAGGCTGAGGGCGCTCGCGGGAAGAGCCGCGCGGAGCGCCCACCCCGGGGTGGGCGCTCCGCGCGGCTCTTCCCGCCGCGGGCGGGACGGGCTTACTCGTTAATCCCCAGTTGCGTGAGGACGAAGGCGTAGTCGAAGGCCGTGTCGCGCAGCGCGTCGTAGCGCCCCGAAGCGCCGCCGTGGCCCGCGCCCATGTTGGCCTTCATCAGCAGGGGGTTCTTGTCGGTCTTCGTGGCGCGCAGCTTGGCCACGTACTTCGCGCCCTCCCAGTAGGGAACCTGACTGTCGTTCAGCGAGACGCGGACGAGCATCGCCGGGTAGTTCGCCACCCTGATGTTGTCGTACGGGCTGTACGACTTCATGTAGAGGTACGCCTCCTTGTCGCTCGGGTTGCCCCACTCCAGATACTCCTGAATCGTCAGCGGCAGCGTCGGGTCGAGCATCGTGTTGATGACGTCGACGAACGGGACGTAGGAGAGGACGACGCCGTAGAGGTCGGGGCGCATGTTGGTGACCGCGCCCATCAGCAGGCCGCCGGCCGAACCGCCCGAGATGACGAGCCGCCGCGGGGACGTGTACTTCTCCTTCACCAGATGCTCGGCCGCCGCCGTGAAGTCGGTGAAGGTGTTCTTCTTCTTCATCATCTTGCCGTCGTCGTACCACGGCTTGCCGAGGTCGCCGCCGCCGCGGATGTGCGCCACCGCGTAGGCGAAGCCGCGGTCGAGGAGGCTCAGGCGCGAGGACGAGAACCCGACGTTCGACGGGTAGCCGTAGGAGCCGTAGGCGTAGAGGTGCAGGGGTTGCGAGCCGTCGCGCTTGAAGCCCTTCTTGTAGACGATGGAGATGGGCACCTTCGTGCCGTCCGCGGCCGTCGCGTGGATGCGCTCGGAGGCGTACTGCGACTGGTCGTAGCCGCCGAGCACGGGCTGCTGCTTGAGCAGGGTGCTCTTGTTCGCCTTCACGTCGTAGTCGTAGACGGACGAGGGCGTGACGAGCGACTGGTAGTTGTAGCGGACGAGGTCGGTCTTGAACTCGCGGTTCGTGCTCGTCGAGGCGCTGTAGACCGGCTCGGGGAAAGGCAGGTGGTGCGACTTGCCCGTCTTCACGTCGGTGATGCGGAGCTTCTGCAAGCCCTTGTCGCGCTCGGCGACGACGTAGAAGTCGGCGAACATGTCCATGTCTTCGAGCATCACGTCGGGGCGGTGCGCGATGACCTCCTTCCAGTTCTCGCGGCGCGGGTCGGAGACGGGCGCGGTGACGAGGCGGAAGTTGCGGCCGCGGTCGTTCGTCAGGATGAAGAAGCGGTCGCCGTGGTGGTCGACGAAATACTCGTGCTCCTTCTGGCGCGGGACGATGACCTTCGGCGCGTCGGAAGGCTTGTCGGCCGGGACGAAGCTGTACTCGGTGGTGTCGGCGCTCTGCGAGGTGAAGAGGATGGCGCCGCGGCTGCGCGTGCGCGCGGCGTAGGCGCGGAAGAGTTCGTCCTTCTCCTCGTAGACTAAAACGTCCTTCTCCTTCGGGTCGCCGAGGGTGTGGCGGAAGACCTTGTGCGGGCGCTTGGCCGCGTCCTCGACGCCGTAGAAGAGCGTCTTGTTGTCCGGCGCCCAGAAGGCGAAGGAGACCTTGCCGAGGTCGTCGGCGAGGTCTTTGCCCGTCGTCAGGTCTTTGACCTTGAGGATGTACTCGCGGTAGCCGTTGTGGTCGATGGAGTAGGCGAGGAGCCGGCCGTCGTCGGTCACCGAGTAGGTGTTGAGCGCCGTGTATTTGTGCCCCTTGTTGAGCTCGTTCAGGTCGAGCGTGACCTCCTCGGGCGCGTCGAGGCTCCCCTTCCTGCGCGCGTAGACCGGGTACTGCTGCCCCTCGACGGTGCGCGAATAATAGTAGTAGCCGTTCTCGCGGTAGGGGACGTTCTGGTCGGTCTGCTTGATGCGGCCGAGCATCTCCTTGTAGAGCTTCTCCTGAAGCTCGGCCGTCGGCTTCATCACCGCGTCGGCGTAGGCGTTCTCGGCCTCGAGGTACGAGATGACCTCCGGGTTCGTCTTCTCGCGCATCCAGAAGTATTCGTCCACGAGCGTCTCGCCGTGGACGGTCGTCGTCTTCGGGACTTTTTTGGCGACGGGCGCGGCGGGGACGCCGGCCGTCACGGCGTTATTCGTCTGTGCCATTAAGTTCACACCTGAGAGCGGGAATAGGCCGAAGAGGGCCAGCAGCAGGGAAACCTTTCTCATCTTAAACCTCCGTTCGGGTCGTGCGTTCGGGGCGGCATCGGGTGCTGACGTGTAGCGGGCGAGCGCCAAGCGCGAAAGACAGTTTGACGGCGGATTATAAAGACGCGCCGGCCCCGCCCGCAACCGGGCGACCCGGTTTCGAGTGGCGAGTTTCATGTTTCGAGTTAACGGATTGGATTTCCGCACGCGGCGCTGGATTTACCGCCGAAATCGGCGCGGCCCGCGCCCTTCGGCCGCGACAGGCGGAGGCCCGCCCGCGGGGGAGGGCGTCTCAGGACTGTTTAAGGAATAGTTAATGAAGCCTGACGCGCCATCCCTCACGGCCGGGCCTCCCGCCCTTCGTCTTTAACCCGCGACTCGGAACTCAGTTGCGCTGGCCGCGGCCGGTGGTTTACGCTACGGCCACGCCGAGAGGTTTCGCGCGCCGCCGGGCTTTAAATTGAACTTTGCGCGGCCCGGCGCGTGTCAGCCCGCAGGCCGGCCTCACGGCCGACGCCCCGCAGCCGCCCGCTCCGGACACCAGAGGTTTTGTAGTGATGCTGAACGCGACCGCACGCCTCGCCCTGCTCGCCGCGCTCGTCTGCGGCGCGGGCGCGCGCGCCGCCGTCGCGCAGGTCACGCCCCCGAAGGAGGCCCCGGCCACCGTCGAGGGGCGCGTCACCGACGGCGAGCGCGGGCTGCAAGGCGTCACCGTGGCGCTGCTCGCCTCCGCGCCGAGCGGCGAGTTCCGCGCGGCGGCCCGCGCCCGCACCGACCACGAGGGGCGCTACCGGCTCGCCGGCGTGCCGCCCGGCCGCTACCAGTTGACGGTGGTCGCCCCGACCTTCGTCCCCGTGACGCGCCCCGGCCACACGCCCGGCCGCCGCCTCGCGCTCGTCGAAGGCGAGACGGTCGAGGCCGCCGACTTCCAGCTCACCCGCGGCGGCGTCATCACGGGCCGCGTCACCGACGCCGAAGGCCGCCCCGTCATCGCCGAGCAGGTTCACCTCTCCTTCGCCGAAGCGCCGCGGCCCGAAGGCCCCGAACCCTTCTACCCGCAGAACACGCAGACGGACGACCGCGGCGTCTACCGCATCTACGGGCTGCCGCCCGGCAAGTACCTCGTCAGCGTCGGGCACGACGCCGTGACCGGCGTGGCGAACCCGGGCGGGATGCGCCGTTACTACCGGCGCACCTTCCACCCGGACGCGACCGAGGAGTCGAAGGGGCGCGTCGTCGAGGTCGAGGCCGGCGGCGAGGCCGCCGACGTGGACATCACGCTCGGGCCGCCCGCGAAGACCTACACGGCCTCGGGGCGCTTCGTCACCGCCGACGGGCGGCCCGCGCCCGGCACGCTCTTCGGCACGGGCACGCTCGACGCCGCCGGCCAGAGCCTCGGCACCATCCACTCCGGCCACGCGGCCGACGCGCGCGGCCAGTTCGTCATCCGCGGACTCGCGCCCGGCCGCTACGCCGTCTTCGCCGCGTCGGCCGACACGGCCGCCCTCCCGGAGTCTTACAGCGACGCCGTCACCTTCGAGGTGGGCGAGGCGGACGTGACCGGGCTTGAGGTGAGGCTGCGGCGGGCCGGCTCCGTCTCGGGCGTCGTCCAGATCGAGGGCGCCGACCGCGCGACGGCCGCGCGCCTGATGCGGCAGGTGAAGCTCTACGCGCAGGTCGAGACCGGGCCGGGCGTCGTCCCGCCGAGCTACGCGCAGGTGCCGGCCGCCCCCGACGGCAGCTTCCGCCTCGGCGGCCTGCGGCCCGGCCGCGTCCGCTTCGGGCTGGGCTGGCCGCAGGTGCCGGGCCTCACGCTCGCGCGCGTCGAGCTGAACGGGGTCGAGCAGCGCGACGGCTTCGAGGTCGGCGACGGCGCGCAGTTGACGGGCGCGCGCGTCGTCCTCGTCTTCGGCAGCGCCGTCCTGCGCGGGCAGGTCGCGCTCACGAACGGGGCGCTCGACGACGAGTCGCGACTCGTCGTCTTCGCGCGGCGCACCGGCGACGACCCGAGCGCCAGCTTCGGCAAGGGGGCCGAGGCCGACGCCCGCGGCCGCTTCGTCATCGAGGGCGTGGTGGCCGGCCACTACGAGGTGCGGGCGCGCGTCTTCTCGCGCCGGGGGGCGGGGCCGCAGAGCCCGCCCGTCAGCGTCAACGTCCCCGAGTCCGGCGACGTGACCGTCACGCTCGCGCTCGACCTCGGCGCGGCGAACGACAAATAAATTTTCCGGTTCCGGGTTAAAGGCAAGCTCTGGTCAGGGCCGCGGGCGGGGGCGGGCGGGTTGACGCCGGCTTAATTCAACCCGCCGGCGGCCCTGTTCTTTAACTCGAAACTCGAAACTCGAAACCGACGAAAGTGAAGGTGAGCACCACGACGATTCTCGGGACGCCTGCGCGGCGCGCGGCCCTTCGCCTCGCGCTCGCGTGCGGCGCGCTGCTCGCGGGGCTCGTCTGCGCGGGGCCGGCGCGCGCGCAGGAGGGCGGCGCGGAGGCCGGCGCGCGCGCGGCCCGCGGCGCGATCTCCGGGCGTGTCGTCGGCGACGGCGGCGAGCCGCTCTCTTTCGTCGCCGTCGCCGTCCAGCCGTGGGGCTACTTCCGCACGCCGCGCACGCCGCAGATCGTCGCCTCCGACGAGGACGGCAACTTCGTCGCCGCCGGCCTCGCCCCCGGCGTCTACCACGTCAGCGCCCACCGGGCCGGCTACGTCCCCGACCCCGAGCAGCCCGTCGCCGGCAACGGCTACCGGCCCGGCGACTTCGTCACCGTGCGGATGGTGCGCGGCGGCGTCATCACGGGGATGGTCACGGACGCGGCCGGCGCGCCGCTCGTCGCCCTCCGCGTCCGCGCCTCGCGCGTGCGCGACCACGAGGGCCGCCCCACCACGGCCTCTTGGAGTTTCATCGGCGAGAACCAGACGGACGACCGCGGCGTCTACCGCATCTACGGGCTGCCGCCCGGCGGCTACGTCGTCTCGGTCGGCGGCTCGGACAACGTCGCGTGGGGCCAAGTCTCGCCCTACGAAGGCAACGCGCCGATCTTCCACCCGGCGGGCACGCGCGACACGGCGGCCGAGGTCGCGGTGCGCGCCGGGCAGGAGACGGCCGGCGTTGACATACGCTACCGCGACGAGCGCGGCCGCCGCGTCAGCGGCACGCTCGCGCTGCCGCCGCCCGCGCCGGGGCAGCCGGGCGAGGGCGTACTCGTCATGCTCAACTTCGCCGGCTCGGGCGTGACGGCGGCCCACGCGTGGGTCGGGGCGCACGAGACGGAACGCGGCTTCTCCTTCGACGGCGTCGGCGACGGCGATTACGAGGCCCGCGCCGAATTCCGGACGCGCGAGGGCGTGAGCGCCGCCTCGGCGCCGCTGCGCGTCTCGGTGCGCGGCGCGGACGTGACGGGCTTGAAGCTGACGCTCGCGCCGCTCGCCTCCGTCGCCGGCACCGTCTCGGCCGAGGCCGCTCCCGATGCCCTGCGCGCTCTGCCCGACTGCAAGGGTCGGCCGGCGGCGGCGCTGCCGCAGGAGACGCTCGTCGTCGCGCGCCGCGACGCGCGCCCCGGCCCCGCCCCGGCGCTGCCGCAGACGCTCGGCGCGCGCCAGCGCGAAACCTCGCCGGACGAGACGGGCGCCTTCACGCTCCGCAACCTCGAACCCGGCGCTTACCGCTTCGAGGCGCGCCCGCTCGACGAACATTTCTACGTCCGCTCGGTGCGGCTGCCCGCGGCGGCGGCCGGCGGCGCGAGGCCGGGGGCGGCGCGGCCCGCGGCCGACGCCCCCGTCCAGCTCGCCAACGGGCAACAGCTCGCCGGCCTCTCTTTCCAGCTCGCCGCCGGGGCGGCCGCGGTCACCGGCAGCGTCTCCGTCGAAGCCGGCTCGCCGCCCTTCGGCTCGCTGCGCGTCTACCTCGTGCCGGCCGAGCGCGAGCGCGCCGACGACCTGCCGGGCTACGCCGAAGCGACCCCGACGCCCGCCGGCTCCTTCACCTTCCGAAACCTCGCGCCCGGCCGCTACCTGCTCGTCGTGCGCGCGGCCGACCCGAACGAGACGCGCCCGCGACCGCCCTTCTGGGACGCCGAAGCCCGCGCCCGGCTGCGCCGCGAGGCCGAGGCCGCCGCCGTCACCCTCGACCTCCAACCCTGCCAACGCCCCGCCGACCTCACGCTCCGCTATCCGCAAAAGCCGTAAGCCGTGAATCGAAAAGACAGTCGTCAGTCATCAGTTTTTTTATCTTTACTGACAACTGATAACTTCGATCCCCGGCTTTTCCGGCGGCCAATTGCGTACACTTTTTTGTACGGGAATCCTCCGTTGCGGCCCCCACCGGCGGCCGTCGAATCCGGCTAAATTACTGTCAGCGCACGATTTCGCTCCGGCGGCATGCTCATTGCCATCATTTCATTGGTTCCGCCGCGGGCGGGACACTCATCAACGGGAGAAAAATAACTGAGTCCAGTTGAAGGAGGGGAAAAAAGTAGATGAGCACACGTTCGTTTAGTTTCTTGGGCAGCTTCGCGCTGACCGCCGCGATGTCGGCGGCGGCCCTCGCGCAGACCACGCCCACGCAGCAACCTACAAACACCACCGCGCAGCCCGCGCAGACGCAGACCACCACCACGACGCAACAGACGACCACCACGCAGCAGCCGACGCAGACGCAGCCGACCACGCAGACCACCACCACGACGCAGACCACGCAGGCCGTGCAGAACGCCGACGGCTCGTGGACGGTCGTCGAGTTCCCGGCGCAGAAGGAGGTCGTCGTGGACTTCGCGCCCGGCGCTGACTTCTCGACCGCGAAGGGGCGCGCGAAGGTGATGCGCATGGCCGACCACACGATGGTCACGCTCGACCTGTCGGGCCTGCCGGCGACCACCTCGAACCTGAACGTCTACGCCGTCGACCCGTTGGGCAAGGCCACGCTGCTCGGGCCGCTGACCTTCAAGGACGGCGCGGTGACGCACACGCTGACGACGCCGCTCGACAAGTTCATGCTCGTCCTCTCGCCCGAGGCCAACCTGACGACCTACGGGCCGCAGACGGCCTACGCCTTCCGCAGCACCGTGCCGCAGGGCTTCGCCGTCGTGCCGCTGGCGAGCACCGACCGCGAGGGCGGCGCGCCCGTCGGCGAGCGCGTCGCGGCCACGACGACCGCGGGCGCGACCTCGCCCTACAACGTGCCGATGCTGAACGTGCCGGGCATGGCGCGCGGCGAAGACACGCAGGTCAAGGTGAACCTGACGGGCGCGCTCACCGGCTCGCGCGTCAACTTCAACATCGAGCCGCGCAAGGACGGCCCGACGATGGTCACGGCGCGCTTCCACGAGTTGAAGGAGTCGCCGGCCGGCAAGGTGTTCACGCTGTGGGCCGTCTCGGCCGACAACAAGTTCACCAAGCTCGGGCAGGTCGTCAACACCGGCAACCGTAACGAGGCCGAAATCAAGAGCGAGACGACGCTCGCCGACTTCGGCCTGCTGATTACGCTGGAGGACGAGACCGCCACCTCGCCGCACGGCGACGTGGTCGGCACGATCATGCCGTAAAGCCGGTCAGGACGCGGCCCGAAGCCGGGCGGCGCGAGACGCGCCCCGCCGGGCCTGAAAGCGCGCGAAGGGCGCGGGGAAGAAGGCTGTCTTCCCCGCGCCCTTCGCGCTCGTCCCCTGAACTCCGCCCGCCCCCCCGCCCGACAGCAATCCGGCACAATTTCCCGCGACTTTACCGGGCTTTTCGCGCTTTACAATAATTTTGCAACAATTAGGTTGACAGTCAAATTTTTCCCGGCATAATCGTTCTCACGCCGCCGCCGGGCGCCCAGACCCGGCGGCGGAAGCGTTCAACCCTTCATCCCTCCTTTTGGGCCGCGCGCGCCGGGGCTCAATAGACGTTGAGAACCTGAAGATGTTGAGACTCAAGCTTCCCCCGTGCTTGGGCCTGTTGGCCCTTCTCTTCTTCGCCGCCAGCGTCCGCGCCGAGGAGTCGCTCCCCGAACTCATCCGGCGCGTCAAGCCGGCGGTCGCCTCCGTCATCACCTACAACGCGTCCGGCGAAGTCGCGCTCACCGGCAGCGGCTTCTTCGTCCGCCCCGGCCAAGTCCTGACGAACCTCCACGTCATCGAGAGCGCGTCGCGCGTCGAGGTGCGGACGTTCGAGGGCAAGGGCAAGACCTATCAGGTGACGGGGCTGTCGGCGATGGACGAGGAGGGCGACCTCGCGCTCCTGAGCGTGGTGATGCCGACCGAGCGGGCCGACGTGGCCGCGCTCGCCGCCTCCGTCCCCGAGGAGGGCGAGCGCATCTTCGTCATCGGCAACCCGCTGCGGCTCGAAGGCTCGGTGTCGGACGGCATCGTCTCGGCCGTGCGCGAGGTTCCCGGCCTCGGCCGCATCGTTCAGATCACCGCGCCCATCTCGCACGGCAGCTCGGGCAGCCCCGTCTTCAACATGCGCGGGCAGGTCGTCGGCATCGTCACCATCCGCGTGATGAACGGGCAGAACATCAACCTCGCGCTCGGCGCGGCGCGCTTCGCGGAGCTGCGGCCCGCGGAGCAGCCGATGGGCTTCAGGGAGCTGGCGGCGCGCGGCAAGGTCAGGCGCACGGCCGACGCGCAGGCCGACTGGTGGTACAAGAACGGGCTGAACTCGCTCTGGCTCGGCAACTACGAGAGCGCGCTCGGCCACTTCGAGAACGCGGTCAACCGCAACCCGTCGCGGGCCGAGGCGTGGCTTCAGGTCGGCTTCTGCAAGGTCAAGCAGGGCAAGAACCACGACGCCATCCGCGCCTTCGAGCAGGCGCTCAAGCTCGAACCCGACTCCTACGAGGCGCTCAACAAGCTCGGCGACGCCTACTACTACGCCGGCAACTACCGCAAGGCGCTCGAATCCTACGAGCGCGCCGTGGGCCTGCGCCCCGGCCTCGCCGAGGGCCACTACAACCTCGCCCTCGCCTACTACGAACTCGGCGACCGCGCCTCGGCCCACGCGCAGGCCCGCCGCCTCAGGCCGCTCGACGAAGCGCTCCACCAGAAGCTGCTCCGCGAGATCGAGAAGTAGAGAATTTAAGAAGGCGCAAGGCGGGGGGCAGTCAAAAACCGGGTCGCGGTTTTTGACTGCCCCCCGCCTTGCGCCTTCTCTTTGTCGCCTTCTCTTACTCCCCGGCCGTCCCGGTGAAGATGCTCTTGTCGATGCTCTGCGGGTTGCCGAGGTAGACGAAGCGGATGTTGCGCATGTAGGCGCGGGCGACGCGGCGCACGTCGTCGGGCGTGACGCCGCGCAGCCGCTCGATGAACTCGGCCGAGTTGCGCCAGCCGCCGCCGATCAACTCGTACTTGGCCAGCTCGCCGGCCTGCGCCGCGTTCGTCTCCTGCCCGAGGTAGTAGCGCGTCAGGTAGTGCTGCACGACGCCGGTCAGATCGTCCGGCGTGACCGCCTCGCTCTGGAGCCGGTTGATCTCGGCCAGCATCAGGCGCACCGAGAGGTTGGCGTCCGTCGAGGTGACGTAGATGCCGCCGACGTTCGCGCCCTGATCGCGCAGGAAGGCGTCGGGCGCGTAGGAGAGGTTGCGCCGGGCGCGTATCTCGACGAAGACGCGGTTCTGTAGGATCGACGAGGCGACCTGCATCGGGTAGAAGTCGGGCGAGTTCAGGGGCGGCGCGACGAAGACGCCCTGCACGTAGTTGGTCGGCAACTGCCTCGCCGTGACCTCGACGGCCGGGGCGTCGAAGGCGAGCGGCGGGACGGGCGTGGGCTTGTAGTCGCCGCGCGGCAGTTTGCCGAACGAGGACTCGACCTTGCGCCGGAACTGGTCGGGGTCGAGGTCGCCGACGGCGACGAGCAGGAGGCGCGAGGTCTGCATCATCTGCTGGTGGTAGCGGCGCACGTCCTCGACCGTGAAGCGCGCGACCGTGGCGGCCGTGCCGCGCGGGTCGTTAAGGTAAGGGTGGCCGGCGTAGGCCACGCGCGACTGCAAGACCTGAAGGTGCGAGTCGGGCGTGTCCTCGTCGTCGTTGCGCGAGACGACGAGCCGGTTCCTGACGCGCGCGAAGTCCTCGGGCGCGAAGCTGGGCCGCAGGGCCGCGTCGGTGAAAATCTCCCACGAGCGGTCGAAGTGCTGGCGCGTGCTGCCCAGCGAGAGCGCCGAGTAGTCGTAGTTGACGCCGTAGCTGATCGTGGTGCCGATGCGCGAGAGTTCGCGCCGCATCCGCTCGCGCGGGAAGTTGGCGCTGGCCTCGGTCGCCACGTCGAGCATGAGGGCCTCGATGCCGGCGTTCTCGGCCGTGACGTTGCGCGCGCCGCCGCGCAGGAAGAGGCCGGCGACGACCGAGGCGCTGCCCTCGCGCCGCTTGAAGAGCACCTTGAGGCCGTTGACCTCGAACTCGGTGACGAGCCGCGCGCTGTCGGGGATGTCCTGACCGGGGCGCGCGGGCGCGACCGCGGCGGCCGGAGGGTTCGCCTGCGGCGCGGCCGTCTGCGCCGCCGCGGGCGCCGACGAGAGCGCGAGGAGCGCGAGCGCCGACCACCACGGCGCGGCCCCGCGCGCCAGACTGCGGAGTTCCTGAACCAACTTGCTCATCCCTTAAACCCTTCCCCTTAGCGTCCGGCCGCGGCCGCGCCGGCGCGCGCGCCGCCGACCAAGTCTTCGCCCGTCAGCCCCGAAGCCTTCAGAGACTCCTCGCTCATCAGCGCCAGCCCGACGCGCGGCTTGTCCTGAATGTAGGTCTTGACGTAGCGGCTGATGTCGGCGCGCGACGTGGCGCGCAGCCGCTTGAGGTAGCCGCGGAAGTAGTCGAGGCCGGTCGAAGACCACCAGAAGCTGATCGTGTGCGAGTACTCCGAGAGCTTCTCGCGCGAGTAGAGGTCGTCGGCTTCGAGCAGCGCCTTGGCGCTCTCCAGCTCCTCGTCGGTGTAGTAGTCGGGGTCGTCGAAGCGCGCGACCTGCTCGTAGATGGCGCGCACGGCGGCGCGGGCCTTGTCGGGCGTGGTCTGCGCGACGACGGTGATCGGCCCCGTGTTGCGCTGCGTGTAGTAGCCGATGCCGCTCCCCGTGGTCAGCCCCGAGTCCACGAGCGCGCGCTGGAAGCGCGAGTTGGGCTGGCGGAGGATGAACGAGAAGACGTCGGCCGCGTAGGTGGCCGCGTCGTCTTTGCCGACCGAGGGGCCGTGCCAGCCGATCTGGATGACGACGTTCTGCACCGGCTTCGTGATCACCGCGCCCTCGCTCTTCTCCAGCGGCGGGTGCTCGACGGGCGGGAACTGCTTGAAGGGGTCTTCGGCCCGCGGCCACGCGCCGAACAACTCTTCGACGAGGCGGAAGACCTCCGAGGGCTCCACGTCGCCGGTCACGACGATGGCCGAGTTGTTCGGCACGTAGTAGCGCTCCTTGATGGTGCGCATCATGTCGGTGGTCGCGGCGCGCACGGTCTCGCGCGTGCCGCCGGGCTGCTTGCGGGTCGGGTACTTGTAGAAGAGCCGGCGGTTGAGCTCCTCGCCGACGGCCCCGTAGGGGTTCGACTCGTGGCGGTCTAGTTCGCCGATGACGACCTCGCGCTCGCGCGCGAACTGCTGCTCGTCGAAGGTCTGGAAGCGCGCCATGTCGCGCATGAAGCGCATGGCGACGGGGAAGTTCGGCGTCGTCGTGGTGAAGTAGTAGTTGACCAGCTCCTCGCGCGTCTCGCCGTTGTAGACGATGCCGAGCAGGTCGATGGTGCGCAGGTACTGCTCGCGCAGGTAGAGCTCGCGCGTCGGCTTGAAGAACATGTGCTCGTAGAGGTGCGAGAGGCCGTTGTACTCGGGCGGCTCGGTGAACGAGCCGTTGCGCACGGCCAGCTCGACCGTCACGATGGGCACCGAGTGGTCTTCGAGGACGATCACCTCAAGGCCGTTCTGGAGCGTGCGGTTGACGAGCGGGGCCGGCTCGGCGAGCGGCGCGGCCGGGGTCGGCGCGGGCGCGGGCCGCGCGGCGCGCTGCCGTTGCTGCTGCTGGCGGGCGCGGCGCTGCGGCGGCGCGGCGGCCTCGGCCGGCGGTGACGCGACCGCCGACAGCAGCAGCGCGAAGACGACGAGACAACGCTTCAACGAATCAGCCCTCATAAACCTTTCAGCTTTCACGGTGGATCGCCCGCGTGGCGGACACGCCCGCGGGCACGAGGTGTGCGGCGGAACTTGACCCGGCTCTGGCTCGCATCTTTTGGTGCGATGATAACACGCGGGGTTGCATACGGGAAAAGGTGGCGGGCGGCGGGTCAGCGGGCGCCGGGTTTCGGATTAAAACCACTTAC
>Ga0196978_1000536_pt1 | contig 18897 bp, 16 predicted proteins | sample S3v_2013CmetaG_FD_155491 | JGI IMG/M metagenome (GOLD analysis project Ga0196978, IMG submission 155491) | Soil microbial communities from Anza Borrego desert, Southern California, United States - S3+v_20-13C | ecosystem: Environmental > Terrestrial > Soil > Desert | place: USA: California... | reverse complement strand
GCGGCGCCTCGAGCGCGTACTCGTGCAGACGTTCGCGAAAAAGTACAGCGATCCTGCCGCATTCTCACCGATCTTCGAGACTCTGGTGCAGCTGGCCGGCGCCTTCAACGATGCCCGGCGAGCACAGTCGGCGCTCGTCTTGATCAGCGACGGAGTGCACCACGTCAAAGGTCGCGCTTCCTTTTACGGCACGCGCGGAGCGGTGCGAGAAATCGCCGTATTTCACGAACTCAAGAAGCTCAAGCAGAGCGGGCTCATCCCGGACTTACGAGAAGTCTCGGTCTGGCACATCGGTCTTGGTCAACCGTCCCTTACCGACAGGGGCACCGTCATTCCCCGGCGCGCAGACGAGATGACGACGCTGCGCGCCTTTTATATCGAATACTGGAAAGCGACCGGCGCGGTGCTGGTCGATATCGGAATACCGCTCCCGCTCCGTAGCTTCAGATAGCTCACCGCGCCCGGACTGATACCCCGACGTAATCGCGTGGAGGTCGTATGTCTGCCATCGAGCCCACAAGCATCATTAGCCACTGGTCCCACCGCTCCGAAGGCCTTCAACTTTCCTCAAACGATTTCTACACGTTAATTGAGGATCTCATCGAAGCACAGCACGTCGAGGGCATCCATATCGAGCGCGTCGACTTCTCCGAGGGCGGGTTCTTCTCGCCTCGACGGGAGTATCTCCAGCTGCGCCGGCGTAACGACGTCTTCCATGTTTGCGCCGCACCGTTCGGCACCGGTTTTTTTGTCTCGTCGTGGCTCGGGAAGATCGAGAGCGACTTTTTAGCGTGGCTGTTCTCAAAGCCTATCGTCGGCCCCCTCACTCGATACGTGCTCCAGCCACTCACGTACTACAAGATCGACACCGCGCTGATGTTCCAGTCGTTGATTCAAGGCGCCGTCACGCAGGCTCTCGACCAACTTCTCAAAGCGAAGGGCTTGCGCACGCTTACGGAAACCGAGCGCAAGCCGGTGATGCGGGACTTGTTCGCCAAGTTCAGCTAGGAGTTCCGCAGGTGACGATTGTCTCGCCCCTTGCGAAGGCGATCACGGCGAATTTTTACGCGTGGGAACTGCGGGGGCGCGGCTGGACGCTGGCGCCTTATCCGGTGGTGCTTGAGCCACCGTTTCGTCGGTGCTCCTTCGCACTGCCGGCATCGCCTGAGCCGATCGACGACGGCCGGCGACCGACGTTTTTGAGCTCGCTCGCCAAGAGTGTCCGCGATGCGGTTCGTCCTGGTCCGCCCGTCCCGACACGTGCGCCGCGCGCCGCATTTGACGAGCCCGCTCCTTACCCCGAGTTACCCCGCGATGAGACGGCTACCTTGCGCGTCGTCGCGCAAAGCGATTTCGCTTCGGACGTCGAGGCCGCCCGCCGGTTTCTCCGAGGCCTATCACCTCTCCGCTCGCCGCTGTCCTTCGAAATCGTCGGCCACGGCGGGCGCGTCGAATTTCAGGTCTCCTGTGAACGAGGCGACGCCGCACGCATCGCAGGGGCGCTTTCCGGCTATTTTCCTTCCTTGGCCGTCACGGAGGCGGAGGATCTCCTCGATAGCCGCTGGGCGACCAAGCGCGCGAGCTTCACCGTCGACTTCGGGCTCGCGGACGAGTTCTTCCTGCCGATCCACGCGTTTCGGAGCTTCTCCTTCGATCCGTATATCCCGCTCATGCCCGCCTTGTCGCGGACCGGAGCCGCGGAGACACTGGCGCTTCAGGTGCTCTTCACCCCCGTCGTCAATCCGTGGGGTCGCGCGATCACGTCGGCTCTTGTTCGGCAAGGCGAGCCTACCTTCGAGGACGCGCCCGAGTTTGTTCCTCTGGCCAAAGAGAAAACGAGTTCGCCCATGTTCGCCGTCGTGCTCCGCGTCGCGGCAGCGGCGGCAAGCAAGGAAGAGGCGCGCAATCTTATCCGCGGCACGGGCGATTACTTCGCCCAATTTTCCCGTCCCGGCTCGAACCATCTCATTCCGCTCATGAACGATGGCTATCCGGACGATGAGCACCTGGAGGCATTCCTCCTGCGCTCGACGTATCGCAGCGGCATGCTTCTCTCGGCCGAAGAACTGGCCGGCCTAGTCCATCCGCCCGACGAATCGGTACGGCATCCGGCGCTGGTCCGGCTCACGAGGCGCACGAAAGAGCTTCCGAGGGAGGCTCGCGGTCACCGCCTCGTCCTCGGCGTACACGAGCATCAGAATCGGACTCAGAACGCCTCGATTGAAGTCGCGGCACGGCTGCGGCACATGCATGTGATCGGCGCGTCCGGCACCGGCAAGTCGACGTTTCTTCTCAATCTCATCAGCCAAGACATCGCGCATGGCCACGGCGTCGCTGTCCTCGACCCACACGGCGACTTGGTGGAAGCGGTCCTCGCCCGCGTTCCGCACGAGCGGTGGCGAGATGTTGTCCTCTTCGATCCGGCCGACGATGCGGCGCCGGTGGGTATTAATCTGCTCCAAGCTCAGACATCCGCGGAGAAGACCCTTCTGGCCTCCGACCTCGTGGCGATCTTCCAGCGCTACGCCACCTCATGGGGCGATGCCATGAGCACGGTCCTGGGCAATGCGGTTCTTGCGCTTCTTGAGTCCCCCGAGCCCGCGACTCTGCTCGACCTTCGGCGCTTCCTCGTGCAAGAGGCGTTTCGACGCGACTTTCTGTCTCGCATCGATGACCCGGAAGTTCAGTTCTTCTGGAAGAACGAGTTTCCGCTCATCGGCACCCGAGCGTTGGGGCCGATCCTCACGCGCCTGAATACGTTCCTGCGGCCCCGTCTCGTCCGCAACGTCGTGGCCCAGCGGGAGCCGCGCGTGCGTCTCGAAGACGTCGTGCGCGGGCGAAAAATCTTTCTCGCCAAGCTCGCGCAAGGCCTGATCGGCCGCGAGAACTGTTACCTCCTCGGCAGTCTCATCACGAGCAAGTTCCAGCAGGTTGCCGTGACGCGCCAAGCACTTGATCCCGCGCGGCGGACGCCGTACTTCATTTTTCTCGACGAATTCCAGCATTTCGTTGCACCGTCGGTTGAGTCACTCCTCACCGAGGCCCGCAAGTATTCGATCGGCCTCGTGCTCGCCCACCAAACGCTCCACCAGCTGCGCGATCTGCCTACGGTGGAGGCTGCCGTTCTCGGCAACGCCCATACCCGCGTCGTCATGCGCGTGGGCGACGATGATGCTCGCCGGCTCGCTGAGGGCTTCTCGTTCTTCGAAAGCAACGATCTCCAGAATCTCAGCCAAGGCGAGGCCGTCGTCCGGCTTGGCGAATCGGCTAACGACTTCAACTTGCGAGTGCCTGCTCCCGCGGCAATCGCTGATGCGAACCCCGCCACGCCTGCGGTAATTCAGGCGCTCTCGCGTGAACAGTTCGGCACTGACGCGGCAAGCCTGGCGCGCGAACTTGCCGAGTCGTACGGATCGGCCGCGGCCGGCATGCCCGGTATGGAGGCAATGGCAGCGGATGCGGAGTGCGCGGCGCAAAATGAAGGGCGGCCTGCGCTGCCCCCGGTGCCGCCACCCGCAGCCGAAACGCACCCTAAGGCGACAGGCGCCGATCGGACTAAGGCTCATCCGGACGTGCTGACAGAAGGCCGTGGCGGCCGGGAACACAAGTACCTCCAGCACTTGGTCAAGCGCCTGGCCGAAGAGCGCGGCTTCCGCGCGACCCTCGAACAGCCGATCCTCGGCGGCGCTGGCAACGTCGATGTTTCCCTGGTGCGCGACTCCATGCGAGTCGCCGTCGAGATATCAGTAGCAAGCGGCCATGCGTGGGAGACGAAGCACGTGAAGCAGGCACTCGGGGCCGGCTACGCCCATGTCGCGATCGTAACGGCAGCCGGGCGGCAGACGCAGTCTTTTGAACGACGGATTCGCGAGCAAATCGACGAAGCCGAACAGGCCCGCGTGCGATTTGTCCCGGCCGATGCGATCGTCGAGTTTCTCGATGAGTTTCGCCTACCGCAGCCCGAGGACACGCTGGTCCGGGGGTACCGCGTCAAGGTGAAGCGGCAGAGCATCGTTCAGGAAGATGGCGCCCGGCGCCGTTCGGACATCGCGAGCGTCATCGCCCGCTCGATCGAAAAGAACAAACCCAAGTAACGTAGGTGGCAACGAATCTCGCTGTACATCCGTATAGGTTTGTACTAGCGTAAGACTTTGAGGCGGGTGCGCAAGGAGACGAGTCATATGAAACGCGAAACGCAGAAGCGCGTCGGCATCTGGATTCGGGTCTCGACGGAAGATCAGGTCAAAGGTGAAAGTCCCGAGCACCACGAACGCCGCGCGCGTCTCTACGCCGAAGCCAAGGAGTGGCAGGTAATCGAGGTGTACCGGCTCGACGCCGTCTCTGGAAAGACGGTGAAGGAGTTTCCGGAAACGAAGCGCATGCTTGACGACGTACGCTCCGGCCACATCACCGGCCTTATTTTCTCGAAGCTCGCCCGCCTGGCTCGCAACACGAAGGAGCTTCTCGAGTTCGCCGACATTTTTCGCGAGTGCGGCGCCGACCTTATCTCGCTTGCCGAGTCGATCGACACGTCGACGCCAGCCGGGCGGCTTTTCTACACGATGATCGCCGCCATGGCCCAGTGGGAGCGCGAGGAGATCGCCCAGCGGGTGGCAGCTTCGGTTCCGGTCCGCGCGCAGCTCGGGAAGCCTTTAGGTGGCCAAGCGCCCTACGGGTATCAGTGGAAGGACCACCAGCTCGTGCCTGAGCCGAAGGAAGCGCCGGTCCGGCGCATGCTCTACGAGCTCTTCCTGGAACACAAAAGGAAAAAGACCGTCGCTCGACTCCTCAACGACCGCGGATTCCGCACGCGCAACGGCTCGCCTTTCTCCGACACCACCGTGGACCGGTTGCTGCGCGATCCCACAGCCAAGGGTCGGCGCCGTGCGAACTACACCCAGACCGTCAACAACAAGAGGGCCTGGAAATTGAAGCCAGAAACGGAATGGGTGTTTCACCCGGTGGAGGCAATCGTCCCAGAGGATCTCTGGAACGCCTGCAACGCTCTTCTTGACGAACAGCGCACCCGGGGCAAACGTCCCACCCGCCGAACCGTCCACCTCTTCTCCGGCCTGACCTACTGCGGCTGCGGCACAAAGATGTATGTGCCCTCGAACTCCCCAAAATATATCTGCCAGAAGTGCCGCAACAAGATTCCCCTCGGCGACCTCGAAGCGATTTTCCACGAGCAGATCAGAGCGTTTCTCTTGTCCGACCGGGAAGTCGCACAGCACTTAGAAAAGGCCGACAGGGTCCTGGAGGACAAGGCTGAATTGCTCCGGGTGCTCGAAGCCGAGCAGAAAAAGCTGAGCCAGGAAATAGACAAGCTGTACGAGCTTTATCAAGCCGGCATGATCGACAAGCAAGGATTCGGCGCGAAATATCGGCCGCTGGCCGAGCGGGCGCGCCAGCTCGACGAAGAAATACCGCGCGCCCAAGCCGAGCTAGACGTTCTCAAAATCGCGCATGTCTCCCAAGGGGAAATTCTCGCCGACGCACGGGACCTCCACAGCCGCTGGCCGACGCTGTCAGCGACCGAGAAACGACAGATCGTAGAGGCCATCACCCAGAGCATCGTGGTGGGTGACGGGGACGTGGAAATCAATCTGTATTACGCACCAACACTGCATCGCGGTCCCGGGGGCGGCGATCAGTCCGGCAGCGGTCCAGGCAACTCTTCAGGGCTCCCATCTCATTTAAGTCGTGGCGAGTGCCCACCGTATCCTCAGGGATTCATCGCAGCAACGAGCTGGAACTCGGCCGGGAATTCGGCCTGGCGCGCCGCGCGCGACACGCTCACGCGCCCCGATTCGAGCGGCTCGCGCAGCACTTCGAGCACGCGCCGATCGAACTCCGGCAGCTCGTCGAGAAAGAGCACGCCGTGCATCGCCATCGAGATCTCCCCCGGACGCGGGTCGCTCCCGCCGCCGACCAGCGCGACACCGGACGCAGTGTGATGCGGCGCGCGATACGGCCGCTGCCGCCAGTGCGCGAGCCTGAAGCCCTGCGAGCCGATCGACTGGATTGCCGCCGACTCGAGCGCTTCCCGCTGCGTCATGGGCGGCAATATCCCGGGCAGGCGCGACGCGAGCATCGTCTTGCCGGTGCCGGGCGGACCGTACAGCAGCACGCTGTGGCCGCCGGCGGCCGCGACTTCGAGCGCGCGCTTCGCACGCGCCTGGCCTTTCACGTCCTGCAGGTCGGCATAGAACGGCTCGTGGCGCGGCGGCGGCTTGTCGTAACGCGTGAGCGCCTCGCGCCCGGCGAAGTGCGCGCAGACTGCGAGCAGGTCTCGCGCGCCGTAGATCGTGGCGTCTTCCACCAGCGCGGCCTCCGCGGCGTTCTCGTCCGGCAGCACGAAAGCGCGGTTCGCAGCGCGCGCGCCGAGTGACATCGCCAGCGCGCCCCGCACCGGGCGAAGCTCTCCTGAAAGCGCGAGCTCCCCCGCGAACTCGAAACCGTCCAGCGCGCCGGCCGGAAGCTGCTCAGTGGCCACCAGAATGCCGAGCGCGATCGGCAGGTCGAAGCGACCTGAATCCTTCGGCAGATCCGCGGGCGCGAGATTGACCGTGATGTGGCGCCACGGGAAATCGAAACGGGCGTTCTGCAGCGCCGCGCGCACCCGGTCCCGCGCTTCGCGCACTTCCGCCTCGGGCAGGCCGACGATCGCGAAGCTCGGCAGCCCGTTCGCCAGATGCACTTCCACCGTCACCGGCGGCGCGTGCATCCCTGCCAGCGCGCGGCTGTGGAGGACCGCGAGCGCCATGGTTCCCCCATTCGAAGCCCGATCCGGTCCTAACGCGCGGCGGCGGGCCGGGCACACGGCGTACGACTTTTGTCATAACGCCCGACGGCATGCCTGCCTCATAGTGCGGTGCCAACCGGGGCATCAATGAGAACGACGACACTCGCTACAGGCGTGCTGTGGCTTGCCGCGCTGCTCGGCGCCAGCGCGCACGCCGAGACCTGTGCCGAGCGCTACTTCGCGCCAGACGACCTGCAACAGGCCAGGCCGCTCGCTTCACCGCACGCGGAGCTGAAGCAGACACAGGCGCTCGCGCTGAAGGGCAGTCCGGCGCACCAACGCAGCCTGGGCGCCATGTACGAAGCGGGTTATCTCGTGTCGGCGTGTGCCGAGAAAGCCGTGTATTGGTACGACGCCGCGGCGCGCAGCAAGGACGAGATTGCGCTGGCGTGGATCGAACGCAACGGCCGCATGGAGAACCTCAGGCGCGGGCCGGAATGTTTCGCGGGCGGCTGCCTCGGCGGCGTGTCGACGACGCCTTCACCGGCGCACACGACGGCAGTCCTCACGAGCGCACGGGGCGGGCACTATCACGCCTCCGTCACGATCAACGGCAAGTCGGTCCGGGGCATCATCGACACCGGCGCCACGTTTATATCGATGAGCGCGAAAACGGCCGCGGAGCTGGGCGTCGATTACAGCGGCGGCCGCGAAGTCATGACGCGGACGGCCAACGGCCCGAAACGTAACCGCGCGGTCATGCTCAAGTCGGTAACAGTCGAGAACATCACACTCGATAACGTCGAAGCGATCGTCGGCGAGTCAGACCATCCACTGCTCATCGGAATGACTTTTCTCAACCGCGTGTCGATGACCTCGAACGCGGGGACGCTCACGCTCGTCAAGCGTTAAGGCTTCGGCAGCTCCGGACCGAGCCGCTTCTCCAACTCGCCCACCTGCGCCTCGAGTTGCGCGATCTTCTCGCGCGCGCGCAGCAGCACCTGCCGCTGCACGTCGAACTCCTCGCGCGTGACGAGGTCGAGCCGCGCGAACAGGCTCGCGAGCAGCGCGCGCATGTTCTTTTCCAGGTCAGCCGCGGGACTCTGCGCGAAGACTTCGCGCATGCGCTGGTCGATTTCGCGAAAGAGGTTGTCGTTCATGCGCCGGATTCTCGCATAGCTCTTTGAACGGCCGCGGATCGCGACGCCCCCGCTTGGTGCGCGTGCGCACCGGCGCGCATCGTGATGGTGCATCGATCGCGCCGGATCGGAGCGCACCGACCTCAACTCATTGAACGATTGTCTCTTTTTCTTTTGGCACAGTCCGTGCTGAAGCGTCGCGCGCACGTACCTCACACGCCATCAGAAAGGGAGAAACATGTTGAGAAAAACCGTGATCGCGGGACTGGTCGCGAGTGCGCTCGCATCGGGTGTCGCAGCGGCGGCAGAGCCGACGCCGGAGCACACGATCACCGGCAACGTCGGACTGTTCAGCCAGTACATCTTCCGCGGCCTCACGCAGACGAACAAGGAGCCCGCGATACAGGGCGGCTTCGACTACGCGCATTCGAGCGGGCTCTACGCCGGTACCTGGGCTTCCAATATCAGCTGGCTCAAGGAGAACGCGTCGGTCAACGCGGCCGGCACGCTGGTTTCGGCCGGCACGTACGCGCAGGGCGGCAGCCTCGAGTGGGATTTCTACGGCGGCTACAAGATGAGCTTCGGCGATTTCGGCGTCGACGTGGGCACGCTGTACTACTGGTATCCCGGCAAGATCCAGCCGGGCTTCGCGCTCCTCGCGCCGCCGTTCAACGACGTGCCGAAGGCGAACACGTGGGAAGCCTATCTCGGGGGGAGCTGGAAATGGCTCTCGGCGAAGTTCTCGTACAGCCTCAAGGACGACACGTTCGGCGTGCGGGAAAGTGACGGCACCTGGTACTTCGACGTGTCCGCGAACGTGCCGCTGGGCGACTTCGTGAAGCCGCTCACCGGCGTCACGCTGCTCGCGCACTGGGGCTATCAGAAGTATCGCGGCACCGATCCGCGCAACGTCGCGTTCGCTGCCGCTTACGGCGGCATGACGCCCGACAACGACGAGCTCTTCAGCTACAAGGACTACAAGGTCGGCCTCTCGTACGCGCTGCCGAAGGACTTCACGGTCGGCGCCTACTACACCAAGGCGTACGACACGAACGTGCTCGGCTACGGCAGCGTGTTCGACGTCGGTCCCGGCGGTCTGCCGGGACCGTTCCCGCGCAACATCGCGAAGGGCACGGGCACCGTCTACATCCAGAAGACCTTCTAGGGGAGCGCGATGAAACTGGTTACGGCAATCATCAAGCCTTTCAAGCTCGACGAGGTGCGCGAAGCGCTTTCCGCGATCGGCGTCTCCGGTATCACGGTGACCGAGGTCAAGGGTTTCGGGCGGCAGAAGGGCCACACCGAGCTCTACCGCGGCGCCGAGTACGTCGTGGACTTCCTGCCGAAAGTGAAGATCGAGGCGGCGATCCGGACGGAATTGCTCGAGCAGGTGATCGAGGCGATCGAGAAATCGGCGAACACGGGAAAGATCGGCGACGGCAAGGTCTTCGTTTTCGATCTCGAGCAGGTCATACGCATCCGGACCGGCGAAACCGGCGCCGAAGCGCTCTAGGAGAGGAGAAATGAAAAAACTGATATCGGTACTCGCGCTGTTCTTCGCGTTCGCGGCAGTGGCGCTGCCGTCGTACGCGCAGAACAAGGCAGCGGACAAGGCGGCAGTGACCGCTCCCGCAGCGACCGCCGCGGCAGCCGCACCTGCTGCCACACCGGCGCCGCCCAAGTTCGACAAGGGCGACATCGCGTGGATGCTCGTGTGCACCGCGCTCGTCATCATGATGAGCATCCCGGCGCTCGCGCTCTTCTACGGCGGGATGGTGAGAGCGAAGAACATGCTCTCGGTACTCATGCAGGTGTTCGTCACCTTCTCGCTGATCGTGGTGCTGTGGTGCGTCTACGGCTACAGCCTCGCGTTCACCGAGGGCAACGCCTTTTTCGGCAGCCTCGACCGGCTGTTCCTGAAGGGGGCGAGCGATGCGAGCGCCGTGGCTGCGACCTTCAGCAAGGGTGTCGTGCTGCCGGAGCTTCTGTTCGTCGCGTTCCAGGCGACTTTCGCCGCGATCACGTGCTGCCTCATCGTCGGCGCGTTCGCGGAGCGCATCAAGTTCTCCGCCGTGCTCGTCTTCATGGTGGTCTGGTTCACGTTCGCCTACCTGCCGATCGCGCACATGGTCTGGTTCTGGCCCGGCCCGGACGCCTATACCGCGGAGAACCTCATCGACAGCCTCAACGAGAAAGCGGGTCTGCTGTGGCAGTGGGGCGCGCTCGATTTCGCGGGCGGCACGGTGGTGCACATCAACGCCGGTGTAGCGGGTCTGGTCGGCGCGTACATGGTTGGCAAACGCATCGGCTTCGGCCGCGAAGCGTTGACGCCGCACAACGTGCCGATGACGATGATCGGCGCGTCGCTCCTGTGGGTGGGCTGGTTCGGCTTCAACGCGGGGTCCGCTCTCGAAGCCGGCAGCTCCGCAACGCTCGCCTTCATCAACACCTTCCTGGCGACGGCCTGCGCGGTGCTCTCGTGGACCTTTGGTGAATGGCTGGTGAAAGGAAGGCCCTCGATGCTCGGGGCGGCCTCCGGAGCGGTAGCGGGGCTCGTTGCGATCACGCCGGCCGCCGGCAACGTCGGCATTCCCGGTGCGTTCGTGATCGGCCTCGCGGCGGGCCTCGTCTGCCTGTGGGGCGTCAACCAGTTGAAGCGCATGCTGGGTGCTGACGATTCGCTCGACGTGTTCGGCGTTCACGCGCTGGGCGGGATACTCGGGGCACTGCTGACCGGCGTGTTCTGCTCGCCGGCGCTCGGCGGCCCCGGTTTCGTCGCGAACTGGGTCACTGGCGCCGTCACGACCGCGGCCGAGTACTCGATCGCGGGCCAAGTGTGGACGCAGGCGAAGGCCGTCGGTGTGACGGTCGTGTGGACCGCAGTCGTCGCGTGGGGCGCGTACCTCATCGCGAACGTGGTCGTGGGTCTGCGCGTCACCGAAGAGGAAGAGCGCGAAGGTCTCGACGTGAACTCGCACGGCGAAACGGCTTACCATACGTAAGCCGTTCGCCGTGCGTGCACGGCCGGTGAACGAACAGAGGGAAACCGATAATGGTTTCCCTCCGTAACCTCCCATCCTTCGGTTAACGGGCGCCTCCAGGCGCCCATTATTTTTGCGGCGGTAGAATAGCGGCCACCATGCCGAGCCCCGCCGCCACCGTTCCCCGCCTCACCACCGCGCTCTCGGGTCCGCTGCCCGAGCTCGAACGTGCGATCCTGGCAGCGGCGCCGGCCATAGAGCACTGGCTGCGCGGCCAGTGGCAGGAGCACGAATCGCCGTTCTACTGCTCGGTCGATCTGCGCAACAGCGGCTTCAAGATCGCGCCGGTCGATACCAACCTCTTTCCCGGCGGATTCAACAATCTGAATCCGGAATTCCAACCGCTGTGCGTGCAGGCCGCGATGGCGGCGCTGGAAAAGATCTGTCCGGATGCGCGCGGTGCGGTGCTGATTCCGGAGAACCATACCCGGAACCAGTTCTACCTTCAGAACGTCGCGGGGCTCGCGAAGATTCTGCGGCAGGCCGGCATGCACGTGCGCATCGGCACGCTCATGCCCGAGATCACGAAACCGACCGAGATCGAGGCCGCGCCGGGTGTGAAGCTCACGCTCGAGCCGCTTGTACGCCACAAGAACCGCGTCGGCGTCGGTGATTTCGACCCGTGCGTCGTCATCCTGAACAACGATCTGTCCGCCGGCATTCCCGACGTGCTGCGCGACATCGAGCAGTCGCTGCTGCCCCCGCTCCACGCCGGCTGGGCGGTCCGCCGCAAGTCGAACCACTTCGAGGCATACCGCGAAGTCGCCGAGGAATTCGCCGCGCTGATCGGCATCGACCCGTGGCTGGTCAACCCGTATTTCGAGCAGTGCGGCCGCATCGATTTCCGCGAGCGCAAGGGCGAGGAATGCCTCGAAGGCTACGTGACCGAGATACTCGACGACATGCGGGCGAAGTATCGCGAGTACCGGGTCGAGGCGGAGCCGTTCGTGATCGTGAAAGCCGATGCCGGCACCTACGGCATGGGCATCATGACGGTGAAAGACCCCTCCGAAGTGAAGGGGCTCAACCGCAAGCAGCGCAACAAGATGGCGGTCGTGAAGGAAGGGCTGCAGGTGCACGACGTGATCGTGCAGGAAGGCGTCTACACCTTCGAGACCGTGAACGACGCAGTGGCCGAGCCCGTCGTCTACATGATCGATCATTTCGTCGTCGGCGGCTTCTACCGCGTGCACACGAGCCGCGGCAAGGACGAGAACCTGAACGCGCCCGGCATGCAGTTCGCGCCGCTCGCATTCGCCGCGCCATGCTCCTCGCCCAATCCCGACGACCCCGACTGCCCGCCGAACCGGTTCTACGCGTACGGCGTGATCGCGCGGCTCGCGCTGCTCGCCTCGGCCATCGAGCTGGAACGCACCGCGGACGCGCTCGAAGCCGCCGCGGCCCCGGCGCGCGAACAAGTGAGCGAGTGAAGGTCGCATTCATCGTCGACCCGCTCGACGAGTTCAAGATCTACAAAGACACGACCTACGCCATCATGCGCGAGGCGTACGGCCGTGGCCACGAGCTGTATGCGATGCACCAGGCCGATCTCGCCTGGAGCAAAGGGCTCGTGACCGGCTATGCGTCGCGGCTGCATCTGAACGCCCCCGAGGCCGATACGTGGTACGTGCTCGAGCCGGCCGCCGAGCGGCCGCTCACCGAGTACGACGCCGTGCTCATGCGCAAGGACCCGCCCTTCGACATGGAATACGTGTACAGCACGTATCTGCTCGAGCAGGCCGAGGCGCAGGGTGCGCGCATTGTCAACCGGCCCCGGGCGATCCGCGACCACAACGAGAAGATGGCGATCGCGAAGTTCGCGCAATTCACGGCGCCGACGCTGGTCACGCGCCGCGAAGCGCTGATCCGCGCCTTCCTCGCCGAGCACCACGAGATCATCATGAAGCCGCTGCACGGCATGGGCGGCACCTCGGTATTCCGCGTGAGCGAGTCCGATCCGAATCTGAACGTGATCATGGAGACGTTGACCGCGAACGGCACCCAGACCATCATGGTTCAGCGTTACATCCCGGAGATCCGCGAGGGTGACAAGCGGGTGCTCCTGATCGCCGGAGAGCCCGTGCCGTTCGCGCTCGCCCGCATTCCGAAGCCGGGTGAGACGCGCGGCAATCTCGCGGCCGGCGGCACCGGTGTCGCCCGCCCGCTGACGCGCCGCGACCGCGAGATCGCCGAGACACTGGGACCGGTGCTGTGGCGCGAAGGGCTGATGCTGGTCGGTCTCGACGTGATCGGCGACTATCTCACCGAGGTCAACGTCACCAGTCCAACCTGCTTTCAGGAGATCACGCAGCAGACCGGCTTCAACGTGGCGGGCATGATGCTTGATGCGCTGGAAAAACACTGTGCGAAATGAGGACGCGGCGGCTGCCGCGCTAAGCTACTTTTTGCGCCGAGAGGCAAAGCCTCGAGGCGCGTCGTAGGTTTTTGTGATTGGAATACTGATCATTGCGCACGGCACGCTCGGCGAGAGCCTCATCCACTGCGCGAGCCACGTGCTCAACAAGCGGCCGGGACGGCTGCGTCAGCTCGGCGTGACCGCCCAGGACGATCCACTCCTCCTGCTGCCGCAGGCACGCGCGCTGGTGAAGGAGCTCGACGCCGGCAGCGGCGTGCTCATCCTGTCCGACATGTACGGCGGCTCGCCGTCGAACATCGCGGCGAAGCTCCTCGTGCCGGGGCGCGTCGAGGGCGTCGCCGGCGTGAACCTGCCGATGCTGATTCGCGCGCTCACCTATCGCGACCGCCCGCTCGCGACGCTCGTGACCAAGGCGGTGAGCGGCGGCTGTGAAGGCGTGCTGCGCATTCCGCCGCTCGCGTTACACAATGCTGCAACGGGAAGTTGAGATCATCAACAAGCTCGGGCTGCACGCCCGCGCTTCCGCCAAGCTCACGCAGGTCGCCGGGCGCTTCGAAGCCGAGGTGTGGCTCTCGCGCAGCGGCAGGCGCGTGAACGCGAAGAGCATCATGGGCGTCATGATGCTCGCCGCGTCGAAAGGCTCGACGATCGTCGTGGAGACGGACGGCGCCGACGAGGCCGAAGCGATGGCGGCAATCGAGAAGCTCGTGGCCGGACGCTTCGACGAAGCCGAATGAGCCTCGCGCTGCACGGCATCCCGGTCTCCGGCGGCATCGCCATCGGGCACGCGCATCTGATCTCGCACGCAACGCTGGAGGCCGCGCACTACCGCGTGCCGGCAGAGCGCATCGCCGCCGAGATCGAGCGCTTCGACGCCGCGGTGCGCACCGTGCGCACGGAGCTCGACGCGCTGCGCCGGAACGTGCCGACGACCGCACCGCAGGAGTTCGTCGGGTTCATCGACGTGCACCTCATGATCCTCGACGATTCGATGCTGTCGACGGAGCCGAAGAACATCATCGAGAAGGAGCAGTGCAACGCCGAATGGGCGCTGAAGGTGCAGGTGGACGAGCTGCTCGCGCAGTTCGACGAGATCGAGGACGCGTACCTGCGCGAGCGGCGCAGCGACGTGATCCAGGTGGTCGAGCGCGTGATGAAGGCGCTGCTCGGGCACCCCGGATACGCGCCGCCGAAGCTCGACGGCGGCCGCAAGCTGATTCTCGTCGCGCGGGACCTCTCGCCCGCTGACGTCGTGCAGTTCAAGCAGCACCACTTCGCGAGCTTCATCACCGACGGCGGCGGCACCACCTCGCATACCGCCGTCGTGGCGCGCAGCCTCAACATTCCGTCGATCGTGGCGCTGCATCACGCGCGGCAGTTGATCCGCGAAGACGAGCTCCTCATCGTGGACGGCACGCAGGGCGTGGTGATCGTCGATCCCGACAGTCAGGCGCTCGCCGAGTACCAGCTTCGTCAGCACCAGTTCGAGCTCGAGCGGCAGAAGCTGAAGCGCCTGCGCGATATGCCGGCGCGCACCGTCGATGGCGTGGAGGTCGATCTGCACGCGAACATCGAGCTTCCGGGCGACGTGGTGCAGGCGAGGGAGAACGGCGCGACGGGGATCGGGCTTTTCAGGAGCGAGTTCCTGTTCCTGAACCGGGGCGAGCTGCCGGACGAGGACGAGCAGTTCGAAGCGTACCGCCGGGTCGCCCGCGACATGGACGGTCTGCCGGTGACGATCCGCACGTACGATCTCGGCGCCGACAAGGGCAACGAGGACGCGCAGCGCCTCATCACCAATCCGGCGCTCGGACTGCGCGCGATCCGTCTGTGCCTGATCGAGCCCGAGCGCTTCCTGATCCAGCTGCGGGCGCTCCTGCGCGCCTCGTGTTACGGCAAGATCAAGATCCTCATTCCGATGCTCGCGAGCGCGCGCGAGCTCGACCAAACGCTTGCGCTCATCGAGCAGGCGAAGCAAAGCCTCGACGCCGCGGGTGTTCCGTACGATCGTGAAGTGAAGATCGGCGGCATGATCGAGGTGCCGGCGGCCGCGCTCGCGCTGGGCATCTTCACGCGCAGGCTCGATTTCCTGTCGATCGGGACGAACGACCTCATTCAGTACACCCTCGCAGTGGATCGGACGGACGACGCCGTCGCGCACCTCTACGATCCGCTGCACCCGGCGGTGCTCGCGCTGCTCGCGCACGTTTTTCGCGCTGCGCAGAAGGCGCGGGTGCCCGTCGCACTGTGCGGGGAGATGGCCGGCGACCTCGCGCTCACGCGGCTCTTGCTGGGCCTGGGGCTGCGCCAGTACTCCATGCACTCGGCGCATCTGCTCGACGTGAAACAGCGCATCCTTCAGACGAGCGTCGACAAGGTGAAGCCGCTCGCGGCGCGCATGCTCCGTGAAACCGATCCGGAGCGCCTCCACACGCTGCTCGACCGGCTCAATGCTTAACGCCCGTCGAATGACCGCTGTGCCGTGCTGCTGCGGCTGCTGAAGTCTCTCGGCGGCGAGCGCTCGGCGCGCAACGCGGCGGCATCGCCGCTCGCGACGTTCGAGAAGCTGCATGCGGCGCACTCCGGCGCGCCGCGCGAGCTCCATCTGCAGATCCTCTTCGGAGATCTACGCATCGGCGACACCGCGCTCGTCGATCTCGTCGAACGCTGCATGCGCGAATCGTTCTGCAACACGCCGGTGCTCAAGTGGTTTCACCGGCCCCTCGCGTCGTACTTCCTCGCACGCTATTTCCTGCACGCGATGCCGATCGACGGCGAGCGCGCCGAATGCGGCGTGTTTCAGGGCACGAGCGCGCTCATCCTGTGCCGTACCGCGCGCACGCGCGAGCCGGCGTATGCGGGTGAGCGGCTGCATCTCTTCGACAGCTTCGCCGGGCTTAGCGCGCCCGGCGCCAACGACGTGCTGCACGAACCCGGCTCCGACACGGGCCCGCCGCCGGTGCCGGCCGGCACGTTCGCGGCCTCGATCGAGCTCGTGCGCGAATCGCTGCGCGAGTTTCCGCGGACGGAGCTCCATCAGGGCTGGGTGCCCGAGGTATTCGCCGGCATGCCCGAGCGGCGCTGGTCGTTCGTGCATCTCGACCTCGACCTCTATGCGCCGACGTACGGCAGCCTCGAATACTTTTATCCGCGGCTCGCGCCCGGCGGCGTGCTGATCTGCGACGACTACGGCGCGCCGATGTTCCCCGGCGCGCATCGCGCGTGGGACCGCTACTGCGAGGAGAACGGCATTCCCTACATCGCCCTCGACACCGGCCAATCAGTGATCGTCAAAGCGTAAAACGAAAGGAGGTTTCGAAGGGAAACCTGGGTTTCCCTCTGAATCGTTCACCGGCGCCGGGGCGCTGCGCCCGTGGCCACCCCGCCAATCTTGACACGCTACCGACGCCGGGATACCGTGGCTGCGCCTGATTGCTCAGGCGCAGCGCTGATTTGATCCGCTTGCGGGCGCTTAATAAATACGGCTAAAGAGATGAAGAAGGAATCTCTGGAACCCGGTGCGAGCGCGAGCCCACCGGGTTTTGTTTTTTTGGGAACGATTTGGACAACGCCGTGAACAAGGCGCCGGCGAACGATTCCGTCGGCATCGTGACGCCCCAGCGCGCACGCTTCACCGAGCCGCTCGGGTTCAAATGCGGCGCCGTGATCGACGAATACGAGCTCGCGTACGAGACGTACGGCACGCTGAACGCCGATCGTTCGAATGCGGTGCTCGTGTGTCACGCGCTGAATGCGTCGCATCACGTCGCCGGCTGGTACGCCGAGGATCCGCGCAACGTCGGCTGGTGGGACAACATGATCGGCCCGGGCAAACCGGTCGACACCAATCGCTTCTACGTGATCGGCGTGAACAACATCGGGGGCTGCCACGGATCCACCGGACCGTGCAGCGTCAACCCGAAAACCGGCAAGCCGTGGGGCGGCAGCTTTCCCGTCGTCACGGTGGAAGACTGGGTCGCCGCACAGGCCCGGCTCGCCGAGCGGCTCGGCATCGAGCGGTTCGCCGCGGTGATGGGCGGGAGCCTCGGCGCGATGCAGGCGCTCCAGTGGACGATCAGCTATCCGGAGAAGCTGCGGCATTCGATCGTGATCGCCTGCGCGCCGAATCTCTCGGCGCAGAACATCGCGTTCAACGAGGTCGCGCGGCAGGCGATTCTCACGGATCCCGATTTTCACGGCGGCGACTATTACGACCACGGCGTGAAGCCGCACCGGGGCTTGCGCGTCGCGCGCATGGTCGGGCACATCACGTATCTTTCCGACGACGAGATGGCGGTCAAGTTCGGACGCCAGCTCAAGAATGGAAAGCTGTCGTATTCCTTCGAGACCGAGTTCCAGATCGAGTCCTACCTGCGCTACCAGGCCGACAAGTTCGCCGAGTACTTCGATGCGAATACGTACCTGCGCATCACGAAAGCGCTCGACTATTTCGACCCGGCCTTCGAGCACGGCGGGAGCTTGACGCGCGCGCTCGCGGGCGTTCGCTCCGCCTTTCTCGTCGTCTCGTTCACCACCGACTGGCGGTTCTCACCCGAGCGCTCGCGCGAGATCGTGAAAGCGCTGCTGGATAACCGCGCGAGAGTCAGCTACGCAGAGATCGATGCGCCGCACGGACACGACGCCTTCCTGCTCGACGACGAGCGCTACCATCGCCTGATCGCCGCGTATTTCGACCGCATCGCTGCGGAAGCCGTCCGATGAGGAACGGTAACGGCACCGCCGCGCACCGTCCGGACTTCGCAGCCATCGCGGGCTGGATCCGGCTCCAATCGAGCGTGCTCGACCTGGGCTGCGGCGACGGCTCGTTGTTGAAGTACCTCACCGAGACGCGCCGCATTACCGGCTACGGCGTGGAGATCGACGACGCCAGCGTGCTCGCGTGCGTGAAGAACGGCGTGCGCGTGGTGCAGAGCGACCTCGAGCGCGGGCTCTCCGGGTTCGAGGACGGCTCGTTCGACTACGTCGTGCTCTCGCAAACGCTGCAGGCGATGAAAAACAGCGAGATCATCATCCGCGAGATGCTGCGCGTCGGACGCGAAGGCATCGTGACGTTTCCCAACTTCGGCTACTGGAAGAACCGGCTCGAGGTGCTGCGCGGTCGCATGCCGGTTTCGGAGAACCTCCCGTTCGAGTGGTTCAACACGCCCAACGTGCGGCTGTGCACCGTGGCCGATTTCGAGCGCTTCTGCGCCGAGCGCGGGATCCGCATCGTCGAGCGCAAGGTGCTCACGCGCGGGCAACCGGTCACGGTCATGCCGAACCTCCTCGGCGCGCTCGCGGTGTACCACTTCGGAAATGGTGTGAAAAGATCGTAGGGTGGGCTGACAGCCCGCGGCGGGTGCGCAATGAGCGCACCCTACGAGTTCCGGAAATGGAAGATCGTGATGCGGTGATGCAGTGACGTATGCGGCGTCACTTCGTCGCCGCGTCACCGCGTCACCGCGTCACTTCGTCACCTGGCAACCGGGTGATCCAGCGCAGCAGCACCAGCCCCGGGATCGCGATCAGCGCGCAGAACACGAAGAAGCCGGCCCAACCGAGCCATGCGGCAAGCCATCCGGTCGGCGCGGCGGC
>Ga0196978_1000535_pt1 | contig 18917 bp, 10 predicted proteins | sample S3v_2013CmetaG_FD_155491 | JGI IMG/M metagenome (GOLD analysis project Ga0196978, IMG submission 155491) | Soil microbial communities from Anza Borrego desert, Southern California, United States - S3+v_20-13C | ecosystem: Environmental > Terrestrial > Soil > Desert | place: USA: California... | reverse complement strand
ACCGACCAGCACATCGAGGAAGACCCGCTGGAGATCGAACGAAAGAAACCGGAAAAACAAGCCGTCTATGCAAAAGATGAAGGCCGTTAAGCTGGAGCGCGTGCGCAGCTTCAGCGAAACATTCCAGGATACGATCCTGTTCATCCGCCAGAATTTCAACGTGCTCGGGAAAGGCGTGCTGTACATCGCCGGGCCGTTCTACCTGCTGGTGTACGTGGTCAACATTCTTTTTCTCTACGACGTGACCATACGCCGGGAGAACGTCGCGCTGCTGTTCATGGAGTCGCAAACTTCCTGGGCGTTCATCCTTGCGCTGCTGTTCCAGATGCTCGCGAGCATGATGGCCGTGGGCACGGTGGCGTATTACTTCGCGATGTACCGCGAGTACGGCGGAAATAATTTTACGGTCGGCGATCTCGCGAAGCGCGTCTTCAGCCGTTTCCCGGCCCTGCTCGGCACGACCTTGCTGCTGACGTTATTTTTCGGCGTGTTCATGTTCATCTTCGCGGCCATCTTCGGCGGCATGGTGACGCTGGGCGCGGGCGCGGCAGTGCTGGTGGTGCTGCTGCTCCTCGTCGGCATGCTGCTGCTGGCCTTCCCGCTCTGGTATTATTTTTTCGCGATCTACATCTCGCGCGCGACGGAAAAGATCGGCGTGTTCGAGGCGATGGGCCGCGTGCGCTGGGGCATGTCGGGCAACTGGTGGACGACCTGGCTGGTGATGTTCTGCTTCGGGCTTTGTTTGTACGTCGTCGGGCTTTCTACCGGCACGCCGCAGGCGATCTACGCTGAGCTGATGAAGCTGAGCGCGGTGGAATCCATGATGAGCGAAGACACGAGCAGGATCATTTTGAGCGCGCTCAACTTCATCGCCACCTTCGTGGGCAGCTACATCGCCGCCAGCGCGTACGTCATGATCGGCATTCACTACTTCAGCCTGAAGGAACGCGTCGAAGGGCAGGGCATGTACGAGCAGATCGAGCAGATCGGCCGCGCGAAGCCGACGGAAATCGAAACGACTTATTGATCGCGTGAAGCTGATCCGGCATATTTCCCTCCTGTTCCTGCTCGCGCTCTTGCCTGCAGGATCGTCCGCGCAGGGAAAAACGCCGGTGCGCTACGACAGCGCCGCGATGCAATTGCGCCAGCCTTCCGAAGAAACGCGGCGCGACATCCAGGAATCGGGCGACTACGCGTACGACAAAGATGCGGGCCCGGAAGATCCCACGATCTTCGAGCGCTTCTTCAGCTGGATGCTCGACAAGATCTGGAGCGCCTCGACCACGCGCACCGGTGTTAACGTCTGGCAGATCATCTTCATCGCGCTGGCCGTGCTCATCCTCGTCGGCATCGTGCTGCTGCTCACCCGCACCGACATCCGCACGATCTTCTTCTCGCCGAAGCAGGACGGCGCAGCCACCGGCAAGTCGTCCGAATTCCAGCTCGACATCCACGGCGTTGATTTCCCCGGGCGCATCGCGGAGGCTTTGCGCGCGGGCGATTACCGCATGGCCGTGCGCCTGCAGTTCCTCGCCGCGCTGAAGCAGCTCTCCGACAAAGGCTTCATCGCCTGGCGCATCGACAAAACGAACCACGATTATTATCTCCAGCTCTCCGGCAAGCCGCAGCAGGCCGCGTTCGGCGAGCTGAGCCGGCTCCACGAATACATCTGGTACGGCGATTTTCGCGTGGAGAAGCAGGATTACGAGCAGGCGGAAAAACAGTTCAAGGCATTCGTTCAAACGCTCTGAGAAATGCGAAGGATCAACATAGGCGTCGTGATACTGGGCTTGCTCTTCGCATTCCTCGTGTTCATCACGGCCAATGCGCCCGAGCAGATCGACTGGGAGCCGGACTACACGTCCAATTCCGGGATCCCTTACGGCGGGCGCGTGGCGTATGAATATTACGAGGACATGAACGGCGAGCCGGAGAAAATTTTGGTGCCGGCCTACACGCAGCTGAACAACCGCGATTACGAAAAGGTCAACTACGTTTTCTTCAACAACTATTTCAGCGCTGACGAATACGATGTGGAGGAGCTGCTGCGTTTCGCGAACGCGGGGAACACGGTCTTCATTTCCGCCAACGCGTTTTCCGGCAAGCTGCGCGACACGCTGAAATTTGCGACCAGCGAGATGGTGGGCTTCGCGTTTGCAGATACGGCCACCGTGGGGCAGGCGCAGTCGGCGGAAAATCCCGTCGCGAATTTCGTCAACCCCAATTTAAAAGCGCGCCGCGATTATTATTTCGTGCAGCACGCGGAGAACGTCGGCTTCACGCGTTTCGACACGGCGAAGGCGACGGTGCTGGGCATGAACGACCGCGGCTTCGCGAATTTCATCCGCATGCCTTACGGGAAAGGAAAAATTTTCCTGCACACGCTGCCCGACGCGTTCATCAACTACCACGCTGCCGATAAAACCACTGCGCCTTATCTCTACGGGCTGTTTTCGTACCTGCCGAAAGCGCGCACGTTCTGGGACGATTATTACAAAGCGGGCTACCGCCTCGAAGGCGATTCGCGCAGCCTCATCCTCTCCGACACGGGCCTGCGCACGGCGTACTGGATCCTGCTCGCCTGCCTGCTGATCGGCCTGGTCTTCGGCGCCAAGCGCAGGCAGCGCATCATCCCGGTGGTGAAGCCGCTGCAGAACACCACGCTCGAGTTCGTGGAAGTGGTGGGCCTGCTGTATTACCAGCAGCACAACACGAGCGACATCATTCACAAAAAGATCAACTACTTCCTCGAGTCGCTGCGCACGCGCTTCCACGTGAAGACGAATTCCTTCGACGGCTCGCTGGTGAAAAAAGTATCCGCGCTTTCCGGGGTGCCCGAGGAGCAGACGGGCGCGCTCTTCGCCGAGATCCAGCGTTCGCTGCAAACGGTGGCGCACAGCGACGAGGACCTGAAACGCCTCGAGGACCGCATGTGGGAATTCAACAAGCTCAGCAAACGATAAACGAAAAATAATTCTTCAGCAGATGGAAAATCACAACAGCTTATTCAACACGCGCACCGACCTGGGCGACCTGCAGCGCGCCGTGAGCGACGTCCGCACCGAGATCGGCCGCATCATCGTAGGGCAGGATCGCGTGATCGACCTGCTCATCGCCGGCGTTCTCTCCGACGGGCACGTGCTCATCGAAGGCGTGCCCGGCGTGGCGAAAACGCTGACGGCCAAATTGCTCGCGCGCACGATCTCGGTCGATTTCTCGCGCATCCAGTTCACGCCCGACCTGATGCCCAGCGACGTGATCGGCACCAGCGTGTACAACCAGAAGCTTTCGGATTTCGAGTTCCGCCGCGGCCCGGTCTTCTCCAACATCGTGCTGATCGACGAGATCAACCGCGCGCCGGCCAAAACGCAGGCCGCGCTCTTCGAAGCGATGGAGGAGCGGCAGGTCACCGCCGACGGGAAAACGTACAAGCTCAGCGCGCCGTTCATGGTTGTCGCCACGCAGAATCCCGTGGAGCACGAAGGCACGTATCGCCTGCCCGAAGCGCAGCTCGACCGTTTTCTCTTCAAGATCAACGTCGATTATCCTTCGCTGGAGCACGAGACGAAGATCATCGGCGATTTCCACGCGCGCCGCAACGTGATCGATCTCGACAGCGTGCGCCCGGTGATGAACGCGGAGCAGGTGAAATCTTACCGCGAAAAAGTATACAGCCTGCACATCGATCCCAACCTGGTGAGCTACATCGCACAGCTCGTGCACCAGACGCGCAACAACAGCGCGCTCTACCTCGGCGCCTCGCCACGCGCCTCGCTCGCCCTGCTCACCGCGTCCAAAGCCGTCGCCGCCATGCGCGGCCGCGATTTCGTCACGCCCGATGACGTGAAATTCGTGTCGGAGCCCGTGCTGCAGCACCGCGTTATTTTGACGCCGGAGAAAGAGATGGAAGGATCGTCGGCAGGCGAGGTGATCAGGCAGATCATCGAAAGGGTAGAAGTACCGAGGTAAAAACGGCAACGCTTCGCGCGAAAGGGCAAAAGGCAACAAATAAAAAAATGCGCGCAACGCAAAAAACAAGCAATAAAAACGCGCAACGCTTCGCGCGAAGTCAGCAGATCATAAACATGAAGAAGGATTTCAGTTTTAAGGAAATGCGTGTCTATAAAAAGGCGTTTGGCCTTTCTATGGAGATATTCAAGGTCTCGAAACGATTTCCGGAGATTGAAAAATACAGCCTGACTTCTCAGATCAGGAGAAGCTCGCGCTCGGTGTGTGCGAATATTGCGGAAGGATACCGTAAACGCAGGTACCCGGCGCATTTTATCAGCAAAGCAACTGACGCGGATATGGAAAACAGTGAAACCCAGGTGTGGCTGGATTTCACGCTGGCCTGTGAGTACATCAGCGCCAACGAGTTTTCCAATTTGGAGGAGCAATCGAAAGAGATCGGACGCTTGCTGCAGCACATGCAAGATCACCCGGATAAATATGGCGCAATACCACAGTAAGGTTGGCTCGTTGTTTCGTGAAGCGGGGAAGGTTGCGTTTTTTTTGCCTTTTGCCCTTTCGCGCGAAGCGTTGCCTTTTAAAGCCGCAACAACGAGAACGTACTAACAAATGAAACGTTTCATCAAATCGCTCTACGTCACGCCCTGGTTCTACGCAGCAGCCGGGTTGCTCGCGTCGTTCTTCGTCGTGTCGTATTTTTTGCCGCGGCTTTTGCCGGCGGCGCAGACGGCTTTGATCGCCTGCGCGGCGCTGGTGGGCGTCGACCTGCTGATTTTGTACAGCAGGCGCCAAGGGATTTTCGCGCGGCGCGAGATGATGGAAAAATTATCGAACGGCGATTTTAATGAAGTGCGCATCCACATCGAGAACCGGTACAGTTTCCCGGTACACCTGCGCATCTTCGACGAGTTGCCGGAGCAGTTCCAGGCGCGCGATCTTTCGTTCCGCATGCTGCTCGGCCTGGGGCAAAGCAAAGTGCTGCAGTACACCGTTCGCCCCGTCCGGCGCGGCGAATATTTTTTCGGGGCGGTGAACATTTACGCGATGAGCCCGCTGCACCTGCTGCAGCGCCGCTTCCGCTATTCGGAAGATACGATGGTGCCCGTGTATCCTTCGTTCATCCAGATGCGCAAGTACGAATTGCTGGCCATCTCGCACCGCCTGACCGAAGCGGGCATCAAGAAGATCCGCAGGATCGGGCACAACATGGAGTTCGAGCAGATCAAAGAGTACATGCCCGGCGACGATTACCGCACCGTGAACTGGAAAGCCACCGCGCGCCGCCAGCGCCTGATGGTGAACACCTACCAGGACGAGAAATCGCAGCAGGTGTACTCGCTCATCGACATGGGCCGCGTGATGCGCATGCCCTTCGAAGAGATGAGCCTGCTCGACTACTCGATCAACGCTTCGCTGGTGATCTCCAATATCGCCATGCTGAAATACGACAAGGCCGGCATCGTCACCTTCGGGCATAAGATCGGCAGCCTGCTGCCCGCCGACCGGAAATCCATGCAGCTGCACAAGATCATGGAGCTGCTGTACAAGCAGAAGACCGGCTACCTGGAAACCGATTACGAAAAACTGTACGCGCTCATCCGCCGCAGCATCACCCAGCGCAGCCTGCTTTTGTTGTTCACCAACTTCGAAAGCTTCTCCGGCCTGCAGCGCCAGCTCAAGTACCTGCGCCGCATCGCCCGCGATCACCTCCTGGTCGTCATCTTCTTCGAGAATACCGAGCTGCGCGCCTTCCTAGACAAGAAACCGTCGAACACGCAGGAAATTTATTTCAAGACCATCGCCGAAAAATTCGCCTACGAAAAAAAGCTCATCGTCAAAGAGCTGGAGAAATACGGCATCCACTCGATCTACACCGCCCCGCAGAACCTCTCGATCAATACGATCAACAAGTACCTCGAGCTGAAGGCGCGCGGACTGATCTAGCACGCACGCTGAAACGCCGATCCGTTTTTCGTTCGGCTGTTTACGTTTGGCCGTTGCCGTTTTCGCTCGATGCTCAGCATAAAAGCGCTGAACGCGAAAACGTATAACGAAAACGCCCGAACGTTTTAAAGGACCTTTTTTTCACCGGGTCGTTTTTGTCCAACAAAAATTTTTCGAAAAAAATCTGCGCGGAACGCCTTGCTTTTGGTGCAGAGTTTGCCTTTCTACAGTGTGTGGTTGGTAATGTGAGAGCGGGATGTGTGATTAATACGATGTTCGCGTGGTTGGTCAATTATTACATCTGTGGAAAGGCGTCTACAGTCGGGGGATATTGCTGGTCTATCTGCTTATCCCCGCCGCTGGATTCGCTCAACCTGTCTGGAACTGGGCGCGGGTAGCCGGTACGGGCAGCAGGCAAGAAGGTACTGCGATAACGGTCGACAGTACCAACGTGTACACGACAGGCTGGATCCGGGGCAGCGGCAATGTCTTCGGCAGCAACACCGTCTCTTCCGCAGGCGGTGACGACATTTTCCTGGCGAAATATGATCTGAACGGCACCAATCTCTGGGTGCGCGCGGCGGGAGGTACTTCCGATGATTTCGGGTACAGCATCGCGGTGGACAACGCAGGAAATATTTACCTCTGCGGAAAATTCAGCGGCACTGCTACGTTCTACGGCACCTCGAACATCTCGCTCAATGCTCTCGGCGGTTCGGAAATTTTCGTTGCGAAATACGATACGGACGGGCAAGTGCTCTGGGCGAAAAAAGCAGGCGGCACCAACAACGATGAAGCGGCCGGCATCAGCACCGACGGCGTCAATGTATATGTGACCGGCAGCTACCAGGGCATCGCCACTTTCGGCTTATTGCCCGCTCTCAGCTCGCTCGGCAACAACGATATTTTCATCGCTTCGTACAACGCGGCCACCGGCGCCGAGAACTGGGTCGTGAGCGGCGGCGGCACCGGCGACGACAAAGGCTACGCCATCGCCATCGATACGGGCTTCATATATGCAACGGGCTATTACGGCAATTCCTGCACGTTTCAAAACCAGGCCGGCACGCTCACGAACAACGGCAATCACGATATGTTCCTGGTGAAATATAATTTCTCCGGCAGCGGCCAGTGGATGCGGCGCGCGGGCGGCAACGACATTGATGAAGGATTATCGGTCGCCGTGCGGAATTCTTTCGTGTACGTCGGCGGGTTCTTCAAGCAGACGATGAACTTTTACAATACGGGACCTTCGGTCGGCGCGATGACTGCGGCGGATGACGAGGACGCGTTCATCGTGCAGTACAACGCCGTCACCGGCACGTACAACTGGTCGATCTCCGAGAACGGCACCGACAGGGACCGTGCTTACGGCGTGACGACCGATGCCGCGGGTGACGTTTATTCGACCGGGTACTTCGAGAATTTTCTCCCGCTCGGCCCACTGCCGGGAATCAGCGCCAACAGCCACGACATCTACGTGACGAAATACAATTCCGCCGGCGTGATCCAGTGGGGCAAAAAAGCGGGCGGCTCCGATGAGGACGAAGGAAAAGCGATCGCCCTGGCGGACAACCTCACGCAATACGTTACGGGCTTCCTCAAGTCGATCCCGACTTCGTTCGATGCGAACAACGTCAACACCAGCAGCAACGAAGATATTTTCGTCGCGCGCCTCGAGTGCATGGTGACGCAGGCGAATGCCGGAGCGAATCAAACGGTTTGCTCTGCAACAGGATCGTTGTCCGCCAATACGCCATCGCTCGGCAGCGGGATGTGGACCTTGATTTCCGGCAGCGCCACGATCACGTCGCCCACGTCGCCCACGTCCGGTTTTTCCAGCTTGGGTCTCGGCCCGAACGTGTTTCGCTGGACGATCACGAACGCCTGCGGCCGCAGCACTTTCTCCGACGTGACGATCACGCGCGATGAAAGTCCGACGACTTCCAATGCGGGGCTTAACCAGGTGCTTTGCAGCAGCGGCACTTCGCTCAGCGGCAATACGCCCACCGTCGGCACCGGCGTTTGGTCCTTGGTCTCCGGCAGCGGCACGATCTCCGCGCCCACTTCGCCGAGCTCCGCCGTGACGGGCCTCGGCGTGGGCAACAACGTTTTCCAGTGGACGATCTCCCACGGCGTCTGCATCTCCTCCGTCGACCAGGTGACCATCACGCGCCAGGCGAATCCCACCGTCGCCAACGCGGGATCCGATCAGAACGTTTGCTCTTCCTCCGCCACGCTCGCCGGCAACAACGCCACCATCGGCAGCGGGAACTGGACCCTGATCTCCGGCACCGGCACGATCACTTCACCTTCTTCACCCACTTCGGGCATCACCGGGCTTTCCACCGGCGCGAATGTTTTTCAATGGACGATCTCGAACGGCACCTGTCCTTCGACTTCCGACCAGGTGACGATCACGCGCGATCCCGTTCCTACAACGGCGAACGCAGGTCCTGACCAGACCGTTTGCTCCACCAGCACCACGCTCGCCGCGAACACGCCGGTGACGGGTGCAGGCATCTGGACGGTGATCTCCGGCACCGGCACTTTCGCTTCGCCGACCGCACCGAACACTACGGTGAGCGGGCTGAGCGTAGGCAACAATATTTTCCGCTGGACGATCAGCAACGGCACGTGTTCTTCGTCGTTCGACAACGTGACGATCACGCGCGATGCGAACCCGACGACGGCGAACGCGGGAGCGGATCAGAACGTCTGCACATCCTCTTCCGTTTTTGCGGGCAACGTGCCTGCGATCGGAACCGGCACATGGACGCTGATCGCAGGTACGGGAACACCAAGCGTTCCCGGCAACGCCACATCCGGCGTCACCGGTCTAACCGTCGGCGCGAATACATTTCAATGGACGATCACCAACGGCGTATGTCCCGCCTCAACGGACCAAGTGACGATCACGCGCGATCCTGTTCCCACGACGGCGAACGCAGGCCTCGATCAAACCGTTTGCTCGGGCAACGCGACGCTCGCCGGCAACACGCCGCTCACCGGCGCCGGCACGTGGACATTGATCTCCGGCACCGGGACGATCGCGTCGCCGAATTCGCCGAACAGCACGGTCAGCGGATTAAGCGTGGGTGCAAATATTTTCCGCTGGACGATCACGAACGGAACCTGCTCCGCTTCGTTCGACAACGTAACGATCACGCGCGATCCTGTTCCCACGACGGCGAACGCGGGGCCGAACCAAACGCTTTGCACGGGCACGGCTGTCTTCGCCGGTAACGCGCCGACGACAGGAACGGGAACCTGGTCGCTGATCTCCGGTACAGGCACCGTCGTCACACCCGGCTCGGCGACGTCGAGCGTGAACAGCCTGAGCGTGGGCGCCAATATTTTTCAGTGGACGATCACCAACGGCGTATGCCCCGCTTCGCGCGACACCGTCATCATCACGCGCGACCCGAACCCGACGACGGCGAATGCCGGTCCTGATTTTTCACTTTGCACGGGCAACGGCACGCTCGCTGGCAACACGCCCGCGACCGGCAGCGGCGTGTGGACCCTGGTGTCCGGGACAGGGACGATCACTTCTCCCGGCTCGCCGAATTCCGCTGTCACCGGCTTGAGCGTGGGCGCGAATGTTTTTCAATGGACGGTGTCGAACGGCACGTGTCCTTCTTCATCCGACCAGGTGACGGTCACGCGCGATCAGTTGCCGACGACGTCGAACGCGGGCATCGATCAAACGCTGTGCACCGCGAACGCAACCTTCTCCGCGAACGCTCCTTCGATCGGAACGGGAACATGGACCTTGATCAGCGGCTCGGGCACGCCCATCGCGCCGAACTCGCCGAGCTCCAGCGTTTCGGGGTTGACCGCGGGAAATAATTTATTCACCTGGACGATCTCCAACGGCACCTGCCCTGTTTCCGTCGACACGGTGAACATCATGCGCGATCCGAGCCCGACGACGTCGAACGCGGGGCCCGATCAGACGCTGTGCAACACGTCAACTATTTTCGCCGGCAACGCGCCCGTCATCGGCACCGGCATGTGGACGCTGCTTTCCGGCTCGGGCACGATCACTTCGCCGTCTTCGCCGAGCTCCACCGTCACGAACCTCGGCACCGGCGCGAACGTATTCGCCTGGACGATCTCGAACGGCACCTGTCCTTCTTCCGTCGATCAAGTGGTGATCGTGCGCGATCCCGATCCTTCCGCGGCGAGCGCGGGCATCGACCAGACGCTTTGTGCGAGCACCGCCACGCTGGCCGGCAACACGCCGAGCCCCGGCAACGGAACATGGACATTGATCTCCGGCGCAGGCACGATCACTTCCCCGGGCGTTCCGAATTCCGGCGTGACGGGCTTGGGCGTCGGTGCGAATGTTTTCCAGTGGACGATCACCAACGGTGTGTGTCCCGCATCGACGGACCAAGTGACGATCTTCCGCGATGCGATGCCGAGCACGGCGAACGCGGGACCGGATCAAACGCTCTGCAGCGGCACGTCCACGTTCGCAGCAAACGTTCCGGTCACCGGGACGGGAACTTGGTCGCTCGTCTCGGGCGCCGGCACGGCTGTTTCACCGAACTCGGCCGTCTCCGGCGTGAACGGTTTGAACGTCGGGCAAAACTTTTTCGAATGGGTGACCTCGAACGGCACTTGCCCCGTCTCGCGCGACACCGTGCGCATCACGCGTGATCCGAACCCGACGGTTGCGAATGCGGGGCCGGATCAAACCCTCTGCAACGGCACTTCGGCTTTCGCAGGAAATACGCCCGTGATCGGAACGGGCGCGTGGATGCTGATCACCGGAACAGGCACGCCTGTCTCTCCGACCTCCGCGCTCTCGACCGTTACCGGGCTGAGCGTCGGGCAGAATATTTTCCAGTGGGTGATCATCAACGGCACTTGCCCCGCCTCGCGCGACACGGTGATCATCACGCGCGAACCCGTTCCGACGATCGCGAACGCCGGGCCCGATCAAACGCTTTGCAGCGGTACGTCGACGCTCGCAGGAAATACGCCGGCGGTCGGCACAGGCGTGTGGACATTAGTTTCCGGGACCGGCACGCCGACGACACCGGGCTCGCCGTCTTCAGGCGTGACGGGATTGAGCGTAGGCGCGAACGTTTTCCAATGGACGATCTCGAACGGCACCTGTCCTTCATCTTCCGACCAGGTGATCATCACGCGCGATCCGAACCCGACGGTCGCGAACGCAGGACCGGATCAAACTTTGTGCACCGGCGCATCCGTGTTCGCAGCCAACACGCCGATCACCGGCACAGGAACGTGGAGCCTGCTTTCGGGTACGGGCACACCGGTCTCGGTGAACTCACCCACGTCCGGCGTCACGGGTCTTACGGTCGGCGACAATGTTTTCCGTTGGACGATCACGAACGGCACATGCCCCGCCTCGAACGACACCGTGCGCATCACGCGCGATCCGAACCCGACGACGTCGCTCGCGGGACCGGACCAAACATTGTGCAGCGGCAATTCCGTTTTCGCCGGCAACACGCCTTCAACGGGAACAGGAACATGGACGCTGATCTCGGGCAGCGGCTCGCCCACGACGCCTGCCGCGCCTGCGTCTGCAGTAACAGGATTGACCGTCGGCGCGAACGTGTTCGAATGGAAAATTTCGAACGGCACCTGTCCTGCGTCGCGCGACACGATGATCATCATGCGCGATCCGAACCCGACGGTCGCGAGCGCGGGACCCGATCAGACCTTGTGCAGCGGCACGTCCACGTTCGCAGGAAATATTCCTTCCACCGGCACGGGCGCCTGGGTCTTGGTCAGCGGCACGGGTGCAGCCGTCGCGCCGAATTCCGCCAGCTCGACGGTGAACGGCTTGACGGTCGGGCAAAATATTTTCCAGTGGGTGATCTCGAACGGCACCTGTCCCGCCTCGCGCGACACGGTGATCATCACGCGCGATCCGAACCCGACGGCGGCGAATGCCGGTCCCGATCAAACGCTTTGCGCGTCATCTTCCCTTTTGGCAGGCAACACGCCGGCGATCGGCACAGGCACGTGGACGCTGGTTTCCGGAACGGGCGCGCCGACGTCTCCTTCATCGCCGGGCTCGAACGTGAACGGGTTAACCGTCGGTGCAAATATTTTCCAGTGGACGATCTCGAACGGCACGTGTCCTTCTTCTTCCGACCAGGTGATCATCAACATCGACCCGATGCCCACGCCTGCGAATGCGGGAACCGATCAAACGCTCTGCGCTTCCACGTCGACGTTCGCAGGAAATATTCCTTCGACGGGAACCGGCGCATGGAGCCTGGTCAGCGGGACCGGCTCGCCCGTGTCTCCTTCATCACCGGTCTCGAACGTGAACGGCCTGACGGTCGGGCAAAATATTTTCCAGTGGACGATCTCGAACGGCACGTGTCCCGCTTCGCACGATACGGTCACGATCACGATCGACCCGATGCCCACGCCTGCGAACGCGGGGCCGGATCAGACGCTCTGCGCTTCCTCTACCGTCTTCGCCGGCAACACGCCGACGATTGGAACAGGAAGCTGGAGCCTCGTGGCAGGAACCGGCGCAGCGGCATCGCCGAACGTTTCCAATTCCGCCGTGAACGGCTTGACCGTCGGCGCGAATTTCTTCGAATGGGTGACGGTGAACGGCACCTGTCCTGCTTCGCGCGACACCGTGAAAATTATCATCGACCCGATGCCGACGCCGGCAAACGCGGGCGCTGATCAAACGCTTTGCAGCGGCACTTCCGCATTCGCAGGCAACACGCCCGCGATCGGGACCGGAACATGGACATTGGTTTCCGGCGCCGGCGCACCCACTTCGCCTTCATCACCTTCATCGGGCGTGAGCGGGCTGACGGTCGGGGCGAACGTATTCGAGTGGACGATCTCCAATGGCACCTGTCCCGCTTCTTCCGACCAGGTGACGATCACGATCGACCCGATGCCTACGCCGGCGAATGCGGGACCCGATCAAACGCTTTGCGATTCGATCTCGCTGCTCAGCGGAAATCTTCCGTCGATCGGCACGGGTGTTTGGACGCTCGTTTCCGGAACAGGCGCGCCGGTCACGCCTTCGACGTTCACTTCGGTCGTAAATGGATTGACCGTCGGCGCGAATGTTTTCCAATGGACGGTCACGAACGGAACGTGTCCCGCTTCTTCCGATGAAGTGACGATCACCGTCGATCCGCCGCCGACACCTGCGAGCGCGGGCAGCGATCAATTGATCTGCTCCTCCACTTCTGTGCTCGCCGGCAACACGCCGCTCACCGGCACGGGAACGTGGACGCTGCTTTCGGGCACCGGCTCGCCGGATGTTCCGTCCTCGCCGATCTCCGGCGTGAACGGGCTGACCGTCGGCTCGAACGTGTTCGAGTGGACGATCTCGAACGGCACGTGTCCGCCTTCTTCGGATTTCGTGATCATCAACGTCGATCCGAATCCCACGCCTTCGAACGCGGGCAACACGATCTACGTTTGCGATACGCTTGCGAGCCTGAACGGCAACGTGCCCTCCATCGGCACGGCTTCGTGGAATCACATCAGCGGCACGGGACAGCTCGCGGACACTTCGCTCTGGAATTCGCTCGTGAGCAATCTCACGCCCGGCACGCACTACTTCGAGTGGGTGATCACGTACGGCGTATGCCCGGCCTCGCGCGACACCGCCGCGATCGTCGTGGATGCGGAACCCAGCGCGCCGTTTGCGGGCAGCGACCAGAACGTGTGCAGCGGCACGCAAACGCTCGTCGGCAACGTGCCCGCGATCGGCGCCGGAACCTGGTACGTGGTTTCTGGTCCCGGCACGCTCGGCAACGCGTTCTCGAACAGCACGAGCGTGAGCAATCTTGCCGTGGGGCAGAACAGCTTCGAATGGGTGATCTCGAACGGCGTGTGCGCTTCCAAACGCGACACGGTGATCATCGATTTCGCGATGCCGCCTTCCGCGCCGTTTGCCGGCAACGACATTTACGAATGCCAGGGCAACGTGACGATGGGCGCGTACCTGCCTTTGCCGGGCTACGGGTTCTGGACGAACATCTCCGGCAGCGGCGCGATCGCCGACACGAGCGACCCGAACACCGCGGTGAACAATCTTCCCGACGGCATGCACCTGTTCACCTGGACGACGGTGAACGGCAACTGCGTATCAGCGCCCGACACGGTAGCCGTTACGATCTACTCGCCGCCCACGACCGCGGACGCCGGCGCCGATCAGCTCATCTATTTTCCCGAAGCGGAATTGAACGCCGGTCCCGTTTCGCTCGGCAGCGGATCGTGGAGCATCGTCTCCGGCTCTTGCGTGATCGAAGATCCGGCGAATCCGCAGACGCGCATCTCGCAGGTGGAGATGGGCAGCACCGTGCTGCGCTGGACGACGACGAACGGCGTGTGCGCGGAAAGCTTCGACGAGGTCCTTGTCGAGCGCCAAGGGATCGTCGTGCCCACGGGCTACTCGCCGAACCAGGACGGCACGAACGACCTGTTTGAAATTACCGGCGTGCTCGAGTACGAGAACGTGCGGTTCGAAGTGTTCAACCGCTGGGGAAACCTCGTGTATTCCTCGGCGAATTACCGCAACGATTGGAACGGCACGGGCGACAACGGGCAGCTGCTGCCCGAGGATGTGTACTACTACATTCTCTCGCTGCCGGAAGCAGAAGTGTTCACGGGATATGTTGCTATTAAACGCGCGAGACCATGAAATACGTCATTACTTTTTTGCTGATCATTTCGATCACGCGTGAGCAGTTCGCGCAGCACAACACGCTGCACACCCAGTACATGCTGAACCCGGTGGTGCTGAATCCCGCGTATGCGGGCATGGAAGAGGCGCTGTCCTGCGCGCTCACCTACCGCCGCCAGTGGATGGGATTCGCCGGCGCGCCCGAAACCTACGCGCTGTCCGCGCACATGCCGCTGCGCAGGAAACAGTTCAACGTGGGGCTGATCGCGCAGCAGGACAACATCGCGGTGCTGCGCCGCACGCAGCTCGAATTGCTGTACGCGTACCGTTTGCATGCAGGAAAAATTTCGCTTGCCGCCGGCTTTAGTCCCGGTGTGCACATGATCCAGAACAACTGGAGCCAGGTGACGACCACCGATCCCGGCGACATGTCGTACATGGGCGTGGAGCGCAGCATCGCCTGGCAGGCGGGGTTCGGATTTTACGCGAGCACGAAACGCGCGTTCCTCGGGCTGAGCAGCCGCGCGCTGATCACCAAGCAAAGCGTGCTCTCGCCGGGCGAGCAGCCGGTGCTGCTGTACACCGGCTACAAATTCGGCGACCCGGAAAAGATCGGCGTGACGGCGTCGGCGCTGGCGCGCACGATCCCGGGAAATTATTTTCAAGCCGACGTGAACGTGCTCGCGCAATTCCGCAACCTGGTGGGCGCGGGCATTTCGTATCGCATCAAAGACGCGGTGGCCGGCATTCTCAGCCTGACGCTGAACGAGCAGCTGCATTTCGGCTATTCGTACGATCATACGCTGTCGAACATCGGGAATTATTCCAGCGGCACGCACGAATTGCTGCTGCGCTATGATTTCGCTTACCGCCTGCAACCGAAAAGTCCGCGAAAACTGTATTGAGCCATGCGCCTGAACGGAAACATATTCGGCCTGATCACCTGCTTCGCGCTCGCTGCGCCTTGCCTCGCTCAAAGCGGCGCGGAGGCCATGCAGCCGGGACGGAGCAAGCTGTGCCAGCTGTTTTCCGACACGACGCTGTTCCGCTGCCGGCGCATGGAGCTGAACACGAACGGTTCCGAATTCGGCGTGACGCGTTACCGCGAAGGTTACGTGTTCGCCTCCTCGCGCAACAACAGCAGCTTCGGCGTCCGCTATTACACGGACGATCCTTCCGCGCCGCTGCTCGACCTTTTCTATTTCGAAAAGCGTGATGCGGGAAAATTCAGCAAGCCGAAACCGTTTGCGGGCGAGATCAATTCGAAATACAACGAGGGGCCGGCGACCTTTTCCGAGTGCAAGGACCTGATGATCTGCACGCGCAATCTTGTTTTGGAGTCGGACTGGGGCGAGCCGAAAGTGCTGCTCTCCCTCGCGTCCAGTTCGCTGCAGGGCGGGAAGTGGAGCAAGCCGGAGCTGCTTTCGTTCTGCGACGGCGCATCGAACTACGCGCATCCCGCATTGGCCTGCAACGACAGCCTGCTGTTCTTCTCTTCCGATCGCCCGGGCGGTTACGGCGGCATGGACCTGTATTACTCGAAGCTGGGACCGGAAGGCTGGAGCGCGCCGGTCAACCTGGGGCCGCGGATCAACTCGGAGCGGCAGGACGCCTTCCCGTTCTGTTCGCCCGCAGGAAATTTGTACTTCAGCAGCGACCGCGAGGGCGGGCAGGGCGGGCTGGACATTTACGCGATCGATCTTTCCGACACGGCGGCGTTCGATCTGGCGCATCCCGGCGCGCCGCTGAATTCTTCCGCCGATGATTTCAGCTTCTGGTGCGGGCAGAATGAGCTGGAAGGATTTTTCTCTTCCAACCGCGAGACCAAATCGCCGGCCGACGACGACATTTATTTTTTCTCGCTCGACTGGCCGCAGCCGCTTGCGCTCGACACGCTGAAGCACCCGGAGCTCTGCTACACCTTCTTCGAGGAGGCTTCGACGGCGACGAAAGATACCGTGGGCCTGCGATACGAATGGAGCTTCAGCGACGGCACGCGCGCGCGCGGGCTGGAAGTGAAAAAATGCTTCGATACGACGGGCGTTTACCACGTCGAGCTGAACATCATCGACACCACTTCCGGAGAAGTGTTCGAGAACCAGGTGAGCTTCGATTTCGAGATCGCGCATCCGAACCCGATCGTGCTCACGCTGCCCGACGTGCTGGCGGAGAACACGCCGCTGCTCATCAGCACCGCCGAAGTGACGCTGAGCGATTATGAGGTGAGCTCGGTGTTCTACGACTTCGGCAACGGCTACAAAAGCAGGGGAGCAGAAGCGGCGCACGTGTACCACAGCAAAGGAACTTATTATCCGCAGGTGCTGTTCAAATTGAAGAACAAGCAGACGGGAATCGAAGAATGCAGAGGTGTTGTAAAAAAAATAATCGTGGAGTAACATGAAAAAATGTATTCTATTCCTGGTTCTCGCGTCAGCGCAGCTGATCCCTGAAGCCGCCCTCGCGCAGCAGGCGCCGGCAGCCGACCAGAATTTCGCGTACCTCGTGACCTTCGGCAAAAAAGCCGAGCGCTCCTGGGGCGACGACGATTTCGTGCAGATCTTTTTCTTTTCCGTTCCGCAGGTCTGCAACCAGGCCGTGTACCTGCGCGTGTACGATCCGGACGTGGGCGGGAAAGTGGATGAGAACCGCGGCGGCTTCAACACGAAAACGAAGTTCACCGTCTACGGCGGCACCGGCGCGCACTCCGATCCCGCCGCGCGCAAGCACGAGCCTGTGGGCAATTACAAAAGCGGCATCCAGCTGGCGACGAAAACCTTCGACGGCGAAGCGACCTGGGATGAGAAGTGGTACACGTTCGGACCCTTCAGTCCCATCGAAGGCGAATTGCAGCCCGAGTTCGGCGGCTACATTTTCAAGATCGTCATCGAAGGCATCGAAGGCGACGACGGCAATCTTTATAAAATGTTCCTCTCCTCGAAGAAAGAGGAGAACGTGGACATGGAAGGCGGCAATTCGTTCACGTACGAGTTCTGCCTGCGCGTGCCGGACAACGCGGGCACCGTGTGCCATATTTACCCGTTCGTCAGCAGCCGCGTGATCGCTGTGAAGACGAGCATTTTCGATTACGATTCGGAAGGATTCATCCGTACGGTCTCCGTCGCGAAAAAAGGGGACGTGTTCCGTCCCGGCGGCGACGGCAACTGGGTGGAGCACACGCACGTGATCGTGGAGGACGAGTACAACACGTCGCTGGACATTCAATTCGTCAAGCAGGCGGCGGTGAAGAACAATAACATCGCGGTGTACATCACGAACCAATACGGCGACCTGCTGCCGTTTTATACAGTGCCCATCGGCGGCGTGCCGAGATATAAGTACAAGATTGGGATCAAGGCTGGGAAATAATGGTAGGGATGAGGAATGGCCTGTCGGCCCTGGTGATGCTCCTGTGCGGCATAAGCGCATTCGCGCAGGTGATCTCGAGCCGTCTCTTCAATGAGGAGAAAGGTCTGGCGCAGCGTTTTATTTTTTCACTCGCGCAGGATCGCAACGGCGTGCTGCTGCTCGGCACCGAGCGTGGCTTCGTGCGCTTCAACGGCGACCAGTTCATGACCATCGGCGCGGCGCACGGCCTGGCGGAGGATCAAGTGTCCTGCGTATTCGCCGACAGCCGCGGACGGACCTGGATCGGGCATTTTCAGAAAGGCATCAGCTGCGTGCAGGGAGCTTCGGCCAGCGTGGTGGATTCGGGCGAAGCCTTCAGGGGGAAGGTCAACTCGTTTGCGGAAGACGCGGCGGGGCGCATCTGGGGTGCGGTCGACGGCAAAGGCATTTTCATGATCAACCCGCTCACGCGCCGCGCCACGCAACCCGCCGGCGCGCCGGGCCGCCACCTCGCGTTCGACATGCAGGGACAATTGCTCGCGGGCGGCGACGAAGGTTTGTGCGTTTACAAAGTGGAATCGAACGGCACGCTGGTGATGAAGCAGCGCGTGGCCGAAGTGTGGGACCGCAAAGTGGATGCGATCTGCCTGGCGCGGCTGGGCGGACGCGAATTGCTGTTCGTCGCCGTGGCGGAAAAAGGATTGTACTGTTTCGTCAATGAGAAAGGCGGCTACCGCCTGCGCGGGCTGATCCGCGAGGAGCTGCGCTGCAGCGAATTGAATTTCTCCTCGCTCGCTTTCGACAGCGACGGCGAATATCTCTGGCTGAGCACCATCGGGGAGGGCCTGCGCAAGATCAGCTTTGCGAACACGGTGTTCCCGGTGAGCGTCGACGTGTATCAAGGCTTGCCCGACGACAACATCAAGTCGCTGCTGATCGACCTGGAGAATAATTTGTGGGCCGGCACCTTCGGCAAGGGCCTGATGCAGCTGCCGCATTC
>Ga0196978_1000533_pt1 | contig 18964 bp, 11 predicted proteins | sample S3v_2013CmetaG_FD_155491 | JGI IMG/M metagenome (GOLD analysis project Ga0196978, IMG submission 155491) | Soil microbial communities from Anza Borrego desert, Southern California, United States - S3+v_20-13C | ecosystem: Environmental > Terrestrial > Soil > Desert | place: USA: California... | reverse complement strand
AGAGCACGAGCACCACGTTTCGCGGCGGAATTAGGCCGACACGCTGATCGAGCGCGAAGCGATGCGCGAGATCGACCGCGTCGTCGACCGCGTACGGAACAGTCAGCCGTTCATCGTGGGGAAAGTCCCGTACGCCTACGAACAAGCCTCTCGATGCCTCTCGCGAGAACTTCGGCGGCGCGAGCGTTCCCGCGAGCTGGACCGGAGTCACGGACCGAGCCGGCGGCTGGTTCGGCCAGCACATTCCGGCCGTGGCGGAAAGAACCAGCAGGCCTGCCGCAGCGAGCGCTTTCGAGGTGTTCACGATGAAGGGAAACCCGGTTCAGTGAAAAGAGTGGCGTATTTCGCCACAAAACGCCACCCGCGACACCGATCGGGGTCTCTCCTCCATTGAGCCCCAAGGAGACCCGATGAGACCACCTACATTCGCGGCGGTTTTGCTCGTCCTCACCGGTGCCGTGCATGCGCAGACGCGCGGGCCGGTCGACTGGATTTTTCTCGTCGACACCTCGAAGTCGATGCGCGGCATCGGCGGCACGAAGGACATCTGGACGGACGTGAAGGTGAGCCTCGACTCGTTCGTACGCGAAGCGGGCGAGGGCGATACGGTAACGATGTACGCATTCGATCGCGATGTACGCGAGATCGACGCCGCCTCGCGCAGCGATTTGTACCGCGCCATTCTCACGCTCCCCGCCGAAGGGAAGCGCACGCACCTCGGCGCGGCGATCGCGCAAGGTCTCCTGCGCGCCGAGTCCCTGCGACGCGGAAACAGCGACGCGGTACGCCGCCAGGTCGTAGTCCTCTTCACCGACGGCAAGGAAGATGTCCAAGACATCGAAAACCCGGTGCAGATCGGGGCAAACATCGATCGTGTCGGCAAGACCTTCGTTTTCTTCGTCTCGATGGGTGAGCATGAACGGCAGCTCGACGACTTTGCCGCGACGACGGAACAGGCCACGGTCCTCAAGGCGCCGACACCGGAGGCGATCCGCAACATCGCGCGCGAAATCCGCGCAAAGCTCCCGACGCCTCCACCGCCACCACCACCACGACCTGCCATGCAACCGCAGCCGACGCAAGTTCCCGAGCCGCCGCCGTCTTCAGCGTGGTTCAAGGTGGCGATGACGTTCGCTCTTCTCGTCGTGGTCGCATTCATCGTCGTTCAGCAGAACCGCAAGAAGAATCGCCTCGAGGGTGAGTTGGAGATCCTCCGGCCCGACGCAGCGTTCGTCGGCCTGCCGAGCCTTCGGGCGAACGAAATCGCGCTCAGCTCCATCCTGCCGGCCGGCGCGCTGGCCGGGAGCGATGCCCGCCTCTTCGTCCGTCGCCGGGAAGGCCGCAAACGAGTCTGGATCGCCGCACGAAGCGGATCGCTGCGCATCAACGACGTCGAGACGCCGATGAGCGAGCTGTATGACGCCGACACCATCGAGATCGGCGACGCGCGACTCCGCTTCAACCGCGTCGGCGACGAACGTCCATTGGAATCGACCCGGGAGGCTGACCTGTGAAGAACAACGTCGTGTTTCGTCCCACCGTAGTCCTCGGGCTCGGCGGCACCGGCTACAACACGCTGCTCAAACTGAAGAAACGCTTCATCGATGCATACGGCTCCGTCCCGCCGATCATCCGTTTCCTCTCGATCGACACGACCGAGAACGCGGAAGGCGGCGAAAGGACCGCGCCCGGCGAACGGCTCGATCACAACGAGACTTACGTCCTGCAGGTCGGCAATCCGGCGAACCTCGTCAATGGCACCAACCCTCACATCGACGAATGGTGGCCGCCGGAGATTCCGACGCAGGCCATCATCGCCGGAGCCGGACAGGTGCGCGCGCGTGGACGGCTGGCGTTGTTTGCGAAAGCGGCGGAGGTTTACGGACGGATCCGGCGCGCCGTCGACGACGTTCGAAACATCCGCAACCAGAAGCAGATGTACGCGGATGAGTTTCAGGTCTCCGAGCGCTCCGGCGTCGAGGTTCAGATCGTCGGCAGCCTGGCCGGCGGCACCGGCAGCGGGACGTTCCTGGATGTCGCCTTCATGGCCCGCGACGTCATCGGCGGCGACGAGCAGTCGAACTTCACCGCCGTGTTGCTGCTCCCGGGGATCTTCACGCGCATGAATGGCGTGGCACTGGTGAAGTCGAACGGATACGGCGCGCTCAAGGAGATCGAGCATCTTTCGACGTCGCGAGCCACGTTCACCATCGACTATGGTTTCCGTCGGGTCGAAGTGACCAGGCCGCCGTTCGACGTGGTCTATCTCATCGACAGCGTCAACGAGCAGGGGCGCGTGGTCACCGAGCAGAGCGATCTGCACACGCTGATCGCCGACGGCATGTATGTGCAGATCGGGTCGCAGCTCGGCACCGACGCGGCGAACGCGGTGGACAACATCAAGACGCAGATCGCCACCCATCCGCGTGTGAAAGGCCGTTCACCTCAATACTGCAGCTTCGGCGTGGCGTCGCTGAGCATGCCCAGCTTCGACGCGCTGCTGTGCGAGGACGCCAGGCGCCTGGTCAACGACGACCTGCTGAACGGCGCGGTCGCCGACTCCGAGATCGAAGACGATGTCCACCGTTTCATCGACGCGAACCGTCTTCGTGAGGACGAGGCGGATCAGGTCGTCGAGTTCCTGAGCCAGCGCGAAGGCGGCGGACAACTGCGCATCGCCATGCCGCTCACGCAACTCGTGATCGACGCGAAGGTGCTCGCGTCGATCAGGAGCTTGCATACGGCTCATCGCTCGAAAGCGGAACGGCAGATCGCGCAGGTCGTCGGCGTCAACTTCGACACGCTGCGCGATCAGGTTGTGGCGGCGATCAACACGGTGTGGGAGTCGATGGTCAACCGCAGCAACGGCTTCACCCGCGCCGAGCGGTTCTTTGAGAAGCTGCAAGCGAAGCTGGAGTGGTATCGCAACATGATGGACGGTGAGGCGAAGGACGAGCGCACGCGTCTCAAGGCCATCAGCTTCAAGCCCGCCGAAGACCAGATCGGGGAAGCGGCCGGCGCGTTTCTGCGCCGCGAGGCGCGCCTCAAGACCGCCTGCGAGGTGTACGGCGGTCTCGTCGATCGCGAGACCGAGCTGACCATTCGCGCGGCGCGGCTGGAAAAGGCGGCCGAGCTCTACTCGGTACTGCATGCGCACACGCAGGCGATCCTCGATAGCTGCTATCGGATCCGCGAGAACCTCAATGCCGCGCGAAAGCACTTCGAGCAGCAGTATCTCGACGCCATCAATCCGCGCGGCGCGTCACGTCTGTTCGAGCAGACCGTCGGCTTCGATCCCGGAGCGCATCGCCCGCGCGTCACCGGCGACGATTTCGTGAAGTGGTATGCCGATCACCATCGCGCGTCGCTCTCGCAATGGGCCGGGCTGCGCGCCGCGGAGGTTCACGCCGACATCCAGCAGTTCGTGGAGAGATGTTACGAGCCGCTGACGTCTCTGACCATGGACGACATCCTGCGCCGCTCGTCGCCCGATGTGGTGTCGCAACAGCTCAAGCGTCTCGACAATCTCGCCGTCCCACTCTGGCGGTACGACCTCGGCCGCATCCCTGTCGTCAATCAGACGCTCGTCAACGAGTTCTATCACTACGGAGTGGCCGATGCCGACACAACGGTGTTGAAGGAGTCGCGCTACGAGACCGGGTTGCCCAAGGGAATGGCCAAGCCGTCCATGGTCTCGACGCGCGACGCGAAGCGCATCCTTTTGTTCAAGGTCAAAACGGGACTCCCGCTCTTCGCTTTGGCGGAGATGGAAGACATGGAGCGCTCCTACACCGATCCGAACAAGATGATCTCGAACCACGTCGACCGGCGCTGGCAGGATCTCCCGAACCTCATTCCGCGCAGCGGCGACGGGGAGGCGCTGCGCTGGTTCGCGCTGGCTCAGGCGCCTGAGCCGTTCGCGATCATCCGCCGCGAGGGCGCGTGGTACTCGATCAAATCGAAAAATGGCCGGCGAGTGGACAACAACATGGTGCGCCTGGCACAGGGACGCGTGCCCGCGTACGCCGCATTCGAGAAGAATCGGCAGCTCGTGCAGGAGGTGGAAGAGGCGATCGACGCGATTGTGACGCGTGAAGGTGCGGTGCGCGCCGCGCAGATTCTCCGCGACTACACCGAATTGCTGTCCAAGCAGATGGCCAATGCCGTCGAGCCTCAGGTCAAGGACCAGGTGGAGAACGAGATCGTTGCCATCGAGGACTACGTGCGGCGGATGGAGACGCTCTCCTGAGCGGGACGAAGGATCCATGCTCAAGCCGGTCAGCATCCTCGCTCTCGACGACTGCGTGGCGCCGCTCGCGCATGCCGTGCAGCAGCGTGTCACCACGCATCACGGCGTCGGCGATCTCGTGCAGACGCGCGTCGTGGCCGGCCCCGATCCGGAACCGGACATTCAGTCGATGCACGCGCAGCGGCAGCGTCCCGACACGCCATTGCGTCTGCGCGACGACGTCAGCACGCGCGAGGTCGTGCTGGTGATGCTGGCCGCGGCAGGCCCAGCGCGGCAGTCGCTTCTGCAGGTCGCCCGGCGCATCCGCACGATCTACGAGACACGCCGTTTCGCGTCGTTCGTATCGCTCGAGATTCTCTGCCTGCTGCCGGAGGCGGCCGGAGCAGCGGCGCCGGAAGACTATGCCGCCACATACGCGCTGCTCAAGGCGCTCAGCGCGGAAGACCAGAAGCCGTTCAACGAGGTGTGGCTGCTCGATGCCACCAACGGAAAGCGGGTGCGGTTCGGAGCGGTTGACGCGGCAAGCGACACCCTCGACGTGTACGCGGATGCGGTCGCGGGCGTGCTGATGTATGAGCCGGAGATGAGCGGCGCACTGCCGGGCATTCATCCGCGCGGCATGCATCCGACCTTCAGCTCCTTCGGTTACGCATCGCTGGTGTTTCCGCGCGAGGTGGCGTTGCAACGCGTCGAGACCCGCTTCGCCGCGGAGCTGATGCAGGAGAAGCTCCTGGGCGGCGGCCCGGCGCTGCATGCGCAACTCGCAGCCAGGCAGTTCGTCGCTGCCGAGGAGTTCGCGCTGCCGCTGTCGCGCATCGGTGTCGACGGCGGGCAATCGCTGTTCCGCCGCTTCCAGCCGAAGACGCGCGTGAATGAACGGACGCGCAGCGCGGAGGAGGTCATCGCCGCGGTCCGCAGTGAGCTGCAGGCGTTCCGCGACTCGACGCATCTCAGGAATCTCGAAACTCTCGCGAAACAGGGAGAACAGACCGCACGCGATCACGCGGCGCAGCTGATCCATGCGATCGACGAGACGCTCGACCGCACGAGCTATGACGCGGCGATCGCGCTGCTCGAGGCTTTGCTCGACCCGCTGCCGGAGCTGCGTCCCGACGCGGAGCTCGCCCCGCGCAACCTTGTGACCGAGATCCGCGCTGCCACCGCGGCGCTCGATACACGGTTGCGCTTCACTGCGAATACAGCTTCGAGCGAAGCCGCGCGATCGCGCGTGCGCGAGCTGAAAGCGTTGATCGAGGACCAGCAGCTCGTTGCCGAGACGCACGGGCCCGCCGATGCCGCGAAACAACTGGAATCGCTCGAGCGCGAGAAAACTTCGCTGCTGCAACAGGTGCCGGAGCTGATCTTCGCGGAGGAGCGTGACAACAGCGCGGCGCGCACGGCGGCGCGGGAAGCGGAATCGGAGCGCCTCGCTGCCGAGACCGAAGCACGCGAGCAGCAGTTGCGCGAGTTGTTCGTCCAGCTTCCGCGGGCGGAGCAGATGTTGCGCGAGGCGCTGGAGGCGAGGCGGAGTTGGCTCTGGCAACAGTTGTTCATCGCCATCGCCGGCGTGGCCGCGATTTACGCGATCGGATTCGTATCTTCCGCGCAACTGACGTGGGTGATCCCGCCCGCGCTGGCGCTGTTCGCGATCGTCACGGGGATTCGATACATCACGCGCATCGTGCCACTGGTGCGTGCCGCGCGTGAACGACTGACGCGGCTGCGATCGCAGATCGAGACCGCGGACGAAGCGAAGAACGTCGCGCACAACGACGAGCTGCAGTTCGAATACGACCTGACGCATCGGCGCACGGCGCTCCGTGTGTTGCGCGGGACGCACGATGCGGTGAAGGAAATGCGGGATGCGTTGCGCGCGCAGCGCGAAATGCTCGGTGCGCTCGCGGCGTCATTCACTCCGCCATCGATCTCCAGCGCACGTCTGTCGCTGAGCGTAGTGGACGACGAGGAGATCGATGCCTGGTACGCGCGCACGATCGATGATCGCAGGCCATTCGCGCGAGAGTTTCCAATCCGCCGCTCCGAGTCGCGCCGTCTAACGATCGAAGAAATACGGCAACGGGTCGCGTCGTACGCCTCGACGGCATTCGTCGCTTTCCGCAAGCTCACGCTGGCCACCGCGGCTTCTGCGCTCTCGGACGAGGCGAAGCTCGCGCAGCGGCTCAAGCGGGTCGCGGACGTCAGCGCGCCGCTGATCGAGTTGCGGGACGATGATCTGCAGGCGCAGCGCTCGACACAGCGCGATTGCACGTTGTGGCTGGAGACGACTGATGCGAGGTGGACCGGGCAGTTGCAGCAGCGGTTTCCGGAAGCGCACGTGAAGCCGGCGCCCGACGCGCTATCCGTGCACGTCGTCACGCGCGTTCTGCACTATCCGGGTTACATCCTCGGCCAGATCGATTACTACCGGGCGCAATACGAGGCGGCAGCGCATCCCGAACACGCGCAGGTTGCCGATCTGCTACCGGCCGAACTGGTGGTTGGGGCTGCGGTGCGCTCCGCGTACGAGCAACTCCTCCTCGCGCGCGCACTCGGCGTCGTGGTGAGCGATGTCCTCCTCGGCGACTCCTACCTGGCGGCCGCGCAGTTGCTCGCCGCGCCGGAGAGTGCGGCGCACCGCGAACGGCTCGACGCGGCGCTCGTTCCGCGGTTGGCGACCGGAGGCGACGTGACGAGCGAGTTGCGGTCGCTGCGAACGTCCGCATCGCTCACGCCGCTCGACCTCAACGTGCTCGACGGCCTCTTGAAAAAATACGCAACGCTGGTCTGAGGAAAAGCCATGGGCTTCTATCTGCGTAAGAGCGTTTCAGTCGGACCGTTCCGCTTCAATCTCTCGGGATCGGGTGTGGGCGTGTCGGCCGGCGTTCGTGGATTCCGTGTTGGCTCGGGACCGCGCGGCAACTACGTGCACCTCGGGCGCGGCGGCGTCTACTATCGCCACACCTTTCGCTCGGAGGTGCCTCCGCACGCGGCACCGCAGGAGATCGATTCCGTCGATGCTGCTGCGATTGTCGACTCGTCATCCGAGGCGTTGCTCGACGAGATTCGGGGCAAGCGTCGCAAGCTCACCTTGAGGCCACTTGCGGTCACCTGCACGATCGTGTTGCTCATCGTGACGCTGCTTTCCGGATCGGGATGGACGATCGTGTTCGCCGCCATTGCCGGTCCGCTGTTGGTTCTCGCCGCCGGCCGTCGCGACCGCATCGCGAAAACGGTGGTCATCCACTACGACTTCGAGCCGCAGGTGGAGCAGGCGTTCCGCCGCTTCACCGAATGGGCTCAGGCGTTTGCCGGTGCCGGCCGGACGTGGCACATCGCGGCATCCGGATGGGTGCACGACCGCAGGTATCACGCGGGCGCAAGCAGCCTGGTGCAGCGCAACGTGACGACGGTGCGCGCGGTCGAACTGCCATTCGTCGAGACGAACGTTCCGGTGTTGAGCATCGGCGCGGGACGGCAAACGCTTTACTTCCTGCCCGATCGCTTGCTGGTCTACGACGCAGCCGGGATTGGCGCGATCTCGTATCGCACACTCGAGATCTCCGCGACCAGACGGCGTTTCATCGAAGAGGGCGGCGTGCCGGCCGATGCGACCGTGGTCGATCACACGTGGCGATATGTGAACAAGAGTGGCGGTCCGGACCGCCGTTTCCGTGACAACCGGCAAGTGCCGATCTGCCTGTACGACGAGCTCACGTTTCGCACGCCGAACGGACTGCACGAAGTTTTTCAGGTTTCGCGTTCCGGCGTGGGTGAAGGATTTGTAGCCGCCGTCCGTTACCTCGGAAGCGTCACGTCGTGAGCGCTACGCTTTTCCAGATGCGCACACCGCGGCTCGCCGCCGCTCTTCGAAGAGGTCCATTGTTGCAGCCCATTACGAGCTTGCGGCGTTCTGCAAGGTCGAGGTACGCCGCGTCATGAACGGACAGATGATGCGCCGTGGCGAGCTCGGACAATCGCGAAAAGGCCAGGGAAGACATCTCATGGTCGATGCGCAGCGGGAGTACCCGCAGCCATCCGAGCGCGGTTTGGCGCTCATTCTCGGTCAGCTTGCGCCGGCGAACGAGCACCGTGAGAGCGTTGGCCACCTCCAATGGCCACAACGCAGGCACTTCGAGGATGGCCCCTGCGGCGACGGCATCCAGCATGGCGGCGGTCTCGGGCGTCGCCTGCGCGGGACGCACCCAGCCAACGGCGACCGAGGCATCGGCGACAAAAGCCTGGATCACAGCCTGCCCTCGTCGATGGCGGACCGGATCTCCCGGCTCGAGAGCTTCGCTTTCGATCTCCGACGGATCTGTTGCTGCAGTTCACGAAGTCCTGCCACGGCGCGGCGAACATCGTCCGCTCGTTGAGCCCCCTCGGGCACCAGTCGCGCCACGGGCTTGTCATGACGGGTGATGACGACCTCCTCGCCTTCGGCCACGCGGGCCAGTAACTCTCCAAACCGTGTTTTTGCCTCGAACGCACTCACTTTGGCCATTGCGTCTCCGATCAAATCAACCAGTCATTGACCAGTTTAGTATGAGCAGTTCGCTCATGCGCTTCTCGACCCGATCACCGCGGGAAAGAGGCCACGCCTCCCATGACGCCGAATCGGGTCTTTGTCTTCATGAACACACTGGTTCTCGTCGCCGTGGCGGCAACGATCTCCACGCTTGCTGTCTTGTTGTGGATTTCTCTTCGCCGGCTCGACGTGGACGTGGCACGAGGGCGCCAGGAAACACATTCGGCCGCGGCCACCCTGCGCCAGGAAGTTTCCGCCGCGGTCGCCGCACATGGAACGACGCAGCGGCAGGATCTCGCGGCCATCCGCGCGCAGGTAGAGAAACTGACCGAGTCGAACGAAGGACGCATCGACTCGGTGCGCCGCACCGTCGACGAGCGCCTGCGCGAGATTCAGGCGACGAACGCGCGCGAGCTGCAGGAGATGCGCGTCACGGTTGACGAAAAGCTTCAGGGCACGCTGACGCAACGCCTCGGCGAGTCGTTCCCGCTGGTCACGGAGCGGCTCGAGCAGGTGCACAAAGGGCTGGGCGAAATGCAGGCGCTCGCCAACGGCGTCGGCGATCTCAAGAAAGTCCTCTCCAACGTCAAAGCGCGCGGTGGTTGGGGCGAGGTGCAACTCGAGACGCTGCTCGAACAGATGCTCTCGCCCGAACAGTTCGAGCGCAACGTCGCCACCAAAGAGATGAGCCGCGAATCGGTCGAGTTCGCGGTGAAGTTTCCCGGGAAAGGTGACGTTCCGCTGCTCCTGCCACTCGATGCGAAGTTTCCTGTCGAGGACTACCAGCACTTGCTCGACGCACATGACCGCGGCGACGCCGAAGCAGTGGAGGCCGCCGGCCGCCGGCTCGACAGCGCCGTGCGAACTGCCGCGAAGACCATTCGCGAGAAATACATCAACCCGCCGGTGACGACCGACTTCGCAATCATGTTTCTACCGACGGAGGGGTTGTATGCGGAGGTATTGCGGCGCCCGGGATTGGCGGAGCAGATCCAGCGCGAATGCGGCGTCCTCATCGCGGGCCCGACGACGCTCACCGCGATCCTCAGCAGCCTGCAAATGGGATTCCGCACGCTCGCCATCGAGAAGCGCTCGAGCGAGGTGTGGCGTCTGCTCGAAGCGGTGAAGACCGAGTTCACGAAGTTCGGCGGCGTGATCGAGAAGGTCAATCGCAATCTCGAGACCGCGCGCAATCAGATGGACGCGCTGGCCACGCGCACGCGGGTCGTGAGCCGGAAATTGCGCGACGTCGGCGAGCTGCCGGAAGCCGACGCGAAGCTGCTGCTCAGTTTGGCACCACCCAGTGCTGCGGCGGACGAGGAGGACGACGGCTGGGTCGAGGCGCGGCCATGACGGCGATCGCGCGCGAGCTCGAAAGTGCGCGACAGCGCTTGCTCGACCTCACTCTCCGCAATCGCCTGCTCAACTACCGTCCCAGTGCGCTGCGCAGTATCCGCGTCACCAGCGAATTGCCGGCGGAAATTTACGACGCCCTGGTATTGCGCGAGAAGGCCATGGAGTTTCGCGCGGCCAGGAATCTCTCCGCAGCGCACGATGACACGTGGGACGCACAGACCGCGCTCCAGTCGCATCACACCGACCGTTTTCTGCAGACGCCCTACGACCACGACTCGCTCTCGAAGAAGCTCTTTCGGGTCTTTCATGAGGGCCGCAGCGCGGTGGAAGAGCAGGGTTACACCGTTGCGCATCTCGCCATCGGCTTTCTGGAGTGGTTCGAGAGCGACGGGAGCGATCAGCCGCGGCGCGCGCCGCTGATCCTCGTGCCGGCAGAGCTCGAGCGCGTCGGCGCGGGCGACTTTTCGAAAGTGCGGTGGACCGGCGAGGATGTGTTCGCCAACATCTCGCTCGCGGCGAAGCTCGTCGAGCACGGCGTGGCGATGCCGCCGTTCGAGCCGCCCGAGGAGAAAAGCGGCATCGACGCGTGGCTGCAGCGCGTCGTCCAGACCATCGTCCGCAAGCCGCGCTGGCGCGTACTGTCGGATCTCGTCCTCGATTTCTTCAGCTTCACGAAGTTCGTCATGTTCAAGGATCTCGATCCGGCGACGTGGCCGGATGAGCGGAAGCCGCATGATCATCCGCTGCTGCAGACTCTCTTCCTCCCAGAGGGCGAGCCGGATGACAGTGGCTTCGACGCGAATGAGATCGACACGACGCTGCACGCACGCGATCTGTGGCATGTCATGGATGCCGATCCGTCTCAGATCGCCGTCATCGAGGACGCGAAGGCCGGCCGCAATCTGGTGGTACAGGGCCCGCCCGGAACAGGGAAGTCGCAGACCATCACGAATCTGATCGCCGAAACGCTGGCCGCGGGACGCACGGTGCTGTTCGTGAGCGAGAAGATGGCCGCACTCGAGGTCGTGAAGTCGCGTCTCGATGCCGCCGGCCTCGGTCCGTTCTGTCTGGAGCTGCACAGTCGCAAGTCGAACAAGAAGGCAGTGCTCGCGGAGCTGGAGCGGTCGCTCGGATCGAAGCCACTGATCGCATTGCCGGAGCCCGACGAGCACGAACTGCTCAGGGACGATCTGAATCGATGTGCGCGCGAGTTCGCCACGCCGGTCGGTGCGTGGGGCCGGACGCCGTTCCAGCTTCTCGGAATCCGAGAGGCCACGCTGGGAGCCACACCTCCATCGATCGCGGATGTCGCGGCACTCAGAGATACCGACGTCGCCGCGGCGGAGAATGCATTGCGCGAGCTGGCGTACATCCTCCCGTCGGTGCATCCGGTGGCGGCGCATCCGTGGCGGGCAAGCACGCGTCCCGCGATGGTTCCCGGCGACGATCAGGAAATCCGGAGGTGTCTCGCACGCGCATCGGAGACGACGCGTACGCTGATCGAGGAGGCCGCCGCACTCGCCCGCGAAAGCGGCGTGCAGGAACCATCGAGCCTCGCTGATGTTGCGCGCGCGGCGCGTGCTGCTGAAGTGGTCGCGGAGGGCGGGATGCCGACCGAGGCGGTACTGCTGCTCAGCAATGCATGGAACGCCGCCAATCCCGCCGCGGAGGAATTGATTGCGCGCGCCGAGACGGTGCAGCGCGAGCGAGCTGCGCTGGCGCGAACGTTTCGCGAAGAGGCCCTCGAACCTAGCATCGGCGCCGAGCTCGACGAATTCGGTCTTCTCGCCACCCGCTTCTTCCGCATCTTCAACGGCCGCTATCGCACGTTGCGGCGGCAGCTCGCGTCGCTTTACGCGAGCGAAGTACCGAAGCCGCAGCAAATGATTGCGGACCTCAGCCGGCTCTCCGAGCATCAGAGCGAGCGCGGCGCGCTTCGCGGCGATCCACGGGGCCGTACATTCTTCGGCGCGCGATGGCTTGCCGATCGAAGTGACTGCGCCGCGTTGCGACGCTTCGCGGAATGGATCGTCGTTTTTCGCCGCGAGTTGCTGGCGAGTGCGCTCACGCGGAGAGCCGTGGAGATTGCGTCCGCGGGCATCGATGCGAATGCGATTCGTGCGCGCATCGAGGCATTGGAGGCCGCATCCCTCAATTGCCGCGAGGCGCTCCGCACACTCGCGGCAGAGCTGTGTGTGGAGGAGCTACCCGAGATGGCGCCGTTCACGGCGGTGGCCGTGCAGGTCGAGCAGTGGCAGCAGCAAATGCCGTCGCTGTTCCGCTGGACGCAGTTCAACGCGGCTCGGGCAACGCTGCGCGGCACCGCTGCTGCGGCGCTCGAGCCATACGTCATCGACGACTCGATCGACGCGAACCATCTCGTCGGGTTCTTCCGTCTCGCGCTCGCCGAGTCGCTGCTGCGCGTCGCCTTCGCGGAGCGGCCGTCTCTCGGCCACTTCCTCGGCGAGCTGCATGAGAAGAAGATCGGCCGGTTTCGCGAGCTCGATGGCGCCCTCGCGGCCATTCAGCGCGCGCGTCTCTCGCGGCGGCTCCATGCCGCGCGTCCGCAGCTCAGCGGCGGTGCGTCGCCGAATTCCGAGGCGGGCATTCTCCTCGGCGAGATCCACCGCAAGCGCGGCCACATGCCGATCCGCAAGCTGGTGGCGAAAGCCGGCTCGCTCATTCAACGGATCAAACCGTGCTTCCTGATGAGCCCTTTGTCGATCGCCCAGTTTCTCGATCCGCGCACGGCGCGCTTCGATCTGATCGTGTTCGATGAGGCCAGCCAGGTGCGGCCGGAGGATGCGCTCGGTGCGTTGCTGCGCGGATCGCAGCTCGTGGTCATGGGTGATACGAAACAACTTCCGCCGACGAGCTTCTTCGATCATCTTTCCGCCGGCGATGAAGCGCAGGAGGAAGACGACGCCGCCGCGATGACCGACGTCGAGAGCATCCTCCATCAGTGCGCCCGGAGCTTTCCGAGCAAGACACTGCAATGGCATTACCGCAGCCGCCACGAGTCGCTGATCGCCATCTCGAATCTCCACTTCTACGAGAACAAGCTGCGCATCTATCCATCGCCGATCGATCGATCCGACGACATCGGCCTGCACTTCGTGCATGTTCCTCGCTCTTCGTACGACATCGGCAAGACACGGACGAACCGGGTGGAGGCACAGCTCGTCGCTGCCGCTGCGCTCGAACATTTCCGCCGCTGGCCCGGCAAGACCCTCGGCATCGGCACGTTCAACCTCCCGCAGCAACAAGCCATCCGGGAAGAGCTCGAACTGCACTTGCGCGCGCATCCCGAAATGGAGGCGGTCATCGCGCGCTCGCGCGAGCCGCTGTTCGTCAAGAACCTGGAAACGATCCAGGGTGACGAGCGCGACACGATCCTGATCTCGCTCGGCTACGGCCGCGACTCGAGCGGCAAGCTCTCGCTGAACTTCGGGCCGATCAACAAAGAGGGCGGCGAGCGGCGGCTCAACGTGCTGATCTCGCGCGCCCGCGAGAAATGCGTCGTCTTCGCGAACTTCACCGCGCAGGACCTCGTCCTGGATGGGACGAACGCGCGGGGCGTGTTTGCGCTGAAGGCATTCCTCGAGTTTGCGGAGACGCGTCGCCTGACGATCGAGCACGCGATCGATGACGAAGAAACGTCGGCATTCGAAGATGCCGTTGCGCGCGTGCTGGAGCAGCGAGGTTACGTCGTGCGGCGGCGCGTCGGCTGTGCGGGCTTCCGTCTGGATCTCGCGGTCGTCGATCCGGAAGAGCCGGGCCGCTACGTCATCGGCATCGAATGCGATGGGCCGAAGTATTACGGCGCACGCGTCGCGCGGGATCGCGACCGGCTGCGGCAGCAGATGCTCGAGCAACTCGGGTGGTCGATTCACCGTGTTTGGTCGATCGACTGGTATCGCGACCGCGACGAGACCATCGCGCGGTTGCTGCAGGCCATTGAAGCGGCTCTGGAGCGGCGGGCTCTCAGTCCGTCGAGTGCTGGGCGGGATGAGACCCCGTCTCTCCAGTTTGAAACCGAGATCGTGCTGGGCACCGAGCCGGTTGCCGGGTACGAGATTTGTCGCGAACTGCGCATTCCGACGCACGAGGAGCTCCATCTCGTCGCGCCGGAGCTCCTCGCTGTGGCAGTCGAAGACGTCGTGCGCGTCGAAGGGCCGGTGCACGTCGATGAAGTGGTCCGCCGCATCCGCACGATCTGGGGGCTGCAGCGCGCGGGCAATCGCATCCGCGAGGCAATCGACCGCGGCGTGCAGATGGCGGTGCGGCAGCAGGTCATTGCGCGCGAAGGCGAGTTTCTCCGCATACCGAATGCGCCGGTGATCGTACGGCGGCGCAATGGCGATCCACCGGGCCGCGTCGAGCTGATCTCGGATGCCGAGCTCGCCGAGGCGTTGCAACTCGTGCTGCGCAGCGAGTTTTCGACGCCGCGCGCGGAACTGATCGACGCCGCCGCACGGCGGGTCGGTATCCAGGCAACGACGAGCGGCGTCGCGTCGCGGTTGAGCATCGTCATCGACGCCGAGGCGCGCTGCGGGCGGCTGGCACTCGACGGCGTGCTGGTGCGATCGACTCGAGTGTGATTCGCTCGATCGACCAGCGTGTGTCGGTGAGCGCGCGCCGCGCGCGCACGCCGTCCCATTCGAGGATCGACGGGTTCGGCAGCGGCTCCTCGGTCGAGAGAAGAAAGTACGTGTCGATGCCGTAAGGGCGCGTGATGCGAAACGCGCTCGGTGCGCCGAGTGCGATTTCGGCGGGAGCTGAAGCTCCGATCGGAAAGCGATTTTCGATGGAGCCGGTCCGCGGAAAGACGAGACGGCTGTTGCCGTGGCTGTCGACGACGAAGACGTAATAGTGGCGGCGCATGAGCTCCGCGCCCGGTGGCTCGGAAGCGCGAAGCACGATGCTGTAAATGCGATCGCCGATGATCTCGGTGTCGCGCACGAGTTGGTGTGTCTTCTCGTCGCGAACGGCGAGGTGATACGGCGCGGCCATGGCAGCTGGCGAGGCGAGGGATAGCCAACTGTGGATGCGCCGCAGTGTCACGAGGTCGCGGCGGAGTTGCATCGGATCATCCGTCCAGGCCGTTCGCCGAGGGAGACCGCGCGGTTCGCTGCCGGCGCGCACCCATGAATACTCGCCGCTGTTGCGCTCCAGACGGTAATCGGCGTCTCGTGGATCGCCGACGAAGGTGATTCCATCAACGCCCGCGACGGGCGCGTCGCGCCCTAGCCAGACGCGAAGCGGTCGTCCCTGTGGAGTGGTGCCACTGACGACTTCGAGCAATGTCCCGGAACGGATGTTCGTGGAGAAAGGAGCGCTCATGCGCGCGACGCCGCGGCCGAGGCCGAGGAGTCGTGTGATGCGCAAGCGGGATCGACGATTTCCGACTGGACTCAACTCACTGCCGACTGCGAGACCATGCGCCCACCCGCCCTGGAGGATCACATCGCCGTTCGGCTCGACTCTTTCGACGGCAACGACCATGCGCTCATCGCGAGAACGCGGGCGCAAGCCGAGAAACGGCCGCAGTCGAGCGTCGGAGCGGCCGAGCATCGCTGGTGATTGATACGGTGTCTCGCCGCGCAGCCGCGCCTGCGCGCGGAGGAACGTCTCCTGCGCGGGCTCGCCGGCTACTGCATCGCGCATGGCCTGAATCCACGCCCACGTGAACGCACCGTGCATCCTCCCATCATCGCCGCGCGTTTCCCATGCCGAGTCGAGGTCCTGTGTCGAGACGAGAATCAACGCGCCACGTTCGTCGGGGCGCTGCCCGTAGTCTCTCCGATCGTCAATCGGCGGCGCGTGCGCGATGCCGCGCGGACGTGTGCCGTTCGGCAGACCGCGGAATGCGCCGCCGCTATGGCAGTGATCGAGAAGAAGCGTCAGGTGCGCGCCGCGATCGAGCACTTGGTTGAAGAACGGCCGCAATTCCTTGTCGCGGATATCGGCGGCCCCGCGGCGCGAATCGGCGGGAACGATCGATTCGTCGAGCAGGTCGGGCTCATCGGATGCGGTGTTCGGCACCTGCGCGCCGTGTCCGGCAAAGTAATAGAAGACGACGTCGCCTTTCTGCGCAGGGCGAACGAGATGCTGCTCGATCGAGTGAAGGATCGCCGCGCGTGTGGCCTGTTGATTCGTGAGCGTGACGATGTCTTTCCGATCGAAGCCGTACCGCAGCACGAGCATCTCGCTGAGGATGCGGACATCGTTTGCCGCGCCCTGAAGATCAGGCCAGCCGCGGTGTTGCTGAGGACCTGCGATAGGCAGCGTCGAAGCGGTGTAATCGTCGATGCCGATCAGCAGCGCGCGCCGGGCCGGCTGCGCGGTTGCGGAGCAGGCGATCAACGCGATGAATGCGAGTGTCGCGAATCGCATAGGCATCCTCAGCGGCAGCGCGGCAGCGACCGTGCTTCGTCACGCGTGGTCGCGCCGTACGTCCAGAGTCCTCCGCTCGGATCGCGATAGACCACGGCGCGGAATCCGCGATTGCGTGCGAACTCCTCCACGCCGCCGAGCGCCCCATAATCGCCGGTGCCGTAATGAATCGATTCGACGAGGTCATCGTCGAATTGCGTTTCGATCGCGATCAGAAGGACGCCGCAGTCTCTTCCGGCGGCGATCGCCTGAAGCTTGTGCTCGCGGTGCGCTTGCGTGAGCGCGGCCGCAGCGGTTTCCTCTCGACTCACCGGCTGCGCATCGCAGGCGATGAGCGCCAGCACGAGGGCCGATGTCATGAACAGATGCATGGGGATCTCCTCTCGAAGAAGACGGTTCGCCATCGTGTGATGGCGAACCGTCGAAGCGGGGGAGTGTCAGGGCACGGGGTCGGGCTTGACCGGCGGGCAGAGAACGCGGTCGTACAACGAGCGGCCGGGTTCCATCCTCAACCGGCTGAGCAGCTCCGAGCTGACGGCGCTGGAGGGATGGATGGAAGACCAGGTGACCTGTGGCACGGTCGTGCCGCTCGGCGCGCCGGCGCGCGGTACGAGACGGGTCTCGCGCGCGGGCGGTGTTTCGAGCAGATCGTAATAGATCTCGAAGTGCTTGCCGACCTGCGGCGCCTCGTTGTTCGACGAGGCGGGAGGAACGAACGGCGGCAGGTTCAGCACCGCGACTTCGACGTTGCCGCTCGCATCGGGCGACAGCGTCATGGCGCGGCCGGTGCTGCCGTCGTGCTTCGTCTCCACGAAGTCGATGCTGGTGCCTGTTACTTCGATGTCGAGGCCGATCCAGCTCGTGATCGCCTGGACGTACGAAGACGTGTTGCCGGTGCCGTCGAGCCGCTTGAACTGCACCGGCGTGACGTCGCTGCCGAGCCGGGCGATGCTGTAGGTATAGAGATCGCCGCTGTCGATCTTGAAGCGCGCCGCCACAATGCCCGGCGGAACGGTGTCGAAAAGATCGGAGTCGAACGTGCAGCCGCTGCCGCAGAGCTCTTTCAACGCCGGAATCCACGAGTAGTCCTGGCGTGAGGCCGACGTGGTCGGGATGATCTCCGGCTGGCCATTGATGGTGCCGCGCACGTCGTTGCGGATCTGCAGCGCCGGGAGGTTTGCCGCGCCGCTCGACTTCTGCACGGCGATGTCGGAGCCGGAGATCACCCAGGCGCTGCCGTTGCCGAGCGCATAGGCGAGGGAGTCGAGGCGAGCGGACGGCGAAAGGTCGCGGAACATGTCGTAAGCGATGTTTGTATCGTCGTCCACGCAGGTGCCGCTGCAATTGCCTGCACGCGCGAGCACGAACGATTTGTGCGCCGGCATGGCCGCGCTGTCAGAGGTGTGATAGTGGTCGGAGTTGAGAAGCAGGACCGTGACTTCGGTCCCGTTTTCATTGGGGATGAATGCCATCAGCCCGGTGAAGAGAATTCTGAGTACAAACGTGGTCACTGCTTGGGTTCTCCATTGCGAGGGGGCGCGAGTAGGGGGACGCGGCGTAGCCGACGACCTGAAACGCTGCCCATAGCATCGCGGTCATTCCTGGTTCTTGTTTCCGGAGCCTCTCGAGTTGCGCCTTGCGCAGCGCAACTGCCACGTCGTCTCCGTGCCGATAGTGACAATGGAGTGACACCAGCAGTTGCTTCGTGGAGGCGTCGCCGACATTCCACAATGCGCCGACGACGGCCGGAACTTTTGCGCCGATGAGCGGCCGAACCAGAGGAGCGAGACCCTGAGGACCGACGGGACCTCCGCCGGCGGAACTGCATGCGCCGAGAACCACGAGGCGCGTGCGATCGAGCGCCGGTAGTCTTTTCATCAGCGTTTCGGCGCTCAATTCGCCGGACTCCTCTCCGCGTGGCGCAAGCAGAAGGCGCGACTGCCACGGCATTTGCGGATTGGCCACGCCGTGTCCGGCGAAATGGATGATTCGCGCGTTCCTGGCTTTCGCCAGAAAATTCTCCACAGTCGCCGCGGTATCCGTGAGCACCTGGGCATCGCTGTAGTAGTCGCGCGCGAGCTCGTGCACTTCCTCTCTGGCGAAAGGAAGCCGCTTAAACTTCGGCGCATTGAACGCGGGATCGCCGATGAGCAGAACAGGCGGATTGCTGTCTTTGGCGAACCGTCCGTTTCGTGAGAGTGCGTCCAGATAAAGCGACGTGCTGCCAGCCGTGGCGATGCTGGCGCGCTCGATGAGATATCCCTCATCGGCGGTTCCGACCAGGCCATTGAACGGGAAGCCCTGCATCGGTTCGTCCGGCACGATGACGATGCGCGTTTTCGATGGACCAGCTTCCTTCAAAGGCGCGCGGAAAAGCTCGGTGTACGCTCCGCGCATCGCTCTGGTGAACACTTGCTCTTGCCCACCGGCCACGGCTT
>Ga0196978_1000532_pt1 | contig 18975 bp, 16 predicted proteins | sample S3v_2013CmetaG_FD_155491 | JGI IMG/M metagenome (GOLD analysis project Ga0196978, IMG submission 155491) | Soil microbial communities from Anza Borrego desert, Southern California, United States - S3+v_20-13C | ecosystem: Environmental > Terrestrial > Soil > Desert | place: USA: California... | reverse complement strand
TGCTACTGGCAGAATAGAGGCCGGAGCGGAGTAAGTCTCAGCTCCACATCATCAACCGACTCACATATCGGCTGGTACGAAACGCGGGGGCACGTCACACGCGTTGCTCGCCGCCTTCCCATCCGAAGTAAGTGCGGCACCGTTCGTCCTCGCTGTAGAGCCACGCCGGCGCGAGGGAAGACGACACGCCTTCCACGCGCGACGCGAGGCCCAGCACTCGCCGCGTTTCCAGCGACAGCAGGATGTACGCGAGCGCGCTCACGAACGCGAGCAGCACGAGCGCGACCGCCGGATGAATGTTGATCTCGCCGAACGGTGACGGGATCGATTCCTTCTTTTCGTAGGTCTCGCGCGACTCGACGATCGCCTTTTCTTCTTTCGCGCGCGCCGTGAGATACGCCTCTGCGTGCTGTTCGTATTCTTCGAACGTCCGCCGCGGTTGCGCATAGTCGTCGCCGAGCTGCGTCAGGATGCCGCGCGCGGCGATGAATCGCGCCTGTCTTCCCTCGGCTGGCAGTTTCTCGAGCGTCGCCTTCTCCGCGAATGCGGCTTCGAACGTGTCGTAATGCGCTTGCGGCAGCCGCGCGGTCGTAGTGACCCGATCGAGTTGCACGAAGAACTCCTGGCGGAGCGGTCGCAGGCGTCCTTCTTCGAAACGCGCCGCGAGCATGGCCGAATGCCGGTCGCGCGAGACGGCTCGCAGCGTGCCGAGGTCTTCGTGAATGCGTTGGTCGACGAGGACGGTGAAGACCACGATGAACACGACCACGATGCCGACGTACGCGGTCAGCTTGTTCAGGCGAGCGCCGAGCTCACGCGCGGCCGCCGCGGAGGGTTTCTCCGCCATCGGGGTCTCTTCGTCCATCTGGGTGATTGCTCACGATCAGGATAGCCGACCCTTAGAATCGTGCGATGCAACGATGCGATATCACCGCGGCCGCCGAGCGCTTGTCGCGATTCGCGGCGCCGACGCCGCTCGTGCGCGCGTTGCTGCTCTCGCGCGATCTCGACTGCGACCTGTGGGTGAAGAACGAGACGGTCTCGCCGATCGCGTCGTTCAAGTGGCGCGGCGCGCTCAACGATCTGCTGCGCGAGCCCGGCACGCGCGGCGTCGTGACGTCGTCGACCGGCAATCACGGCCAGGGCGTCGCATGGGCCGCGCGTGTGGCGGAGGTGCCGGCGCACATCTTCCTGCCGCTCGGCGCCAATCCCACCAAGCGCGCGAAGATCGCTCTCCTCGGCGCCACGATTCATGACGGCGGCTTCGATCTCGACGCCGCGAAAGAAACCGCAATCGCCTTCGCGCGCGACAAAGGCCTGCGCTTCATCGACGACGGCGAGAGCGAAGGCGTGATCGAAGGAGCGGCGACGATCGGCTTCGAGATCGCGAAAGAGCTCGAACGCGTCGACGTCGTGTACGTGCCGATGGGCAGCGGCTCGCTCGCGAGCGGCGTGGCGATGGCCATTCGCCAGCGCCATCCGCACGCGCGCATCGTGGCGGTGCAGTCGAGCGGATCGCCCGCGATGGTGGAGAGCTTTCACGCGCGGCGCGCGATCGAGCGGCCGGCCGCCACGGTTGCCGATGGTTTGATCTGTCGCGTGCCTGCGCAGCTCGCACTCGATTCGCTGATCCGGTATGTCGACGATGCGATCGCCATCGACGACGAAGAACTGCTCGCTGCCGCGCGCGCGATGGCGCTCGGCGCGCACATCCTCGTCGAGCCTTCCGGTGCCGCCGGACTCGCGGCCGCGATGCGGGGCGATGTGCGCGGGAAGAGCGTGGTGGTGATCGCGACCGGCGCGAACATCACGGAAGAGTTGTTTGCGAGGCTTTGATATGGAGTGCGGCAGCGCAAGCTGCCGCTTTCAACGCGGCGGCTGCGCCGCCGCACTCCATACCGGATCCTTCAACAACCTCTGATACTGCCCCGGCGGCATCTCCGCTTCCGCGCGGCGCAAGCGGTCGAACGCATCATCCTTCCGCCCGAGTGCGATCATCAGCGTCGCCAATCCATATGACGACACGAATCGTTTCGTCGAAAGCTGTTCGAGCGCGGAGAGCGTGCGGCGCGCGTCATCCATCCGCTTCGCCGCAACCTGCGCGAGTCCGGTGCGCACGAGGCTGCGCGGATCGCCGCCGAGCGCGAACGCTTTCGCCGCTTCTTCCACCGCCGCGTCATGGCGTCGCTGCTTCAGATACGCGCCCGCGAGCACGTAGTGGCCGAACGCAAAATCGGGCTCGAGTGCGAGCGCGCGTTTGCATTCGGCGACCGCTTCGTCGAGTCGTCCCGCATCGGCATACACGCCGCCGAGCTCCGCGATGATCACGAGGCTGAGCGGATCGAGCGCCTCCGCGCGCCGGATCTCGTGCACCGCCTCGTCGAAGCGGTGCATTTCGATCAGGCAGCGGCTGTACCACTGATGTGCGGTCGCGTAGCTCGGATTCAGTGCGATCGCACGCTGGAACTCTCTGCTTGCGGCCTCGAGATCGCTGCCGAAGTTCATCTCGAAGTAGGCCAGTGACGTGTGTGCTTCCGCGAGCTCGTCGTCGAGTGAGATCGCCTTCAGGGCGGCTTCTCGCGCGAGTGGCAGCACGCGCGCCGGCGGCGCCTCGTTGTAGATCGATTGCAGGATGTAGCAGTCCGCGAGTCCCGCATACGCGAGCGCGTAGTTCGGATCGCGCGCGACCGCTTCCTTGAAGTAGCCGATGGCGCTGTTGAATGCATCGCCGGTGCGCTTGTTCAGCTCGAAGCGGCCGTGCAGATAGAGGCGGTACGCCTCGCCGCTTTCCGTGTGGCGCTTGCCGACGCTCGCGCGCGCGGGATCACTCAGCTCCAGCCGCAACTGATCGGCGATCTTGCGCGAGATTGCCGCCTGCACGGTCGACAGATCCTCGAGCCGCGTGCGGAACTGTTCGCCCCAGAGATGGCGGTTGTCGCGCCCGTCGATCAGCTCCGTGCTGATCGTCAGCGCGTCCTTTGGTCCGTAGATGCGGCCGGTGAGCACGGCCTGCACTTTCAGCTCGCGCGCCGCCTGCTGCGGCGACGGATCCTTGCGTTTGTAGCGGAAGACCGACGTGCGCGAGACCACTGCCAGGTCGGGGATGTGCGAGAGGTTGTTGATGAGGCTCTCGGTGATGCCATCGCTGAGGTATTCGTTCGCCGCGTCCGTCGTCTCGTTCGCGAACGGCAGCACCGCGAGTGAGCGGATCGGCTGCGGCGTGTCGTTGCGCGATTGCAGAATCGCCAGCGCCGCGATCAATATGATGGCCGCCATCGCGGCGCCGATGCCGATGGTGATGCGGCGCATCTCGTGGCGTCGCGGACGCAATCCCGTCGGCTCGCCGCTCACGAGCGCGCGCAACGCGAACGCGAGATCGCCCGCGGACTGGAATCGCGCGGCCGGACTCTTCTCGACGCAATGATGGACGATGCGATCGAGCTCGTACGGCACGCGCGCGCCGGAGTCGGTGAGGGACGGCAGCTCGTCGCGCAGCACCGCGCTCATCGTGTCGACCGCGGAGTCGAGGCGGAACGCGCCGTGGCCGGCAACGCATTCGAAGAGGATGCAGCCGAGGGCGAAGATGTCGGTGGCCGGGGTGGCAGTTTCGGCGCGGAGCTGCTCCGGTGCCATGTAGCCGACCGTGCCGATCACGTTGCCGTCGGACGCGAGCTCGTCGCTGTACAGGCGTTCGGTGGGCTGCGAATCATCGTCGGGCGTCGACGCGATCGGGCGCGAGCGCGCCAGGCCGAAGTCGAGGATCTTCACCCGGCCATCGTTGGTGATGAAGATGTTCTCCGGCTTCAGGTCGCGATGAATGATGTTCTTCGCATGTGCTGCGGCGAGGCCGTCGGCGATGGCGGCGCCGATCTCCGCGGCGCGGCGCCAGGACATCGGCCCGCGATTGAGCGTCGCACGCAGCGTGTCGCCTTCGAGCAGCTCGGTGACGACGTAAACGAGATCGCCTTCGCGTTCGAGCTCGTACAGCGCGAGCACGTTCGGATGCGAGATCGCGGCGACGGACTTCGCTTCGCGCACGAGCCGCGCGCGCGCTTCGTCATCACGCGCGAGCCGCGCGGGCAAAACTTTGATGGCCACATCGCGGGCGACGCGCAGGTCGTGCGCGCGATAGACCTCGCCCATGCCTCCGGATCCGAGAGGCGCAACGATCTCGTACGCTCCGAGGCGTGTGCCGGATGTGAGATGCAATGTTGGGAAAGGATACTGCGCGCGCTTCGCACCGCTCCAGAGCCGGCGCGGGACGCCGGCGCTCCGCTGGTTACTTTTTCAGCTCCACGCCGTTCGCGACGAACGACACTTCCAGCGCCGTCCCATCTTCCTTGCGGGTGAGCTTCGCGCCTTCTTCCTCGAGATGGTCCGCATCCGCTTTCGAGAGCGTCTTCACGACGGCGACGCCTTCGGCGCGGGCGTTCATCCCCATCGCGTCGAGCGGGATGAAGAAGCCGTAGTCCTTGAACGTGACGCGCACACTGCGCGCTGCTTCTTCGGCGGACGGAGCGAGTTGCATCCAGCAGCCTTTGCGCGTGCAGCTCGTAGCGATCACGCCTTCCACCACCACCGCCTCCTTCGTGTACGCCTCGGGATTCTCGAGGACGGTCCCGAGCGGAATCGCTTTCGCGTCCTTCGGCACGGCGGCGCCGCGGGTGATGACGTCGTTCGCAAACGCGGTCGTGGCAAGGAGCAGGGCGATGGCGAGTTTCTTCATGCGCGGCAGGATAGCCGTGTGTCGGGTATTCGTGACGTGTCGTGTTGGTGAAATCAGACACTGACGTTCGACACCTCATCCGCGCGATCAGGCTCAAGTCACAGTAAATGCGAGGGCTTTTGCCGAATCGACGATCGCGAAAATCGTGGCACCTCCTTCGCCCTTGGTACGAGTCGACGGGCTGAGAGCTCGTCGCTCCAGATGGCAAAGGAGGTCTAAATGGCTCGCAGCATCTATCGCATCGTTTTCCTGCTGTTCGTCGTCGCGGGTTCCGTTCGCCTGTTCGCGCAGGTGCCGGCGACCGAGATCGGCGTCTGGATCGTCGACTCGAAATGGACCGATTCGACGCTCGGTCCCGAGAACCTCGATCGCGCCGGCACGTTCGACGAGCAGCCGGACTTCGGCATCTCGCTCAATCGTTACTGGTCCGACTACATCTCCACCGAGCTTTCCGCGCAGCGGCTGAACGCGAACGCCGTGCTCCGCTTTCACTCCGTCGAAGGCGAAGAGATCGTGCAGAGCGGCGACATGGACATCACCGCCATCAGCGCGATGCTGCAGGCCCACTGGAATCGCGGTGGTGCGCTAACGCCGTATGCCGGCGCCGGCATCGCGTACGTGACCGGCGGCTTCGCGCCCGACGACGATTTCAACGACGGCACGATCGACTTCGAGAGCAGGACCGCGCTGGTCGTGGCTGTCGGCGGCGACGTGCGCATCACGCGACACATCTACTTTGCGGGCGAGCTGAAGTTCACCTCATGGAATGCACTCATCGAAGGATTCCCGGGGACCGGCGTCGAAGTCGATCCCCTGATTTTTTCGGCGGGGCTGAAAACGCGGTTCTAAATCAAGGAGGCAGTGCACATCATGATTCAACGCATCTATCGCATCATCTTCGTGCTGTTCATCGCGGCCGGTTCGTCGCGTGTTTACGCGCAGACGCCGTCTTCGGAAGTCGGTGCATGGCTGGTCGTTTCGGAGTTCGAGGCGGTGGCGATCCAGGACGATGACGGCGACGTCGACCTCGATTTCGCGAGTGACACGGGCTACGGCATCTCGTTCAATCGCTACTGGACGAACCGATTCTCGACGGAGCTCTCGCTGCAGAAGTTCAGCGCCGAGATCACCGCGGAGTTCGAAGGAGATGAGTTCGACATCGGCGACCTCGACGCGACGGCAGTCACCGCCATGGCGCAGTGGCACTTCAACCGCGACGGCCGTTTCTCGCCGTACCTCGGCGCAGGCCTGGCGAGGCTGACCGGCGACGTCGAGCCGAGGAACATCGTTGAACCGACAGAATCGCTCGATCTCGAGTCGGAGTTCTCCATCGCTGCGGCCGTCGGCGCGAACATCCGCCTGAACGATCATTTCTCGCTCGCTGGTGAGTTCAAGTACACGCCGTGGAGCGCCGTAATGGAGGACGATCCGGACGACGAGAGCCTGGACATCGATCCGATCACGTTTGCGGCGGGCGTGAAGTTCCGCTTCTGAGCTAATCTCGGTAGCGTGAAGTCGCGAAAAAGGCGAGGCTGCGGGCGGTTTCTGCTCGTCCTGGTGCTGCTGCTCGCAGTGCTCGTCCTGATCGCCCTCTACTCCACCGAATGGCTCGCCTCCCTCGGCGGGCGCGTCACCGGTGCACGCCTCGAGCGTGCGCGGCGCTCGCCGCAGTTTGCGGATGGCCGCTTTCACAACGTCGAGAAACGCGGCCTGCCGCGCGTTTCGAACCGCGAGATGCTGCGGCGGCAGTTCTTCGGCGACGAACAACGCGAGCCAGTGGCGCCGGTGCCGATCGTGCGCAGGACCGCGCGCGATTACACAGTCGCTCCGCATCTTCGTGCGACGTGGATGGGCTGGGCTACCGTGCTCGTCGAGATCGACGGACGGGTCGTGCTCACCGATCCTGTGTGGAGCGAGCGTTGCTCGCCGTCGACGCTGATCGGGCCGAAGCGCTTTCACACGCCGCCGGTGTCGCTCGACGACTTGCCGCGCGTCGACGTCGTCGTGATCTCGCACGATCACTACGATCATCTCGACATGCCGACGGTGCGCACGCTCGCGGCGAAGGGTGCGCATTTCGCGGTTCCTCTCGGCATCGGTGCGCATCTCGAACGCTGGAACGTTCCTGCCGCGCAGATTCACGAGCTGGACTGGCGCGAGAGTATCGCGCTGAATGGACTGACGATCACCGCGACACCGTCGCGTCACTACAGCGGTAGAAATCCGCGCTATGCGAACGAGACGTTGTGGGCATCGTGGGCGATCGCGGGACCGCGCCATCGCGTTTTCTTCAGCGGCGACAGCGGCTATTCGAAACACTTCGCGGACATCGGCGCAAAGTTCGGTCCGTTTGATCTGACGCTGATCAAGATCGGCGCGTCTGATCCCACGTGGGACGAGATCCACATGACGCCCGAAGATGCGGTGCGCACGCATCAGGATGTGCGCGGACGCGTGCTGCTGCCGATTCACTGGGCGACGTTCAATCTCGCGTTTCATGCGTGGAGGGAGCCGCCGGATCGCGCGCTGGCCGCGGCGCGGAAAGCGGGCGTGCAGATCGTGATTCCGCGGCCTGGGGAGTTTGTCGAGCCCACACGCGCGCCGCCAACACAGCAAATCTGGTGGGCGCTGGGCGGATGAAAGGCCGGCTTGCGCCGGCCTTTCATCTGGAGCGACGGGCTCTTAGCCCGTCCACGGGGCCGACGGGCTAAGAGCCCGTCGCTCCAGTGTTTCAATCAATGCGCGTCGGTTTCGGCGGTGCCGATACGCATGCCGTAGAACGAGCGGTACACGAAGAACAGAGAGACGAGGAAGAACGCGAGCGAGAGGCCGCGCGTGAGGTTGCCCTGTCCGGCGCGCGTCATCTCCACCGCCAGCTCCACGGCCAGCAGGCCGAAGAGCGTCGTGAACTTGATCACCGGGTTCATTGCCACCGACGACGTGTCCTTGAACGGATCGCCGACCGTGTCGCCGACGACCACCGCCGCGTGCAGCGGCGTCCCCTTCTGCTTCAGCTCCGTCTCCACGATCTTCTTCGCGTTGTCCCACGCGCCGCCGGCGTTGGCCATGAAGATGGCTTGGTAGAGACCGAAGAGCGCGATCGAGATCAGGTAGCCGATGAAGAAGAACGGCTCGAAGCACGCGAACGCGAGGGTCGAGAAGAAGACCACCATGAAGATGTTGAGCATGCCCTTCTGCGCGTACTGCGTGCAGATAGCCACGACTTTCTTCGAGTCTTCGACCGAGGCCTTCGTCGCGCCGGGATCGAGGTTCATGTTTCTCTTGATGAACTCGACCGCGCGATATGCGCCGGTGGAAACCGCCTGTGTTGCCGCGCCGGTGAACCAGTAGATCACCGCGCCGCCGACCACGAGGCCGAGCAGGAACTGCGGGTGCAGCAGCGACAGCTTGTCGATGTCCTTCGTGAGGCCGCTGGTGAGCATGACGATGATCGCGAAGATCATCGTGGTCGCGCCGACCACCGCGGTGCCGATGAGCACCGGTTTCGCCGTCGCCTTGAACGTGTTGCCGGCGCCGTCGTTCTCCTCGAGGAAGTCTTTGCCCTTTTCCCACGCTGGCGCGAAGCCGAAGTCGCGCTGGATCTCGGCGTCGATGCCGGGCAGCGTTTCAATCGTGGAGAGCTCGTAGACCGACTGCGCGTTGTCGGTGACCGGGCCGTACGAGTCGACCGCGATCGTGACCGGACCCATGCCGAGGAAGCCGAATGCGACCAGGCCGAACGCGAAGATGGCAGGAGCGATCATCAACGCTGCGGCGCCGGTCGCGAACGTGCCGGCGATCCAGGCTGCGATACCCATCAGGCCCGCGATGGCGAGGCCCATCCAGTACGCCGAGAAGTTGCCGGCGATGAAGCCGGAGAGGATGTTCAGCGACGCGCCGCCTTCGCGCGATGCGGTCACGACCTCGCGCACGTGGCGCGATTCGGTGGAGGTGAAGACCTTCACCAGCTCGGGGATGATCGCGCCGGCGAGCGTGCCGCACGTGATGATCGTGGAGAGCTTCCACCACATCGTGGTGTCGCCGCCGAGGTTGGGGATGAGCAGGTACGAGACGACGTACGTGACGCCGACGGAGAGGATCGAGGTGAGCCACACCAGCGAGGTGAGCGGCGCCTCGAAGTTCATCTTGTCCGCGTCCCCGTAGCGGGCCTTCGCGAACGCTTCATTGATGAAGTACGACACGGCCGACGTGATCACCATCAGCACGCGCATGACGAAGATCCACACCAGGAGCTGGACCTGCACCTCGGCGTTCGTGACGGCGAGGAGGATGAACGTGATCAGCGCGACGCCGGTGACGCCGTAGGTCTCGAAACCGTCGGCGGTCGGGCCGACCGAGTCGCCGGCGTTGTCGCCGACGCAGTCCGCGATGACGCCCGGGTTGCGCGCGTCGTCTTCCTTGATGTTGAAGACGATCTTCATCAGATCGCTGCCGATGTCGGCGATCTTCGTGAAGATGCCGCCCGCGATGCGCAGCGCGGCAGCGCCAAGGGATTCACCGATGGCGAAGCCGATGAACACGGCGCCGGCATACGCGCCCGGCACGAACAGCAGGATGCACAGCATGATCAGCAGCTCGACCGAGATGAGCAGCATGCCGATCGACATGCCGGCCTTGAGCGGGATCGAGTACGTCGGGAAGGGCTTGCCCTTCAGCGACGCGAACGCCGTGCGCGAGTTGGCGAAGGTGTTGATGCGGATGCCGAACCACGCCACGAAGTAACTGCCGGCGATGCCGATGAGGCTCGCGATCAGGATGATGATCACGCGCGCCGCGTCGAACCCGCGCAACACGCCGAAGTAGACCACCATGATCGCGCCGATGAAGAGCTCGAGCAGCAGGATGAACTTGCCCTGCGTGACCAGATATGTTTTGCACGTCTCGTAGATCAGCTCCGAGATCTCGCGCATGGCGCGATGGACGGGCAGGTTCTTGAGCTGCGTGTACATCATCAGGCCGAAGAGCAGGCCCAGGACGCAGACGACGATGCCTCCCATCAGCAGGCGGTCGCCGCCCATGCCGAGGAACTGGACGCTGCCGAGGTCGGGGAGAATGAGGTCGGCTTCCGAGCGGTGTTCCGTCGGATGGCCGGCAAGTTTCGACGAGTCGGCCGCGACGGCTGGATCGGACGAGGGGTGTGCCTCCTGAGCCGTTGCGCTGGTAGGCGCAACGGCGCCGAACGCGAGGGTTCCGATCAGCGCGAGCAGCAGGACGCGCATGGACAAAGACTTCATGATTCCTCCGTGTTGTGGCTTGAAATGACCCTCGGAGGGAGCAGACGCTCCTCTCCCGTATGGCTTCCGGGTCGTCAGGGCGCGCGGATTGTAGCGGATCAGGCCTGTTTTCGGAACGCCAGGCAAGCGGATCGCGCTGACTATACTGTTGCGCGCGCTCTTCCCCGGAGACATCGATGGGTTTCCTCAGCTTCCTGCGAGACAAATGGACCGCCTTCGATGCCAGCCGCGTCTCCGCGCAGGAGCGGCAGCTGCTGATGATGGGCAGGCTGCTATCCGAGACCGTGAAGGCGAAACAATCGATCGCTTCACTGGAAGAAGTCGAGTTCCGGGTCTTCTCGCAGTTCGGCGACGACGGAATCATCCAATGGCTGGTGAACCATGTGGAGCTTCCGGGCAGGACCTTCGTGGAGTTCGGCGTCGAGGACTATCGCGAATCGAACACGCGCTTCCTGATGATGAACGACAACTGGTCCGGCCTGGTGATGGATGGCGCGGAGTCGAACGTCGCCCGCATTGTCGGCGCCGAATACTTCTGGCGGTATGACCTCACGGCGAAGGCGGCCTTTATCGACAAGGACAACATCAACGACCTGCTGCTGAAACATGCGCCTGGCCGCGAGCTCGGCCTTCTGCATGTCGACGTGGACGGAAACGATTATTGGATCTGGAACGCGATCGACGCGGTCTCTCCGGTCCTCGTCATCCTCGAATACAACAGCGTCTTCGGGATCGATCGGGCCATCACCGTGCCGTACGACAAGACCTTCCACCGCACGGCGGCGCACTCCAGCAACTTGTACTTTGGAGCATCGCTCCGCGCGCTGCATCAGTTGTCGGAGCGGAAGGGCTATGCGTTCATCGGCTGCAACAGCGCCGGCAACAACGCGTACTTTGTGCGGCGCGATCGGTTGAACGGCACCGTTCGCGAGACCTCGCTCGAGCGTGGATACGTGTTGTCGAAGTTCCGCGAGAGCCGTGACGGGCAGGGCCGGCTGACGTACCTGGCCGGCCGCGACCGGCTGGAGGCCGTCCGCGGAATGCCTGTGTTTGACGTGGACAGCGGCCGGATCGAGCCGCTTTGATCGTAGAGTCGACGCATGCTGGCCCTGCTGCTTGCCACCGGTTTCATCCTCGCGGGTGAAGCGATCCACTTCGACGCGGAGCTCCGCCCGCGCTTCACCGAAAAGCAGGTGCGGGAGACCGCCGCGTCGACGCGCGCGGGACTGGTGAAGTGGGCGGCGACGGAGGAAGGGAAGGCCATCATCGCGCGCTTCCAGGTCAGCGACCGCGAGGTGGTGGTGACCGAGAGCGGCGAGGAGTCGTCGATCGGCAGCGCGCCGCAGCCGGGATTCCTGACCATGCTCGCGGCAAACGATCGCGCGAAGCGGAAGACGTATCAGCTCGTGGTGAATCCGATGCTCGCCGCGCAGTACAACAACAAGACCGCGGTGCACCTCGGACTCCCGCAAACCCCCGCCGACGTGATGGCGCTGGCGTGGGCGGGCGAGATGCTGCACATCGACTTCTACGCCAAAGGCATCTCTTTGCCGCACCACGACCGCGCCGAATTTCAGGAGCGCTGGCAGCTCGTCGCGGCGGCCATGGGCATGCCGCGCGTGGATCACATGACTGAGCATCGCCGCGACTACGAGCTGCCAGCGCTCGATCGGCGGTGAGTTGCCGAATTGGCAATACAGTGGCGCTTGATTGCCTATTAGGCACTTCAGGAGTACTGTGGGTGCAGATGTACGGCCCGATCCTCAGACAACTCCGCGAATCGAAATCCCGCACGCAGGTAGAAGTGGCCCGCCGTGTCGGAATCTCGCCCGCCCAACTGGCGCGGCTGGAGTCGAATCAGCGCGGCCTTTACGTGGAGGACTTCGTCAATATCGCCGAGGCGCTGGGGGAGAAACCGGGAAACCTCCTGCCGAATGATCTCGGCGAGATCGGGCATCTCAAGCCATTGATCGACCGCCTCAGTGCGGTCGAGCCGCGATTGCTGTCGAAGGTCGCCGCGATCCTCGACAACATCGTGCGGCTCGCGGAAGACGCGGCCGGCCCGCGAAAAAAAGGCCGGCAATGAAAGCGCCGTAGCTTCTCGCCTCCGTCCTCTCTTCCCTCCACGCAGTCGCGGTTCCACCAGGAGACATCCATGCCCGAAACGACCGTCGCGATCGCGACGCCACGTGTGCCCGAGATTCCGAACTTCGCCCAGGACGTCTTCGACACCGTGCGCGAGCCGCTGCTGGTGCTCGACAATGACCTCTTCGTGCGTGCCGCGAACCGCTCGTTCTATGAAACCTTTCGCGTGACGGCGGCGGAAACCGAGAACCGTCACGTCTACGAGCTCGGGGACGGGCAGTGGGGTTTGCCGGCGCTTCGTACGCTGCTCGAAGATATCGTCCCGGCGAACGCCGTCTTCAACGACTTCGCACTCGATCACGTCTTTCCGAACATCGGACCGCGTGTGATGCTCCTCAACGCGCGCCGGCTGCACGACGATCTCGTGCTGCTGGCGATCGAAGACGTCACCGATCGCCGCCGCTCACAATCTCTGCTCGATGAGGTGGAGATGTACGCACAGGACGTCGTCGATACGGTGCGCGAGCCCCTGCTGATCCTCGACGGCAGCCTGCGCGTCCACTCGGCGAACCACGCCTTCTACCGCACGTTTCACGTCGACGTGGCCGAGACGGAAGCGCGGCTCGTTTACGAGCTCGGGAACGGACAGTGGGACATCCCTGCGCTGCGCACGCTCCTCGAAGACATCATCCCCACCAGCTCGGTCTTCAACGATTTCGAGCTCGAGCACGACTTCCCTGTCATCGGGCGCCGCATCATGCTGCTGAACGCGCGCAAGATGGGGCAGCGCAACCACGCGGAGCTGGTCCTGCTGGCGATGGAGGACGTCACCGATCGCCGCCGCATCGAGGCGGAAGTGTCGAAGGCGAAGGACGCGGCCGAGACCGCGAACCGCACCAAGAGCCTCTTCCTCGCGAACATGAGCCACGAGCTGCGCACGCCGCTCAACGCGATCGTCGGCTATTCCGAAATGCTGCAGGAGGAAGCGGCCGAACGGAACCTGCTCGACTTCGGCTCGGACCTGCAGAAGATCGCCGCGTCCGGCCGTCATCTCCTCGGCCTGATCAACGACATCCTCGACCTCTCGAAGATCGAGGCGGGCAAGATGGAGCTGCGCCTCGAGGTGTTCGACATCGCGGCGCTGATCGACGAGGTGGGATCGACGATCCGCATGCAGGCGTCGAAGAACGGAAACATGCTGGAAGTGGTCTGCGATCCCGCCATCGGAACCATGCGCGGAGACCTCGGCAAAGTGCGGCAGGGCCTTTTCAACCTCGCCTCGAACGCCGCGAAGTTCACGCACGACGGCTCGGTCCGCGTGCTCGTGGAGCGCCAGGCGATGGACGGAGCGGAGTGGATCGTCTTCCGCGTCAGCGACACCGGCATCGGCCTGAGCGCCGAACAGATCGTGCGGCTCTTTCAGCCCTTCACGCAGGCCGACGCTTCGACGACACGCCGCTTCGGCGGCACCGGTCTTGGACTCGCGCTTACGCGCCGCTTCTGCCAGATGATGAGCGGTGACGTCACCGTCCACAGCGTCCCGGGCCAGGGCAGCATCTTCACCATCAAGCTGCCGGCCACGCTGAGCGAGCCCACACCCGACTCGGCGGACATGCCGGACATCGACACTCCGAATGTCGTCGAAGACGAGCCCGCACCCGCACCGGGCACGTGCGTCCTGGTCATCGATGATGATCCGCTGCAACGCGATCTGATGCAGCGCTACCTGCAGAAAGAGGGCTACACGGTGCGCACGGCCAGCGGCGGTGCGCAGGGACTGCGTCTCGCGCATGCGTTGCTTCCGGCCGCAATCACGCTCGACGTGATGATGCCCGATATGGACGGCTGGACGGTCCTGGCCACGCTGAAAGGGGAGCCGGCGCTGCGCGACATCCCGGTGATCATGCTCACCATGGTCGACGATCCGGTGCGCGGGTTCACGCTCGGCGCTTCCGATTACGCGACCAAGCCGGTCAACCGCCGCCAGCTCTCGGCGATCCTGCAGAAGTACACCTGCCTTCACCCGCCGTGTCCTGTGCTGGTCGTCGATGACGACGTTTCCGCGCGTGCATTGACTCGCGCCATGCTGCAGAAAGAAGGATGGGCGGTCACGGAAGCGGAGAACGGCGTCGAGGCGCTGCGCAGCATGGAGCGCGAGCGTCCGAGTCTGATCTTCCTCGACCTGATGATGCCGGAGATGGACGGCTTCGCGTTCGCCGCGGAAGTGGGTCGTCATCCGGAATGGCGGTCGATCCCCATCGTGGTCGTCACCTCGCAGGACCTCACCAGCGACGATCGCCGCAGGCTGAGCGGCCACGTCGAGACGATCCTGCGCAAGCACGGCGACTCGCGCGAGGCGCTGCTCGAACAGGTCCGCGATCTCCTTGCCGGGAGTAACGCGGCACGCATTCCCACCGACCGCGCGGAGGCGTCGATCGCATGACCACCATCCTGATCGTCGAAGATCACGAATTGAATCGCGACATGCTGTCGCGCCGGCTGGCCCGCCGCGGATACGAGATCCTGCTGGCCGTCGATGGCGAAAGCGGCATCGAGGTCGCACGCGCGAACGTCCCGGATCTCGTGCTCATGGACATGAGCCTGCCCGTCATGGACGGCTGGGAAGCGACGCGGCGGATGAAGGCCGATGAGGCGCTCCGCCACATTCCGGTCATCGCGCTCACCGCGCACGCGATGGCGAACGATCACGACAAGGCGTTGCACGCCGGGTGCGACGACTACGACACGAAGCCGATCGAGCTCACGCGCCTGCTCGGGAAGATCGAAGCGCTGCTGCTGCCATCGCTGCACGTACGGGCGGAGGGGTCATGAGCGTCGCCGTCGCCGATCGCACCACTCTCCCGCCGCAGTTGCTGCACGACCTCCGCTCGCCGCTCAACCAGATCATCGGTTACTCGGAGTTGCTCACCGAGGAAGCGCAGGGAACGAGCAGCGAGAGCGTGGTTGCGGACCTCCGGAAAGTCCGCGCCGCCGGCCATCGCATGCTCGCGCTGATCGAACAGAACTTCACTGCCTCGACGGACGAAGAGACTTCCGCATTCCAAGGCGAGCTCGCGGACGATGCCGCGGCGGAGCGCACGCCGATCGAAGAACGGCGCGCGGCGCGCGGCTCCGTACTGGTCGTCGATGACGACGCTACGAACCGCGACGTTCTTTCGCGCCGCCTCGAGCGGCAGGGACATCGCGTCGAGACCGCGAGCAACGGACCGGACGCGCTCGATGTGTTGCGCGCGCGGCCGTTCGACGTCGTACTGCTCGACATCATGATGCCGGACATGGACGGCTACGAGGTGCTCGGACGGATCAAGAGCGACGCGCGATTGCGGCAGGTGCCGGTGATCATGATCTCGGCCATCGACGACGTGCAGTCGGTCGTGCGCTGCATCGAGGCGGGCGCCGACGATTACCTGACCAAGCCATTCGCGCCGGCGCTGCTGAAGGCGCGCATCGGGGCGTCGCTCGGAACGAAACGCGGGCGCGATCGCGAGACGGCTCTCTACGAACGCCTGCAGCAAAACTACAAGCGCTTGCTGGAAGTGGAAAAGCTGCGCGACGACATGCGCAACATGATCGTGCACGACCTGCGCACGCCGCTCACGTCGCTCCTGGTGGGCATGGAGATGGTGGGCACGGGCGAGCTCACCGGCTCGCAGCGGCAAATGATGGACATCGCCACCAGCGGCGGCCGCACGCTCCTCGGCATGATCAACGATCTGCTCGACGTCGAGAAGATGGAATCGGGAACGACGCGGCTGCAGTACACGACGCTGTCGGTGAGCGCGCTGGTCACTGCCGCGGTCGAACAAGTTGCGCCCCTCGCTGCCATGGAAGAGACGTCGCTCGAAGTGATCCTCGATTCAGCGCTGCCCGCGTTCGCGGGTGACGCGAACAAATTGAGCCGCACGCTGGTGAACCTCATCGCCAATGCGATCAAATTCACGGGCCGCGGCGTGGTGATGATCATGGCCGCGCATGACGACGCGGGCGGCATCCGCTTCTCCGTGCGTGATACGGGCCGCGGCATTCCGGCGGAGGCGTTCGAGCGGATCTTCGAGAAATTCGGCCAGGTCGACGGCGGCAAAGACAATGTCGGCACCGGCCTAGGCCTCGCGTTCTGCAAGCTCGCTGTCGAGGCGCACGGCGGACGGATCGCGGTCGAGAGCACGCCCGGCAGCGGAAGCACGTTCTCGTTCACGATCCCGATCACGCCGCGCGGCCACGCGGCGTAGTTTTGGCCTGCGGCGGCTTTGCCGCCGCGTCGGAAAGCGGCAGCTATCGCTGCCGCACTCCAGTGGGCAGCATGGCTCAGTGATTGCTGACTCATGCGTTCGGCATGTGGAAAAACAACAGTCTCTCCATCGTCATGTTGGCGATGTTCCTGCTGTGCCTCGTGGGCCACAGCTACGCCGGCTGGAAGGTGTACAACGAGGAGCAACAACAGCACGGCGAAGAGGCAGTGACCTACGGCGAGTTCCTGCGCACCAGCGAGTTCGGCGAGACGGTTTTCGAGAACTGGGAGAGCGAGTTCCTGCAGATGGGGTTCTACGTCATCCTGACCGTCTTCCTCTATCAGCGCGGCTCTTCTGAATCGAAGAAGCACGACGGCACCGACGAAGTGGACGAAGATCCCGAGAAGCACCGGGACAATCCGGATGCGCCGGCACCGGTGCGCCGCGGCGGATGGCAACTGTCGCTCTACAAGAACTCGCTGAGCATCGCGTTCCTGCTGCTGTTCCTGGTCTCATTCATCGGTCACGCCGCGAGCGGCGCGCGCAAGTTCAACGAGGAGGAGCAGGAGCACGGCTCGACCGAGACGGTGAGCGCGATCGAATACATGACCACACCGCAGTTCTGGTACGAGTCGTTCCAGAACTGGCAGAGCGAGTTTCTCGCGGTCCTGGCGATCGTCGTGCTCTCGATCTGGTTGCGCCAATGGGGCTCGCCCGAATCGAAGCCCGTGCACGCTGCGCATACCGATACTGGCAACTCGTGACGTCTGTGCCTAGAGCGCCAGTTTCAGCATCACAGGATCCTCGAGCTTGTCCATCGGCCACATCGAGTGATCCTCATTAAAGGAGCGCAGGCCGGGATTGGCGATGAAGAAATACTCATCGCCGGCTACCGCACCTGTGGTCGGGATCTCAAACGCGCCATTCTTCGACTCGAGAATCTCGACGTGGCCGTGCTCGGGATCGATGCGGATGACACGTGCCTTCCCGACCGCGTTCTGGATGGCGATCAATTCGCTCTGATGCATCGACAAGCCGTCGATGCCGCTCAGCAGCGACTTCGACTCGAGCTTCGTGCGCGAATTGTCGTGGAGATCGATGCGCGTGATGCCGCCGAAGTCGGCCACGTAGAGAATGCGCTCGTCCTCCGAAACAGTGATGCCGTTCGGGAAGCTGAAGTTCTCCGCGAACACGCCGAGCGACGTCGCCTCGGGTGCGAGCCGCACGACTTTGTGCCGGCCCATGTCGGTGGCAAACAGGCTGCCGTCCGCCAGCAGCGTGAGGTCGTTGAGGATCGCGGGAGTCGCCTCGATTTTGCGCACGAGCTTCCCGTCGCGGAGATCGTACGCGGCGAGCATCGACGCGTTCTCGCCCTCTTTCCAGCCGCGCATTTCGGGTGTCGTGCTGCTGATGACCCAGAGCAGGCGGCGTACCCCATCGACTTTCACGCCGAGGCCGCCGAGCATGCCGTCGCGTGCTTCGGAGATGAATTCGGTCGCGCGTCCGTTGCGATCGACGCGCAGCACATTGCGGCGATGAATGCCGCTCACGTAGAACACGTCGTCGACCGGATCGAAGGCGATGCCTTCCGGAATGAGATCGCGTTGATTGGCGAGCGTGAACGCAACTCGCGCGCGATTCACGCGCGGCTCGCGCGCGTCGAGCTTCGCGGCGATCGCGCGAAACGCGGGCGTGTTCGTGTTGCGGAAGCCGTCCGGCGCGACGCCGTGCTCCCATCCCAGCTCGTCCAGGCGCGTGAGCCATTTCACGACTGATGCGGCATCGCGGGCGCGATCGTGATACGTGGCCAGGACGTAGATCAGCGGCGCGTGATCGGGCTGTTTCTCGACGGCGGCTGTGATCTGCTCGATGACACGGCGCGTGTTCTCATCGACCGGTTGAGCGGGCGGTTTCGATGACGTGCAGGCGATAGTGGCGAAGAGAAGAACCGCGGCGGCGCGTCGCATCGCGCGCAGTGTAGGGCCGGCCTGCGCGGCCGGCCCGTAACACTGTCGTTAACGCGAGCCGCCCGCTTCCGGCGGCGCCTGGATGTGAATCTCGACGCGGCGATTGAGTTGACGTCCCTCGGCCGTATCGTTCGACGACTTCGGACGCGCTTCGCCGAAACCGTACACGGTGATCGCGCTGGCGCGCACGCCGCCGTCAATCAGGTAGTCGGCCACCGCAGCAGCGCGGTTCTCCGACAGGCGTTGGTTGTGCGCGTCGGTCCCGGTCGAGTCGGTGTGGCCTTCGACGATGATCCGGTTGTCCGGATACTGACGGAAGTTCTGTGCGAGCTCGTTGAGCGTGGTGCGCGATGCGCTGCGCAGCGCGAACGAGTCGGTGTCGAACAGGATGTCGTTCGTCAAACGCACGCTGATCTCGCCCTCCGACGGGCGAGTGACTTCGACGCCTTCGATCTGCCGGAGCTCCTGCTCCTGCTTGTCCATGCGGCGCCCGACGGCCGCACCGACCGCGGCACCTGCCGCGGCGCCGATGACCGCGCCCGTACGATTGCTGCCCGACTGATTGCCGATGACGGCGCCGGCGACGCCGCCGATGACGGCACCGATGGCGGCACCGCGCTTGGTCTTTTTGTTCGGATCGTCCGTCGTCGTGGCGCACGCAAAAGCGAACACGGCGATGAGCATCAGAACCA
>Ga0196978_1000531_pt1 | contig 18982 bp, 21 predicted proteins | sample S3v_2013CmetaG_FD_155491 | JGI IMG/M metagenome (GOLD analysis project Ga0196978, IMG submission 155491) | Soil microbial communities from Anza Borrego desert, Southern California, United States - S3+v_20-13C | ecosystem: Environmental > Terrestrial > Soil > Desert | place: USA: California... | reverse complement strand
ACGGTGACCGAGCTCGCGACGCTGCGTGAGCGCCGCCGCACGAATCATCTGCTCGCGGTGATCTCGCTGCTCCTCGCGGCCGCGCTGACTGCGTTCATGCTGTCGCTGCTCTGATCCCGGCCATGTCGTCCAATCTCTTCTGGTTCGTCGCGATCTATCTCGCGGTCTCGATAACGATCGGCCTCGTGGCCGCGCTGCGCGTACACAGCGCGAGCGACTACATCACGGCGGGACGGCGGCTCCCGGTGTACGTCGTGTTCGCCGCGGTGTTCGCGACGTGGTTCGGCGCCGAGACCGTGCTCGGCATCTCGGCAACCTTCGTGCGGGAAGGTGCCGCCGGTCTCATCTCGGACCCCTTCGGCGCCTCGCTCTGTCTCGTGCTCGTCGGACTGTTCTTCGCGCGACCGCTCTATCGCATGGGCCTCCTCACGATCGGCGACTTCTACCGGCAGCGCTACGACCGGCCGGTCGAGCTGATCGCGAGCGTCTGCATCGCGCTCTCCTATCTCGGCTGGGTCTCGGCGCAGGTGACGGCGCTGGGGCTTGTTTTCAACGTCCTCTCCGATGGCGCGATCAGCCGCGAATGGGGGATGGTGATCGGCGCCAGCGTCGTGCTCGTCTACACGCTGTTCGGCGGCATGTGGTCGGTCGCCGTCACGACGTTCGTCCAGATGATCGTGATCGTGCTGGGCCTCATCTACATTGCGTGGCTCGTGAGCGGCATGACCGGCGGGGTCGCGCCGGTGCTGAGTCACGCGGCCGCCGCGGGCAAGCTCGATCTGCTGCCGAAAGTCACGCCGGCCGATCTGATCGGCTTCGTGGCGGCGCTCGCCACGATGGGGCTCGGGTCGATACCGCAGCAGGATGTCTTCCAGCGCGTGAACGCGTCGCGCACCGAGAACACGGCCGTGTACGGGACGATCCTCGGCGGCGCAGCCTATTTTCTGTTCGCCGCAGTGCCGCTGTTCCTCGTGTACGCCGCGACGTTGGTCGACCCGAAGCTCGTCTCGGATCTCCTCGAAAAAGACTCGCAGCTCATCCTGCCGACCTTCATCGTCACGCACCTGCCGCTCGGCGCGCAGATCGTGTTCTACGGCGCGCTGCTGTCGGTGATCATGAGCACTGCGAGCGGGACATTGCTGGCGCCGTCGGTCACGATCGCCGAGAACGTGCTCAAGGGCCAGTTCCGCACGCTCACCGATCGGCAGTTTCTGTGGCTGACGCGCGCGGTGGTGGTGTGCTTCGCGCTGCTCGTGACGGCCTATTCGCTGTACACCGAGGCGACGATCCACAAGATGGTCGAGAACGCCTACAAGATCACGCTCGTCGCCGCGTTCGTGCCGCTCGCGGCCGGCGTGTACTGGCGGCGCGCCACGCGGCAGGGTGCCCTCGCGGCCTCGCTCGGCGGACTCGTCACGTGGATCGCGATGGAGATCGCGTGGGCGGACGCGATGGTGCCGCCGCAGTTCGCGGGGCTGCTCGCCGCGATCGCCGGGATGGTTGCCGGTTCGCTGCTACCGCAGCGATACGGTGCGCGCGCTTAAGGCAGCGCTCTTCCTGCTGCTGGCGGTCAATACCGCTTACTTCGGTTACTCCGGCTCCGCGAGCAAGTTCACCGATGCCGCCGCGTGGCTCGTGCTGCTCGCGCTGTTCCAGGCCGAGACCGAGTTCCCGCGGCGCATGCGCAACCCGCGCACGCTCGCTATCGTGCGCGCGCTGCGGCTCGTCGCCGGCGGCGGTGTATTCGCGGCGATGATCGGCTACGTGTTCGAGGAGAACGCGCTCGATGCCGTCAACACCGTGCTGTGGATCGCGGTGGTCGTGCTGCTCGAGATCGAGCTGCGGTTCGCGAGTGTGGTCAACCGTGCGCGCCGCACGTATCACGGCCTGCTCGCGACGATCTATGCGGGACTCGCGGTGCTCGTCGTGCTGTGGGCGCTGCGCGGCATGTGGATCGATGCGTACGACGCGGTGCTGTGGCTCGCGGCGTTCGTGATGATCGAGCTCGCGATCACAAAACGGGACGTCAGTCCCCATAGGCGAGCTCCAGCGCGGCGATGAAGCGGTCGAAATCGGAGTGCGACAGCAAATCGATGCCGGCGGCGCCTTCGCGTCCGCCGCCGGTGTCGAACTGCTCGCACAACGCCGCGGCGCCGCGCGGACGTTCGATCGGTGCGCGCAGGCTCAGCGCATAGCCGCCGGCTTTCTCCACCAGAATCGCGTGCGCCCGCTTCGGATTCGCCTGCGCGAGGCGGTTGCCAAAGAGACCCATGATGCGCCGGCTCCACGCGGCGTCGGGCAGCACGTACACGGCGCTCCCCGCGCTCGCACGATGCGGCTCGATCTCCCCCGCGCGATAGAGATCCTCCGCGTACGCGCTCTTCAGCACGTTGAACACCGGCTCGTCGAACAGGAAGTGCCGCGGATCCCCATAGCGTGAGATCGTGCGATAGAGATCCGCCGGATGGTAGTGCAGGTCGTCGGTCGTCTCGCCGTACGCGTTGTAGTTCAGGCACTCGCCGAGCTCGTGCAGGCGCGCGAGCTCGGTATGATCGAGCGCGAACGGCTGCGCCGCGGCGACTGCAGGGGCGACCAGATTGTCTCCGAACGCCGCAACCACCGCCCACAGCCGATGCGCGCCGTTCAGATGCCGGTCCACGATGAGGCTCGTGCAGACCTCCGGTGAGGTATCGATGTGCGCGGTGAGCGCCGGATGACGCGGCACCTCACCCGTCAGATGATGATCGAACCACGTGACACGCGCGCCGGCTGCGAGCGCCGCCGCGAGCCCCTTCGCATTACTCTTCATCGACACGTCGAGCACTGTGAGCTCGTCATCCGGACGCGCATCCACGCGCGCGAGCAGCTTCACGTCGCGCTTCACGCCCGTCACGAGCTCGGCCGCGCGCGGCGCCGCGAGACGCAACTGATGCAGCGCGCACAGGCCGTCCGCGTCGCCGTTGAAAATGTCGTACGATTTGCTCATGGAGATGGAGCTGCAGTCGCAGGTGGATGCGCGGCAGGCGCTGCGTTCGTCGCGCGGACTGCATCTGGCGTCGATACTCGCGGTAGCTTACCTGCTCGTCATAGCGTATGCCAGCCTGCAGCCCTTCAGCGGATGGTGGACGCCGCCCGACGAGATCCGGCAGTTTCTGACGGCGCCGTGGCCGCGCTACATCACGCTCGAGGACGTGCTCGTCAACATCGCGGCGTACGTGCCGCTCGGGTTCCTGCTCGCACGCGCGCTCATGCGCGCGCTCGGCAACGCACGCGCGGTGCTCTGCGCGCTCGTGCTCGTGGCCGCGGTGAGCCTGGCGATGGAGACGGTGCAGATGTTCATGCCCACGCGCATCGCGTCCAACGTCGATCTCGTCACGAACACGATAGGCGGGCTGATCGGCGCGCTCTCGGCGCCGCTGTTTTCCCCGACGCGGCTCCTTGGAATGCGCGTCGCGCGCGTGCGCCGCGCGTGGTTCCTCTACGGACCGGGCTCCGACTCCGGCCTCGTGCTGCTGAGCCTGTGGCTCGCGACGCAGATTCACCCGACGATGCAGCTCTTCGGCACCGGCTACCTGCGCAACACATTCGAGCTGCCCCCATGGGTCATGCACACGCCGCCGCTGCTCCTCGTTTCGGAGGCGGCCGTGGCGTGCTTCAACGTGCTGGGGCTCGGTCTCGTCGCCGTCACGCTGGCGCGTCCGTCGGTATCGCGCGGGGCCGTGCTCGGGGCCGTGCTCGGCTCCGCGTTCGTGGCGAAGACACTCGTTGCGGTGGCGGTGGCGAAGAGCGCCGGGCCGCTCGCGTGGCTCACGCCGGGTGTCGCGATCGGCATCGTGGCGGCGGCGGTGCTGCTCTACGGCCTCGCGCGGTTGCCGCAGCGCGCGCGCTGGATCGCGGCCGCCACGAGCTTCGTCGCCGCGATCGTTGCGATCAACATCGGCCCGGACAACCCGTACCAGACGATTCCACCTCAGCTCCTCGCCGGACCGACCCATTTCCTGAGCTTCTCGGGCATCGTGCGCGCGGTCTCGGAGCTGTGGCCGTTCCTAGCGGTCGCCTATGCGATCGAGCAGGCCTACCGCGCCCGTCCGGGGCGCGTCTGACCTCTGGCTATAATAGGCGGCCTTCGATCATCGCCCGGGAGCGCCTACCCCGTGAGCTATTACCAGCGCCACGTTTTCTTCTGCTGCAACCAGCGCGAGCCGGGCGCGAACTGCTGTAACAACCACGGCGCCTCCGCCATCCGCGACTACGCGAAGAGCCGGGTGAAGGAGCTCAAGCTCTCCGGCGCCGGCAAAGTGCGCGTGAACATGGCGGGCTGCCTCGACCGCTGCGACGAGGGGCCGGTGCTCGTCGTGTATCCCGAGGCGGTGTGGTACAGCTACGTCGATCGCGAAGACATCGACGAGATCATCAGCGAGCATCTGCAGAACGGACGCATCGTCGAGCGCCTGCGAATTTAGCGGCGCTCGCGCTTCGCGCTCGGGCTGCCATTCGGCAGCCCGCCTCGGCCGGTATACGATTCAGAGGAAAACCAAGCATGGGCAACCCGGTTGGGTGCCCGTGTTTCCTCCGAAACCTCCTTTCCTTCGACACCCCACAGCATGGAAATTCGGCCTATGGCGCCGTCGAGCCTGGAGCGCGTCGCGATCCGCGGCCCCGCGGGATCGCTCGAAGTCGATCTCAACGATCCGGGCGGCAATCGCCGCGGCGTCGCGCTCGTCGCGCACCCCAATCCCGTCCAGGGCGGCACCAAGGACAACAAGGTTGTCACGACGCTCGCGAAGGTGTTCTATAACCTCGGCTACGTCACGGCGCGACCGAACTTCCGCGGCGTCGGCGCGAGCGAAGGCGTGTTCGACGAAGGCCTCGGCGAGACCGAGGACCTGCTTGCGGTGCTCGCGCACCTGCGCGAGCGCTACGCGGGCGGCGAGCTCGTGCTCGCCGGTTTTTCCTTCGGGAGCTTCGTGCAGACGCGCGTCGCGAAAAAGGTCAGCGCGAACCAGATCGTGCTGGTCGGCCCTGCGGTGAACCGCTTCCGCGCGGAGACCGTCCCGGCAGGCACGCTGGTGATCCACGGCGAGCGGGACGATGTCGTCCCGCTGCAGGACGTGCTCGAGTGGGCGCGGCCGCAGCAACTGCCGATCGTCGTCGTGCCAGGCTGCGAGCATTTCTTTCACGGACGGCTGAACCTGCTCGCGCAGATCGTCGCGCACTATTGCCGCTGATGGCGGCGCATCTCGAAGTGCGCGCGCTGCGGAAATCGTACGACTCGCGGCAGGTCGTCGACGGACTCGATCTCACGCTGGAGCCCGGTGTGTGCTTCGGTCTGTTGGGCCCCAACGGCGCCGGCAAGACGACGACGTTGCGGCTGTGCCTCGGCCTCACCGATCCCGATGCCGGCGAGATCCGCATGCTCGGCTTTCCGGTGCCCGCGAAAGCGCGTGAAGCACGCACACGCGTGGGTGTGGTGCCGCAGGTCGATAACCTCGATCCGGACTTCACGGTGCGCGAGAACCTGCTCGTCTACGGCCGCTATTTCGGTATCGCGCCAAGGGCGCTCGAAGCGCGCATCCCGTCGCTGCTCGAGTTCGGCGGGTTGACACCGCGCGAGCACGCGCGCATCCAGACGCTCTCCGGCGGGATGAAGCGCCGGTTGACCCTCGCGCGCGCGCTGGTGAACGACCCGCAGCTGATTTTTCTCGACGAACCCACGACCGGCCTGGATCCGCAGGCGCGCCACCTCATCTGGGAGCGGCTGCGGCAGCTCACCTCCGACGGCCGCACGATTCTGCTCACGACGCACTTCATGGACGAGGCCGAACGGCTCTGCCACCGGGTCGCGATCGTCGACAACGGGCGCAAGATCGCCGAAGGCAGCCCGCGCGACTTGATCTCCGAGCACATCGAGCCGCAGGTGGTCGAGGTCTACGGCGATGGTGCACAGGTGTGGGCGGAGCGTGTCGGACGCGCTGCATCGGAACGCTGCGAGCGCACGGGAGAAACGGTGTTCTGTTACGCGCACGACGCCGACGCGATCGTGCACGCGCTCGACGGCGACGGTACGCTGCGCTACCTGCACCGGCCCGCGAATCTCGAGGACGTGTTCCTGAAGCTCACCGGGCGCGAGCTGAGGGACTGATCGAGGGTGTTTCGAATACCACGCCCCAGTCTGCGCTTCATACACGTCTGGCGCCGCAATCGGCTGGTCTGGCGCAAGCTCGCGATTCCGTCGATGCTCGGCAATCTCGCCGACCCGATGCTCTACATGCTCGGGCTGGGCTACGGGCTCGGGGCGATGCTGCCGGAGGTCGGCGGCCTGCCGTACATCGCCTTTCTCGCGGCCGGCACGGTGTGCTCCAGCACGATGATGAGCGCTTCGTTCGAGTCGATGTACTCGAGCTTCTCGCGCATGCACGTGCAGCGCACGTGGGACGCGATCATGAACGCGCCGGTACTGTTGGAAGACGTCGTGGTCGGCGAAGCAGTGTGGTCCGCGAGTAAGGCATTCATGTCCGGCACGGCGGTATTCCTGGTGGCCGCGGCGCTCGGCCTCGTCGCGTCTCCGCTCGGGCTGTGGGTGCTGCCGGTGGTTTTCCTGACCGGCCTTGCGTTCGCGAGCATGGGGCTCGTGATGACCTCGCTCTCGCCGAGTTACGATTTCTTCATGTACTACTTCACCCTCGCGATCACGCCGATGATGCTCGCCTCGGGTGTGTTCTTTCCGCTGGAGCAGCTTCCGGGCTGGTTACAGGCGGCCGCGCAGGCGCTGCCGCTCACGCACGCGGTCGCGCTCGCGCGTCCGCTGATGAACGGCGAAGTTCCGGCGAGCGCCGGGTTGAACGTGCTCGTGCTGCTCGCCTATGCAATCGTCGGGTTGACCGTAGCGCTCCTCCTCGCGCGCCGCCGCCTGATGACCTAGTTATCGATCGAGCAGCGTTGTTCTAACGCGGCGGCGTCAGAGCCGATCCGTCGCCCCTCCTGGTGAGGCTCGACGAATCGCCTCCACCGCGCCTGCCGAGCGGTGCCAGCCGCGAGCCCACACACGGCCGTATAGCGGTTTTGAGAACGCAATCAATGGCGTTCGTCGTTCGACAAGCTCACCACGAACGGGCCGTTATTTCGAGGTCTGCGGCTAGCTGGTGCGGACGAACAGTCGCCGCATGCGTTTCGCGACCTTGGGCGAATCGGCGACGACGATGTACCCGCCGGTGCGCGCGGGATTGACGAGCGCGGTCTTGCTGCGATCGGACACCAGCACCCGCGCGTCGATGGGATAGTTCGGCACGAGCACGACGTTCGCGCGCGCTTCCGGCGTGTCCAGCACGATGAGATCGCATTCCCCGCCGGGAAGCTGGCATTTGCCGGCGTAATACGCGTGCACCTCGCCGTTCTTGAGCTCGAGGCCGAGCTCGCGCAGGCGCTCGTGCATCTCGGCGGTGTTGCCTTCCTGTGCCAGCTCGACGCGGTCTTCGACGACGAGCGAGATCGCCGCGATGGCCGGGTGCGCGGGGCCGACCGCCTGAAGCTGCGGCGAAAACGGATTGCCGTCGAGCGCGTCGGTCGCGAGGAACGCGGAGACGGTGAGGACGAGCCCCGCCGCTGCGACCGCCACGTGCCGCCAGATCGGGCGCCGATGGCGCGCGAAAAACACGCGGTGCGCGAGCGCCTCCGGCACCGGCACGCGCGCAGCCTCGTCGATGCTGCGGTCGAGCTCGGAGAGGCTGTCCGCCAGACGCGCGCACCCTTCGCACGATGCGATGTGCGCGCGCTGCTCCTCGGTGCGCTCGCGCGGGGCGGCGAGCAGCAGGCGGCGGGACGTGAGGCAGTTCACGCTGAGCGCTCCTTGCCGCCGGCGCCCTCGGACTGCTTGCGCAACGCGAGCCGCGCGCGCGAGAGCCGCGTCATCGTCGCGCCGGGCGTGAGCTCCATGATCTTGGCGATCTCCTCGCAACTGAATCCGCCGATCACCTGGAGGATCAGCGGCTCGCGGTACGCAGTCGGCAGCGCGCGCAGCGCTTCGCGCAGCTCGAACTCGGCCGCTGCCGCACCCAGACGCCGGTCCTCGATGAGATCCAGGTCTTGCTCGTCGGCAATGTCCAGCCGCTTGCGCTCGTACAGCCGCGCGTGCTCGTTGCGCAGGATCGTGTACAGCCATTTCTTCGCTGCTTTGGGATCGCGCAGCGCGCGCCAGCCATTCCACGCGCGCGCGAAGGTTTCCTGCACCAGGTCCTCGGCGGTGAAGCGGTCGCGCGACAGCCAGTAGCCGTAGCGGTACAGCTCCGCCGAATACGCCCGGACGAGGGCTTCGAAGTCTTCGCGTTTGCGCTCGAACATGCCGATACGTTTCCCGTTAACGCGCCGCTACCGCGGATTCCACCTTGATGTTCGCCACCCGCGCCACCTCGCTCCACTTCTTGCGGTCGGCCACGATGAGGCCGCGGATGTCCTCCGGCTGCATCATGCGCGGCTCGGCCGCATCCGCCAGCAGCCGCTTCTTGGTCTCCGGGTTCTCCAGGATCGCCGCGAACTCCCGCTGCAGCCGCTGCCTGGCGACCTTGGATACACCGGCGGGCGCGACCACGCCCCACCACACGGCAACGTCGTAGCCTGGGAAACCAGACTCCGCAACCGTCGGCACGTCAGGCGCCGCCGGGCTGCGTTTCTGTGCGCCCACCGCCAGCAGCTTGAACCGCCCCGAGCGCGCGTTCGGCAACGCCTGGGTGAGCGAGCTGAACATGATCGGCACCTGATTCGCCATCACGTCGGTCATCGCCGGGCCGCCGCCTTTGTACGGCACGTGCACGAGGTTCACGCCCGCCACTTTTTTGAAAAGCTCTCCGCCGAAATGGTTGAAGCCGCCGACGCCCGTCGAAGCGTAGTTTATCGAGCCGGGCTTGGCCTTGGCTTTCTGCACGAGATCGGCCACCGACGTGATCCCCGACGCCGGGGACGTGATGATGCAGTTCGGCGACGAGCCGATCATCGCGATCGGGTCGAAGGACTTCACCACATCGTAAGGCAGCGACCGCACGGCGCTGTTCATCACATAAGAGGTCGAGATCATGAGGAGCGTGTAGCCGTCGGCCGGCGCGCGGGATGCGAGCTCGGTGCCGATGATGCCGTTCGCGCCGCCCCGGTTATCGATGACCACCTGCTCGTTCAAACGTTCCGTCAGCTTCTGGCCCAGGTAGCGCCCGAGCACGTCGTTACTGCCGCCGGGGGGGAAGGGGACGATCCAGCGGATCGGCTTCGTTGGAAAGCTCTCGGCGGCGGCCATGCCGCTCCACCCGGCGGCCAGGGAAGCGGCCACGACAACTGCGGGGACACACCAGAAACGGCAGCTCCTCATGCGACGGCTCCTCTCTCCAAGAATAAAAAAGGCCCGGCGAGAGCTTCGCCGGGCCCAAGGTCAGGAGCCCCAGGGAGGGAAACGGCTCCTGCCCGCTCACGGGTGGCCGCGGACACTTTTCGACGTCCTGCGGCGATGTCTCTGTTGCTAAGACCGGCGCGTCGGGCGAAAACTTACAGGGCGGTCCACTGCCGTAAGAAAATAGGTAGTGCCCCGGTCTTCATACAGGCGGCGCCCACCGCAGAGAGGCGCCCGAATCCCACCAAGGAGGGAAATCCATGCTGTCGATAATCTCGAAGTGCGCGCGCGCACTGGGCGTTTGTGCGGTCGCAGCAGTGGCGGTCGTCCCGAGCGGGGCCGTGCTGGCCCAGGCGTATCCGAGCAAGCCGGTGCGTGTGGTCATCGTGTTCCCGCCCGGCGGGTCCAACGACATCGTCGGACGGCTCGTCTACCAGAAAGTGAGCGAGCAGCTCGGCCAGCAATTCATCATCGACAATCGCGGCGGCGCGGCGGGCACGATCGGCTCGGAAGTCGTCGCCAAGAGCCCCCCCGACGGCTATACGCTGATGGTCCAGTCTGCGACGCACGTCGCGAACGCGCATCTTTATAAGAAGCTGCCATACGACGTGCTGAAGGATTTCATCGGCATCACGCCGCTCGCGCGGCAGGTCGGCATGCTCGTGGTCCATCCCTCGCTGCCGGTGCGCACGACGAAGGAGTTCATCGCGCTCGCGAGAAGCCGGCCCGGGCAGGTGATCTACGGCTCGTCGGGCAACGGCAGCTACGTGCACCTCACGATGGCGCTGCTCGCGGAGATGAACAAGCTGAAGATGATCCACGTGCCGTACAAGGGCGGCGGCCCGGCCGGCACCGCGCTGGTGGCGGGTGAGACGCAGGCGATGATCGCGACGATCGGGTCGCTCTTCAACCACATCAAGAACAATCGCGTGCGCCCCGTCGCGGTCACCTCGGACAACCGCACGACCCAGTTTCCGGACGTGCCCACGATCGGGGAAACGGTGCCCGGGTACGAGTTCACCGCATGGGTGGGGACCTTCGCGCCCGCCGGCACGCCGCGGCCGGTCATCGACAAGCTCAACGCCGAGCTGAAGAAGGCGCTCGCCGCGCCTGAAGTCGCGTCCAAGCTTTCGGCGCAGACGCTCGACCCGATGCACATGACGCCGGAGGAATTCGCGAAACGGCTCAAATCGGATTACGACAAGTACGAGAACGTCGTGAAGATCTCCGGCGCACGTATCGACTGACGGAGGTAGACCATGCGCTCGGGCTGGACATTCGTCGCTCTTCTCGCTCTTGCGGCAGGTGGCGCGGCGCAAGCCGCCTATCCCGAGCGTCCGGTACGGATCATCGTGCCGCTCGCGGCCGGCGGCGGCATGGATTCGGTGACCCGTGCCCTCGCGCAAAAGCTGAGCGACACGTTCGGGCAGACCGTAGTGGTAGACAACCGCCCGGGCGCGGGCAGCCAGCTCGGACTGGACATCCTCTCCTCGGCCGCTCCCGATGGTCACACGCTCATGATGGTGAGCGCGACCACCGTCATCCATCCGCTGCTCTATGGCTCGCGCCATGACGTGCTGCGCGATTTCACGCCCGTGTCGCAAATAACGCAGCAGGGCTACGCGCTCGTCATTCACCCCAGCATCCCGGCGAAATCGGTGAGCGAGTTCGTCGCTTATCTGAAGGGCCGGCCGGGCAAGGTGAACTACGCGTCTTCGGGCATCGGCAGCCCGATACACATGACCACGGAGCTCTTTCAGATCGCGACGGGGACGAAGATGGTCCACATCCCCTTCAAAGGTCTGGGTGCGGCCTATACCGACATGGTTGCGGGACGCATCGAGTCGGCGTTCGCCACGGTAATTTCATCCCAGCCGCACATCGTCGCGGGCCGTCTGCGGGCGCTCGCGGTGACGCCGCCAAAACGGGTGCCGGTGCTCGCGGACGTTCCAACGCTGACCGAAGCAGGCGTGCCGGTAACCGTGGTCAACTGGTACGGGCTCATCGCGCCGCGTGCAACCCCGCAGCCGATCGTCAGTCAGGTGAGCACAGCAGCCGCGAAGGCGATGCAAAGCCCGGAAATGGCCAAAAGGCTGACCGGCGATGGCTCAGAAGCCGTCGGCAGCACGCCGAAAGAGCTCGCTGCACGCGTCAAAGCGGAACGCGAGCAATGGGCGAAGGTCATCAAGCACGCGGGGATCCGGCCGAAGTAGACGCAAGGGGCCGCTAGAATCGGGATCCGTCCCGATCGTTCTTCGTCCCCGTCATTCTTCGCCGCGCACTGTTCACCACCGCGCTGTACGCGTCCGGCGCGAGCGCAGTTTTCCCCGGATCCGCATCTGCCGCGGCAGACGCGCCGTCTGCGCGCATCGTCGTGCAGCAGGCGCCGCTCGCGGGCTTCGTGTATTACGACGGCAAGGCGGTCTGGCCGCGCCTGAAGACGGGCGATGCGCTGACGCTGGTGCGCGAGCCGGCGAACCCCCACGACGCCAACGCGATCCGCATCGAATGGCGCGGCAGCATGCTCGGCTACCTGCCGCGCCGCGAGAACGCGGACCTCGCACGGCAGATGGATCTCGGGGCGCAGCCCGAAGCGCGTATCACGCGGCTGGAGAAAGCGGCGAATGGCCGGCATCGGATCTCCTACGAGATCACCATACCGTTGGTCCGAAGTGACGCGGTGACGCGGTGATGCGGTGACGCGGTTTTTCGTCACCTGCCCTCGCGGCCTGGAACGCGTGCTCGAACAGGAGCTCGCCGCGCTCGGCGCCGCGGAAGTCACCGCCGTGGACGGCGGCGCGCGCTGCGCGGGTGAGTTCGACCTCGCCTACGCAATCAATCTCGAGAGCCGCGTGGCCAGCCGCGTGCTGTGGCAGGTCGGCCATTCGAGCTATCGCACGGACAAGGACATCTTCGAAGCGGTGCGCGCGCTGCCGTGGACCGAATGGTTCGACGTCGACCTTTCGATCCGCGTCGACGTCTCGGCGATCCGCGCGTCGGTGAAAAGCCTCGATTTCGTGACGCTGCGCGTGAAGGACGCGGTGTGCGATGCGTTTCGGGCGAGGACCGGCCGCAGGCCCGATGTCGACACGCGCACGCCGGACGTGCGCATCCATGCGTTCCTCTCGGCGCACGAGCAGACGCTGTATCTCGACAGCTCCGGCGAAGCGCTCTTCAAGCGCGGCTACCGCACGATGACAGGCGAGGCGCCGCTGCGCGAGAACCTCGCCGCGGGCATCCTCAGGCTTTCCGGCTGGACACCCGAAACGACGTTGCTGGATCCGATGTGCGGCAGCGGCACGTTTCTCACGGAGGCCGCCCTGATCGCGCTCGACCGCGCGCCGGGTCTCGAGCGCAGCTTCGGTTTCGAGAAGCTGAAGACGTTCGATGCGGCGCGCTGGAAGGCCTTGAAGGCGCACGCGCTGGCACGCGTGCGAAAGCCTGGTGATCTGCCGATCTACGGCAGCGACCGCTATGGGGAGGCGCTCAAGCTCGCGCGTGCAAATCTCGCCGCGCTCGGGCTCGAGCGGCACGTGACGCTCAAACAGGCGGACGTGCTGGAAATGCCCGCGCCCGCAGCCTCCGGCGTGATCGTTACCAATCCCCCGTACGGCGTACGGCTCCACGACCAGCAGGCGCTGGCGGAGCTCTATCCGAAGCTCGGCGATGCGCTCAAGAAGAAGTACGCCGGCTGGACCGCGTACATCCTCACGGCCGACCTGAGGCTGCCGAAGCTGATTGGGCTTGCGCCCTCGCGCCGCACGCCGCTCTACAACGGCGCGCTCGAGTGCCGGCTGTTCGAATTTCGACTGGTCGCCGGCAGCATGCGCAAGCCCCGCGCAGGGTCTGCGCCGCTACCGCCGAAGTAGTACGTCCTCCTGCCGACAACCGCGCCTCACGCGTGACGTTGTCCACGTACGTCGCCGGAAAACCTGCAATCGCGCGACGTCGACAACCGGCAACTCAACAGGAGGGGAACATGGAAAGAGAACAGGCCTTGAAGATCCTGAACGCGCTCGCGAACGGCGTGAATCCAGCGACGGGCGAAGTCTTCGCGGCGGACAGCGCGTATCAGCACCCAGACACCGTGCGGGCCTTGTTCGAGGCGGTGCGCGCGCTCGACGGCAGCCGTCCGGCACACCCGGGCAGCGAGCGCAAAACCGCCGACATGCCGGCGAACACCTTCGTGCGCTGGACGCCGGAGGAAGAGGAGCGCCTCGCCGCCGGGTTCGATGCGGGGAAAACCTCCGCGGAGCTCGCGAAGCTACACGACCGCTCGCGCGCCGCGATCGAAGCGCGTCTGCTCAAGCTCGGCAAGATCGACGTCTCGGGCCTGACGGTGCAACTGCGTTACCTTCCAAAGGGCGCCGAAACCGCGAGCCCGCAATAGCCGCGTAGGGTGCGCCGATGGCGCACCTACGAATCAGACAAGCGCTCGAATCAGAAGCGAGCCGCCCGTCGCGACGAGCAACAGCGCGATCGCGGCCAGCACCCTCTCGCGCGAGAGGGCGAGATGCACGCGGTTGCCGATCCACAGACCCCCGAGCACGAACGGAAAGAGCAGCGCGAACGCGAACAGCCGGTCCGCCAGCACGAGGCCGGCAAAGGCGAACACCGTAAGCCGGATACCGGTGCTGAAGAGCACCATCGTCGAGAGCGTCGCGCGCATCGCGGATTTATCTTCGATGCGCCGCGTGAGATACACCGCATAGGGCGGTGCGCCGATCCCGAACAGCGTGCCCATGAGCCCGCCGCCGAAGCCCGAGACGGGCGCCCACGCGCCGTGCAGGCGCCTGAACGCGCCGCCCTGTCTCAGGCTATACACACCGTACGCGATCAACAGCACCCCGAGACCCGCGATGCCCGCTTCGCGCGGCAGGTTCACCAGCAGCGTGACGCCGACGACCGCGCCCGCCACCGAAAGCGGCACCATCCACCTGAGCTCTTTCCAGTCGGCGTCGCGATGAAATTTCGTTCCGACGACGAGCGACGCGCCCACGTCGAGGAGCACCGCCACCGGCAGCACGAACGGCAGCGGCAGCAGGTGCGACATCACGGGTACGGTAATGAGCGCTGCGCCGAATCCGGTAATCGCGAAGATGAAATATCCGGCCGTAACGATCGCGGCGAGCAGCGCGTAGATCCCGGGCCCGAAGGGCAGCTCCGGCGTCACCTCCGCGCCGCGGGCGTGAGCGGCGGCAGCCCGTGCACTTTCATCGATTTACTCGCGCGCATCGTGCGGCGATGTTACCAAGGCACGCCCGCCGCGGGCCGCCCGCGCGAATCGCAGTAACATTGACCGATCTTCCGAAGGAGAAACGTCCATGCTGCTGCCGCTCGCCAACAGACGTCTTGCGTACGATCTTGTCGGTCCGGATGACGCACCGGTGGTCTGCATCACCCATTCGCTGGCTTCCGACGGCGGCAGCTGGACCGATCAGTTGCCCGGGCTGCTCGCCGCGGGATTTCGCGTGCTGCGCCTCGACATGCGCGGCCATGGCGGGAGCGATCCGGTGCCGGGCAATTACACGATGCGCGCCCTGGCCGACGATATTGCGGCGGTGCTTGAGGGCCTCTCGATTCGCCGCTGTCACTACATCGGACTCTCGATCGGCGGCATGATCGGCCAGGCCTTCGCGCTCGCGCATCCCGAGCGTCTACTGTCCGCGATGTGGTGCGACACGCTGCCGTGCAGCCCGTCGGCTGCTGCGTCGGTTTGGCGCGAGCGCATGGCGGTCGTGAAGAACGCAAATTCACTGGAGCCGATCGCCGACGGCACGATGGACCGCTGGTTTACCGAGGCCTTCAAAGGGCGCCGGCCCGGCCGCTGGAAGCAGATCCGCGATACGGTCGCGGCGACGAGCCCCGTCGGCTACCTCGGCTGCTGCGAAGCGATACTCGACTTCGATTTCGTGTCGCAGCTACCCGGCGTGAGGCTGCCGGTGCTCGTCCTGTGCGGCGACAGCGATCCCGGCACGCCGCCCGCGGAGAACCGCCGCATTGCCAGCCTGGTGCCGGGAGCGCGCTACGAAGAAATCGGCGACGCGCGGCACTTCCCGAACGTCGAACGGCCGGAAGCGTTCAACCGCATCATGCTCGACTGGCTGGACGCGCAACGAAGTCGCGCGTCGTAGGATTTTCAGACGATGTTGAGGTGGGTGACGCCACCGAGCACGTCTTTGCCCTTGGCTTCTTTCGAGTTGAGCTTGATCATCAGCCGCAGCTCGTTCACCGAGTCCGCATTGCGCAGCGCGTCCTCGTAGCTGATGACGCCGTTGTCGTAGAGATCGAAGAGATGCTGGTCGAACGTCTGCATCCCCAGCTCGCGCGATTTCGCCATGATGTTCTTGATCTCGTGCACGTCGCCCTTGAAGATCAAATCCGAGATGAGCGGCGTGTTGAGCATGATCTCCACCGCGGCGACGCGCCCCTTGCCGTCCTTCTTCGGCAGCAGGCGCTGCGCGATGAACGCGCGGATGTTGAGCGAGAGGTCCATGAGGAGCTGCTGCTTACGCTCCTCGGGGAAGAAGTTGATGATCCGGTCGAGCGCCTGGTTCGACGAGTTCGCGTGCAGGGTCGCCATGCAAAGGTGGCCCGTTTCGGAGAACTCGATCGCGTATTCCATCGTCTGCCGGTCGCGGATCTCGCCGATCAGGATCACGTCCGGCGCCTGACGCAACGCGTTCTTCAGCGCCGCGAACCACGTATCGGTGTCGACGCCGACGTCGCGCTGCGTCACCACGCAGTTCTTGTGGTCGTGCACGTATTCGACCGGATCCTCGACGGTGATGATGTGACCGTAGCTGTTCTCGTTGCGGTAGCCGACCATCGCCGCCAGCGACGTCGATTTGCCCTGACCCGTGCCGCCGATCATGATCACCAGACCGCGCTTCATCATGCAGATGTCGCGCAGCACGGACGGCAGATTCAGCTCCTCGAACTTCGGAATATTGGTGTTGATGGTGCGCAGCACCAGGCCCACGCGCGCCTGCTGCAGGAAGGCGCTCACGCGGAAACGGCCGATGCCGCCGGGGCTCACCGCGAAGTTCGCTTCCTTGGTCGATTCGAACTCCGCCGCCTGCTTGTCGTTCATGATCGCGCGCGCGATCTCGGCGGTGTGCTGCGGCGACAGCGGCTGGCTCGCGACCGGTGTCACGCGCCCGTCGATCTTGATCGCCGGCGGGAAACCCGCGGTGATGAACAAGTCGGACGCGTTCTTCTGCACCATGGCGCGCAGCAAGTCGTGCATGAACTTGAGTGCCTGGTCTCTTTCCACGTCCTCTCCCCTGATTTACCCCGGCGAGCCGCGGTCTACCGGAACGCGTCCTTGTTCGCCGCGCGCGCCCGGCCTTCTTCTACGGAGATCACGTTGCGCTTCACCAGCTCGAGCATGCACTGATCCAGCGTCTGCATGCCGAATCCCTGCCCGGTCTGGATCGCCGAATACATCTGCGCGACCTTGCCTTCGCGGATCAGGTTCCGGATCGCCGGTGTGCCGATCATGATCTCGTGAGCGGCGACGCGGCCGGAGCCGTCCTTCGTCTTGATGAGCGTCTGCGAGATGACCGCGCGCAGGGATTCCGAGAGCATCGCGCGCACCATCTCTTTTTCCTCGGCCGGGAAGACGTCGATGATCCGGTCGATCGTCTTCGCCGCCGAGCTCGTGTGCAGCGTGCCGAACACCAGGTGGCCGGTTTCGGCCGCGGTCATCGCCAGCCGGATCGTCTCGAGGTCGCGCATCTCGCCGACCAGGATCACGTCCGGGTCCTCACGCAGCGCCGCGCGCAGGGCGTTCGCGAACGACAGCGTATGCGGTCCGACCTCGCGCTGGTTGATCAGGCACTTCTTCGCATCGTGCACGAACTCGATCGGGTCTTCGACCGTGAGGATGTGGCCGTGCTCGTTCTCGTTGATGAAGTTGACCATCGCCGCGAGCGTGGTCGATTTGCCCGAGCCGGTCGGTCCCGTCACCAGCACGATGCCGCGCGGCTGGTCGGCGATCTCCTGGAAGATCTTGGGGGCCTTCAGATCTTCGAGCGAGAGCACCGTCGATGGAATGATCCGGAACACCGCGCCCGCCCCGCGATGCTGCACGAACGCGTTCACGCGGAAGCGCGCGAGGTTCGGAATCGCGAACGAGAAGTCGCACTCGAGGTTCTCCTCGTAGAACTTGCGCTGACCGTCGTTCATGATGTCGTACACCATCGCGTGCACGTCCTTGTGCTCGAGCGGCGGCAGGTTGATGCGGCGCACGTCGCCATGCACGCGGATCATCGGCGGCAGCCCCGCCGAGAGGTGCAGGTCGGAGGCTTTGTTCTTGACGGTGAAGGCGAGGAGCTCGGAGATATCCATTTATACTTTCTCCACGGCGGCGTGGTAGCGCAGGTTCTGAGAAGTCAATCGTAAAGCATTGATTTTACGCCGTCACCCGCCGTCAAAATTATGACAATAATCGCGTTTCAGTTGCAAGCCGTGCGAAGCCGCATAGAGCGTGCGGCACGCGAGGCTCACCGGACGGCATCGGAGATCGCTCTGCTCGCGGTCAGCAAGACCTTCCCCGCATCATATATCGAAGAGGCACACGCGGCGGGACAGAGGCTCTTTGGGGAGAGCTACGCGCAGGAAGGCGTGAAAAAGGTCATGGCGCTCGGCGGCCTTCCACTCGAATGGCACTTCATCGGGCCCATTCAAAGCAACAAGACGCGGCTCATCGCGGAGCATTTCGACTGGGTCCACAGCGTCGACCGCGAGAAGATCGCCGAGCGGCTCGATGCGGCCCGGCCGCCGGACCGCCCGCCCCTCCAGGTCTGCATCGAAGTGAACGTGAGCGGCGAGGCGACGAAGCACGGCGTCGCGCCTGAAGCGCTCGCGGATCTGGCGCGTGCCGTATCCGGCCTGCCCCGACTGCGCCTGCGCGGTCTCATGGCCATTCCCGAGGCGACGCCCGACGTCCAGGCGCAGCGCCGCCAATTCGGCCGCGTACGCGTGCTCCGGGACGAGCTCGCCGCCGCCGGAATCCCGCTCGACACGCTGTCGATGGGGATGTCGGACGATCTCGAAGCCGCGATCGCCGAAGGCTCAACGCTGGTGCGGGTGGGCACGGCCCTCTTCGGCCAGCGTGAGAGAATCCAGCCATGAAAATCGCATTCGTCGGCGGCGGCAACATGGCGACCGCGCTCATCACCGGCGCCCTCCGTCAGGGCCGATCGCCGGCCGATATTTCAGTGGTTGAAATCGACCCGGCCGCGCGCGAGAAGCTCCAGCGCGATCTGAAGGTGCAGGCGACCGGCGAGCTTGCGACCGGCGTTCGCGAGGCCGACTGCATCGTCCTCGCGGTGAAGCCCCAGCAGATGCGCGAGGTCGCGGCCGGTCTCGCCCCGCTGGTGGGAGATGCGCTGGTCATCTCAATCGCCGCGGGAATCCGCTACGCCGACCTCTCCCGCTGGCTCGGCGGCTGCACGAACGTCGTGCGCGCGATGCCGAATACCCCGGCGCTCGTACTCGCCGGGATGACCGGATTGTTCGCGCCGGTGACGGTCGGCGCGGCGGACCGCGCCACTGCCGAGGCGATCGTCGGGGCCGCGGGCAAGACGCTGTGGGTCGACACGGAAG
>Ga0196978_1000529_pt1 | contig 19007 bp, 20 predicted proteins | sample S3v_2013CmetaG_FD_155491 | JGI IMG/M metagenome (GOLD analysis project Ga0196978, IMG submission 155491) | Soil microbial communities from Anza Borrego desert, Southern California, United States - S3+v_20-13C | ecosystem: Environmental > Terrestrial > Soil > Desert | place: USA: California... | reverse complement strand
GGAGGAGGAGGCCGCCTTCGAGCGCTCGGACGTGACGGCCGTGCCCGCAGCCGGCGTGATCGGCGAGGCGATGGTCGCCCTCACGCTCGCCTCCGCCGCGCGCGACAAGTTCGGCGGCGACAGCCTCGCCGAGATGCGCCGCAACTTCGACGCCTACCGCGAACAGTTGCGGGAGTATTGAAGTAGACAGTAGACAGTAGACAGTAGACAGTAGGCGCTCCGCGCTACGACGACTGACAATGTCGCCCTGACGATTCGCCGCCGAAGGTCTTCCTACTGACTACTGACTACTGACTACTGACTACTGTCTACTGTCTACCTGAGAGATGGCCGAGATCGAGAACATTCTTGCGCGGCTGGCGTCGGACGACGAGTTGCGCCGGCGGTTCGTGGACGACCCTTTCGCGTTGGGGCGCGAGCTGGGGCTGTCGGCCGTCGAGTCGCGGCAGTTGAAGCGCGAGGCGGCGTCGCGCTTCGACTCGTTCGCCGCGACCGAGCGCGAGCGCCGCTTTGTCGAGATCGGCAAGCTGTTCCCGCTGACCCGCAGAGTCCTCGGCGGGCGCTTCGCCGCGCACTTCAGGCGCTTCGCCGCGCAGCACGCCGACGGCGGCATCGAGCGCATGTTCGACGACGCGCTCGACTTCGCCGACTACCTCGACGCGCGACTGCGCGAGGAGCGGGTCGGGCCGGGCTGGGTGCTCGACCTGCTCCGCTACGAGAAGACGCGGCTCAAGGCGGCAGACCCCGCGCGCCGCCTCGTCGTCGGCTATTTCCGCCACGACATCAGCCGCCTCGTCCGCAGCGCCGCGCGCCGCGAGCCGTCGCCCGCGGCCGCGCGCCGCCCCACGGTCGCCGTCTGGTGGCGGCCCCGCCGGCGCGGCACGGTCCGCTACACCGTCTTCGCCGCCCCGCAACTGTTCGGGAAAAATAAGGGCCGTGAGCCGTGAAGAGGAGTCGGCAGTTGCCGGTCGTCGGTCATCAGTTTTTTTCTCTTCGTCGGTAACCGACGAACGGTTGCCGATAACTTGTCCCGACACCTTTCGAGGTTGAATCGATGAGAGAAGCGGAGAGAATCGCCGAGCAGTTGCGGCGCGCGCACGAAGGCGGCGCGTGGCACGGGCCGGCGTTGAACGAACTCCTCGGCGGGGTGACGGCGGCGCAGGCCGCGGCGCGCCCCGTCCCCGGCGCGCACACGATCTGGGAACTCGTGCTGCACGTCGAGGCGTGGGAGCGCGCGGCGCTGCGGCGCCTCGGCGGCGACCCGGCGCGAATTTACGACACGCCCGAAGACTGGTCGGGCATCGACGCCGCCGACGAGGGCGCGTGGCGCGAAGCCCTCGCGCGGCTCGCGGCCACCGGCGCGGAGCTGCGCGCGGCCGTCCTCCGGCTCGAAGACGCGCGACTCGACGAGCCGATCCTCCCCGAGATGTCCTCGCGCTACGTCACGCTGCACGGCGTCGTGCAGCACACGCTCTACCACGCCGGCCAGATTGCCGTGCTCAAGAAGGCTCTGGCCCTGCCGACCGGCTACGCACCGCCCGTCACCCCGGACGCGACCACGCCATGAACACCGAAGACCATCTGATCGTCACGCTGGAGCGCGGCGTCAAGCGCATCACCTTCAACCGCCCCGAGCGGCGCAACGCCGTCACGCTGGAGATGTTCGAGGCGTTCGCCGAGGCCGTCGAGCGGACGGCCACGGACGGCACCCGCGTCGTCGTCATCAGCGGCGCGGGCGACGCCTTCTGCTCCGGCCTCGACATCTCGACCGTCGCCTCCGGCGACCTCGCGCGCCTCGACGTGGAGAAGACCGTCCGCGAGTTAATCAACCCGCCGATCCTGCGCATGCGCGCGACGCACGTGCCGTTCATCGCGCGCGTCCACGGCCCCGTCGGCGGCATCGGCTTCAGCTACGTGCTCGCCTCCGACATCCGGCTCGGCTCGACCGCGGCCACCTTCGGCCAGACCTTCATCACCGTCGGCCTGATGCCGGACGGCGGCAGCACCTATTTCCTCTCGCGCCTCGTCGGCCCGGCCAAAGCCTTCGAGCTGATGGCGACCGGCGCGCGCCTCTCGGCCGAAGACGCGCTGCGCTTCGGCATCCTCAACCGCGTCGTCAACGTCACCGAACTGGACGCGGCCTGCGACGAACTGGCCAAAGCCTTAGCCGCCGCCCCGCAACCCGCACTCGCCCGCGTCAAGGCCGCGCTCAGCCGCGCCGAGCACGAAGCCCTCGCCGCCGCCCTCGACTTCGAGGCCGAAGGTCAGGCCGACTGCTTCCACTCCGCGGACTTCCGCGAAGGCGTCGCCGCCTTCATGCAGAAACGCACGCCCGCCTTCGGCAAGGACAGGGAATAGGCGCGCGAACGCCGACCCCGCGCGACTTTCCACTTCGCGGAGAATTGACGACCGTGGGCTTTCGTTTCTTCAAGAGCATCCGTCTGGGGAAGTTCATCCGGCTGAACATCAGCAAGGGGGGCGTCGGCGGGAGCATCGGCGTCGGCGGACTCCGCGTCGGGGTCGGGCCGCGCGGGACGCGCCTGTCGGCGGATTTGCCGGGCGGGCTGAGTTACGTGAAGGAGTTCGGCGGGGGCGGCGCGCGCGGCCGCCGGGCCGCCTCCGGGGCGCGCGAGACGCCGCGTCGGGAGTTGCCGGCGGCGCCCACGCCCGCGGAGATTCCCGAACCCGGCTTCTTCGCGCCGGGCCACGAGAAGGAGCTGGCGAAGGGCTTGCGCGCCCACCGCGAAGGGCGCGCCGAAGAGGCTCTGGGCCACTTCGTCAGCGCCGCCGGGGGCGAACCCGGCGCGGCCGTCATCGCCGCCGCGCTCCTGTCCGAGCGGGAAGGGGAGGCGGCGCGCGCCGTCGCGCTGCTCGAAGGCGTCGTCGGAGGCGAGGCGCAGTTTCCCACGGAGTTGACGACGAAGTACCTCGCCGCCTCGCACGTCAACGTCCGCGTCACGCCGCACGTCTCTGCGGCCGTGCCCGTGGGCGCGCTCGCGGCCGCGCTGCTGCTCGTCGAACTGTATCAGGCGCAGGGCCGCGTCGAGGCGGCGGCCGGGCTTCTGGAAGAACTCGAAGAACTGGCGGGCGACCCCGCGTTGACCCTCTCGCTTTGCGAACTCTACGCGGAACTCGGCGTGTGGGACGGCATCGTCGAGCGCGCCAGCGGCGTCGAGCCGGCCGACGACACGGGGCTCGAAACGCGCGTCCTCTACGGCCGCGCCATGCAGGCGAAGGGGCTGCACGAGGCCGCCGTCAAGGTCTTCACCGGCGCGCTCCGCAAAAAGAAGGGGCGCAACCCCGCGCTGCTGCGCGAAGCCCTCTACTGGCGCGCCGTCTCCTACGAACAGCTCGGCAAAAAGGCCCAAGCCATCCGCGAATTCCAGAAACTCTACGCCGAAGCCCCCGACTTTCGCGACCTCACCCGCAGACTGACGCCCTGAAATAAATAGCTAGGGCAGCAATTCGCGCCGCAAGTCTTATGTCCAAGTCCGGGATGTTAAGGTCGGCCATACCTCACCTGTCAGAAACGCAAGAAGCCCGCGATGCGTCCAGCGCATCTACGGGCTTCTGTCGAGCCGCTAGGATATTAGAGCCGCTGTCGGGCTGCTGCTGTCGCGGGGGATGTTACTTTATGCGCGTGGGGTTGGCTCTAGGTTTTTATTATGCAATTCCGCCTGCGGGCCAACGTGCTTGAAGTAATCGTCCATCACGGTCTTTTCGGCTTCCGATAGCGGGCGAAGGTTTGTCATAGATTAATTCAAGGAAGCGGGCTAACGCCCGAACTAACCCGCGCCGGGCGAGCAGCATCCGGGCAGGAGGGAATCACACAACGATGAAAGTGATGCTATCGAGGCGTCGGGTTCAATGAGTTGTCGGGCGGCGCGTCGGAGATGACGTTCTCAGTTCCGACGGCGCATTACGATAATGTGTTCATTAACCATTGTATTTTCTACCTGCCCGGTCATATTTGTTGGGCTATTACGCAAAGGCATTCGCTTGTTTGGGATTCGCCGATGAAATGTATCGACGTGAGTAAATCCGTGAGCCTCAAAGAAGTGGCGGATAGCAATATCGGTTGGGAGCACCACTCCTTTGACTTTGCGATTTCCAACAACATAGCAGGCGTAGCCGCCTCGTTTTATCGAATTTGAGACGTGCGATATTGAACATTGAAGGTCTGAATAAAAACTCGCCACCTCTCGAGCGCGTCTCTCATCTTTAAGTCTGATCAATTCAATGGCCCTATTTAATTCGCTGCTGGGGAAAGTAGGGACATTTTGCAGAACGCTGCCACCCATGAGTTTCCGATCAACCTTTTCAGGAGCTTTAAATCCCAGCCATGCGGAAGAGAGACGGGAATACTGTCCGTATGCTACGGTGGTGTGTGAGTCACCGTAAGGGGGGGAAGTCACTACGATGTCTATGCTCGCCGGGGGCACAGAATTAGCCGGAACATTTATCTTGGTATCAAAGTCGTAGATTCTCGCGTGTGGGATTTGTTTGAGACATAATAAGCGGTCAATGAATTGCTCTAAGCCGGCCAAATTACGTTTGAGCTTGGTCGTCATTATACCAAACACATCAGGGTCGAATTTTCTTAGCCTCTCCTCGTCATAACGGTACAGCTTGAATTCTTCATTTCGCGTATTTGAACTCTCGCGCACCGTCTCGCTGAATGCGACTTGAAAGAAGAGCCGCTCCGCCTCGTCAGACAGTTCATCAATAAAACTTTTCAAGACGCTTAATTTTTCTATGACCTGCGGCTTAAACCAGAAATCAAGACGACTGATGCCGGGAATGTGCTGAGGGAGGCCGATGATTTTCCGCGCGGCGATAAACTCAGCTAATGCTTTGAGCTGCTTCTTCAATCCGCTCAAATTATCGGGCTCAGGCGGTGAGGTTTTGGCTTTTGCGATTAAACGGGCGAGAGGATTCAAATCTGTTCCGATGACATTGATTCCTTGAATCATACCTTCAACCAGCGAAGTCCCCGTCCCGCAATAGGGATCGAACAAGAGATGCGCTTCCCGCCCGTAAGTATCCAACAGCTTGCCTGCGACCTGCGGAATCATCCTGCCGGGATAATCATGGTAAGAGTGAGTAAGGTCACGAGTCGGCGCGGTCGCGAATGTCCAATCCTGTGACGCTGAATCCGTCAGCGCTGTTTCTTCCCAGCGTTTTATCGGGTAAGGCATCCTCTACAGCTCCGTTGTCGAGCTAAATAAAAGCGCCAACCTGTTCTTGCGTGCTCTGAAACCCGTGCCGCGGTTACGCGCGCTTGTCGGACGGTCATGGACTCTCAGATCAACCAACACATTTCCCGCGAGTATCTGCTCGCGTAAAATTTCAGGCGATGTTCCCTCAAGGAGACGTGCGCTCGTGTAATTGAAATACTCTATATCCCCGCGCATCTCGCTAAGCGCGCTGACGAGCACCAGCGCAGGCATTTTTTTTATGAACTGCTGCGCCAAAGCTGCCAAAGACCATTCCGCAATAACCTCTCCCGAAATGTGACGCACTGAAATTGTCTCCGGCTCGACGTGAAGGAACAGTCCCGTGCTGGTCGGAGTAGGCGACATCGTAAAGTACAGACCTAAACGTCCGTTCGTATCCCTCGTGCCATATTTCCGAACCGCCTGTAAAGGATTTATCCTCCAAACATTCCTGTCGAAGGTGAAGAGAGTGATCATGGAAGTGGAGTTGATACGGTGAGATTTCAACTCAACGGTGCCGAAGTCAGGGAGCGCGATATTGTTCTCTTCGATACCTAGAAGCGTCTCGAGCGTGTAACCGACTCCGGTATTACTCCTTCGCTTTGAAGGAATCCAACCCATTTTTTTGATTTCGGTAAACTTCTCTCTGAACTCTTCAAGAGTGATTATTTTTGATTTCCCCATATCTCGTGTTTGACACACAGCTTACAGACTATCAATACGACGGGCATACAATATCATGGGTATATGATTTTGCTAATTCTGAGATTAAGACGAGACGCCCAACGCCCGGCATCACCCGCCGCGCACATAACTCGACAAGCCTTCAAGCTGGCGGATGGGAGCCAAGCTAATTTGCGGTCGGGCGCATGCCGATGTTAGATGTCGGCTGCCGACACGCCTCAAGCCAACAGCGGGCCAGCCAACATCCGCCGCCAGCGGCTTGAGGGCGCCGATGACACACCGCCTCGCGGTAGTTTGGGGCTACTCCCTACAGGTGCAAGTGAGCACTTTGGCGTACTCGGTTTCACATCCCGCTTGCGATTCTGTGCCGTCACACCAGTACGTGCGGAAGCCACACTGAGTCGTAAGAGTCGCGTCGGTGTAATACTTGATACCCGAGTACCAAGCGCAGCCGCTGCGGGCGGCCGCCTTCGGGGATGGCGTATACGCGAGGGAGAACAGACTCATCATCCCAAAAAATATTGAGATGACAGAGCGGGCCTTCAAGGTACGCTTTCCGGGTATGGGCATTTGACCTCCTTCGACCATCGAGGTGAGGCGCCAAGTTGAACGCTTCTCGTAACCTTTGAGTAAGCGCTCAATGAGCTGAGGGGGCAGTCACCGCTGAAATCAACATGCTGTCATGGCGTCAGTAACGAGTTGGCCGTATTGAGGAGCGCGACCGGGCCGATATTAGAGCTTTCCGGCTCACCCGGTAAAGCCACCTAACGCCCGAATTAACCCGCCGCCCGACGGTTACACACAATCTGAGCGTAGGACGCAACGCTGATGAGAGGCACGCTGAGGGGGGTCGGGTTGAATGAGTTGTTAGATGGAATGGTTACGGTCAACGTCTTTTCGCGTCATAAGTCTACGCTCGTTTCCTATCACTTGAGGCTAAACCATACTGCTCCGCAGCCTCAAGATATCTCACCACGCTTCCGTCGGCGAGCCATGCTCTGACAATCCAGAACAATAGGAATTTGAAGAGGCAGGCCAGGCCGAGGATTATCGTACGAGTAGGATCATTTGCTGACGCCTCCGAACCTGCGATGTTGTTCCATGACAGTTGAAGGATAACATACAGGTACAAAGGCGCGAGCACAATGCGGGGGGCTTTCAAGTAGTGGCTATCAAGTCGTCCGATGAAGAACGCCATCCCAACCGCCGTGAACGCTGCAACAAGGTTCTTAAGCAACACATCTGGGGACTCCATTGAAGACGTACGTTGCAATAAGATGATTGTTATTGTTTCTACAACAAAAAGCAGGAAACCAATGGCATAGACAATCTTGACGTTCTTCCAAAATTGCAAGTCGCGAGGTAGTGCTGTTGCGGCCTTAATGTGCCCCATTGGGGCCTTAATACTTGGCATATCCAAGACCAGAAACAAGAAGAACATGAAGCATCCATTAAGCATATTTAGGAAATCTGCCACTATCCAAGGCCAAACAGCATGATTGCTATACAACGGCCATAGCCAAACAAAGGCTAACCAGCAGTACAGCACCGCCCATGCCGCCCATGCCCCAGACCATCCGCGCAAGAACTGAGCGAGAGCTTTCTCTGCCAATGGCGAGATCGGCTGGTTGGCTTGTAGAAATTCCGTCCGCTTCCAACGAGTATAAATAAGTACTGTGCACGCGAGAACGACGTTTACTATGCTGATGAAACCCTCGAAATGAGCGATGCCGTTTCCTGTGCCCTGCCCGCGATCTACAACTGACGGCGAAAGCCGAATGAGGACACCAGGACCAAATAAGAAGGACAGTAGCACGAGAATGAGGGTGCAAAGCGATAATATCTCACTTCTGCTCCATTGCGTCGGCTTGGAAGGTAGGACAGTGCTCTGACCGTGATGGCTATTCTCAAGCGCCGTAGCCGGATTATGTTCTGCCACAAGTTTCTCCTAACACATAGTCGTGAACTCATGAGTTTCTATCTAACGCAGATTAGGCGTACTATTCGCCTCGGAAGACGCCCGTTTAGGCGTCTAATTCTGTAGGGTTCGCAAGACTAACAGTAAAACCGTGTGGCTGCCGCTGTTATACAGCCTGTGGCGATTCGGATTAGGCGGCCTGCGCGCGAGCGTAAGGGAGCAGGCGCGGGAACGATATGCCTGCGCCGTGCCGGCTGTCAATGTCTATGAGAGTAGGCTGCTAGCGAAGGGGGCGCGGGCGAGGAGGCGGGAGCGGGCGAAGATTATTAAGGGCGTGAGGGTGGCATGACTAGCAACGGGAGACGAAGATACATGACATGCTACCGAGGCGTCCGGTTCAATGAGTTGTTAGACCGCTGCGCCGAGCAGTATCTTCATCGGCGACACCCCTTTCCCCACGAGCGCACCGAGCGCGAGACAGTTGGCGAGGACGGTGAGCCAGTATCGAATCAGGAACGATGGCTTGCGCGTTTTGTGTCGCAGATGCGCTTGAGCGATGAGGGCGCCGGGCCAGCCCCCGGCCAAACTCATCACATGCAGCGTCGCCTCACGGGTTCGCCTGTCCGCATTCTGGGCAGCGGCTTTGTCCCGAGCGTAGGCGCCATACGTGATAATGCTCGCGCCGTAGTAGAGGGCCGGCCAACTCATATCGAGCCACCCTACCGCCGCGAGCGCAGCTAACCCGACGAGGAAACTCAGCGCGAACGCGATCGGCACGGCGACGCCCGCTCTCGGAATCGGGCGCACGGGCGAGGCGCTACGCCGGACTACAACGAATTGAACATCACTCGCCTGAGGCCGCCCATGCGAATCGAACCCGAGTGTGTAAGTCACCGCTTCATTCACGCCCGGCCTGCGGTCACTTCGCGGGAATGACGAGATGTGGACGAACACGGGGCCACCTCCTTCGGAAGGGGAGATGAATCCGAACCCGCGCTCGTCATTCCATTTGGCGATTCTTCCTTGGCGACGCATTTCCTATCTTCAAGCGGCATAACGCCCGGCATCACCCGCCCGCACATAGCCGCGAGCGGCACCCGAGCTGACGGATGACAGCATAGCTGATACGGGTCGGGCGCATGCCGCTGTCAGGCTTCGTCTCGCCCCGGGAGCCTCTCCTCCGCGGCGCGACTCCAACTCCTGTCTGACGCCTCTTCCGGCACGGGGGCCTCTCTCCAGCGCAGTTCCTCGCCGTGAATCTCACGCATCCTCGCCTCCAACATGCGCTTCTGCCTCAGCCTCTGGCGCTCCCAGTCCATCTCGTTGCGCCGTTTCAGCCGCCTCCTGTACCTCGCGCCCCTACTCAGGTAAAAGCGAAAGACGACCCATGACGCCGACGCCACCCCGAGCAGGCCGACCAAGATCAGCAATAGAGTGCCCCAATACATAACGGGAAGGTTAACATAAGCAAGATGGTTTAAGGCTAGAGCGAATAAAGCGCGGCCGCCAAACCCGGATCGCTCGCAGTCGGACTGATGGAGGAGAGGCAGAAGCCTAACGCTCGGCATCACCCGCCGCGCATACAACTTCGCTACGGCCAAGTTCACGATAAGAGACTCGCTGATTCGCGGTCAGGTGCATGCCGCTGTTATGCGCGGCGACACTAATCATGATGGTTTTGAAAAGGGGATGATTGCAGCAAGTTCATCTTCAACGTCTAGACCATATGCCGCCACAAGATTCTTTGTTGCTTCGCCGACCGCGCCTCGGAACTTAGTGAGACTCTGCTCAAACATTGCTCTTGTTGCTACAGCGGTGGCATGGTTGCGAGCGGTGAAATCAAGCTGTTCAGCCTCAGTCATAAACACGCGGCAGGCTTTCTGGATTTTCTTGGCGCATTTATACACCGGCGAGCCAACGGGGGCAGAGTCAATAACTCCACTGAGTTCTTGGCGAAGGTCAAGGGCTGAACTAATACATGCTCCCTCATTCTCTTGGTAATGGGGCGCATAAAGAACTCGCCGGTTGTTTAGCCGGTCAAGGACTTGCTCTGCCATCCGGCGCTGGTCTGGAGGTGGAGCCCACTGAATCCCGAAGATCGGGACAGAGATGCCGGTTATTCGACGTAGTATGTCACTAAATCTGATCATGGACTCCCTCCAAGATAGCGCACAACGCCCGGCATCACCCGCCGCGATAGGCCGCGGAATTGAGGCAAGTCTCGCGCATGAGAGCAACGCTGCTCGCGGTCGGGTGCATGCCGTTGTTATGTGCGGCGCTTGAGGAAAGATTCTCCTTGCCCATTCACGGCGTGATGTAATTAGCCACTCGCCACGAGCCATCTTTCTCACGCATCATGCCGAAAGTCTCGACGACGGATTCTTTGTTCTCGAACGAACTGTCGTAACGGAGCACCGCGCCTTCCCGGTCTGGCAGACCGCGCAAAGATTTTATGTACTCCGCTTCGATCAGCTTCCTAGATTTCAATTTACCGAGCGGCTTCCGCACGGCGCTCCAATAGACGAACCATTGCCTTTTGGGAATACTCTGCTTCGTGTCCTCGGCGAGCGCGTCATAACTTTCGTCGTACTTACCCGCATCCCAAAGAGGCATCCAAGCCTCGGCAGCTTTTTGAGCGGCCTTCTCGGGTGAATCATCCGCACTAACCACGCTGACGCCGCAAGCGAGTATCATCAAAACAATCAGGAAAATCAGGTTACGCTTCATCAGATATTCCTTACCTTTCCACAGGAGGCTAGCACATAACGCATAGTAGACCGCAGTAGCTCTAAACGGATTAGACCGCTGCGGCCTAACACCGTCCTACGCGGAAAATACCGCTTCTTCCCGCGCCTCTTCTTACCTGCCTTTGAAGTCTCGGCCTTAGCCTTCGGCGGCCTGTTGGGGTTGCGGTCTTGCGCAAACTCCCTAGCGGGTGTGCTTGGGTTTGGCCGGCAGCTTGTCGGGAAGGTCTAGCCGATCATCAATCAGCACGTCCGTCGAGACGCCCGCCAGCCGCGCGTAGGCGAGTAAGACCGCCAGCGGTGGCTCGTTCTTTCCTAACTCATATTCTGAGATCCGTTTGTAATCGAGAACTTCCTCGAACCCCAGACGCTTCATCATCTCACTCTGGGAAAGCCCCAGCGCCTGCCGAATCTGCAAAAGCTTCCCGGCAAGGCGTTCCTGCCGCATGCGCGCCTTCCTTCCCATCCTTACCCGCCTTCGGAGTCTCGACCTTAGCCTTCGGTGGCGTACCGGGCTCGCGGTCTGTCACAAATTCCCTAGTGGGTGCGCATCGGTTTGGCCGGCAATTTGTCGGGCAGATCGCGCTCGTCGTCTATCAGAACGTCCGTCGAGACGCCGGCCAGTTTCGCGTAGGCCAGCAAGACCGGCAGCGGCGGTTCTCCCGTCCCGAGTTCATAGTTAGAGATGCGGAAATACGAGATAACGTCCTCATAGCCCAGACGCCTCAACAACTCGCTCTGAGACAGCCCGAGCGCGAGCCTGATGTGGCGTAGCTTCTCGGCCAGACGCTTCGGCCTAATCCGCGCCGCCCCTCCCATCAGGCACAACCTCCTGACAGGACGCACGGCGACAGATTTTGCTTGCTTCTATGCGCGATTCCGCATAAAATGGGGTTGCGTAACTGAATTGCCGTGAGAATGAACCTCTCATGCTCAACGGCGGCGCTCATCACTCCTTTGAGGTTGAGGCCACAAGCTACGCACCCGACCGTTGCCTTCTGTTTTCAAAGACTAAATCGCGCGGAATATACCACCACGGAGGAGCCTCACGCTATGAGCATTCTGGTCGCTGACTGAAGAGGGGTGTCGGGCAGGGCATCCCTTCGGCGCGTGCCGCTCTCGGCCAGAGGCGGCGCGCGCGAGCACGCCCGCGTAAGGACAGGCGGGTGTGGGGCGGGGCCGCGTACGTCCGAGCGGGCGCGTGCGCGGCCCCGCCGTAATTTTGGGGCAGACCTTCACGCCACGGGAAAAATCCGCGCCCGCCGCCGTCCAGACTCCATAAACACGTGCGAGACGATGCAGTCCGGGCGAAAATCGCTGCGTGCGCGTGTGAGTCCGGGGAGCGCAGACAAGGATTCGTTCCCGCAAACTAACAAACGGCAGCAGCGCGGGTAAAACCCCAAAGACAGATACGCAACTTCATGCCCGCGCCGGAAAATCGGCACCCGCGCGAAGAGAACTCCCACCCGCACCCGTTCAGACGCCATAAACACGTGCGAGACGGCACACGACGAGGATAAATCGCCGCCCGCACGTGTAGAGCCTGCCGGTGCGGGCGACAAGTTCAAACGGTGCGGCGCAAGACCGTGCCGGTGCGGGCGAAATCTCGGCGGGGCGACGAAAAGCTTGCCGGTGCGGACGTACAGTCGAGCCTTAGCAGGGCAAAATTGCCGCCGGTGCGTGCGAGAGCGAGCCGGTGCGGGCGAAATCGCCGCCGGTGCGGGAAAAACCTTGCCGGTGCGGCCGAGATTACTGAGCCGGGGGGCGATAAACGGGGGCGGGCGTCGTCGGACGCAAGCGGGGGCGGTGCAACTCAGGGGCGCGCGCAAACTTCTAAAGTACTTACTGGCAAGCACTTCGTCTTGTGTTGTAAACTGTCGGCCGGGGGCGCGCGTTGAGCGCGCCGGCGGCTTGAGAAGAGAGTCGGGGAGGGTGAAGTTCGGCGATGCCCCTTTTAGAGATCGTAAAATACGGCGAGCGCGTGCTGGAGACGCCGGGCGAGCCCGTGACGGAGTTTGACGAAGGGCTCCGGCGGCTCGTCTCGGACATGTTCGAGACGATGTACGCGGCGCGCGGCGTGGGTCTGGCCGCGCCGCAGGTGGGCGTCTCGCGGCGGCTCTTCGTGATGGACTGCTCGGGCGGACAAGACCCTTCGGCGCGCGTAGCGCTCGTCAACCCGGTCGTGCTGAGGGTCGAGGGCGACCAGACGGGCGACGAGGGCTGTCTGTCGTTCCCCGGCATCTTCTTCCCCGTGAAGCGGAGCCTGCGCGCCGTCGTCCGCGCGCAGGACGTGAGCGGCGAGGAGTTCGAGTTCGACGGCCTCGAACTCGAAGCCCGCTGCATGCTCCACGAGACGGATCACTGCGACGGCATCGTCTTCCTCGACCGCACCACCCCGCTCAAGCGCGAGCTGGTCAGGCGCAAGATCAAGAGACTCCAGAAGCAGGGCCGCTGGGTCTAGCGGCGGACGACAAAAACGGTACCGCGGGCGGCGGCGGGCGGGTTGACGTTGACGAAACTCGACCCGCCCGCTCCCGCTCGCGGTACCGTTTTGCGCTGTGTTAGCATGAGGCAACTGCACAGTTAGACAGGGCGCGCGAAGGTTTGTAGAGCAGACGGCCGAGTTCCGTCTACGGCCTCGCCATTCATCACTTCTTTAAGGAGCGGCTTATGCAGCAGATGCAGCAGGACGAATTCCGCAACGAGACTTTCACGGACTTCACGAAAGAGGAGAACGCGCGCGCGATGCACGAGGCGCTGGAGCGCGTGAGGTCGGAGCTGGGGCGCGAATACCCGCTCGTCATCGGCGGCGAGCGCGTGGTGACGGGCAACTTCCACGAGAGCTACAACCCGGCGCGCAAGACCGAGGTCGTGGGCCGCTTCCACAAGGCCGACGCCGAGCTGGCGCGCGCCGCGGTCGAGCGCGCCAACGAGACCTTCAAGACGTGGTCGCGCACGCTCCCGCAGCAGCGCGCAGACCTCCTCTTCCGCGTCGCCTCGCTCCTGCGCGAGCGCCGGCACTACTTCTCGGCGTGGATGGTTCACGAGGTGGCGAAGTCTTGGCCCGAGGCCGACGGGGACACCGCCGAGGCCATCGACTTCTGCGAGTTCTACGCGCGCGAGATGCTGCGCTACGCCGCGCCGCAGCCCCTGACGCGCATCGAAGGCGAGGAGAACCGGCTCGAATACATCCCGCTCGGCGTCGGCGTCGTCATCCCGCCGTGGAACTTCCCGCTCGCCATCATGGCGGGCATGACGGTCGCCTCCGTCGTCACGGGCAACACGGTCGTCCTCAAGCCCTCTTCGGACGCGCCGGCCATCGCCTACAAATTCTTCGAGCTGCTCGAAGAGGCCGGGATGCCGCCCGGCGTCGTCAACTTCATGGTGGGCGCGGGCGGCGAGGTCGGCGACATCATCGTCGATCACCCGCTGACGCGCTACGTCGCCTTCACCGGCTCGAAGGAGGTCGGCCTGCGCATCAACGAGCGCGCGGCCAAAGCGCAGAAGGGGCAAATCTGGATCAAGCGCGTCGTCGCGGAGATGGGCGGCAAGGACGCCATCATCGTCGACGCGGACACGGACGTGGACGAGGCGGCCGCGGGCGTCGTCGCCTCGGCCTTCGGCTTTCAGGGGCAGAAGTGCTCGGCCTGCTCGCGCGCCATCATCCACGGCGACGTTTACGACACGGTCGTGCGGAAGATCGTGGAGGGGACGGCGAAGATCAAAGTCGGAGACCCGACCGACCCCTCGACGACGATGAGCGCCGTCATCAACCAGAAGGCTTTCAAGACCATCAGCCAGTACATCGAGTGGGGGCAGGAGGACGGCGGGCGCCTCGTGGCGGGCGGCGGGACGGACGGCGAGCAGGGGTTCTTCATCGAGCCGACCGTCATCGCCGACGTGAAGCCCGGCGACCGCGTCGAGCAGGAGGAAATCTTCGGGCCGGTGCTGGCGTGCATCCGCGCGGCCGACTTCGACGAGGCGCTGGCGATAGCCAACGACACCGAGTACGGGTTGACCGGCGCCGTCTACACCAACGACCCCGAAAAGCTGGAGCGCGCCGCGCGCGAGTTCCACGTCGGCAACCTCTACCTCAACCGCAAGTGCACGGGCGCGCTCGTCGGCGTCCACCCCTTCGGCGGCTTCAACATGAGCGGCACGGACTCCAAAGCCGGCGGCCGCGACTACCTCGGCCTCTTCATGCAGGCCAAAGTCGTCTCCGAAAAAATCCGCCCCGGCTACACGAACAAGGAGAAGCGCGGGGCAATCTAAAAGCAGTAGACAGTAGACAGTAGTCAGTAGACAGCAGAAAAGAGTTCCGCTGTCGAACGGTTCCGGCGTCGGCGTCAATGCGACACGCCGGGCCTACTGACTACTGACTACTGTCTACTGTCTACTTCTTTTATGCGTCTTGTCTTCATGGGCACCCCCGACTCCGCCGTGCCGGCGCTGCGGCGGTGCGTCGAGGAGGGGCACGAGGTGGCGGCCGTGTGGACTCAGCCGGACAGGCCGGCGGGGCGCGGCAAACACCTGCGGGCCTCGCCGGTCAAGGAGTTCGCGCTCTCGGAGGGGCTGGCGGTTTACCAGCCGTCGAAGATAAAGACGCCGGAGGCGATAGAACTCTTCCGCTCGCACGGGGCCGAGGCGGCCGTGGTCGTCGCCTACGGGCGCATCCTGCCGGCGACCTTCCTGTGCGCGCCGCGGCGCGGGTGCCTGAACCTGCATTTCTCGCTGCTGCCGAAGTACCGCGGGGCCGCGCCCGTCAACTGGGCCCTCGTGCGCGGCGAACAGGAGACGGGCGTCACCACGATGCTCATCGACGAGGGGCTGGACACGGGCGCCATCCTGCTGCAACGGGCGACGGCCATTAAAGACGGCGAGACGGCGCCGCAACTCCTCGAAAGGCTGTCGCACGCGGGCGCGGAGCTGCTCGCCGAAACGCTCGCGCGACTTGACGAGATCGAGCCGCGCCCGCAGGACGACGCCGCGGCCACGCACGCGCCGATTCTCAAGAGGGAAGACGGCCTGATTCATTGGGCGCTCGGCGCGGCCGACATCGAGCGCCGCGTCCGCGGCTTCCAGCCGTGGCCGAACGCCTACACGTTCCATAAAGGCCGGCGACTCGTCGTCTGGGGCGCGGAGCCCGTCGCCGCGGGCGCGCCGGGCGAGGCCGCGGGCTTCGCGGCCGGCGAAATCGTCTCGGCGCGCGGCGACGAACTCGTCGTGGCCTGCGGCGGCGCGAGCGCCCTGCGCCTGCGGGAAGCGCAGCCGGAAGGCAAACAGCGCATGGGCGCGCGCGACTTAATCAACGGCCTGCGCGTCGCGGCGGGCGAGCGTCTGGGCTGAGGCCGGCGAGGGGAGTTCCGAATGAGCGGGCGTGTGCGCGTCGTCAAGCGCCGTGCGAAGCCGGAGGGGAAGGGCGGCGCCGTCTCGCCGGCGCGGGGCGCGGCCTTCGAGATTCTGCGGCGCGTCGAGGAGGAGGGCGCGTTCGCCGCGCCGCTGCTGGCCGGCGTCGAACTCTCGCCGGAAGACCGCGCGCTCTGCTACGAGTTGGTGCTGGGCGTGCTGCGCCGGCAGTCGTGGCTCGACCGCGTCGCCGAACACTTCGCCGGCCGCGAAAGCTCGCAGCTCGACGCGCCCGTCCGCCGCGCCCTGCGCCTCGGGCTGTACCAACTGCGTTTCCTCACGCGCGTGCCGGCGCGCGCCGCCGTCAACGAGTCGGTCAACCTCGTCCACGCCGCGCGACTGCGCTCGGCCGCGCCCTTCGTCAACGCCGTCCTGCGCCGCGCCGACCGCGAGAAGGAGTTCGACCCGGCCGCCGCCGTCACAGACCCGCTCGCGCGCGCCGCCGTCGAGACCTCACACCCCGAATGGCTCATCCGGCGCTGGGCAGACGCCTTCGGCCCCGCGGAGGCCGCGGCCTTCGCCCGCGCCAACAACGCCAACGCGCCCGCCGCCTTCCGCCTCAACCCCCTGCGCGCCGGGCACGAGACCGCCGTCGAGCGCCTGCGCGAAGCGGGCGTCGCCGTCGCGGCCTCGCGCGTCGCGCCGGGCGCGTGGAGGGTCGAAGGCGGCGGCGGGGGCGCGGCTCTGCGCGAGTTGGCCGAGGCCGGCGCGGTCTACATGCAGGACGAGGCTTCGCAACTCGTCGCGCACGTCGTCGGGGCGGCGCCGGGCGAGCGCGTGCTCGACGCCTGCGCCGCGCCCGGCAGCAAGACGACGCAGATGGCGGCCCACGCCCTCGACGGCGCGCACGTCGTCGCCGGAGACCTGCACGCGCACCGCCTCCGCGTGGTCGGCGAGTCGGCGCGGCGGCAGGGCTTGAAGAGCCTCCGCCTCGTCCTCCTCGACGCGGCCGGCGCGCTGCCGTTCCGCGACGACGCCTTCGACCGCGTGCTCGTGGACGCGCCCTGCACGGGCACGGGCACGCTCCGCCACAACCCGGAAATCCGCTGGCGAGTCGCGCCCGCAGACATCACGAAACTCTCCGCGCTCCAGCGGCGGATACTGGCCGAGGCGGCGCGCGTCGTCCGCCCCGGCGGCCGCCTCGTCTATTCGACCTGCTCGGTCGAGAGGGAAGAGAACGAGGAGGTCGTCGCCGACTTCCTGCGCCTGCGCGGAGACTTCCGGCAGACCGAGATCGGGGACGCGCCCGAGCGAATCCGCCTCCCTTCGGGCGCGGCCCGCACTTGGCCCCACCGCGACGACGTGGACGGCTTCTACGTCGCCGCCTTTGAAAAAATTTAGCCGCGCGGGCGCGCAGGCGCCGGGCAGAAGAAGCGATAAAACCCCCGCGGAAGATTTGAGCGGCGGGCGGCGGCGTCAACTCTCCCGCGAGGGTTTTATATATTCCTTCTCCCCGCGCCCCCGCGTCTGCGTGGCTAATTTCCTTTGCTTGCGGCCCGTCCGCGGCGGGTGTTAGACTGCGCGACTTGGCCGGCCCGCGGCGCGGCGCGCTAATCCAACGGGTGGGCGGCAGGCGACGGGGAGCAGTCTTGCCAAGGATTCTGTCGGCGTTCGGTAAACTCGGAATTTTGCTGCTGGTCGCCGCCGTCTTCGCCGCCGGGGTGCTGCTGAGCGTCTACCTCTCCCTGCGCAGCCCGGAAATCCAAGTGCCCGACGTGGTCAACCAGTCTTACCTCGACGGCGAGACGACGCTGGAGCGCGCCGGCCTCGACATCCGCGAGCGCGCCGCGCGCTTCAAGCCGGGCGTCGCGCCGGGCGTCATCCTCGACCAGTCGCCGCGCGCCGGCGAGATCATCAAGGCCGGGCAGACGGTGGCCGTCGTCGTCAGCCGCGCGCCGAAGGAGGGCGAGCGGCCGCCCGACGAGGAGGTGGCCGAGGAGCGGCGCGAGGAGGAGAAGACCGGCACCCGCACCGAGAACACCAACGCGAACGCCAACGTCAACCGCGAGCGCCGCCGCAACTCCAACCGCAACGCCAACGCCAACGCCGCCGCGAACGCCAACTCTAACGCCAACTCTAACGGCGGCGTCAACCTGAACCGCAACGCCGCGCCCGCCAACCGCGACGGCGCCAACCAGAACGCCGGCAACCGCAACGCCGGCGCGAACCGCAACGCCAACGCCCGGAACACCAACACCCGCAACGCCAACTCCGGCGGCTCGCGCAACGCCAACGCGGCCCGCCCGGCCGCCTCTAACGCCAACCGCCGGCCCAACGACTGAGGCCCGCGCCTCCCAGCCACGGAGCCCTTAAACCGCATGGTCGAGATCGCGCCGTCCATCCTGTCCGCCGATTTCGCGCGCCTCGGCGAGCAGATCGAGGCCGCCGAGCGCGGCGGGGCTACGCTTATCCACGTGGACGTGATGGACGGCCATTTCGTGCCCAACCTGACGGTCGGAATTCCCGTCGTTCGTTCACTTGCGCGCGCAACCCGTTTGCCCCTCGACGCGCATCTAATGATTTCCGAGCCGGGGCGGTACGCCGAGCAGTTCGTCGAGGCCGGGGCGCAGATGGTTTCCGTACACGTGGAGGCCGACCCGCACATCCACCGGACTTTGGCGGGAATCAGGCAGAAGGGGGCGCAGGCCGGCGTCGTCATCAACCCGGCGACCCCCCTCGCGGCGCTGGACGAGGCGCTGCAATTCGCCGATTATGTACTGGTCATGTCCGTCAACCCCGGCTTCGGCGGGCAGAAATTCATCCCGACAACCCTCGACAAAGTGCGCCGCCTGCGGCGTCTGATAGACGAGCGCGGCCTCGCCGTGCGCGTCGAGATCGACGGCGGCATCGGCCCCGAGACCATCGGGGCGGCCGCCGCCGCCGGGGCCGAGATCATGGTCGCCGGGACGGCCGTCTTCGGGCAGGGCGACCCGGCCCGCGCCGTGCGCGAACTGCTCGCCGCCGCGAACGAAGAAGAAGTGGCCGGCAGAAAGTAAGCGGCGCCGGCAGGCTCCGCCCCGCCGCCGCCGACACCTCGCG
>Ga0196978_1000527_pt1 | contig 19026 bp, 11 predicted proteins | sample S3v_2013CmetaG_FD_155491 | JGI IMG/M metagenome (GOLD analysis project Ga0196978, IMG submission 155491) | Soil microbial communities from Anza Borrego desert, Southern California, United States - S3+v_20-13C | ecosystem: Environmental > Terrestrial > Soil > Desert | place: USA: California... | reverse complement strand
TCAGCGATGCCGGGCCGTACGTTCCGAAAGCGGTCGGCGTGAGCTTCGGCGAGGACCGTTTCGGCAACCCGAATGCCGCTCTCCGGCTGTACGGCAACAGCAAAAGCTACCTGAACCTCGGCACCAGCCCCGGGCTGAAGCCGCCGGAAGGAAGCATTTCCGTGTGGGTGAATATTTTCCAGGAAACGTACACCGGCAACGGGTACCCGGTCAACCCCATCATCATGACGAAGAATCATCCCGGCGATGACTTCTTCGAAAGCTACGCCATCATCTACAGCCTTCAGAACAAGCGCTTCGGCGCGAGCGCCACACTGTCACCCCTGAACCAGCTCAGCGTCAATTCCGCCAAGCCCGCGGAGCTGGAGCGCTGGTACCACGTGGTGTTGACCTACAGCGACCGCTCGCTGTGCATGTACGTCGACGGCAAGCTGGAAGCATGTCTCGAGAAGGATTTCCGCACGCCTTTCCTCGAAACGGATTCCGTGATGATCGGCAATTCCGCCAACGTGAAGAACAACCGCTTCTTCTCCGGCTGGATCGACGACCTGAGCATTTACAACCGGCCTTTGACGCAGGCCGAAGTGCTGAAATTGTACCGCGAGGGCGATCCGAACTTCTCGCGCCCGATCGCGAAAGGGATCTTCTTCGTGCTGCTGGCGCTCAGCGGCGCTTTCGGCGTGTTCGTGCTGCTGCGCTGGAAGCTCAGGGGCAAGCCGGTAGACGAGCAGGAGAAAAATCGCCTGCAGCGGCAGATGCACGAAATGGAAATGAAGGTGATCAAGGCGCAGATGAACCCGCATTTCATTTTCAATTCCATGAATTCCATCCAGCAGTTCATTCTCGCCGACGATACGGGCAACGCGAACACGTACCTGGTGAAATTTTCGAAGCTGCTGAGAAAAATACTGGAGAGCAGCACGGACGAGTACATCAGCGTAGCCAACGAGATCGACATCCTGGACCACTACGTGGAGATCGAATCGCTGCGCTTCGGGCATGCGCTGAACTGCGAGATCGTAGCCGACAGCAAGATCACGGGTTCCAACATCCGCATCCCGCAGATGCTCATCCAGCCGTTCGTGGAAAACGCGATCTGGCACGGCCTGCTCCCGAAGCAAGGCGACAAAAATCTCCGCATTACGTTCGAATGGGTGAGCCCTTCGCTGCTGCGCTGCACGGTCGACGATAACGGCGTGGGCAGGAAGGCGGCGCAGCCGCAGCGCATCAACGGTGAAAAAAATTCGCTGGGCATCCGCTTCATTCACCAGCGCCTGGAGCTGATGCGAAAAGAATGGGGCGGCGAATACCAGATGGAGATCATCGACAAATCGGATGCGAATGGCAACAGCGCCGGCACGCAGGTGCGCATCACGCTTCCGATCATTAAAGACTAAAAAGATCGTTCAACATTTTCATATCCATCGCCATGTTACGAGCTGTTATCATCGACGACGAGCCTTCCGGCATCAACACGCTGCAGCTGCTCATCGGCAAGCACCTAGAGCAGGTCAAAGTAGTTGCGACCACCACCCGCGCGCGCGACGGCATTTCCATGATCGAGGATTACCGGCCGGAGATCGTGTTCCTCGACATCAGCATGCCCGAGCTCAACGGCTTCGCGCTGCTGCAGCAGCTCGCCTTCCGCGATTTCAATTTGGTGTTCACCACCGGGTACGATCAGTATGCGATCCAGGCCATCAAGCACAACGCCTTCGATTATTTGCTGAAGCCGGTCGACGCCGATGAATTGAAAAGCTGCATCAGCAAGATCAGCGGCAAGCAGGAGAAAGCAGGAACGCAGAGCAGAAGCACGCATCCCAACGTGATCGAGCTCTCGGTGAAGGACGGCATCATCTTCATCCGCCACTCCGACATCATCCGCCTGGAAGCTTCCGGCAGCTACACGATTTTTTATCTCGACAACAAGACCAAGCAGGTGGCTTCGAAAAGCCTGAAGGAATACGAAGCCCAGCTGAACCCTTCCGTTTTTTACCGCTGCCACAACTCGCACCTCGTCAACCTGAAAAAAGTGGTCAAGTTCATCAGCAGCAACGGCTTCTTCGCGCAAATGACGGACGGTTCCTCGGCGGAGATCGCGCGGAAGAACAAGGAGCAGTTTTTGGAGAAGCTGAAGCGTGTGAGTGAATGATCCCGCCGCGCAAAATCCCCCCGCCGATGTGCGGGTATGCAGATCACAGATGTGCAGGTGACCGCGGCTCACTTGCCTAGCTGCATGTTTGGAATCTGCACATCAGTTATCCCAGAAATTATTTCCCTTACTCCACAAACTAAACCCCGCACTCCACAAATCAGCCGTGCTTTTCATGTTTGCGCGCTCCATTTTTGAGCTGTTACCCCGCAGTTCATCATTCACTAACTAAAAAATGGAAAACATGAAAAAACTGCTCACGCTGCTTACACTTGCGATGACGACGGGTGTGTATGCACAAGACGAGAATTGTCCGGACTTCGCTGCCGAAGGCTACAGCGATTGCCACGAAAGTTTTTCGTACCTCTTCGCGACGCCGGGCTGGGACACGTACAGCTGGTCGCCGTCGACGGGGCTCAGCAATCCCAACATCAACAACCCGACCTCGACGGCTTCGGCCACGTACACCGTCACGGCCACCATGCTCATCGGGCCTGAGCTGGTGACGAACGGCGACTTCAGCTCGGGCAACTCGGGATTTACCAGCGGACACACGTACACCACCTGGTACAACCCCTGCAATTATTACGTAGGCCCCGGCTGGTTCAGCGCTACGCTCGACGCGACGAAACCCGATCACACGGCCAGCAGCGACAACATGTTCATGTCCGTCGACGGCTGCAATCCCGCCACGGTCCTCTGGGAACAAACGATGAGCATCACCTCCAACACCGATTACACGTTCTCGTTCTGGGCCACGCGCGGTCATGTCGTCGGGCCGAACTTCGAGATCCATTTCATCGGCAACTCTACGGGCGACGTGATCGTCAGCACGCAGGCGGGGCAGACCTGGGCGGGCGCCTGGCAATGGGACCAACACGTAGTGTCGTGCTGGAATTCCGACGACAACACCAGCGTGACGGTGCGCGTCGTCAACCTGGAGACAGCCAGCGGCGGCAATGATTTCGCGCTGGATGATTTCTCCTTCCGCCGCTGCTGCTCGGCCAGCGACGTAGTGACCGTGCCTTCGCCGATGGGCATCAACCTGTTCACCAACGGCGACTTCAGCTTAGGCAATACCGGCTTCACCAGCGGGCACAATTATTCGACCGTGTACACACCCGGCAATTACTACGTAGGCCCGGGCTGGTTCAGCGCCACGCTCGATCTGAATTATCCGGATCACACGGCGGTGACCAACGACAACATGTTCATGTCGGTGGACGGAAAGAACGCGGTGCTCTGGGAGCAAACGGTGTCCGTCAACCCGAACACGATCTATAATTTCTCTTTCTGGGCGACGCGCGCCGATGCGGTTGTTCCGAAATTCGAAATGCATTTTATCGGCGACGTCACGGGCGATATCATCGTCAATACAGTGAACGGGCTCACCTACGCCGGCGCCTGGCAATGGGATCAGTACGGCGTTTCGTGCTGGGATTCGGACGACAATACGACGGTGACGATCCGCATCATCAACCTGGAGGGCGCTACCGGCGGCAATGATTTCGCGCTGGACGATTTCGCTTTCCGCCAGTGCTGCGAACGCGACTACTGCTGCAACCCGCGCGACCCGGACGGCCGTTTCGCCGCGCCCGCGGACAAATCGTTCGAAGTGTTCCCGAACCCGGGCAACGGCAGCTTCGAGCTGCGCCTGGAAGAATCGGCCGACAACGTGCAGGTGGAGATCCTGAATGCCGTCGGCGAGCGCATCGACAACTTCAGCTTCAACGGTGACGTGTACAAGTATTCGCCCACCCGCGCTCTTCCCGCCGGCGTGTACATGCTGCGCATCACGCGCAACGGTGAGCAGATGAGCAGGCGAATCGTTGTGAAGTAAGGTTCGGCGAGAATAAAAAAGCTGAACCGTTCCTATCCTCCCTCGGTCCGCCCGGCCGGGGGAGGATTTTTTTTGCATCCTACAGAGTTAAAGTCCGAGCAGCACCTTGACGAAAGGATAGTTGGCGGCGATCTTAACGATAAAGGTGAGAATCAACAGTAAGCCGAGCAGCCACTGGAAAATCACGAGGATCAGCAGCCATTTTGAAAAGCGGAAAAATTTAGCGGGAAACCTGGGGCTGATGAACACTACCATGCTGAACCAAACGCAAACGAAGAAATCAAACATCAGCCTCGCTATGCTTCGCCGTTCCCGGAATAATTCCGGTTGAGCCGGCAGAACAGTCGCGTCTGACAGCACATAAGCTACGATCGTCTTATGAAATCCCACGCAATACAGCACCGCAAAAAAAAGCAGCACGAGCATCGATACTAACAGGAAACGCGGCCCGCCCTGGTATCCATTCCTCACTGTAAGTTCCAGGTATTCCAGCTGAAGATAGCGCAACAAATCCCTGTAGCTTTCCCGGTTCTTCGCCTCTCCGAGAAAAAGGCGCTCTCCGGTCGTATTTCGGTACTGCAGCCAGGACAACACTTCCGAACGCAGCTCTTCATTGGAAGTCTTATAATCTTCAGCATACAGGAGCAGCACATCGTAATTATCAGCGACGAACTCCAGGCCTTGTCGGTCGCTGATCTTTCCACCGAAAGTTTCCAGGAAGACTTTTCTCAGGTTGCTCAGCTTTGGCTGCAGGCTTTCCATGCTGCTGCCTGGCTCGAGCAGAATCCGGATCGAATCGTCGAGCTGCACTTCGTTGAAGTCGTATTGCAGACGGGTTTTCTTTGTATCCAGCGCTGATTTGTCCAGATGCAGCTTCTGTCCGACGCTTACGTTGCTGAACTGCGTCATGTTCACGGAGCCCCTGAAAACGGCTCCACCTTTTAACTGGCAATTGATCAGTACGGTATTCGAATACATGTTCAGGCTGTCTTCCCGCATTTCCATGGCCCCTCTTGTCCAATCGGTCAGCACGAAAGTTCCCTGCCGCGATGTGGAAACGTTCATCAGAATGAATCCCATTCTCGAACCGCAATTCAGATCCAGCGTACCATCGATCTGCACTTCTTCGATCTGAACCGCGGGCACGGCTTGTTCTCCGTGCATTCCAGGCTCGAAGTATGGATAATGAAGCGACATCTCTTCCGCAATCCTGCAATCGATGACACGGAAAAAATCCGAGCGAAAAAAGCTAAAATGGACGCGCGAGCCGATCGTTACGCCTGCAAAGATTACACTGTCTGCTACGCAGTTCGTCAAAAATACCGGCATGAACAACGTATCGAATGCCGTTGCGCTCTTCTGCGATTGTGCTTGTTGCTGTGCCTGCTGCTGCCCTTGCGATTGTGCTTGTTGCTGTGCCTGCTGCTGCGTTTGCGATTGTGCTTGTTTCAGCGCTTCTTGCTGCTGCGCTTGCGGTTTTTCCTGCTGTTGCTGGCGCTGCGGCCCGGCTTGCGGATTACCATTTTCTCTGAACTGACTGATCAGGAACCGGTGCTCCTGCACGGACCTCTGCTCTTTCATGCGGCCCGACATTTCTTCACGCTGCAGCACCTGGGTCGCAGCCTGAGCGGAAGCGCAGCTCAGCCTTCGGACGAAGCAGCTGTCCATACGCACGCCGTAAGGAAACTCTTGCATCGAAAGCGCTTCGGACAAAGACAAGTCAAAATCAAAAAAGACCCTATGCACCGGCCCGGCAGCCAGCAAAGCGATCGCCTCCGCCTTGCGTGCAACATTGTAATACCGGAACACCACGGTGTCCTTTTCGCTGCTTAGTATAAGGCTTGTGCCCTGAGCATCGTAAGCCGGCTTCCAAGGTTTGTCCAGCCACCAAATTGTTTTACCCGCAGCGGCAGCTTTGGCTTGCGAAAAAGCCGGCTTCACTGGCGACAATCCACCAAGCAGGAACAAAAGCAAAAATTTAAAGCAGCGATTAAAGCGCATAAGCGGGTTGTAACGAATCAAATATAGCCTTTAGCATTCCCATTTCGCTCTTCGCGGACTGAAGATTACCGTCCGTCACAACGCTCATCAGCTCCTCTTAAAAATCAGCTACATTTGCGTGTTCCGAGAAATCGCCTCTCCTATGAAAAAATCCCTCTTGCCGGCGCTCGCTTTATTGGCCGGCATCACGCTCCGCGCGCAGGTCACTTTCCCGGTGAACGGCGTGGCGGACAAGAACCACAACTTCCACGCTTTCACCAACGCGCGCATCTACGTCGACGCGGAAACGATCATCGACAAAGGCACGCTGCTCATCAAAGAGGGGCGCATCGCCGAAGTGGGCGCGGCCGTGGCGCTGCCGAAAGGAACGGTGGTGCACGACCTGAAAGGAAAAAGCATCTACCCCGGGCTCATCGACGCGTACACGAGCTACGGCCTGCCCGAGGTGAAACGCGCGGGCGGAGGCGGCGCGCCGCAGTACGAGAGCCGCACGAAAGGCGCTTACGGCTGGAACCAGGCGGTGAAGCCGGAAACGGATGCGTATCGCCTGTTCGCGTCCGACGAGAAAGCCGATGAGCTGCGCAAGCTCGGCTTCAGCGGGGCGATGAGCTTCGTGCGCGACGGCATCGCACGCGGCACCGGCGTATTCGTCACCCTCGGCGGCGGAGCGGAGCAAACCGAGATCGTGCGCGACCGCGCGGCTGCGTGCTGGTCGTTCGACAAAGGAACTTCCACGCAGGAATATCCTTCTTCCCTGATGGGCTCCATCGCGCTCATCCGGCAGACGTATCTCGACGCCGACTGGTACCGCAGCACGAACGACAAAAAAGAATACAACATCTCGCTCGAAGCCCTTAACGCGCAGCGCAGCCTGCCGCAGGTTTTCGAGACGAGCAACAAGCTGAACGTGCTGCGCGCGGACAAGATCGGCGACGAGTTCGGCGTGCAGTATATTTTCAAAGGCAGCGGCAGCGAGTACCAGCGCATCGAAGAGATCAAGGCCACGCGCGGCAGCTTCATCATCCCGCTCAATTTCCCGCTCGCGTACGACGTGGAAGATCCGTTCGACGCCGCGCTCGTTTCGTACACCGAGATGAAGCACTGGGAAATGGCCCCGCTCAATCCCGCCGCGCTCGAGCAGAACGGCATCGTCTTCGCGCTCACCACCAGCGACCTGAAAGAGAAAAAAGATTTCTGGAAAAACCTCCGCAAGGCCATCACCTACGGCCTCAGCGAAAAGACCGCGCTCAAAGCCCTCACCACCGTGCCCGCGCAGCTGCTGGGCGTGGGCGACAAGGTGGGCGCGCTGCGCAAAGGCATGCTCGCGGATTTCATCATCACCTCGGGCAATCTCTTCGACGAGAAAACGACGATCTACGAGAACTGGATCCAGGGAAAACAATTCGTGCTCGGCAACATGAACGCGCTCGACCTGCGCGGCATCTACGATTTAAAAGTAGCCGATCAATCGCTCACGCTGAAAGTGCACGGCGAGCTCGAGAAGCCGAAAGCGAACCTGATGAAAAACGATTCGGCGAAAGAAAGCGTTTCGTTCAGCCTCACCGGCAATTCCGTCACGCTGAGCTATACGCCGAAAGGCGAAGAAGGCGCCATCCGCCTCAGCGGCACGTACGACGAAAGCAAGCGCAGCATGAGCGGCAAAGGACAGCTCGCCGACGGCCGCTGGATCGACTGGAGCGCAACGTTCAAAGCGGTTTTGCCCGACGAGCCCACGAAAGCCGACTCCGCAGCCGCCGCAGCGAAAAAAGACATGCCCACGCTGGCCGAAGTGCCGTATCCCTTCAACGGTTTCGGAAAACCGAAAGATGATCCCAAGCTGCTCGAGCGCGTGAAGACGCGTTACGATGCGGTGCTGATCAAGGACGTGACCGTATGGACGAACGAAGCGGACGGCGTTTTAAAAGACGTCGACGTGTACGTTACCGAAGGCCGCATCGTGCGCATCGACGCGGAGATCACGCCGGCGAAAAATGCCTTCGCGAAAGTGATCGACGGAAAAGGGAAGCACCTCACCGCGGGCATCATCGACGAGCATTCGCACATCGCGGGCTCGGGCGGCGTGAACGAAGGCGCGCAGGCTTCGAGCGCGGAAGTGCGCATCGGCGACGTAGTGAACAGCGAGGACATCAACATATACCGGCAGCTCGCGGGAGGCGTGACGGCCTGTCAAATTCTGCACGGCTCGGCCAATCCCATCGGCGGGCAATCGGCGCTGATCAAATTGCGCTGGGGAAAGTCGCCGGAGGAAATGAAGATCGCCGGCGCGGACGGCTTCATCAAGTTCGCGCTGGGTGAGAACGTGAAACAGTCGAACTGGGGCGACAACCAGACGCTGCGTTTCCCGCAGACGCGCATGGGCGTGGAGCAGGTATTCTACGATCACTTCATCCGCGCGAAAGAATACGATGCGGCGATGAAAAACCGCACGAGCCCGAAAGGAACAGCCGCGCCGCTGCTGCGCCGCGACCTGGAGCTGGAGGCGCTGGCGGAAATTCTCAATTCGAAGCGTTTCATCACTTGCCACTCGTACGTGCAGAGCGAGATCAACATGCTGATGCACGTGGCCGATTCGATGGGTTTTAAGGTGAACACGTTCACGCACATCCTCGAAGGCTACAAGCTCGCCGACAAGATGAAAGCGCACGGGGCCAACGCCTCTTCGTTCTCCGACTGGTGGGCGTACAAGATGGAAGTGATGGAAGCCATCCCGCACAACGGCGCGATCCTGCACAAAGCCGGCGTGAACGTCGCCTTCAATTCCGACGACGCGGAAATGGCGCGCCGCCTCAACCAGGAAGCTGCGAAAGCCGTGAAGTACGGCAACCTGCCCGAAACCGAAGCGCTCAAATTCGTCACGCTCAATCCCGCGAAAATGCTGCACCTCGACAAGCGCATGGGCAGCATCAAGGTGGGCAAGGACGCCGACCTCGTGCTCTGGAGCGACCACCCGCTCTCCGTTTATGCGAAGGCGGAAAAAACGATCATCGACGGGCTTATTTATTACGACATCGAGGAAGACAAATTACTGCGCGAGAATCTGCAGAAGGAGCGCGCGCGATTGATCCAGAAAATGATCGTGGAGAAAAGCGGCGGCGCGCCCACGCAGAAAGCCGGCTCACGCAAGCCGCGCCTGCAGCACTGCGACAGCATGGAAGATGATTACATGATGGAGGAATAAGCCTCATGGCAAAAAAATATCGAACATCGAACAAGGAATATCGAATGCTGAAGTCTGCTTACTTCGACATTCGGTATTCTCTGTACGATGCTCATCATTCGATCGACGTTACTTTCCCGAAGGGATAACACCAGAGCAATAAAAATGAAAGCACTTCTCTATATCCTGCCCGCATTCGTTGCAGCAACGCTTTGCGCGCAGCAGCCTGTTCCAGCCAGGCCGCAAACGAAAAGCATCCTGCTGATGAACGGCACGGCGCACCTCGGCAACGGCCAGGTGATCGAAAATTCCGTGATCGGCTTTAAGGACGGGAAAATTATGCTCGTCGGCGACGCGCGCACCGTGCGCATCGAGAGCGGCGCCTGGGACACGACGATCAGCATCGCGGGAAAGCACGTGTATCCCGGCATCATCGCGGCCAATTCCACCATGGGACTGATCGAAGTGGAATCGGTGCGGGCCACGCGGGATTTCGCCGAAGTGGGAACGTACAACCCGGAGATCCGCAGCATCATCGCGTACAACACCGATTCGAAAGTGCAGCCCACGGTGCGCACCAACGGCGTGCTGCTGGCGCAGATCACCCCGCGCGGCGGACGCATCTGCGGCATGTCGTCCATCGTCGAGCTCGAAGGCTGGAACTGGGAAGACGTCACGCTGAAATTCGACGACGGCATTCACCTCAACTGGCCTTCGGTCATCTCGCGCAGCTTCGGCGACGAAGGTCCCGGCCCGTTCGAGAAAAGCAAAACTTACGACAAGCAGTTGCAGGAGCTGGAAAACTTTTTCGCCGAAGCCAAAGCGTATGCTGAAAGCGAAAAGCCGGAAGAAACGAACCTGCGCTTCGAAGCGATGAAGGGACTTTTCAAAGGCGAGAAAACACTTTACCTACGCGCCGATTACGTGAAAGAGATCACCGAAGCGGTGGCCTTCGCGCGCCGCATGAACGTGAAAAAAGCCGTGATCGTCGGCGGCCGCGACAGCTGGATGTGCACGCAGGTGCTGAAGGAAAATAATATCGCCGTGATGCTCGGCCGCACGCACGACCTCCCCGCCCGCGCGGACGACGACGTGGATCAGCCGTTCAAAACGCCGTATCTCCTGCAGCAGGCGGGCCTGCTCTTCTGCATCCAGAACGAAGGCGACATGGAAGCGCAGCAGAGCCGCAACATTCCTTTTCTCGCAGGAACCGCCGCCGCGTACGGCCTGACGAAAGAAGAAGCATTAGCAGCCGTCACTTTCAACGCCGCAAAAATCCTCGGCATCGATGCGCGCGTGGGAACGCTCGAGCCGGGAAAAGACGCGACGCTGTTCATCAGCACGGGCGATGCGCTGGACATGCGCACGAACAACGTGGAGTGGGCCTGGGTGCGCGGGAAGAAATTGGATCTGACGAATGAGCAGATCGGACTTTATAAAAGGTACTCGGAGAAGTACGGGCAGCGCTGAGCTTACTCAGCGATCAGCTTGAATACTTTTCTTTCTCCATCCGCTTCGATCGAGAGGAAATAAATTCCCGCGGCAAGACTGTTGCGGGGAATTTCCACCTGTACGGAATTTTGTAAGGATGTATTATACACGATCTTCCCGCTGATATCGGCGAGCGTTATATTTCCTTCGAGCACGATTTCGCTGAATGTCAGATGGACCTTATCAGCAAATGGATTAGGTAGGATCTGCACGAATGCGTCGTTGCTTAATTCGGCAATGGATGTGTTTAAAATATTCTGAATGTTCGAGCTCCACTCGCAGCCTGACGAATCGGTATACGTGAACGAATAATCTCCATTCTGCTGAGGCACGTGCGCATACCAAGTGGCGCTCGGAATAAGGTTGCCGTCAACATACCACTGAATGTTATTCGTGTAATTCGCATATAAAATCCATCCGTTGTAGGTCACTGAAGGAAGCGGAGAAGGTTGAGGTGCGACCGTAACAATAACAGTGTCTATATCCTGGCAGCTGTTGATTACTCCGGTTACATAATACGTTGTTGTCTGCGATGGAGAAGCGGTAGGTGTTGCCGTCGCCCAATAGGTCAGCCCGGCAGTCGGCGTCCACATGTACGAAGATGCACCCGTAGCTGACAGCTGAACTGAATTTCCTTGACAAATCAGTGTGTCTGCGGATGCTGTGACCACAGGGTAAGTACCGACGACTACATTTATTGGGGCGCACGTATCGGGGCACCCAAACGTATTTGTTACAACGGCTTGATAAGCTCCGGATTGGTGAGCCATGCAATTCGTTGAAACAGCGCCGGGAATCGGAGTTCCGTTCAACAGCCATTGATAAGCGTGCTGCATGAGATTCGTTGCAGAAAGCTGAACAGAATCGTTGTAACAGTTGTTTCCGTAAGGCGTAACAGTGACTGAAAATGTAGAGGAGGGATAAATGAATACTCCAATGTACGGAGAGGTGTAAGTGCAACCCGCAGAAGTCAGTTGTATTGCATATGCTCCGCTTGCTGAAGAAAGGCTGGTTACGGAAAAAATTGAGCTATCTGCACTGCTTAAGGGAAAGCCATTTATCATCCATTGATACGTATACGAAGTTGAAACGGCTGATGAACTTAGATTAATAACATCACCTTCACAAGCAATGATCGGCCCACCAGGCATCACTTGCGTCACAGGTGGCGAACAATCTGCAAAACGCGTGATGAACGCATCACACCAATTACTATTTACATTCAGATTCCCAAATGATCCGTTGGATTGTCCGCCAATGTAACCGCTACCATGAATATAGCCGTTATGCAAGTCCAATTCATAGAAGCAATCCCCGCCACTCGTTCCAAGCTGCTTCATCCAGCGAAGCTGGCATTGTGGAGAATACTTTGCAACAAAACCTTCGAGCCCCTCTTGGTAAATATCAATCATTAGGGTTGTATCTGAATAAAAGCTTGTAGCATACCCGCCGGCGACGTAAATATCTCCGGTGCCGGAGACCGCTACCGCGTTGGCGAAAAAGGTTGACCCACTCATATCCATAGCAGCATAGGCCGTACCGGAACTCGAATACTTGACCAAGAATCCGCCGTCTCCGTTTGCAGGAGGCGGCAGGTTGAAGTTGCCGATAGAGACCTGCTGGGTATAATTCCCGACACAAACAACTGATCCTCCGGGAGCAATTGCGATATCCCTGCCGCTGCAGGACCCGGTTATGGTTGTCGCCGCATCAGACCATAAAAAACCTCCCGTTGGTGTAAACTTCGCTATGCTAAACGGAGATCCTACGGAATAAATTTCACCTGCAGCAGTCACTGCTAAGGAAAATATATAACCACTTCCGTTTCCAGCATCCACCCAGATACAGTTGCCGTTAACATCCATTTTTGCGAGAAAACTGCCTGAACTGGTATTTGTCGTAGTTAACGATCCGAATTGCGCAGGTCCCGCAAGCCTTCCTGCTATGATCAACGAGTTGTCATATTGACTATAGATAACTTTCATTCCAAGTTCAGATGCGGCAATAGCGCTCCCCATATGTCTTCCCCAAAGAATGTTTCCGTCATTATCCAGTTTGATCAGGAAAATATCTTTACCACCGTACGAAACCAGCGTATCGGGTCCGCAAATCATCGGGTCTACAAAATTGCCGATGACATATACATTCCCTACAGAATCGATTGTCACTCCCCCGGGATTATCTTCACCGGTTCCACCCACTTTAATGGCCCACAACACTTGTCCGACAGAATCGTACTTCACAATTACAGCATCGTTTGATCCAATCGGCGGCAATGTATAAGGGCCTACAATAGAAGTAGCTCCTGAATAGCTTACACAATAGCTATTTCCTGCCGCATCAACATCCATATCTACATACATCTCTTGATTATTAGTATTGCCGAATGAATGCGCCCACTGAAGATTCTGCGGCTGCGCAAAAGCAACCGCACTGGCCAGCAAAGCGAGCAGTGAAAAGAGCTTTCTCATAGATCAATTATTTGGGGTCAATAAAAAATTCCTACACCACTTTCACCAAACAGTAATCCTTCCCCTTCTGCGGAAGAATAAACCGCCCGTTGATCAAATGCTCGGGCGTCACGTTCATGTTCGCGTCGGTAATTTTCTGCTTGTTCAGCGAAACGCCGTTGTTCTGGATCATGCGGCGCGCCTCGCCTTTCGAAGGGAAAAGCTGCGTGTTCAGCGTGAGGAAATCCAGGACGGGAATGCCCGCGGCCAGCGCGCTGCGATCCACCTCCGCCTTCTTCACGTCCTTGAACACTTCGACGAAATCTTCATCGCTGAGCCCCTGCAGCGTATCGAGCGTGCCTTTGCCGAATAAGATCTCGGAAGCTTCCTGCGCCAATTGGCAATCTCGTTCGGAGTGCACGCGCGCGGTGATCTCTTTCGCCAGTTCTTTTTGCAGCAGGCGCTGGTGCGGCGCTTTCGCATGCTCCGCCTCGATGGCCTCGATCTCTTCCCTGCTCTTCAGCGAGAAGATGCGAAAGTACGTGGGCGCGTCGGCGTCGCTGGCGTTGAGCCAGAACTGGTAGAACTGGTACGGCGAAGTTTTGCGCGGGTCGAGCCAGATGTTGCCGCCTTCGGTTTTTCCGAATTTCGTACCGTCCGCTTTTTTGATGAGCTGCGTGACGAGCGCGAAGGCTTTGCCTCCATCCTTGCGGCGGATGAGCTCGCTGCCGGTGGTGATGTTGCCCCACTGGTCGGAGCCGCCCATCTGCAGCTTCACGCCGTGATTTTTCCAGAGGTAGTAAAAATCGTAGCCCTGCACGAGCTGGTAGGTGAACTCGGTGAAGGACATGCCTTCGCCCTCGCGCTCGAGACGGTTCTTCACCGAATCTTTCGCCATCATGTAGTTCACCGTGATGTGCTTGCCCGTGTCGCGGATGAAATCGAGGAAGCTGATGCCCTTGAACCAATCGTAGTTGTTGACGATCTCCGCGGAGTTCGCGCCGCAGTCGAAGTCGAGAAATTTTTCCAATTGCTTTTTCTGGCATTCCTGGTTGTAGCGCAGCGCATCTTCGGAAAGCAAATTCCGCTCCGCCGATTTTCCCGAAGGATCGCCCACCATGCCGGTGGCGCCGCCGACGAGCGCGATGGGCTTGTGGCCGCAGCGCTGGAAATGCAGCAGCGACATCACCTGCACCATGTTGCCGATGCCCAGCGAATCCGCCGAAGGATCGAAGCCGATATAACCGGTGACCATTTCGCTCGTGAGCAATTCTTCGGTTCCGGGCATGACTTCCTGCAGCATGTTGCGCCAGCGAAGCTCTTCGATGAAATTCTTTTTCATACGATCAAAAATAGGAGAACAAAGATAGCGCTTCCAACGTTGTGATTATCGGTACATTTGGCTCAGTGAAAAGTGACGAGTGAAGAGACAAATTTGATCGCTCCTCACCTGCCACTCGCCACCGTCACAAAAGCGCTCGCATTATCAGCATATGATCCTAATAACAGGAGCCACCGGCCTCGTCGGAACGCACACCGCCCTCGCGCTCACGCAGCAGGGAAAACGCGTGCGTCTTTTCCACCGGAAGAACAGCGATCGCGCGCTCCTTGAAAAAGTGTTCCGCTTTTACACGCCCGATCCGAAGCCGCAGCTTGCGCTGATCGAATGGGTGGAAGGCGATATCCTCGACGTGTATGCGCTGGAAGAGGCGATGGAGAACGTGCAGCACGTGTATCACTGCGCGGCCATCGTTTCCTTTCTTCCGTGCGACCGCGATCACATGCTGCGCACCAACATCGAAGGCACCGCGAACGTGGTGAACGCGGCGCTGGAGAAAGGCGTGCGCAAGCTCTGCCACCTCAGCTCCGTGGCCGCGCTCGGAAAAAAAGAAAGCGGCGTGAAAGGCTTGATCGATGAAGACGTGCACTGGAAAAGCTCGCCGTCCAACTCCTGGTACGCCGTGAGCAAATACAGCTCCGAGCGCGAAGCCTGGCGCGGCACCGAGGAAGGCCTGGACACGATCATCGTGAATCCGTCTTTTGTCCTCGGCCCCGGGCTGGAGACGCGCAGCAGCGCCGCGCTGTTCGGCACCGCGAAGCAGGGCCTGCGCTGGTACACCGAAGGCATCACCGGCTACGTGGACGTGCGCGACGTGACGGCCGCGATGATCGCGCTGATGGAAAGCGAGATCAAAAACGAGCGCTTCGTGCTCAACGCCGAGAACCTCAGCTTCCGCACGGTCATCGACCTGATGAACGAATCGTTCGGCAAGCCGAAAGCTTCGCGCGAGCTTACGCCCCTGCTCGCCGGGCTGGCCTGGCGCGCGGAGAAAATCGCGGCGGCCTTTTCAGGACGCGCGCCGAGAATTTCCAAAGAGACGATGCGCGCAGCGCAGGAGAAAAACCTGTTCGGCGGAAAAAAAATCGAAAGCGCGATTCCCGGTTACCGGTATCGCGAGGTTGCCAGCAGCATCAAAGAGTTCAGCGCTTTTTATAAAGCATCCCAGGTGGTCGGAGCGTAAAGATTCGATCGAGATTCCTATTTCGCAGGCTTTCGGAAAACACCCGTTGGCTTTACCGCCCCGGAACTTTTCTTCGCCGTGTCGTTTTTCGAAGTGTCATTCTGCGGCGGCTGCGGGCCGGCGGCTTCGCGGGCCTGGCGGCGGCTGAGCTCGTTCAGCACTTCTTCGTACATCTTGTCGAACTCGTCGAGCTGGCTGGAATACCAGGCGATGCTGCTTTCGTATTGCGCATGCGTGACGCCGTGCTTTTTGAAAATGTCGTAATGCCCGAACACGGGACGTTTCGGGTCGGGCGTTTGCGTGAGGGAGATGGAGGCTTCGAGCAAGTGCACGTCCACGAGGAGCGGCACCATTTTCTCCTGCGGGATGAGATCAGCGGGCGGCGTTTCTTTCGTCTCTTCCGAGCAGGAAAAGAAAAAAAAGGCAAGCGCAAGCAGCGGGATAAAACGTTTCACGAAACAAAAATACGAAAGCATCCGGGCTATGCGCCAAGCCAGAACGGCACTTCGGGGAACCTGGGCGCGCCGGCTTCGTCTGATCCGGGTGCGAGGCTCGCTTCCTCCCCGAAGATATCATCGATCAGCAGGCCGCAGAGATCGTGGCTCCAGGGAATGATGTCATTGCCGTACATCGAGAGCACGGGATGGCCGGGGATGTCGATCATGAGAAAGCGGTGACCGACGACGGGAAAAATGCGCGAGATGTTTTTTCGTTTCAGCTCGTTCGGCTGCACTTTCATCTCCTGGCAGATCCAGGCGATGGATTTTCGGATGATGTGAATATTCTCCGGCCAGGCGTAATATTTCTGCGCGTAGGTATGCGATTCGCCCGAGCTGCCGTAAATGTTCACCTGCGGAAAAGTGGTGCCGTTCATCACGCGGAAATAATTGCGCAGGATCTCCGGGAAAGCGAAACCCAGCGCCTCCTCGAATTCCGCCAGCTGCTGCTCGCTGAGCCCCGGCCGCCATTCGGTGCTGGGCTGCACCTGGAAACCGTAGAGCGATCGCTCGAGCGAAACGCTTTTCCAGTAACGCTCGCTTTCCGCTTTCAGGCGACGGAAAAAGTCAATGCTGCCCTCGATGGGCTCCAGGCGCGCGAGCAGCGCGCGGGTTTGTGCGTTCGGTGTTGCGGCTGCATCCATAGCTGGGAGAATTTGTTGGAAATGCCGACCGAAATTTTCCGAAGATCGTTCGGGCCGTCTTAAAACTGTTGGAACTTAAAATTTGAAAATCCAACAGCTTCTAAGATAAAGGGCTCCTTCTGAAAAAGCAATACATTTGTTTGAACACCTCCATAGTCAACGACATGAAAAAACTTTTACTCTCACTGGCCGCAGCGCTTTGCGGCATTTCCGGCTTCGCGCAGATCGACAACGGCGTCACGCCCGCCACAGGGCGCGGCGGCGCGGCAGGGGCCATGCTCCGCAACTGGGAGGCCATCGGCATCAACCCGGCCAACCTGGGCTGGAAAGAAAATTATCTTTTCTCCGTGGGCGTGTTCAACTTCGGCATCAGCGCGCAGTCGAAAGCGCTGGACATCGAAACGCTGCGCGGCGCGCTGATGAATCCCGAAGACACTTTCACCACCGCGGAGAAGCAAAAATACGCCGCCGCATTTTCCACGCCCGACGGGCTTAACCTGCAATCGCAGGTGACCTGGGGCGCTGTTTCATTCGCCACGCCGAAGCTGGGCGGCATCGCCGTCAACCTGCGCGACCGCACCTTCGCGCACGTGGGGCTGAACCGCAACGCCGCCGACATTTTGTTCAACGGGAAAAATGCGCAGGTCTTCCAGGACACAGCTACCTATTCGAAAACCATCGGCGAGCTGCTCGACAGCACGCACCTTTCTTATTTGCATTACCGCGAGCTGAACATCGCGTACGGGCGCCGCCTCTTGGCTTTCGGCGCGGACGGCGAGAACGGGGAGAAAAACGTGCAGCTCTACGGCGGCTTCGGACTGAAGCTGCTCTGGGGCATGGGCAGCCTCGACCTGAAAGCGGAAAATAAACAGTACGGCGGCCACGCGGCGCTGAGCAGCAACCTCGGCGTGAACACCGACTCGCTGAAAAATTTCACGCCCGAGAACAGCGAAGCGCTCTTCGACGCGGCGGGCAACGGCATGGCTTTCGACTTCGGCGTGTCGATGGCGATCAAGCAGAAGCTGCGCATCGGCATCGCGGTGACGGACGTGGGTTCGATCAAATGGAAAAACAACCAGCTCATCTCCACCGATACGGTGATGACGCCGCCCGACACGTCGAACAACGGCATCAACTCCTGGAACCTGGGCGCGCAGGAAAATTTCTTCGACCCCGGCGTGTTCAATTATGAGAACGGACCGGATTTCACCACGAAGCTGCCCACGCGCCTGCGCCTCGGCGCTGCCTTGGTCACCGAGCGCATCGAGTTCGGCGCGGACATGGTGATGCCGCTGAACGACGAATCGTTCAACCTCGGCGCGCCGTATTTCGGATTAGGAATGGAGTACAATTTCCTCGGCTACGTGAAGGCGAGCGTGGGCATGAGCGGCGGCGCGGGTTACGGGCTGTCGGTTCCCGTCGGCCTGCAGGTCGGCATCGGCGGCGTGGTGGAAACGGGCGCGGCCATCGGCGACGTGCTTTCGCTCTTCAGCAAATCGGACAACCCGAACCTCTCGGCCTCGTTCTTCATTCTCCGCGTGAACATCAAAAAGAAAAAGCCCTCGGAGACGGCGATGCCGACGATCTAATGTATGTCTGAATACAAAGACAAAGTCGTTTGGATCACCGGCGCTTCTTCCGGCATCGGCGAGGCATTGGTGAAAGCCTTTGCCGCGGAGGGCGCGAAGATCGTGCTGTCGGCGCGGCGCGGCGAAGAGCTCGAGCGCGTGAAGAAAGAAGCGCAGCTTCCCGATGAGCGCGCGCTGCTGCTCCCGCTCGACCTCAGCGCGCTCGGCGACCCGGATACGCACACGAAAAAGATCCTCGACCGCTTCGGCCGCATCGACGTGCTCGTGAACAACGGCGGCATCAGCCAGCGCTCCTACGCGAAAGACACGCCCGCCGACATCGACCGGCGCATCATGGAAGTGAATTTTTTCTCCGCCGTGCTGCTGACGAAAAGCGTGCTGCCCCACATGCTGAAACAAAAAAGCGGGCACATCGTGGCGATGAGCAGCGTGGCGGGAAAATTCGGATTTTACCTGCGCACCGCTTACTCCGCCTCGAAGCACGCGCTGCACGGCTTCTACGAATCGCTGCGCCTGGAAACGGAAAGCGAAGGCATCAAGGTGCTGATCGCCTGTCCCGGAAAGATCCGCACCGGCATTTCGCTGCACGCGCTGACGGAGAACGGCAAGCCGCACAACGTGATGGACCAGAGCCAGCTCGAAGGTATGCCTGCGGAGGATTG